>ERZ824480.81-NODE-81-length-162474-cov-5.914210_pt1 | contig 162474 bp, 154 predicted proteins | sample MGYA00519861_ERZ824480 | MGnify/ENA primary metagenome ERZ824480 (study PRJEB31778, sample SAMEA3449152) | human gut metagenome | biome: human gut; feature: human-associated habitat; material: faeces | place: United Kingdom | collected 2010/2012 ... | reverse complement strand
CACAGAGAGTTCCTGTTCCTACAGGTTCTACAACAATCCTTACAGCTGTTGTTAAAGGCAAAGACGTTACTGCTGAAGGCATCAACGCTGCTATGAAAGCCGCTGCTTCCGAGTCGTTCGGTTACAACACAGATCCTATCGTTTCTTCCGACGTTATCGGTATGAAATTCGGTTCGCTCTTTGATGCAACACAGACAATGGTTGCACAGATTGCTGACGATTTGTATGAAGTTCAGGTTGTTTCGTGGTACGACAACGAGAACTCTTACACAAGCCAGATGGTTAGAACAATTAAATACTTCGCAGAACTTGCGTAAGTTAAAAATCAAGCCCGCTTTTAAAGCGGGCTTTTTTGATTCACACGTTTGTTATTTATTCAATATCATATCGCCGACTTTCCAAACGGTGCCGGCACCCATTGTAATTACCGTGTCGCCCGGTTTTGCATTTTTCAGAACATAATCGGCTATATCTTCAAACTTCTTCATATAAACCGCGCCGTCGGTGATGTCTGCCAAATCTTTTGCAGAAACAATGCCGGTGTCCTTCTCGCGCGCGGCATAAATATCGGTTACGATAACCTTATCCGCAATCGAAAGCGCCCTTGCAAAATCGTTTAAAAGCGCCTTTGTGCGTGAATATGTGTGAGGCTGAAAAACGCACCACACATCGCCTTTTTTGCCTATTTTCGCGGTTGTTAAAGTTGCTTCAATTTCGGTTGGGTGATGTGCATAATCGTCAACAACCGTAAATCCGTTTTTCTCACCTTTTAATTCAAATCTCCTGTGCGTACCGCCGAACAATTCAAGTCCTTTTTTGATTTTGTCTGTTTCAAAGCCGAGTTCGTATCCTGCCGCAAATGCCGCGAGCGCATTCAAAACGTTGTGCTCACCGCAAACGTTCAGTTTAATGTGTTCGATTGTTTTTCCGTTTACGCAAACGTCAAATTCATAACGCGCGTAGTTGTCATATTTTATGTTCTGCGCGGTAACATCTCCGCCGTTTATTCCGAAGGTTACAACCTTGCATTTCGCACATTTCGCGGTTTCAAGCGCATTTTTGTTGTCGTGCGACACTATAAGACAGCCGTCGTCCGGCAAAAGACGCGCAAAATCGCAGAACGTTTCTTTTATTTCGTCAATGTCTTTAAAATAATCGAGATGGTCCGCGTCAACATTTAATATTATGCCCATTTTTGGGAAAAATCTTAAAAAACTGCGGTGATATTCGCACGCTTCGGTGAGAAAATATTTGCTGTTTCCAAGTCGAAGATTTCCGCCGATAGCGTCAAGCTCACCGCCCACCGTAACGGTCGGGTCTGCATCTGCCGAAAGCAAAACGTGGGCCAGCATTGACGTTGTTGTGGTCTTTCCGTGAGTGCCCGAAACCGCAATCGGCATACCGTAGCGTTTCATAATTTCGCCCAAAAGATACGCCCTTTCAATGCATCTTATCCCCTTGTTCCGCGCCGCGCAAAGTTCCTCGTTGTCGTCCGAAATTGCCGCGGTATAAACAACCAAATCGGGGTTTGTGATATTCTCCGCCCTCTGCCCTATTGAAATTTTTGCACCGAGCGCCTCAAGTTCGTCTGTAAGGTGAGTTTTTGCCGTATCCGAGCCTGACACCTTTTTTTCGCTGTGCAAAAGAATATGCGCAAGCGAGCTCATACTTATTCCGCCGATACCGATAAAATGTATATAATTCTCCTTCATAATTTCAAAACCCTATCCCTTCACTTAACAAAATACCCTCAAAATTTTCCAATTACATATATTATACAACATTTTTTATAAAAATAAAATACATTATTTAAAATTTGTTGAAATTTTTTTAAAATGAGTATATAATAAAATAGTATAATAATGTATAAAGGTGATGAATATGCCCGATTTTAAACTTGTGTCGGATTACAAACCTATGGGCGACCAGATAAAGGCAATCGACTCCCTCACAAAAGGAATAAAGCGCGGAGATAAAGGTCAGACACTCCTCGGCGTTACGGGAAGTGGAAAGACGTTTACAATAGCGAATGTTATAAAAAACGTCAACAAACCTACCCTTGTTTTGGCGCACAACAAAATTCTTGCCGCACAGCTTTGCAGTGAGTTTAAGGAATTTTTTCCCGAAAATGCGGTTGAATATTTTGTTTCGTACTATGATTATTATCAGCCCGAGGCTTATATTCCGTCCAGTGACACATATATAGAAAAAGATTCTTCGATAAACGACGAGATAGACAAGCTCCGCCACAGTGCGACCGCGTCACTTTTTGAGAGGCGCGACGTTATAATCGTTGCCAGTGTTTCGTGTATATACGGCTTGGGCGACCCGGACGATTACAAAAATCTTATTGTTTCGGTGCGCGTCGGCAACACTTTGGACAGAAACGAATTTTTGAAAAAGCTTGTTGACATTCAGTATACGCGCAACGACATTGATTTTTCGCGCGGAACATTCCGTGTGCACGGTGATATTGTCGAGGTTTTCCCCGCAAGTTCAAATGAAAAAGCGCTCCGAATTGAATTTTTCGGCGACGAAGTTGACAGAATTTGCGAAATCGACACCGTTACGGGCGAAATACTTAATTTCCGCTCATATGTCGCAATTTTTCCTGCGTCACACTATGCCACAACCGCCGAAAAAATGAAACGCGCCATTGTCACAATCGGCGACGAATTAAACGAGCGCGCGGCATATTTTAAGGAACACGACAAAATTCTTGAAATGCAAAGGCTTCTTCAGCGTACAAATTACGACCTTGAAATGATGCAGGAGGTTGGATTTTGCCAGGGAATTGAAAACTATTCGCGCCATATCAGCGGACGTGCGCCCGGAACACGTCCGTATACGCTTATGGACTATTTTCCCGACGATTTTCTGCTTGTTATAGACGAATCGCACGTCACCGTTCCTCAGGTGCGCGCGATGTATGCAGGCGACAGGGCGCGCAAAGACACGCTTGTTGAATACGGTTTTCGTCTGCCGTCTGCATATGACAACCGGCCTTTAAATTTTAAAGAATTTGAGGGTATGATAAATCAGGTGATTTTCGTATCGGCAACGCCGGCGGACTATGAAAAGGAACATTCCGAAAACATATGCGAACAAGTTATCCGCCCGACCGGACTTTTAGACCCCGAAGTTATCGTACGTCCGATAAGCGGTCAGATTGACGACCTTATAAGCGAAATTCACGAGGTTACGAAAAAAGGCCAACGCGTGCTTGTGACGACGTTAACCAAAAAAATGGCGGAAAGCCTCACCGATTATTTAAAAGATGCGGGAATTAAGGTAAGATACTTACATTCAGACATTGACACAATAGAAAGAATGGAAATCGTGCGCGATTTGCGCCTCGGCGTGTTTGACGTTCTTGTGGGAATTAACCTTCTGCGCGAGGGTCTGGACATTCCCGAAACGGCGCTTGTTGCAATTCTCGACGCTGACAAAGAGGGATTTTTGCGCAGTGAAACCTCGCTTGTTCAGACAATCGGCAGAGCGGCGCGAAACAGCGAAGGCAGAGTTATTATGTATGCCGACACAGTAACCCGTTCAATGAAAGCCGCAATCGACGAAACGAACAGACGCCGCGAAATTCAGGCAAAATACAACAAAGACCACAACATTACGCCGAAAAGCATCAAAAAAGACATTCGCGCCGTTATTCAGACTGTCACGCAGGAAAGCACGAAGAAAGCCGAAACGGAACGCAAACCTGTTTCCAAAGAGGAAAAAATCACCGCACTCACCGCACTTATGCAGGCGGCGGCCAAAAATCTTGAATTTGAAAAAGCGGCAAAATACCGCGACGAAATAGAAAAACTCAAAAAGAAAGCTTTTTAAAATCAGCACTACAGAAGGTGAAAAAATGGCAAAAAATTCAATAATCATAAAGGGTGCGCGTCAGCACAACCTCAAAAATATAGACATAACCATTCCGCGCGACAAGTTTGTGGTGTTCACGGGACTTTCGGGAAGCGGAAAATCGTCGCTCGCGTTTGACACAATTTACGCCGAGGGACAAAGACGTTATATAGAGTCGCTGTCATCATATGCGCGCCAGTTTTTGGGTCAGATGGACAAGCCCGACGTTGACTATATTGAGGGTCTGTCGCCGGCGATTTCAATCGACCAGAAAACAACAAGCAAAAATCCGCGTTCGACTGTCGGCACGGTTACCGAAATTTACGATTATCTCCGTCTTATTTACTCACGAATAGGAGTTCCGCACTGCCCGAAGTGCAAAAAAGTTATAAAACAGCAGACGGTTGACGAGATAATCGACAAAATTTTAAGCTTTGACAACGGCACAAAACTGCAAATTCTCGCTCCCGTTGTAAGGGCAAAAAAAGGCGAACATCAGAAAGTTTTTGAAAGCGCGAAAAAGAGCGGTTACGTCCGCGTACGCGTTGACGGTGTGACATATGATTTATACGAGGAAATCAAGCTTGAAAAAACAAAGCGCCATTCCATTGAAATTGTCGTTGACAGAATTGCATTAAAAGACGGTATCAGCGCACGTCTTGCCGACTCGCTCGAAACTGCTTTAAAGCTTGGAAACGGACTTGTTATCGTTGAGATAATCGGCGGTGAGGAAATGCTTTTCAGCCAAAACTACGCCTGCCCCGACTGCGGTATCAGCATTGAGGAAATGTCACCGCGTATGTTTTCGTTCAACTCCCCGTTCGGTGCGTGTCCGACTTGTTCGGGACTTGGAAATTTAACCGAATTTGACGAGGATTTGATTATTCCCGACAAATCGCTGTCGCTCCGCGAGGGCGCAATCAAGGCTATGGGCTGGAATGTCAAAGACCCCGGCACCATTGCACACGCACAGCTTTCGGGACTTGCAAAAAAATACGGTTTTTCGCTCGATACTCCGATAAACGAACTGTCGGACGAGCATTATAACATTCTTATGTACGGCACAAACGGCGAGCCTATTTCGTATTTTTACAAATACAACATTGAACAGCCGTTTGAGGGCGTTATGAAGTGCATTGAGCGCAGATATAAAGAAAGTTTTTCGTCGTATATGCGCGCGGAATACGAAAATTATATGAGCAGTATCACCTGCCCCGACTGTCACGGTGAAAGACTGAAAAAAGAGGTTTTGGCGGTTACGATAAACGGCAAAAGCATATCAGACGTCACAAAAATGTCAGTGCGCGACGCTAAAAATTTTTTTGAAGAAATCGAACTTACCGACACCGAAAAACTCATTGCAAATCAGGTGTTGAAAGAAATAAACGCGCGTCTCGGATTTTTGGTTAACGTCGGACTCGGCTACCTCACGCTTGCGCGCTCGGCAGGCACTCTCTCGGGCGGCGAAGCGCAGAGAATACGCCTTGCAACACAGATAGGCTCGGGGCTTACGGGCGTTTTATATATACTCGACGAGCCGAGCATTGGACTTCATCAGCGCGACAACGACAAGCTTCTGGCAACGCTTAAAAATCTGCGCGACCTCGGCAACACGCTTATTGTTGTCGAACACGACGAGGACACAATGTTTGCCGCGGATTATATCGTAGACATCGGCCCCGGCGCAGGCGTTCACGGCGGTGAGGTTGTGGCACAGGGCACTGTTGATGAAATTATGAAATCAAAGCGCAGTGAAACGGGACTTTATCTTTCAGGCGCGAAAAAAATCGAAGTACCGAGCAAAAGGCGCGATGGAAACGGAAAATTTTTAACCGTTTACGGCGCGTCGCAAAACAATCTTAAAAATATCGACGTGACGTTTCCGCTCGGCAAATTTGTTGCTGTAACGGGTGTTTCGGGAAGCGGTAAATCGTCGCTTGTAAACGAAATTTTATACAAAAAACTTTCCGCCGTTTTGAACGGCTCAAAGAAAAAAGCGACGAATTTCAAAAAAATTGAGGGAATTGAAAATCTTGACAAGGTTATAAATATCGACCAGTCGCCAATCGGCAGGACACCGCGTTCAAACCCTGCTACCTACACGGGCGTTTTTACCGATATTCGTGACCTTTTCGCAAGCACAAACGAGGCGAAAATCCGCGGTTACAAGTCGGGACGCTTCAGCTTTAACATAAGCGGAGGACGCTGTGAGGCTTGCTCGGGCGACGGCATACTTAAAATTGAAATGAACTTTCTGCCCGACGTTTACGTTCCGTGCGAGGTGTGCAAGGGCAAACGCTACAACCGTGAAACGCTTGAAGTTAAATACAAAGACAAAAACATCTACGAGGTTTTGGAAATGACGGTTGAGGAGGGGTTGGAATTTTTCAAAAATCTCCCAAAAATCAAGCGAAAACTGCAAACGCTCTATGACGTAGGCTTGGGATATATCAAAATCGGTCAGCCGTCCACCACTCTTTCGGGCGGTGAGGCGCAGAGGGTTAAGCTTGCAACCGAATTAAGCAGACGAAGCACCGGTAAAACTATTTATATACTCGACGAACCGACAACAGGACTTCACACTGCGGACGTTCACAGGCTTATAGACGTTTTGAACACGCTCGTTGACACGGGCAACACGGTTGTTGTCATTGAGCATAATCTTGACATCATCAAAACCGCCGACCATATTATCGACCTCGGACCCGAGGGCGGAGATATGGGCGGAACAATCGTTTGCACGGGAACTCCCGAAGAAGTTGCAAAATGCGAAAAATCGTTTACAGGAAAATATTTGAAGAAATATCTTAAAAAATAATATAAAAATGCCCCGAATGGGTGTCCTCAATAAAACAGTAATATTGTTTTCCTCGAAACGGCATAGTTTGTTCTATGCCGTTTCGTTGTTTTGCTTTAATAATGACATCGGCAATATGCCGACCAAGTCATAGCAAATATCAATTTGCTGTGTGCGTTTTCCGTCGATAATCTGCGGTGCGTGAACATATACCCGTTTTACCATATCATTCAGAATTGACGGTGTTAATTCCTGCAAATCAAGATATTTATGTATCTTTGAAATAAACCGTTTCAAATTATCGCTTTGTTCCTCTGTATCGGATATTTCGGCAGACAACCGAGTGATTTTCAATTCCAATTCCTGCTGTTCGGCTTCATAATCGTCTGCAAGCATTTGAAATCTGTTTTCGCTTAAAATCCCTTTTGCTTTGTCCTCATAAATACTCTTGAAAAGACGGTCTAATTCGCTGATACGATTTTCGCATTTTGCAAGCAGTTTTTTCTTTGCGGATATTTCCTTTTTTATCTCTGCTTTCTGCCTTGCACCCATAATTTCACGGAACTGATTTTCATAAGCTGCAACAAAGCCTATCACATATTTAAGGTGTGCAAGTACGCCCTTTTCAAGAACAACAGCACGAATAAAATGTGTCGAACAATTTTCCTTGCCCTTGCGTGAGGTTGAACACACAAAATGGTCTTGCCTGCTTTCAAAATAATTACTTGTGCAGTAGTAGAGTTTCTGACTGCAGTCGGCACAATAGGCTATTCCCGAAAACATATTGCTTTTTCCTGTGCGTGACGGTCTGCGTTTATTTTTTCGCAGCTCCTGCACTCTTTCCCAAGTATCAGCGTCAATAATCGGTTCGTGAGTGTTCTCGAAAATCATTTGTTTTTCTTCGGGGTTATGTAACTTCTTTTTGCTTTTGTATGATTGCTTATAGGTCTTGAAATTTACGGTATGCCCTAAATATTCTTTCTTTTCAAGCATAGTTGAAATTGTATCGGATACCCAGCGATATGGATTATCAGGCACAGGCAAATTTGTTATCCGTCCTATACTTTGCCAGTATGCAGCAGGGGTCAAAACTTTTTCTTTCTGCAAAAATTTTGCTATTTGAGAAGGTCCGTACCCCTCCATACACAGTCCGAAAATTTTTCGGACAATATCCGCTGCCGGCTCGTCAACAACCCACTTTGTGTTATCATCGGGGCTTTTCATATAACCGAACGGCGGAATTGTTGTCAATGTTTTTCCCGATTCGCCTTTTGCTTTCATAACCGCCTTGATTTTCTTGCTTGTGTCCTTTGCATACCACTCGTTTATGATATTCAAAAATGGAGTAAAATCGCTGTCGGTTTGATTATTACTGTCAATGCCGTTATTGACGGCGATAAACCGTATGTTCTTTTCGACAAACAGGATTTCGGTATAAAAACCTACTTTCAGATAATCACGCCCAAGTCTTGACATATCCTTTACAATAATTGTTTCAACCTTGTCATTCTCTATAAGTTCCAGCAACTCATTCCAGCCGGGGCGCTGAAAACTCGTTCCAGAATAACCGTCATCAACTATGAACTGTGTATTTTTGAAACCGTTGTCCTTTGCATATTTGCTTAAAATATTCTTTTGATTTACAATACTGTTGCTGTCGCCCTGCAGCTCGTCATCACGGCTGAGACGGCAATATAAAACTGTAATTTTTTCAGACTGTCTCATATAATTTTTATCCTCCTTTTCGTTCGGACAGCCTGTCAAAACAGAATTGCTTGTGTTTATTTTAACGCCCATTTTCTTATTTGTCAGCCCCTTTCGCAGAAATTTTGTCGTTATCAATCATTTTCAGCAGTTTTGACGAAACTGCCCTGCTGCCTTCATATGTGCCGGTAAAAATATATTCTGTCTTGCAATCGTCAAATCTGACTGTAATATTCGGCAATTCGTAGTCAAGCATACTGCTGATTGACACCTTAAATTTGTTCTCATTATCCATTAAATAACACCTCTGTTTTCGTTTTTTTGAGAGTAGCAAGCAAAGCGAGTGAGTACCCACTCACCAAAAATCAAATTTGTTTTGCCTGCCATTCTTGTGGAATAGCAAGCAAAGCGTGTGCGACCACACACGGCAAATTTGATTTTGGATTTTTGGGATATTCCCAAACCCTTTTTGATAAAAATTTTTCTTTCGCCCTCTATATAAGTAGTGCAGAAAATTCCGTTTCGGCAACCTTGAAAGCAAAAATTTTTTATCTTATTTTGCCCCTCATATAAGTAACAAATAAAATGCCGAAAAAACAACTTTTTACGAAAATTTTTCAATTTTTTTACTTGTCCTTCTATTACTACTACAACCGAAAAATGATTTTTGCCAAATTTTTTTGGTGATTTCGACAAAATATTTTAGTGAGTATTGACTTTGTTCCGATTGAGGTATATAATATGATTATTATAATGGGTGAGGTGTAATTATATGGATTTCTTAACAACAAAACAATATAGCTCCATATGGAATATATCTCAAAGAAGAATTACAAAGCTATGTGAACAGGAAAGGATAAAAGGAGCGGTAAAAATAGGTGGTATTTGGTTAATTCCACCTCATTTAGACAGACCGAAAGACAAAAGGATAAAAAGCGGAAAATATATAAAGTTTAGGAGTGATTTATAGTGGCAAATATAATTAATGCAATAATGCAGCTTGTTACAAATCCAAAATTTGAATTAAAAGCTTATTCAGAAAGTCATAACAGAGCAAACAATATGGGTGAGGCATTAGAAGAATATATTAAAGACATATTTGCGGGAACAGTAAATGAAAAAGATGAAAACACAAGAAATCAAAAGATATCAGAAGTATTTAGCTATTTAGGAAATCAAAACAATCCACCTGATTCTATGCTGTGGGGTGGTGATGCCATTGAGGTTAAGAAAATAGAGTCAAACGATTCTTCATTAGCATTAAACAGCAGTTATCCAAAAGCTAAACTTTATTGTGATAGTCCTATGATTAAAAAGGCTTGCAGAACCTGTGAAGAATGGGATGTTAAAGATATGATTTATGCTGTCGGAGTTGTTGACACTAATAATCTTAAATCTTTGGCTTTAGTATATGGCGATGATTACTGCGCTGAAAAATCTGTTTACGAACAAATAAAAAGTGTTATTAAAAACGGCGTAGAAAGTATAGATGGTGTAGAGTTCTCTGAAACAAAAGAATTAGGCAGAGTAAACAGAGTTGACCCCTTGGGAATTACATATTTACGTGTTCGTGGTATGTGGGGCATTGAAAATCCTTTTAGCGTTTTCAACTATATTTATAAACGAGACTATTCAAAAAGTTTTAATTTTATGGCTCTCATAAATGAGGAAAAATATTATTCATTTAACAATTACAATGAATTAGAAAAATTATGCGAAAACATTCAGGACTTGCATATTGAAAATGTTAAGATTAAGAATCCCAACAACCCGGCACAACTTAAAAGTGCAAAATTGATTACATTTACTGTATAGGAGAATTTCAATGAATATTATAAGTTTATTTTCTGGTGCTGGCGGGTTGGATTTAGGATTTCAGAAAGCTGGTTTTAATATACTGTGGGCAAATGAATATGACAAAACAATTTGGGAGACCTATGAAAAAAACCACAGCACTCCTCTTGATAAAAGAGACATAAGAAACATTCCATCAAGCGACATTCCAAATTGCGACGGCATTATTGGCGGACCACCTTGTCAGAGTTGGAGTGAGGCCGGCGCAGGTCGAGGAATTGATGACAGTCGTGGAAAATTATTTTATGAGTTTATCCGAATACTTAAAGATAAACGCCCAAAATTTTTTGTGGTCGAAAATGTTTCGGGTATGCTTGCGGATTTACATAAGGAAGCAGTAAAAAATATTTTATCTCATTTTGAAGAAGCAGGATATAATATTACTGTTAATTTAGTAAATGCGGCAAATTATGGTGTACCGCAGGATAGAAAAAGGGTTTTTTATATTGGATTTAGAAAAGACTTAAATATTGATTATAAATTTCCGGAGCCGCTAAATTATAAAATCACTTTAAAGGATGCAATATGGGATTTAAAAGATACCGCAATTAAAGCACAGGACAAGAATAAAACTAATGGAAATAAATGCTTTATTCCGAATCACGAGTATATGAATGGCGGTTTTTCAACAATTTATATGTCAAGAAACAGGGTTCGAAATTGGGACGAACAATCATTTACAATTCAAGCCGGTGGAAGGCACGCTCCTATCCACCCACAAGCTCCTAAAATGATATTTGTTGAAAAGAATAAGAGAATATTTGTACCGGGCAAGGAAAATTTGTATCGTCGCCTATCTGTTCGGGAATGTGCACGAATACAAACTTTCCCTGATGATTTTATATTTTACTATACAGATATTGCCGATGGATATAAAATGGTTGGGAATGCTGTCCCGGTTATGCTTGCGTATCATGTTGCGAAGAGTATAAAAGCAATAAATTAAAGCATTAGGAAGTGAAGTGTAATGAATATAGGAGCAGTTGATTTATTTTGCGGAGTTGGCGGTTTAACGTGTGGATTAAAAAAATCAGGCATAACTGTAGTTGCTGGAATTGATTTAGACGAATCATGTAAATATGCCTTTGAACACAATAATAATTCAAAATTTATTCATAAAAGTGTAGATGATGTAACTGGAAAAGACATAAAGAGATTGTTGCGTGGATATGAAGTAAAAGTACTCGTTGGATGTGCTCCATGTCAACCATTTTCAAGTCATCAAAAAGATAAGAAAAACAGATGTAATCACAAGGATTGGTCATTGCTATATCAATTTGCAAGAATCATTACAGAATGCAAACCACATATTATTTCTATGGAAAATGTTCCTGAATTAGAAAAGGAAATAGTTTTTATAGATTTTGTCAATACTTTAAAAACATTAAACTATAATGTATCATATTCAGTTGTTAATGTTGCTGACTATGGGGTGGCACAAAGTAGAAGAAGATTAATTTTGTTGGCATCCAGAAAGAAGACTATAAAACTAATTTCACCGACCCATATAGGAAATTATACTACTGTCAGAGATGTAATTGGAAATCTTCCGGCGGTTGAAGCAGGGATAATGTGTCCTATTGACAGATTACATATTTCCTCGTCATTAAATAAAACAAATTTAAAAAGAATTAGGGCATCTAAACCAAATGGAACATGGAGAGATTGGCCAGAAGAATTGGTGTTGAAATGCCACAAAAAGGAGACGGGAAAATCCTATAGCTCTGTATATGGACGAATGGGATGGGACGGACTGTCACCAACAATAACTACACAATTCACTGGCTACGGTACAGGGAGATTTGGGCATCCTGTTCAAAACAGAGCTCTTACCTTGCGAGAAGGAGCGTTATTACAATCTTTTCCTCCGAACTATTCTTTTGTCAGTAAAGATGATGATATATGTTTGAAGTCAATTGCGCGACATATAGGAAATGCTGTTCCGCCAAGATTAGGAGAAATAATAGGAAAAAGCATAATTAATAGTTTACCAAAGAAAAGAGTAAAAAGGGAGGCTAAATAAAAATGAATAATAAGGAATATAAATTAAGTATTGACCCAAGAATTTTGGAACTATTAGGGCCAAGCTTATATACAAACATTTATTATATTTTAGCTGAACTAATTGCAAATGCATATGATGCAGAAGCACGAAATGTTTACATAATTTCTAACAAGGATGATATAACCGTAGAAGATGATGGAAAGGGAATGTCCTATATAAACGGTGATATAAAAAAATATTTAAGTGTTGCTGAAGTATCAAGAAATGATGAAGAAGATTCTTTAACCGAAACGCTAAAAAGGAAAAAGATGGGCAGAAAAGGAGTTGGAAAACTTGCGGCTCTATCTGTATCAGAAAATGTTTTAGTAAAGACAATTTCTAATGGTGAAAAATCTGGTTTTATTTTATCACGTTATGTTAATAATGACAAATTATTAACGCCTATAACAGATGAAAATATTACATTTAATAAGATAATAAATAACGGCACCGCTGTCGTTATGCAAAATCCTCAATATAAGTTACACAGCACTTTAAAGGCTATTAAAAGAAACTTACTTAAAATTTTTCCGTTGGTTGATGAAAATTTTAAAATTCATTTAATACGCGGCTCAGAGGAAGAAATTATAAAAGATTTTGATAAGGAAATGATTGGAGAATTATCAACCCTTATTACCCTAGGAGATGATTTTACATATTTAAACCAACATTTTAAAACAATATTTGAATCTAAAAAGAATGAATTGCTGAATAATCGACCCATGTATTCAACACCTATTTCTATGAAGGACAAGTTTGGAAATGAGCATTCGTATAATGTTGAAGTTAAGGGTTGGATAGGAACATACTTAACAACGAGAGGAAGAAAAGCAGAATTAACAGACTTTCCTGATAACTTTATTTCATTATATGCAAATCATAAGATGGGAGAATTTAATATACTTCCATTGGTAGGTCAAAATAAGTTACCTGAAGTGTATGTAGTAGGACAGCTTCATGTCGACATTTTTGAATTGACCGAATTACCAGATATGGCCTTAAGTAATAGACAAGGATATAAATCTGACGATGTACGCTATCAGACTGTTTTGGATTATGTGAGGAATACTCTTTTGCCCGAAATACTCAAAATGCGTGAGATATATGTAGATTTAAATAAAAAAGAAAAAAAGGCCAATAAACTTGCAGAGCAGCGTAAAAACGAGGAGAAATTTCGGCAATCAGTTGATACATTTAGAAAAAATACCAGTAAAAAAGCCGCAAATAAAATCTCTCAAAAGTTTGGAATAAACGAATCACAAATTGAAGAAGTTGAAAATATTTTATCAGATGAAATTAATGCTAATAGTCCTGATATGGGAATTAAAAGCGTTATAGACTCTCAAAAGAAAAAAATATTAATCAGTCAAACATATGATGATAAAGATTTAGCAGATGTTGTATATTCTATGCTTGTGTTCAATAATATTCCACCAGCCGATATAATATATTCAAACTGCGATGATGAAGTATCAAGAATCCCAGAGGGTGATGTTGGTACAAGTGGCATATATGATTATCTAAGAGATTTTTTTGTAAACAGTTATTCAACCCAAAAAATGTATGTAATTTTTGTTACGAGTTTTCACACAAAAAAATCATGGGGTGCGTTAACAGAAGTCGGTGCAGCGTGGATTACACAAATTGAACACAAAATATTTAACATAAGAGATTTTCGACCGGAGCATCCATTAGACGATGAACAACAATAGCATTGTAGTTGTAGAGATGATGATGGAACATTATTTATGTCTAAACTTAGTCAAGATATATTTTGTAGCAAAATTGAATATATTTGTGATAAGTTGGGTTATAAAAAGAAAAGCAGGCAGGAAAATAAAGACCACTTGGAAACATTAGTAAAAATAACACCAAGATAGGCAAACTACCAAAAAAAATAATTTAAATTATTCTGTAAAGTTAAATTGGCTTGTAGAAAATAAAACCTCTTTTTGAGCAAAGTAATGATATTATATTACCTCGCCGATTTCAGCCCTTAAAAGCTGCATAAAACAAGGCTTTTTTAACACTTAAATGCTCACATATAACGCATTGATGTTCATAGAATATGAAAACACGCATACCACCTTAAAAAGTGATATGCGTGTTTTTTGACAACTCCGTTTGACAGTCTGTTGATGTTACTGTTTTATCAATGACTGACAAAAGGGGCATTTTTATATGCGAATTTATTTTGTTGTAATTGCAACCGTGTTTTCTTCGCCAATCCAGTTGACATTGCAGTTGAGCGCCTCCGACACTGCGCGCACGGGAACAAGTGTTCTTTCATTGTATAACATCGCAGGCACGTCGAGTGTTTTCGCCTCGCCGTCAATGCGCATAACGTCACCGCCGATTGCAAGCGAAATTTCTCTTTCGCCTTTCACCGCCGTAACCGCCTGTGCCGACTCGTTCCAATCAACGCTCGCGCCGAGTTTTTCAAAAATCGCGCGCATAGGAACGAGCGTCCTGTCGTTTACAATAATCGGCGATTGGTCGGTTTCAAGCGTTTCACCGTCAATCACAACCTTGATTTCGGGTTCAAAATCCGCACCGAAACGGATTTTACTGCCGTGCTTATAAAAAACGTATTCCTTGCTTAAATCCTCCGTCCAAATTTTCAAAGTGTGCTGACCGTCCGAAACGGAGCCGATATTTGAAAAACTGAATTTATAAGGAATTTTGTCCGATGAATGGCACCACTCGCCGTCAATCGCATAATTTACCGCAATATCAGGCTTATTCGGAACGTGCGCAAGCGTGTAAAGCGTGCTGTTAGCGGCAATATCTATAATTTCACCGCTGTTTGCCGGGATAAGCGCAAAATCGGACGGCACATTTACGCCCGTTTTGTAAAGTCCGCTTGTCTTAACCTCGGCAAAAATATCCGACGCATACTGATAATCGTTAATATCGTATCTTTCCGCCTCGTTCGCACGGTGATTGTTAAAATAGTTAATCATCTTAATCTGCGGATATTTCATAACCAAATTCCAGAGCATATCCCTCATTCTCGGCGCGCCCCAAGCCTCAAGGCCGGTATCGTGATTGGTATTTGTCGGCACACCGCCCTCGCTTATCATAACAGGCTTGTTTATGTTGTTTTTCGCCATAAAATCCATAATCGGTTTAATTCTGTTTGTTGCCCACGCATAGTCGCCCGTCATAAAATAAACGCTGTCTTTGTAGGAAGTGTCGGCTTTTCCCTGGAAATATTTTATCATATACATACTCACACCGACCCAGTCGACATACTCGTCGCCCGGATAGAAAAATTCAAACGGACGGTCGAGCGCACCAAGGTCGTTGGGCGACCACACAACCGCGAAATTGTCGTATTCGTGCACCATATTTGCAACGTTTCGGAAAATTTCGATGTATCTGTCAGGGTCGTCGCCGAGCGATGAAACGTTCATCTCGTTTGCAAAACGTATAAACATAGGCTTGTTGTAGCCTGCGAGCGTATTCAAAACCGAACGGACTGTGTCATAGTTAACCTCATCAAGGCTGTTTATCGTCCAGCCGACCATAACCGCGGAGTCGTTGGCTTTGATAATCTCGTTCGCCGGATAGTAAAGGTCGGGCTGATTCATAGCGTCAATGTATGTGAGATAACTTCCGAGCGGCCAAAAATTTTCACTCGTTTCGGCAATCATACCGAGATACGCGCCGTCTTTAGGCTCTAAACGCGCGCCGAAATACGGCAGATTTGAAACATCTCCCTGAATATACAGCTCAAAATCCGTTTCGTTTACCATTCGTTCTTTTTCCGCCAAAAGCGCACCCCAGTCAACGCTCGGAAACGTAAACGCAAACGCGCTTGTGCAGGTTAAAATAATTGATAAACATATTAAAAATGAAATTAGTTTTTTCATTACAATCCACAATCTCCTTTGTTACATAGCTTTTTCTCGGTTCAAAAGACCTTCAATAATGCTTGCCGCATCCTCGACAAACTTTAAACAAGGACGTTTTTTGTAAAATTCGTTATCCCGTTTTGTGGGATTTGCCGACATATCGGTTTTAATATTTTTCAAAAGTTCACGGCAGATAATTGTGCCGTTTTGCTCCTTAAAATCGGACGCAAGCTTTTGCACGAGCGCATAGTGCGCCGCCTTTTTCTTGTCGTCTTTCGAGTCGTCGTAACCGTAAATAATGCCGGCAATCATAAACATAGCCGAGCACGCTCCGCAAACCTCCCGCATTCTGCCCATACCGCCGCCGAACGACGACGAAAGCTTCATCGCGGTGTTAAAATCCATACCGATTTCGTCGCAGAACGCGCCCAAAACCGCCTGTGAACAGTTGTAGCCGTCCAAAAATAATTCTCTTGCCTTTTTTACGTGATCTGTCATTTCATTATCCTCCAATCAAAACAGTGCGTCCGCAAAATCCTGTGCGTTAAACTTCTGCAAATCGTCAACACCCTCGCCGACACCGATAAATTTAACGCCGATTTTCTGTTCGTGACCGATTGCTATAACAATTCCGCCTTTCGCTGTTCCGTCAAGTTTTGTTAAAACAATACCCGTGATGTCTGCAGCCTCGCCGAACAGTTTCGCCTGTGAAAGCGCATTTTGTCCCGTCGTAGCGTCCAGCACCAAAAGCACTTCCTTGGACGAATTCGGAAGTTCTCGTTCAATAATTTTGTATATTTTTTTTAGCTCGTCCATAAGATTTTTCTTGTTGTGAAGTCTGCCGGCGGTATCGAAAATCAAAACGTCCGCACCGCGCGCCTTTGCCGCACTGATTGAGTCGAACATAACCGCACCGGGGTCTGCGCCCTCTTGGTGTTTGATGATGTCAACCCCCACTCTTTCCGCCCAAACCTGGAGCTGGTCAACCGCCGCCGCACGGAAAGTATCGCCCGCGCCGAGAATAACTTTTTTACCCTCCGATTTGAAAAGACTTGCCATTTTGCCGATTGAAGTGGTTTTTCCGACGCCGTTAACGCCGATAACCATAACCACCGCCGGCGAACCCGAAAGTTTTACTTCGTTGTCGTTTTCGCTCAAAATGTCCGCGATAATTTCTTTAATCGCACCTCGCACCTCGTCCGCCTCAGTAAGGTGATTTTCCTTAACTTTTTTCTTTAATTCGCCAATAATATACATCGACGTTTCGACGCCGGCATCAGCCATAATAAGCGCCTCTTCAAGTTCGTCGTACAAATCGTCGTCAATTTTTTTGAAAACTTTCAGCACACTGTCGAGCTTGTCGCCGAAAGAAGTTTTTGTCTTTTCCAAGCCTTTTTTCAGCTTTTCTTTAAAAATGTTAAACATCATTTTCCTCCAAATCGTCAAAATTGAGTTTTAATAGCTTTGATACGCCCTTTTCCTGCATTGTTACTCCGTATAAAATGTCGGCGGTTTCCATTGTTCCGCGTCTGTGCGTAACAATCAAAAACTGCGTATCGGATGTGAATTTTTTTGCATAATTTGCAAATTTATAAACGTTTGCCTCGTCGAGTGCCGCCTCAACCTCGTCCAAAAGACAAAACGGCGTCGGTGCAGTTTTAAGCACTGCAAAAAGCAGAGCAATAGCCGAAAATGCGCGCTCACCGCCCGATAAAAGCGTTAAATTCTGAAGCTTTTTGCCCGGGGGCTGAACCTCGATTTCAATACCGCTGGTTAAAACGTCGCTCTCGTCGGCAAGATAAATTTTTGCGATACCTCCGCCGAAAAGTTCAGCGAAAACTTTCTTAAATTCCTCACCGATGGCACAAAACGCCGAGGTGAATTTTTCTTTCATAATCCCCTGCATATTGTCGATAATATCGGTAAGATTTTTCTTCGCATCGTTTAAGTCATTTTCCTGATTTGTCAAAAATTCATATCTTTCCGACACGGCTTTGTATTCCTCAATCGCGTCGATATTTATGTTTCCGAGTTCCTTAATCTGCTTTTTAATCGACGCCGCCTCACGCTGAGCCTCAGAAAAACTTTCAAGCTCTTTTTTGTAGCTTTGCGCGTCGGAATATGTAATTTCGTAGTCGTCCCAAAGCTTGTTTATAACGCTTTCAATGTCGCTTTCCGCCTTTGAAACCTTGTTTTCGCACCGTGCAGCCTCCTGTGCGAGCACCAAAACAACCTCCTGGTTTTCTTTGGACGATTGATTTGCGTTTCTAATGTCGGCAAGAATTTTTTCCGTCTCGCCTTTAATAATTTCGAGTTTTTTTGCGAATTCATCAAAAATTTCACGCGTACCGCTTACCGATTTTTCAATTTCGGAAATTTCGTTGTTTAAGTCGGCGTTTTTCTGTGCGTGAGATGCCGAAATTTCATTATTTTCCGCAATTTTCGTCTCATATTCACTGCGCCGTGCGCCGTATTCGCCGATATTTGCGTTGATAAATTCCAAATCCTTGATTTTTCCGTTTTGTTTAAGTCTTTTAACCGAAAGGTCGTTTTTCACATTCTCGCATTTTTCTTTGAGCGCGGAAAGCTTGTCCTCGTCCGCGGTGATATTTGCGCGGATTTCGGTTATTTTCTCATCATTCGCCGATATTTTTTCTGCAAGTTCGGCTTTATTTTTGCCGAGCGCAGAAAGCTGTTCGTTAATATCTCCGCTCTCACCGCCCAAAAGACGAATTTTTTCGTTGAGATTTTTTATGTTTTCGTCAAGATGCGATTTTTCCGCATTAAGGCGTACAATGTTGTGCTCGAAGCTTGCACTTTTGGTGTCAAATTCTTCTTTTTTGACGGCAATTTCGCGTATTTTCTGCTCGTTTTTTGCAATCGCGCTGTCGTTTTTGTCAATCTTCTTCGCCAGTGCGTCGGTTTCGGTTTTAAGTTGTTCAATATTCTTCGCACGGCTGATAAGTCCCAAACGGCTGTCCGCACTTCCGCCCGTGATTGAACCGCCCGCGTTCAAAACCTGACCGTCGAGTGTAACAACCTTGAATTTATAGCCGTATTTTTTTGAAATTGCAATTCCCGAGTCAATGTTGTCGGCAAAAACCGTTCTGCCGAGAAGATACGTAAAAATTCCGCGGTATTTTTCGTCGTATTCTATAAGCTCCGATGCAATGCCGATGTAACCGTTTTCATTTTTCGGCGCATTTTTCATAATCTCGCCTTTAACCGACGTAAGAGGCAGGAACGTCGCGCGTCCGCCGTGCGATTTTTTTAGCATTTCAACGCATTTTTTTGCGGTTTCTTCGTTATCGGTAACAATATTTTGCATAGCGCGCCCAAGCGCAGTTTCAAGCGCTACAACGTATTTTTCGTCAACGGTGAGAAGCTTTGAAACGACACCGCAAATGCCGTTTTGCTTTGAATTTATAATTTCCTTAACACCCTTTGAATATCCCTCGAGCGACTTTTCCAAATCCTCCAGCGCACGGCGCTTTGAATTTTTTGCGTTATATTCGGACGTAACGGCGTTTTGCTCCGTTTTGAGCGCGTTGTTTTCACCCGTAATTTTAAAATATTCTTTTTTCAGTCCGTCAAGTCCGTTTTTACACTCGGCGCGTGCCTTTTCGTTTTCCGCAAGCTCCAAAACGCACTTTTTAAGCTGGTCTGCACACATTTTAAGTGCGTCGTTATTCGCTGAAATTTCGTTCTTTATATTCTCTTTTCGGTCAGCAAAATTTCGCTGCAGTGCATCAAGACCGTCGCTGTTTGCAGAAAGATTTGTATTTTCGTTTAAAAGTTCGATAATATCCGCTTTTTGACTCTCGATATTCGCCAAACTCTCGCCGAGCGACGAATTAAGCGTTTCATCATCTTTTGTGAGCGCGTCAATTTCCGCAGTGAGTTTTTCTATTTCCGCATTTGCATTTTCAAGCTCAAGTTTTTTCTTTGAATTTTCATCGTCCAGATTTTTAATTTTTTCACAAAGCCCGTCATTTTCATTCTTCAATCGGTTTATATTCTCGTTATTATGCGCAATTTCGCTTTTTAAAAGCTCAATTTTATTTAAAAATCCGCCCTCGCTCTTTTCAAGTTCATATTTTTGCTCGTTGATTTTTGAAATTTCCTCGTTTTTGCTCTGCGAAAGGGCAGTGAAACGCTCGATTTCGCCATCAATTTCACTCTGTTTTTTACGCGAGTCCTCAAGCTGTGACACCGCAATTTTAAGGTCGTTTTCGCATTTTTTTGCATTTTCGCGGAACTTTTCAATGTTTACAATGGCAATATTTATTTCCAAAACCTTCAAAATCTCGCGCAGGTCAAGAAATTTTTTAGCCTTCTCGCTCTGATTTTTAAGAGGGCCGACCTGTGACGCAAGCTCGGAAACAATATCTTTAATTCGCAAAAGGTTTTCTTCGGTTTGCGCAAGTTTTTTCTCCGCCTCATTTTTGCGGTATTTATACTTGCTTATGCCGGCTGCCTCCTCAAAAATATGACGTCTGTCCTCGGATTTTGACGAAAGAATTTCGTCGATTTTGCCCTGCCCTACAACCGAATAACCCTCTCTGCCGATACCGGTGTCCATAAAAAGCTCGTAAATATCCTTAAGACGGCACGGCGATTTGTTTATGAAATATTCACCCTCACCGCTGCGGTGAACGCGCCTTGTGACGGTAACGGTGTCAAAATCTATTTTAAGCTTTCTGTCGCTGTTGTCCAAAATAATCGAAACCTCGGCAAATCCGAGCGGTTTGCGGTTTTGCGTACCCGAAAAGATAACGTCCTCCATCTTGCTGCCGCGCAGGCTTTTGGCGCTCTGTTCGCCCATAACCCAGCGGATAGCGTCGGAAACATTGCTTTTTCCGCTGCCGTTCGGCCCGACAATGGCTGTAATACCCTTGCCGAATTCCAATTCAATTTTATCCGCAAAGGATTTAAACCCCTGCATACAAATCCCTTTTAAATACACTCAACACACACCTTTTATGTAAATTAACAATAAAATTTTCATAAATGTTAAACTATACGCATAATACGGTAATTATACCACACAACGTAATTTTTTTCAACTTTATTTTGTAAAAAAAATACCTCTTGCAAATCCGGGCAAGAGGCAAAAAAGATGGAGTGGAATTTGATTATGATAAACAAATTTCCAATGTATAAAAAATATACAAATATATTGTAGCATACACTGTGCAAAATTTCTACATCAATTTGCATTTTAGTTAATATTGCACAAAATATTGTTTGGAATTTATGCAATATTTCGTATTACCTGTTATGCAATTCCACCATATCAAGTATTCCGGTTAGTTTTGCAATGGTTATTCCAAAATTTGTGATGGGAATATTTTTTTCTTTGCACATTGCAATTCTGCTCAAAATATGACTTCTGTTGAACATACAGCCGCCGCAATGGATAACAAGGTCATATTTTTTATCAAGATTAAAATTAACGCCCGAGCAAAAGTCAATTTCGAGCGACTCGCCCGCTTTTTTTCGGAGCATTTTGGGAATTTTCACCTTGGCAATATCGCCGTCAAGCGTCGTGTGTGAGCAGGCCTCCGCAATAAGAACGCGCGAATTTTCGTTAAGCTTGTCAATCGCCGACGCGCCTTTTTTAAATTCCTCAATATCGCCTTTATAATTTGCAAAAAGTATGGAAAACGAGGTTAAAACGCTCTCTTTCGGCGCTAAATCGTAAACTTGTTTAAATGCCTGCGAGTCGCAGATTATCAGATTCGGTGCTTTTTTTAACGCATCCAGCGCCGATTGCATTTTCTCGGCGGTAACAACGGTTACAACAGCTTTTTTGTCCAAAAGCTCGCGGATTGTCTGCACCTGCGGAAGAATCAGCCTTCCTTTGGGCGCCTCAATATCCTGCGGTGCAACAAGCAAAACGCTGTCGCCCTCGTTTACGAGATTTCCTGTGATTGTTATTTCATCAAAATCTTTCGGCAAAATCTTAATTATTTTTTCAAACAAAAGCGGAAGATTTTCACGTTTCTGCGCGCTTATTTTTACAAAATCAACATCTTTTTCTTTGAGCATACTCTCAATTTTTGCAGTATCGGCGCATAAATCCGACTTATTTATAACACAAAGGCAGTTCACCTTTTTAGCCTTGATTTCGTCAAACCATTCCGAATAAGACGCAAAATCGGTTTCGTCCGCGCTTATCACAACAAGCGCAATATCAGCTTTTGCAAGCACCTTTTTCGTCTTTTCAATGCGCAGTTTTCCAAGCTCGCCCACATCGTCAAAACCCGCGGTGTCAATGAGCGTGCAGGGACCTATCGGAAAAATTTCAAGCGCCTTATGAACGGGATCGGTCGTCGTGCCCAAAACATCGCTTACGATTGAAATTTCCTGATTTGCAAGTGCATTTATAAGCGACGATTTTCCGCTGTTTCGCTTTCCGAAAAAAGCGATTTGTATTCTGTTTGCACTCGGCGTTGAGTTTAAATCTGCCATAAAAATCACCTCTTAAATTAAAAAAATCCTCACCGTGATTTGCGGCAAGGATAAAATTATACCGTTTGATATTTGTTATCCGTTCGCCTCAAAGTCAGAATTTATCTTTCCTTTCGGGGAATTTACATATTATAATATTTGTAGTTCGACTTTATGCGTTCTTTCTTTTTCTTCTCGGCTATCCGCTTTTTGTTGCGCCTGTTTATATAGAAAAGCAAAATTATAAAAAGCACAATAAAAATAATTATCAGATAAATCAAAATCATAAAGATAAGCTTTATAAAACGCAGAACCGCAGCACCGAAACCTCCGCTGTTTTCCGCAACAACGCCGACTTTCTGGGTTACGTCATTCTCGCTGCCTTTGAGCGTCAGAAAAATTTCACCGTTCACAACGTCAACGCTCTGCGTCAGCGCCTCACGCTTAACATCGGTCGGCAAAATTATCACAAAATCATTTTTAATGTCGGCATACTCGCTTTTTTTAAGCTTAACCATACCTTTTAAATCGTCTTTGCTTATAACAAACCTGTAAAAACTTCCGAAACCATAATCAAGCAAAGTTTTTACGTCATTGTACTGTTTAAATTTGTTGTCGTGCCCGAGCGTCACAACAACAAGGCAACGGTCGTCTTTTTTCGCCGCGGTAACAAGCGTTGAACGCGCCGCATTTGTAAAGCCCGTTTTGCCGAAAATAACACCCTGATAATACTGCGCAGTGTCTTTGTCCATCATTCTGTGACCTGTGGACATTTCCAAGTCCTCGGCACGGACGTTGTTTTTGTGAAGTGTATATTTTACCTCGGAGGCAACGCTCATAAGCTTTTCGTTCTGCACCGCCGCCTTGGTAATAAGCATCATATCGTATGCGGTTGTGTAATGATTGTCGTCGGTAAGTCCCGTCGGATTTGTAAAATGCGTATTTGCCGCGCCGAGCTCTTTCGCACGCGCGTTCATAAGCTCAACAAATTTGTCAACCGAACCGCTTACTCTGCATGCCAAAAGCACCGCCGCGTCGTTTGCCGAACGCAAATATGCCGCCATAAACAAATCTTTGACGGTGACTTCTTCGCCCTGTCTGAAATCCGCGATAATCGCATCGGACGGCATACCGAGCAGACAAGTGTTGTCTACCGTTAACTTATCGTCAAAATTGCAGTTTTCCGCAGCGAGCAAAAGCGTCATAACCTTTGTTATGCTCGCCGGGTGCATCTTTTTGTTCGCCTCTTTTTCAAACAAAACCGAATTTTGATCGACGTCAAACAAAATCGCAGAATCGGACTCCACGCTGATGTCGGGAGCGCAAAGAGCCTGCGGAAAGAGCGAAAAAACTATTAAAAATATAAAAAGGAAAGATAAAATCCTTTTTTTCATCGAACGTCCTCCGTAAATATGTATTAAAACCAATGTTATAATACCACATTTTTCGCGTCATTACAAGAAAAAATTTTATTTTGTAATATTGTTTTAAAACTTTTTACAAATTTTATGCTTGCGCACACAAAGAAATAATGTTATACTTTCACATAGGAGTGATTTTTTTGAGTTTTGAACTTTCAATTTTAGACTTTATTCAGGCACATTTCAAATGCGGATTTTTTGATATTGTTATGCCGAAAATTTCCGCGCTCGGCAACGGCGGTATTGTGTGGATAATTTTCACACTTGTGCTTCTTATGATGAAAAAACCGCGCAAATACGGCTTATATATGGCAGTATCGCTGATAATTATGCTCGTTGTATGCAACATAACATTAAAACCGCTGATTGCGCGGACGCGTCCGTTTACACATAATCCGCTGATAAAGCTTTTAATCGACGCACCGACCGATTATTCGTTCCCGTCAGGGCATACAATGGCGTCGTTTTCCGCGTCAACCGCATATTTGATGTGTTACATAAGACGAAAAAACACAGCGGAAAAGTGTATATTTGACAGTAAAATAATAGTTTCTGCAATGTTTGTACTTTCAGTTTTAATTGCATTTTCACGGCTTTATCTTTACGTGCACTACCCCACCGACGTGCTGTTTGCACTCATTCTCGGCGTTATCGACGGAATTGTGTCGGCAAAAATTATTGAAAAATTTTCACACGGTAAAAATATAAAAAACGAGTAAGCGAAATTGTATTAAAAAACGGGACGTTTTAAAACGCCCCGTTTAATTTTTTTAGTTATTTTCGTTTTTCTCGTTCATAAGCGCCCTAACTTTAAGAGGCAAACCGAACAGATTGATAAATCCTTCAGCGTCCTTGTGGCTGTAAAGCTCGTGGCTGTCGCCGAACGACGCAATATCCTCATTATAAAGCGAATATTTCGATTTTGCACCGGCAGGAGAAATGTGACCTTTGTAAAGTTTAAGCTTAACTTCACCGGTAACTGTCTGCTGTGTTGAATCAACAAATGCAGAAAGCGCCTCACGGAGCGGTGTGAACCATTTTCCGTCATAAACAAGCTCTGCAAATTTGATAGCCGCCTGACGTTTAAACGCCTGTGTATCCCTGTCAAGGCAGAGATATTCAAGCTCGTCGTGCGCCGCATAGAGGATCGTTCCGCCCGGAGTTTCATATACACCGCGCGATTTCATACCTACAAGCCTGTCCTCAACAATGTCTGCAATGCCTATGCCGTATTCACCGCCGATTTTGTTAAGTTCTTCAACAAGTGCGAGCGGAGAATAGTTTTTACCGTCGATTGAAACGGGTTCGCCTTTTTCAAATCCGACAGTGATGTATTTGGGTGTATCGGGAGTTTTCTCGGGCGGAGTTGTAAGCTTTAACAAATTGTCAAGCTGGGGTTCGTTCCAGGGATCTTCCAAATCCATACCCTCGTGGCTGATATGCCAAACGTTGCGGTCACGCGAATACAAATCTTTCTTAGTAACAGGGATTTCTATGCCGTTTTTCTCTGCATAGTCAACCGCGTCTTCCCTCGATTTGATGTCCCAAACCCTCCAGGGTGCAATAATTTTAAGCTCGGGAGCGAGCGCTTTAATAGTAAGTTCAAATCTAACCTGGTCGTTTCCTTTGCCCGTTGCGCCGTGGCAGATTGCAACTGCGCCCTCTTTTTTCGCAATTTCAACAAGCTTTTTCGCGATAATCGGACGTGCGTGCGATGTGCCGAGGAGATATTTGCCCTCATAAACCGCGCCGGCTTTGAGTGTGGGGAAAATGTAATCTTTTACATATTCCTCTTTTAAATCTGCAATATATAATTTTGATGCGCCTGCTTTTTTTGCTCTTTCTTCAAGACCTTCTGTTTCTTTGCCCTGTCCGACGTCGCCGCAAACCGCAATAACTTCATAGTCATAGTTTTCAATTAACCAGTGGATTATAATCGATGTGTCAAGTCCGCCGGAGTACGCTAATACAACTTTTTCTTTTGCCATCTTGATTTTCCTCCAATTTGTGTTAAAATATAAGTATATTATACATTAAATTTTCGGTATTTCAATAGCAAATCCGCAAAATCGTGTATATTATACAATTTTTTATAAAAAGAAAGGTGCATAATAGGCATAAATATACATTTTATACATATGTATACTGCATAATATGCAAAATATTAAAATGATTATTCTTGGAATTGACCCGGGTATTGCAATTGTGGGCTATGGTGTGATAGAATATAGAGGTAACAAATTTAAGGTTATCGACTATGGTGCAATCACCACGCCCGCGGGAATGAAATTAAAAGACAGATTAAAAATCATATACGACGGCGTTATTGAAATTATAAGAAAGCACAATCCCGACTGCATAGCCATTGAGGAACTTTTTTACAACAACAATGCAAAAACCGTCATAAACGTTGCGCAAGGGCGCGCTATGCCCTATCTTGCCGCGGCGAATACAAATCTTGAAATTTACGAATATACACCGCTTCAGGTTAAACAGGCGGTTGTCGGATACGGCAGAGCCGAGAAAAAACAGGTTCAGCAAATGACAAAAATGCTTTTAAATCTCGAAAAAGTGCCCAAACCCGACGACACCGCAGACGCGCTTGCAATCGCGGTATGCCACGCTCATTCATTCAGAATGAACGCAAAATTGGATTTTTAAGGAGATTTTTATGTTCAGCTATTTAAAAGGATATTTGACGCAGAAAGGACAGAATTTTGCCGTTATCGAGGTTTCGGGAATTGGATTTAAGGTTTACACCTCGGCAACGACTTTGCAGAGCATTTCAGCGAGCGAAGAAAATTCACCCGTCACATTTTATACATATTTATACATTAAAGAAGGAATTATGGACTTGTACGGCTTCTCGTCGCAGGAGGAGCTAAATATGTTCGAGCTTCTCATATCGGTTTCGGGAGTGGGCGCAAAAGGCGCAATAGCCATTTTGTCGTCGCTCACGCCGTCAAAACTTGCGGTAAGCCTTGTCACAAACGACGTTGCGTCGATTAAAAAAGCGTCGGGAATAGGTCCTAAAACGGCGCAGAGAATTATTCTCGAATTAAAAGACAAAATCAAAAACGAGGAACTTATCGTCTCACCGCAGGAAAAATCCGCAGAAGATGCGGAATTTATCGCAAACGACGCGCGAAGCGAGGCTGTCAGCGCGCTTATGGTTTTGGGATATTCAAAATTTGAGGCGGAACGCGCGGTCGCAAAAGCGTCACCCGACCTTACCGACACCGAAGAAATTATAAAATCTGCATTAAAAGCGTTAATATAGCAATGAAAGGAAAATAAAATGGATTTTAACGAAAGAATTGTCACATCCGATTTTATTGACGAAGATGTTGACTTGGAAACAAGCTTAAGACCGAAACACCTCGAAGAATACGTCGGTCAGGACAAAATAAAAGAAAACTTATCGGTTTACATACAGGCGGCAAAAAGCAGAAACGAGGCGCTCGACCACGTTCTTTTATACGGCCCTCCGGGACTTGGAAAAACCACACTTTCAAACATTATCGCAAATGAAATGGGCGTAAATATCAGAATTACCAGCGGTCCTGCAATTGAAAAGCCGGGCGATTTGGCAGGTATTCTTACAAACCTTGCCGAACACGACGTTTTGTTTATCGACGAAATCCACCGTTTGAGCGCGAGTGTTGAAGAAATTCTCTATCCCGCAATGGAGGACTTTTCGCTTGATATTATCATCGGAAAAGGTCCGAGCGCACGCTCGATAAGGCTTGATTTGCCGAAATTTACGCTTATCGGCGCAACGACAAAGGCAGGCAGAATTACCTCGCCTCTGCGCGACCGTTTCGGTGTTCTTGCGCGCCTTGAACTATACACAAACGAACAGCTTAAAGAAATCGTTGAGCGCAGTGCCAAAATTCTCGGCGTTGAAATCAACACCGACGGCGCATTTGAAATTGCCTCGCGTTCGCGCGGTACACCGCGAATTGCAAACCGTCTTTTAAAACGCGTGCGCGATTTCGGTCAGGTTTACGGCGACGGCGTCGTTACAAAAAAAATCGCACAGCTTGCGCTTGAAAAAATCGAGGTTGACAAAATCGGACTCGACTCCACCGACGCAAATATGATTAAATCTATGATTAAAAATTTCGGAGGAGGACCTGTCGGGCTTGACACACTTGCCGCAACAATCGGCGAGGACGCAAACACCATTGAAGACGTTTACGAGCCGTATCTTCTTCAGCTCGGGTTTATAAACCGCACACCGCGGGGAAGAGTCGTTACAAAATCGGCATACGACCATTTCGGCATACCGTTTGACAAAGAATAGCAAAACGGACTGAATTTATATAAAATTCAGTCCGTTTCTTTTAGTTAAATCACTCTTTCATTGCAGAATTTAGGGTAAAATTCTTGGTGGAAAGATATTTTTCCGTCCGTTGTACTGCTCATTCATAATATTGTACGACGCAACGCACTCACGGTTTTTGTATCTCTCGGCAATTTTCATCCGCAAATACTGCATAATCTGCTGATATTTTTTCACCATAATAAAGATAACGTTTTCGTTCGACATAAAATTCCTGTACCAAACTGAAATACTAATACATTTTAACCCGAATATTTTCATTTTTGCCGTAAATTTGTTAGGTTCAGCCTGTCATTTTTTCTTTCATACGCAATAAAATCTTCTTTTCAAGGCGCGACACCTGCACCTGCGAAATGCCTATCACACTTGCAATTTCACTCTGTGTTTTTCCCCTAAAGTAGCGAAGCATTATGATTTTTCTTTCTCTTTCGTCCAAGGCTTTGATTGCCTCGCCGAGTGAAATTTTGTCTAAAATTTCTTCCTCTGTGTCGATGTTGTTCGCGATTTTGTCAATAAGATAACCGCCCGATTTGTCACCATCGTTAAACTCTCTGTAAAGTGATTCGGGCGCAACGTTCGCCTCCAGCGCAACCGCCAAATCGCTCGGCGATTCCCCTATTCTTTCAGCGATTTCCGATAATTTTGCCTCGCGGTTTAATTCTTTCTCCAAAATTTCTTTTGTAATTTTTGCTTTCTGCGCGATTTCCTTTAAACGTCTGCTCACTTTGATAATTCCGTCGTCGCGCAAAAAACGCTTGATTTCGCCCATAATAAGCGGAACGGCATAGGTTGAAAAACGCACGTCATAGCTTAAATCAAAGTTTTTTACCGCCTTTAATATGCCGATGCACCCGATTTGAAAAATATCGTCCAAATCGTAACCGCGGTTGGAAAATTTGCGCGCAACGCTCCACACAAGGGCAATATTGCCGTTTAAAATTTCGCTTTCCGCGTTTTTGTCGCCGTTCTTTGCGCGTTTGATAAGGTCTTTAATATCATTTGCCAATATTTTAACCCCCGATTCAAAGCGTCCTCAAACCAATGGTTTTTTCCATTGTCACCTTTGTGCCGACGTCAACAATGGAATTAACGCTGATATTATCCATAAAGGTTTCCATAACGGTAAATCCCATTCCCGAGCGTTCGCCGTCGGTGTTGGTTGTAAAGAGCGGCTGCATAGCCTCTTTCACATCCGCAATCCCGCAGCCGTTGTCGGTAACGGTGATTTTAACCTTGTCGTCCTTTATGTATATATCAATCGTGATGTCGCCTTTTTTCTCGGCGTATCCGTGAACAATCGAGTTTGTCACCGCCTCCGATACCGCGGTTTTTATGTCGGCAAGCTCTTCAAGAGTCGGGTCAAGCTGTGACACAAACGCAGACACCGCCGCACGGACAAACGACTCATTTTCCGATTTTGACATAACCGTAATTTTTGCACTGTTTTCCCTCATTTTTAACCCTCCTTAAGCGCGCTGAACGCACCGTCAATGTCGCTCTCAACGCTGATTATTTTTTTAATTCCGGCAATATTCAAAAGCCTGTCGAGCGACTTTGTGTTTGACACAATAACCGTGCGTCCGCCAAGCGATTTTACAAGCTTGTATCTGCCTATCACAACACCGATGCCCGAACTGTCCATAAATGAAAGCGCCGAAAAATCGAATACCAGATTTGTAAGATTGGATGACGTAATTTTTTTGTCAATCCGCTCCTTCACACCTCCGGCGACGTGGTGGTCAAGCTCGCCGATAAGCTTTACAATCAGCGTTTTGTCCTTTGCCTGAAATATTATCTGCATAAAATTCCCCCCTTATGTGCACAAAAAAAGATGAAACCTTTTTAGTTTCATCTTTAATATTCTATAAAGCTTGTCCTATTCCTTTGATGAAAAACAACTAGTTTTGTCGAATGTATCAAAAGTTTTCGACAAATTTCCGCACGTTTCCGGCAAGGTAGAGCGAACCTGCGATAAGCACTGAAAAAACGCCGTTTTTCGAGCTTACGGCATACTCTATCGCATCAAAATTATCCTCAATAAATACGGTATCTTTTTTATACATTTTCGCCGTTTTATAAATTTCTTCAAAGCTTGTCTGGCGCACGCTCGGCACGCTTGTAATTATAAGTTCATCCGAAATTCTGCATATTTCTTCAAGCGATTTTTCATAATCTTTTTCGTTGAGCATACCAAAAACGGCAACAATTTTTTTGCCGCGCAAAACGGATTTTGCAGTATCGCAAAGCTTTAAAACTCCGTCATAATTGTGCGCACCGTCGATTATAAAATCGGGCTTGTCCGCTCCTTTTTCAAAAATTTCAAATCTGCAAATCCATCGTGCATTTTCAAGTCCGCGCCTGATATTTTCCTCGCTTATGCCAAACTTGTCTTTTATACATTCCGCAATGTCAAGCGCCAAAACCGCATTGTAAATCTGGTGGACACCGCAGAGATTTATTTTTAAATTTTTGTAAATTCCATAGTCAAAAACGCTGACAATTCCGCTTTTGATTATATTTAATTTTTGGTGATTTACAAGATGTGAATTGGTATTTTTGACCGCTTCATGCACTACTTTTTCCGCGTCTTTATCAAGCATTTTATACACCGCAACACGCGAATTTTGCTTTATAATTCCGCACTTTTCGGCGGCGATTTTTTCGATTGTGTCACCGAGATATTTTGTGTGGTCAAAACTTATTGAGCAAACCGCGCACACAAGCGGATTTTTGACAACGTTGGTGCAGTCGAGCCGTCCGCCGAGTCCGACTTCAAGCACAACAACATCACACTTTTGCTCGGCAAAATACAAAAATGCCGCGGCGGTGATTACCTCAAATTCAATGGGGAAATAATCGTCCTCCGACTTTAAAATGTCAACCGCACCGCGCACAATGCCGACGCACCGTTCCAAATCTTCGTCCGAAATATTTTGATTGTTTATTTTTATGCGCTCGTTGAAAACCTCAATAAACGGCGACGTGAAAAGTCCTGTTTTACAGCCCGACTCAATCAAAATCTGCGATACAAAAGCCGACACCGAACCTTTTCCGTTTGTGCCTGCAATATGCACAAATTTAAGCTTATCCTGCGGATTTCCAAGCTTTTCAAGAAGCCTCGTTATGTTGTCAAGTCCCGATTTTTTGCCGAATTTACTTAAAGAATGAATGTATTTTTCTGCGTTTGTCATTTTAACTCCAATTACAAAAGGACGGAAAATCCGTCCTTTGCAAGATTTTAATTTATTCTAAATTTTTAAGGCTTTCTTCAACCTTTGCGAGCATTTCTTTGTATTTTTCGCCCTTTGCTCTCTCCTCGTCAACAACCTTTTGAGGCGCTTTTGCCACAAATCCGGCGTTGCCGAGTTTGCCCTCAACACGCTTTATTTCAGACAAAAGATGTTCTTTTTCCTTTTTAAGACGTTCTTTTTCGGCGGAAATATCAACCAAATCGCCGAACGGAATGAATATCTTCGCGTTGTCAACAACGGTTGTAACCGCATTTTCGGGTATGCCGTCCTCATTTTCCGCAACAACGGTTTCAAGGCTTGACGCGAGCTTTTCAAAAAACACTTCACAGCCTTTGAAAATTTCGGGCTTATCGGTAACGATAAACACTTTTGCTCTTCTCGACGGAACAACATTCATTTTGGTTCTTACGTTTCTTATGCTCTTTATAGCCTCCATAATGTTTTCCATCTGTTCTTCCTCTTTGTCGAACGAGAATTTCTCGCTCGCCTCGGGCCATTTAGAAATCATAATGCTTTCTTCGCCCGTGGGAAGATGCGTGAAAATTTCTTCTGTTATAAACGGCATAAACGGGTGCAAAAGTTTTAACGTGTTAACCAAAACATATGCAAGCACGCTCTGCGCGGTTTCGTAAGATTTGCCGTCTTTTTCGTAAAGACGCGGTTTTACAAGCTCGATATACCAGTCGCAGTAATCGTCCCAGATAAAGTCGTAAAGCTTTGCCGCGGCAACGCCGAGTTCAAATTTTTCGAGGTTTGCCGACACCGCTTTAACAAGCTTGTTATACTTGCTTAAAATCCATTTATCCTCAATCTTGAGGTCGTCAAGGCTCGGAAGTTCGATTTTGTCAATGCTCAAATTCATAAGCAAAAATCTCGACGCATTCCAGATTTTATTTGCAAAGTTTCTGTTTGCCTCAACTCTCGACTCGTAATAACGCATATCGTTTCCGGGCGAATTTCCCGTTACGAGCGTAAACCTGAGCGCGTCCGCGCCGTACTGCTCGATAACCTTTAACGGGTCAATGCCGTTGCCGAGCGATTTTGACATCTTTCTGCCCTGACTGTCGCGGACAATACCGTGAATGAACACGTGTTCAAACGGCGCTTTTCCTGTGTGTTCGCACGCCGAGAAAATCATACGGGCAACCCAGAAGAAAATTATGTCGTAACCCGTAACAAGCACGCTTGTGGGATAGAAATAGTCCAAATCTTCGGTTTTTTCGGGCCAGCCGAGCGTTGAGAACGGCCAGAGCGCCGAGCTGAACCAGGTATCAAGAACGTCCTCGTCCTGCGTCATATGACCCCCGCATTTGGGGCATACGTCAACGTCGGTTTTCGATACAACCGTTTCACCGCATTTGTCGCAGTAGAATGCCGGTATTCTATGTCCCCACCAAAGCTGACGCGAAATGCACCAGTCGTGGATATTTTCCATCCAGTTAAGATATATTTTTGAAAAACTGTCGGGAACAAATTTAACTTCTTTGTCTTTTACGACTCTGATTGCCTCTTTTGCAAGGGGCGCCATTTTAACAAACCACTGTTTTGATGTTATCGGCTCAACGGTCGTCGAGCAGCGGTAGCACTGACCTACATTGTGCTTGTGTTCCTCAACTTTTACCAAAAGACCGAGTTTATCCAAATCGTCAACCATCGCTTTGCGCGCCTCGTAGCGGTCCATACCCTCGTATTTTCCGCCGTACGAATTTATGGTTGCGTCGTCGTTCAAAACCTTAATCTGTTCAAGATTGTGTCTTAAACCGACTTCAAAATCGTTCGGGTCGTGCGCAGGCGTAATTTTAACCGCGCCTGTACCGAAATCTTTGTCAACGTATTCGTCCGCGATAACGGGGATTTCACGGTTAACAAGCGGAAGAATAAGCATTTTTCCGACTAAATTTTTGTATCTTTCGTCATCGGGATGAACCGCAACGGCAGTATCGCCTAGGAGCGTTTCGGGACGTGTTGTCGCAATTATAACATACTCGTCGCTGTCCTTAACGGGATACTTGATGTGCCAGAAATGACCTTCCTGCTCGGTGTATTCAACCTCCGCGTCCGAAAGTGCGGTTGTGCAGTGCGGACACCAGTTTATAATTCTCGAACCCTGATAGATAAGACCTTTATTGTAAAGGTTTACAAAAACCTCGCGCACAGCTTTGGAACAACCCTCGTCCATAGTAAAGCGCTCTCTGTCCCAGTCGCACGACGAGCCGAGTTTTTTAAGCTGATTTATAATTCTCGAACCGTATAATTTTTTCCAGTCCCAAACTTTTTCAAGGAATTTTTCGCGTCCCAAATCGTAACGTGTAATTCCCTGCTCGTTTCTTAAAGTTTCCTCAACTTTAATCTGCGTGGCGATACCTGCATGGTCTGTTCCGGGAATCCAAAGCGCGGAATAACCCATCATACGTTTGTATCTTATCAAAATATCCTGAAGTGTTTCGTCAAGCGCATGTCCCATATGTAGCTGACCTGTTACATTCGGGGGCGGAATAACGATAGTAAACGGTTTTTTATCGGGATCCGCTTTAGCGCTGAAATATTTTTTATCAACCCAGTTTGAGTATATTCTGTCCTCAACCTCCTGCGGATTGTATACCTTTGCGATTTCTTTCACTTTTAAAAATCCTCCCTAGCCGAAAGACAGTCTTTGCTGCCTATCCGATTTTAAATATTATTATTGCTCCGATAAGCACCAGAACAAAGCCTGCCAGTTTAACCATACCTGTATATTTTTTGTCTGTATCGTCCTTTTTTATAACATCTTCAACGATTTTTTTTGCACCGTACGAAATAACCGCTCCGATTACAAGAAGAACGAAAGCTAAAATTTTCATAGTCACACTCCCGTGTTTTTGTTTGAATTTGTATTTTGCGACACTTGATTTGCCTTAACCGTGACAAAACTTATGCAGTACGTTATAAACGCGCACGCCATTGAAATGACCACAACTACCGAGAAAATATCTATAAATTTTCCGAAGCACATAGCGTCCACCAACAGCAAAAATGTAAGAAACGTCGCAAGCTTGCCGAAAAAGTTTGACGAAATGATGATTTTTTCTTTTTTGTAGATAAAGCTTCCCGAAAAAATCATAACAAGCTCTTTGACCAGCACAAAATACAAAAACCAACTGCTTAAGTTTCCCGTTGCGACAAGTGTTGAAACAACCGTTATAACCATACATTTGTCCGCCGCGGGGTCAAGCATTTTGCCGAGCGCTGTAATCATATTGAATTTTCGTGCTATAAACCCGTCTGCAACATCGAGAAACATTGCAAAAACAAATATGCAAAGTGCCGTAAAATGCGCGTTTTCCAATCCCGAAAAATACACAATCGGGAAAACGGGAACAAGCAAAAACCTTACGGTTGTAAGAATATTAGGTATAGTCAAAAAATTCCCACCTTAAAATTTGTCAGATTGACATTTTCTTAACCAATTCAAGCATTTCAGGCTCGATATTTTTGGTCATTTCAAGTGCTTCGTTAATTTCTATATCAACAATTTTTCCGTTCTGCTGTGCAATTATGCGGTTAATCGTACCGTTTGCAAGAAGGTCGGCAGCATAACTTCCCATTTTTGTAGCGGTAACTCTGTCGATAAGCGTGGGGCTTCCTCCGCGCTGAACGTAACCGAGAACGGTTGCTCTCGTTTCAATTCCCGTTGCCTCTTCGATGTTTTTGCAAAGCTCAAATGTTTCGCCTACGCCCTCGGAAACAACGATAATGTAATGCGATTTGCCTCTGTTTCTGCCCTCTATAACGGTTTTCTTGATTTCGTCCAAATCGTAAGGAGCCTCGGGGATAATAACCGCCTCCGCACCGTTTGCAACCGCAAGGTTAACGGGGATATATCCTGCATTTCTGCCCATAACCTCAACAACCGAGCATCTTTCGTGGCTGGACGCAGTATCTCTGATTTTGTCAATCGCCTGCATAGCGGTGTTAAGCGCCGTATCGTAACCGATTGTGTATTCGGTGCAGCCTATGTCGTTGTCGATTGTGCCGGGAATACCGATTGTGGGAAGTCCTGCGTTTGCAAGCGCTCTTGCGCCTTTGTACGAACCGTCGCCGCCGATAACCACAAGTGCGTCAATACCGAAAATTCTTGCAACCTCAACCGCTTTTTTTATGCCCTCTTCGGTTGCAAAGCTTTTGCTTCTCGCGGTCTGCAAAAATGTACCGCCCCTTTGAAGGATATCAGAAACGGAACGCGAATTAAGCTCCTCGATTTCGCCTCTCAAAAGACCGTGGTAACCGCGTCTTACACCCATAACTTTCATACCGTGGCACATTGCGCCGCGTGCAACCGCTCTTATAGCCGCGTTCATACCGGGTGCGTCGCCGCCCGAAGTAAGTACGCCGATAGTTTTAATCTCTTTCATTGTCATCATTTCCTTTCAGCCTGCATATTAAACAGAAAAATTTTTAACGTGTGGTAATTTCGCCGTGTTTTGTATAAATTACGGCATTGCCTTTAACTTTCATAGCGGTTGTGGTTTCGGTAAACTGTGCAATGAAAACCTCGCCCTCCGAAAGCATTTCGGTGTGATGAAATTTCGTGTCGCGTCCGCTTGTAAGACCCGTAATGCTCACGCCGTCTTTGAGCGCTTTGACAACTACATAATCAGAATTATCCATTTTCGTAATTCTCCAATCTAAAAAATCACTATATTCTATAATTTTACAACATTTTCTAAAAAAAATCAACAGTTATTTTACTTTTACGTTATCTTTACCGAAAATTTTTTCCGCGTCACTTAAAAATGATGTGCAAATGTGCACATTTTGACCGTTTTTTGCACTGTAAACCATATTTTTTTCCTCCACAAAAACCGCAAGGTGCGAACTTCCGCGGTATTTCTCCGCAAGACTTTTAACTTTTGCAAGCTCGTTTTCGGTTTTTATGCGTATATACACCGTCTGCGCACCGGGAACGATGTAATTTTCGGGTTTGGTTACATTTTTCACTATAAGGTTTAAATTATCGTTGTAGTCAAACGAAACCTCGGCGTCGATAACCGCAATATTTCCGACGTAAAATTCACTTTGAAAACGCTCCAGAATATTCGGAAAAACAACCGCCTCGCACGACGAAACAAAATCCTCAATTTCCGCCGTTGCCATAACCGTTCCTTTGGACGTTTTTTTGCGCGTTATTTTTGAAATCATAACGCCGACGCGCACGCTTTGCCCGTCTTTGTATCTTTCTTCGGTTATCTCCGAAATCGGCACACACCGCGCGGTTTCAAACTTTCTGCGGAATTTATCGAGAGGATGCCCCGAAAAATAAATTCCCGAAAGCTCCTTTTCAAACAAGAGCTTATCTGACAAAGAAAAATCGGCTTCGGGCGGAAAATTATCCGCGCAAACGCTTTGTTCCGCCGCCGTGTCAAACATTGTAAACTGCCCCAATGCCGTATTTCTGCCGTTTCTCAGCGCATTTTCGACAATATCGGCGCTGTTTATCAAAATCTGCCGTCTGTTCGGATTTATGCTGTCAAACGCACCGCATTTTATAAGGCTTTCAACCGCTTTTTTGTTTAATGCCGTTCCCATAACGCTGCAAAAATCCGTAAACGACACAAACTTTTTCGTGCGCCGTTTTTCGATTTCCTCGGCAAAAACACCGCCTACGCCCTTTATCGACGAGAGCGAAAAACGCACATTATTTCCGCTCACGGTAAAGTCCGCACCGCTTTCGTTTATGTCAGGCGGAAGAATTTTTATTCCGTATTTTTTGTATTCTTCAATATATTCAGCCTGCTTTGCCGAAAAACAGTTTTTCAAAAGCGCAACAAGATAAACCGCACGGTAATAGTATTTTAAATATGCCGTCTGATATACGATTTTTGCATATGCCGCCGCGTGCGATTTGTTGAACGCATACTTTGAAAATTCGGCAAGTTCGGCAAAAATCTCCTCTGAAAGTTTTTGAGGAATTCCGTTTGCAAGCGTGCCTTTTATCACAACATTTCCGTTTTCGTCTTTAAGTCCGTTTATAAAAACATTCTTTTCCGCCTCCAGCGCCTCACGGTTTTTCTTTGCCATTGCACGGCGCACAAGGTCGGCGCGCCCGAGCGAATATCCGGCAAGCGCGCGGAAAATCTGCATAGCCTGCTCCTGATATACAATAGAGCCGTAGGTCGGCTTTAAAATATCCTCCAAAAGAGGGTGCTTGTATGTGATTTTTCCGCCGTTTCGGTTTTTCAAAAACAGCGGAATTTGTATTTTTGCGGTCGCCGGACGGTAAAGCGAAAGTCCTGCTATAATATCCTCAAAACAACGCGGTTTGAGGTCTTTCAAAAACGACGTCATACCTCGGCTTTCCACCTGAAAAACACCCGACGTATCGCCGTTTGAAAGCATTTTGTAAATGTTTTCATCTTCGTAGTCTATGTTTTCAATCGTAAAATTTTCGTCATACGTTTTCTGTATCATTTTCACCGCGTCGCTTATGACAGTGAGGTTTCGCAGTCCGAGAAAATCCATTTTTACAACGCCGATTTTCTCCAGAACTTTCATATGATACTGCGACATATACGCAATATCGCCGTCAATGAGCGGAACACAGTTGTAAAGCTTTTTATCGGTTACAATAAGCCCTGCCGCGTGCTTTGACACGTTTTTCGGCAAGCCTTCAATCTTTTTCGCCGTGTCGATAAGACGGCGCGCACGGTTGTCGGAAAGATACATTTTTTTAAGTTCCGCGCTTTCCTCCATTGCCGTGTCAATGGTCATACCGAGCGTGTGCGGAATTAGTTTTGCAATCTTATCCACAAACGGAATGGGCAAATCGAGCACACGTCCGACGTCGCGTATCGAACCGCGCGCGAGCATTGTGTCGAATGCGGCAATCTGCGCAACGTAATCGCGCCCGTATTTCTGCACCATATACTCTATAACTTCGTCGCGCCTTACATAGCAAAAATCAATGTCAATATCGGGCATACTCACCCTTTCGGGATTTAAAAAACGCTCAAACAAAAGCCCGTATTTTATAGGGTCAATGTCGGTGATGTTCAAAAGATACGAAACAATGCTTCCTGCCGCCGAGCCTCTGCCGGGGCCCACCGAAATTCCGTGCTCTTTTGCATATTTGACATAATCGCGCACAATAAGAAAATAGTCCGCAAATCCCATAGAAATTATGGTGTCAAGCTCTTTTGCAAGGCGGTTTTTTATCTCGTCCGTCACATTTTTGTACCGCACGGGAAGTGCATCTTCGCAAAGTTTTGTAAGGTAATCTTTTGCGGAAATATTGCCGGGGAGCGTAAGTTTGGGAAGATAAATTTTGTCAAAGCTTATGTCAACATTGCACTTTTCCGCAATCTCGGCGGTGTTTTCCACGGCGAACAGATAATCTTCAAAAAGCTCCGCCATTTCGTCCTGTGTTTTAAAATAAAATTCGTCGTTTGAAAACCTCATTCGGTCGCCGTCATCAATTTTTTTGCCCGTTTGTATGCACAAAAGCACGTCGTGAAAATCCGCGTCCTCGCGGTTTACATAGTGAACGTCGTTTGTTGCAGCTACCTTTACATCAAGCTTTTTTGAAAGCTCAATCACCATAGGGATAAGACGTTTTTCGTCCTCCAAACCGTGATTTTGAATTTCAAGGTAAAAATCGTCACCGTAGATTTTTTTGTAATGCAGTGCATACTCCTCGGCTTTCGCGTAATCGCCCGACAAAAGCGCGGAATTTACGTTTCCGAAAAGGCACGCCGAAAGAGCGATTATTCCGTCGCTGTATTTCTCCAAAACCTCAAAATCCACCCTTGGCTTATAGTAATATCCTTCCGTAAAGCCCAAAGAGCAGATTTTCATAAGATTTATATAACCTGTATTGTTTTTTGCAAGCAAAACAAGATGACCGTATTTATTGTCAATGCCGTAAACTTTCGATTTGCGCGAATTCGGCGCGGTGTAAACCTCACAGCCGATAATGGGTTTTATGCCGTATTCCTTTGCTTTAAGATAAAAATCGACCGCACCGAACATAACACCGTGGTCGGTAACGGCAACGGCGCTCATATTGTCATCGGCGGCTTTTTTTATAACGGCGTCAATTTTCGCCGCCCCGTCGAGCAGACTGTATTGAGTATGAAGGTGCAGATGCGTGAACATATATATTTTATCCGTCCTTTTCTTTTTTTAGCTTTTCGGCAATATCGCAGAGCTTTTTCAGCCTGTGGTTAACGCCCGAACGCGTGAGATTGGGCGTGACAAGTTTTCCGAGTTCGCTCAGGCTCAAATCGGTGTTTTCAAGCCTTATTTCGGCAATTTCTTTAAGCGCGGGCGAAAGCGGCTCAAGCGCACCGCTCGTCTTTAAAAATTCAATGCATCGGCGCTGTTTGAACGCCGCGTCGAGAGTTTTGTCCATATTCGCGTTTTCGCAGTTTACAATGCGGTTTACGTTGTTGCGCATATCCTTTAAAATGCGTATGTTGTGAAACTCCATAAGGTGCGAAACACTTCCGCAAATTCCCAAAACATCGGCAATATCGTCACTCTGCTTAAAATACAAAACATAGTTCGATTTTCGCATAATTCTTTTTGCATTAAGATTTTCCGCGCGCAGAAGTTTATAAAAATCCTCGCTCAAAACGCAGTGAGGAGTCACAAATTCGAGATGATACCTTTTTTCAGGCGCGATAATCGTTCCGCACATCAAAAAAGCGCCTTTTATAAACGCTTTTCTGCAACAGCTTTTTTTCATAAATTCATCGCTTATGCGCACATTGATAAGCTCCTTTGAGCTTTCCTGAGCCAAGAAAAGCGCGCGCAGAATTTTTATAATATTCTCCTCACCGAAAACCGTCACATCATAAAACGCATTTTTGTTTTTCGTTGTTTCAAAGACTTCGCATTTCACGTCAAAAAGCCGTTTTGCCGTGCCCGAAATTATCTTTGCAAGGTCTGCGCTTTCGGTGCCGATAACGAGTTTTCTGCCGTTTTCCGCACCCGAAATGCGTCCGCCGAACGCAAAACAAGCAAGAAAAAACGCTTTTTGACAGCAGTTTTTTGATATTTTCGCGCCGAGCGCCTCTTTTTTCACATCAGATGAAAACGACATTTAATCACTCCGTAAAAACTATATTTCATCAATATTTCCGCCGTTTGCGGTTTGATAAAACAAACACGCAAGCGTGTCGGCAAGAACGCTGTAATTGTGCCTTACAACGTTGTTTGCAACGTCAAGCAGATTTTTCTTTATCAGTTTGATGTTGTTTTTATAAAATTTATAATCGTCCGATGCAACCTTAAACGAATGTGTAAGACGGTATTTTGCCGTCAGAAAATCGTTGAGCGGTTCGTCGTTTACAATGCAGTAATCAATAAATTTTCTTTTTGTATGTTTATATATCGCGTCCACGTGGTCAAAAGCCGAAAAACCGTCGGTTTCGCCCGGCTGCGTCATAATATTGCATACATAAACAACTTTTGCATTGCTTTTTTCAACCGCCTCGGCTATTCCGTCCACCAAAAGGTTCGGTATAACACTTGTGTAAAGACTGCCGGGACCCAAAATTATGTAATCGGCATTATAAATGCTCTGTATGCACTCGTAAAGCGGTTTTGCGTGCGCCGGAGTTAAGAAAAGCTCATCAATTTTTGCGCCTTTATGTATTGCGGTTGACGGAATTGACGATTCGCCCAGCACAACACTGCCGTCCGAAAGACGCGCGCCGAGATTTATATTTTCCTCCGATACGGGCAAAACTCTGCCCTTTACCGCCAAAACATCAGAAAACTTGTTTACCGCCTTCTCAAAACTTCCGTCAGAAATTCCGCACATTGCGGCAAGAAACAGATTTCCGAAGCTTTGACCTTTAAGTCTGCCCGACTCAAAGCGGTAATTCAAAAGCTTTTCCATAATAGGTTCGGTGTCGGCAAGCGCCATAATGCAGTTGCGCACGTCGCCCGGAGGGAGCATATTAAGATCCTCCCTTATCATACCAGAACCGCCGCCGTCGTCGGCAACCGTGATTATCGCCGTCAGATTTTCAAAATATTTTTTAATTCCGCGAAGCATTGTTGAAATGCCCGTACCTCCGCCTATTGCAACAACATTGCAATTTGAGGCGTACTTTTTTATATTATCGGTTATTTCCATTGCAAACCTCACAAAACAAACTTATACTTTTTTATTTTCCCTTTGATATATCTCTGTGGGTGATTTTTGCCTTATATCCCAAATTCACAACCGTTTTGTATACGTGCGACGCAAGCGTTACCGAGCGGTGTTTTCCGCCCGTACAGCCTATCGCGATAACAAGCTGAGTTTTTCCCTCCTCAATAAAAAGAGGGAGAAGAAATGCAATCATATCGTCAAGCTTTTTCGCAAATTCTTTCGTTTGCGGAAACGAATTTACATAGTCGCGTATATCCTTGTCAAGACCCGTTTTTTCGCGCAGTTCGGGAATATAATAAGGATTTGGCAGAAAACGCACGTCAAAAACAAGGTCTGCGTCGTTCGGAATACCGTATTTAAACCCGAACGACAAAACGTTGACCGCAAGAGAATTTTCCCTTTTTTCACCGCTGAAAAGCTCGGTTAAGTTTTCTTTTAACTCACGCGTCAAAAGACGCGACGTATCGACAACATAGGTTGCTCTGTCCTTCAAATGCGCCAGAATTTCGCGCTCTTTTTCAATTCCTTCGATAATTCTTCCGCCGTCCGCAAGGGGATGTGCACGGCGCGTTTCTTTATAACGTTTTACGATTGTTTCATCGCTTGCGTCAAGAAACAGAATTTCAACCTTGTTTCCGTGACATTCAAAAACTTCGACTTCGTTTAAAATATCGTCGGAATTGCGCTGATTTCTCGCGTCGATAACAAACGCAACCTTGTCAAACTTGGAATCCGACTGATAACAGATTTCGGCAAATTTGGACAAAAGCTCGCTCGGAAGATTATCAACGCAGTAATATCCCATATCCTCCATACAGTTCGCCGCGATACTCTTTCCTGCGCCCGACATTCCCGTTATCAATACGAATTTCACATCAATCACCCTTTAAATTTTATAGTTTTACAAATTGCTGCTTTTAGTCTTTGTTTTTCAAAATTTTCACTTCTTCGCACAGCATAACGCCTGTTTTTTCGTAAACCGTCTTTTTAACAAAATCTATAAGGTTTATAACGTCGTCAAAACTTGCATTATCGTAGTTTACAATAAATCCGCAGTGCTTATCCGAAACGCGCGCACCGCCTATGCTTTTTCCGCGCAGTCCGCAGTCGTCAATAAGTTTTGCCGCAAAATATCCCTCGGGACGTTTAAATGTACTTCCTGCGCTCGGGTAGTTAAGCGGTTGTTTTTCTTTGCGCCGAGCGTTTAAATCAAGCATTTCTGCCCTTATTTCGTCCGCATTTTTGCGGTTTAATTTTATATACGATTTTATAATTATATCATCATCGCAAAATGCGCTCGTGCGGTATGCAAACATTTGCTCACCGCCCGTTTTTTCGCACAAATTGAGGTTTTTGTCAAGATACACGGTTTTTATAACTACATCTTTCATCTCACCGCCGTACGCGCCGGCGTTCATCTTCACTGCACCGCCGAGAGTGCCGGGTATACCCGACGCAAATTCAAATCCGCCGAGACTGTTTTTTTGCGCCTCGTTTGCAATTTTTGAAAGATACGCACCCGAATATGCCTCGATTGTTTCACCGTTTACCGAAATGCCCGAAAAGTTTGCGCCAAGCTTTATTACAACTCCGAAAAGCCCTTTGCCGTCAACCAAAAGATTTGAGCCGTTGCCGATTACAAAAACGGGATAGTCATATTCTCTCGCACAATTCACCGCCGAAATTATTTCGTCCGTACTTTCGGGAAGCACAACAAAGCTTGCCTCACCGCCGATTTTGAAAGAAGTGTGATTTTTCATCGGTTCGTCTTTTAAAACTCTTTTTTCGCCGAAAATTTCTTTCAGGCTGTCATATATCACAAAATCACCTCAAATTTTTATTTGCCCAAAAATGCCGCGCCGATAATTCCTGCGTCGTTTCCGAGCTTTGCAATGGAAATTTTTGTCTGAAAAATTCCGCCGTAGCAATGCTCTTTGGAATATTCCTCGATAGGTTTCAAAAGCGCGTCGCCTGCGTTGCTCACTCCTCCGCCTATAACAATCGCGTGGGGCTGGAATGTGTTTATAATGTTAACAATTCCCTCCGCAACGTCCAAAATATATTTATCTATAACCTTTTTGCCTGCCTCGTCGCCTTTTTCGGTCGCCGCAAAAGGAATTCTGCCGTTTGCCTTACCGCCGTTTTCCGCAACAAGCTTTGCAAGATACGAATCGGGATTTTCTTTCGCCGCCTTTTCAGCCTCTCTTATAAGCGCTGTTGCCGACGCATACGCCTCCCAGCAGCCGTTTCGTCCGCAAGTGCATTTTTCGCCGTTCGCCTTTATAACCGTGTGTCCGAGTTCACCGCCGATACCGTTTGTGCCGGTGAATATTTTTTTGTTTATGATAATTCCGCTTCCGACACCCGTGCCGAGAGTTATTGCAACAATATCGGTAATGTTTTCGTCGTCAAGCGCGAAAAATTCGCCGAGCGCCGCACAGTTTGCGTCGTTGCTCACATAAACGGGAACATCATAGTATTTTTTAAGTTCCTCCGCAAGCGGTGCGTCGTGAAGATTAAGATTGTTTGCATATATAACAACGCCGTTTTTGTCGTCAATCGATCCGGGACAGCCTATGCCGATAGTTTTGATTTCCGCCGTGTTTGTGTCGGTGTCGTTCAAAACTTTCTTTATAAGGTCAGCCATATCCGCAACGATAACCTTATAATCCTCCATTGCCCGCGTGGGACAGCTGTCTTTGTGAAGAATGTTTCCCTTTTCGTCAACAAGACCGGCCTTAATTCCAGTGCCTCCCAAATCTACTCCGATATACATATTAAAAATCCTCCTAAATTTTATGTCAAATTAAAGTTTTTATAAGCTGTTTTTAGCGTTTGTATTGCCGAGTATTCTCTCGTTAAGCGCCTGTGCGGCGTTGTAGCCCATTTTGTGCTGACGGTTGTTCATAGCCGCAACCTCAACAATAACAGCAAGATTACGTCCCGGTTTAACGGGAATTGTCACCGACGGAATGTCTATACCGAGAATGTTTGTGTATTCCGTGGTAAGACCGAGCCTGTCGTACTGCTTGTGCTGCTGCCAGTTTTCAAGATGAATAACCATATCTATTTTTTCGGTATCTTTAACAGCTCCCATACCAAATATCTGCTTAACGTCAATTATTCCTATGCCGCGAAGCTCGATAAAATGCCTTATGATTTCGGGCGCACTGCCGACGAGCGACTTGTCCGAAACCTTTTTAATTTCCACCGCGTCGTCCGCAACAAGACGGTGTCCGCGCTTTACAAGCTCTATTGCCGTTTCGCTTTTTCCCACACCGCTGTCCGCCAAAAGAAGTATGCCTTCGCCGTAAACCTCAACAAGAACGCCGTGGCGCGTTTCGCGCTCTGCCAGCATAACGTTAAGATACGCGATAAGCGCGCTTGTAAAACGCGAAGTTGAAAGCGTTGACGAAAGCACGGGAACGCCGTATTTTTCCGAAAGGTCTATAATGCTTTGCGGAAGCTCAATTCCGTTTGACAGAATAATTGCAGGAATTTTGAGCGAAAACATTTTTTCAAAAACGCTTTTTTTCTGCTCGTCCGAAATTGTATTTATATACGTTGCCTCAACGTGACCGATTATCTGAAGGCGCGTATGCTCAAAATGGTCAAAATATCCCGCAAGCGCAAGACCGCACCTGTTTACTTCGTTGTTATACACCAAAACATCGCGCATATTCTCGGTTTTGTTGATTTCTTTCAGTTTAAACTCGTCCGCTATCTCGCCGAGTGTTACATTAAAACTGGAATTGTGCATAGTCTTCCCCCTATAAATAAACTTGTATATTGATATTATATATCATATTTTCAAAAAATTAAAGACTTTTTTTAAAAATTTTAAAAAAAACCTTGCAAAATGAATAAATATCTGTTAAAATAGAGTTTGTTTGACTGATGATGTAAATTTTAGGAGGTGTATATATATGGCAAAATGCGAAATTTGCGGCAAAGCTACAACATTCGGAATTAAGGTCAGCCACTCGCACAGACGTGCAAACAGAACCTGGAAAGCTAACGTAAGAAAGGTTCGTGCACTCGTTAACGGCACACCGAAGAGGGTGAATGTATGTTCGAGATGCCTTCGTTCAAACAAGGTTGTACGTGCTATCTAATGTGCCCGATACAAAAAATTAAATGAGGTATTTGCAATCGGTTTTTGCAAATACCTCATTTTTCTATGTAATTTTATTTTTTAATTCTCCTGTATTTTGATTTTTAGTCAATCTTAAAAATGCTCTTTAAAATTTTCTGCCAGAATTTTGACGCTTTAACAACCACAACCTTCATTTTAAATTCACACTCCTCACATTAAAACCGTCTTTCCCACGAGAAAATCAAAAACAGAACAGCACACAAAAGAAGTGAAATTACAATTACCGCCGCGCATGACAAAAACAGCGACACTATCATACCGATAATGAAAAATATTATCGAAAATATAAGAGTATTCCACCGTCTGCACCCGAACACGAAATTCACCGTCCTTTTTTATGCGTTCTGTTTTCGTCCGCCTTCTGTATTATATGCGGATATTCGCATTGTGTGAATTTGATATAAGCTTTCGCATTGCCAGCCATTTGTCCGACGCTCCGCTCTTAATTTCATAGTCGCACTCACGGCACATAGAAATAATTTTATCCAGCGTCTTTAAAGACGTTGCCTTTGCCTTTTTAACATATTCGTTTCCGTAAAAGCGTATTCCCGCCTTTGCGAGCGCCTCATTTTGAGGCATTTCTTCGCAAAAAAGCTTTACCTTTCGGATTTTTGAGTATTCGCCGAATATCAGCGACACAAGCATAACAGGCTCGGTCTTGAGCGTTTTTAAATCGTCAAGCATTTTGTAAACTGACTGCATATCGCCCGAATAAAGCTTGTTTAGCATTTCAAAAACACGGTTTTCAACACTTTTGCAGGTGAGCGCGTCAACGTCAGCTTTTGTTATGATACCCTCATAGCGCTTGTAATTTATAAGCTTTGTAATCTCGGACAAAATTCCGTACATACCCTTGTCGGCGGAATTTAAAAAATACGTTATATCCTCATCGGACATAGACATTTTTTCCTCCTGCAAATGCCTTTTTACCCAGTTTCTCAGGTCAACTTCTTTTTGATACTTAAACTCATAAACACCGCCGTTTTGCTTTGTTATAAACTTATACAGCGCGCTCCTTTTGTCGATTGAATTTTCCGAAAACACAACCGTTGCACCCGACGCGATATTTTCAAGCGCGGTGATAATCCGCTGTTTTTCCTCTTCGCTAACCTTTGAAAGAACACCGCTGTTTTTTACAATACAAACTTTTTTGTCGTTGAAAATCGGCGGCGACGACAAAAACATCTCAAATCCCGCAAGATCGAATTTGCCGTTTATTCGCAGAACGTTAAAATCCTCGCCGTCCTCTTTTGTGACGCACCGTTTTATCATTTTTGTATAATGGTCTTTGAGATAATCCTCTTCGCCGTAAAAAACATATATACCCTTTAGCTTTCCGCCCGAAATTTCTTCCCTTAACTTCTTCATCGCAATCCCCCGTCCGTCTTGTATTTTATATTTCCCTTTCCGTCAACCTTAAAATGTATTGTCCCGCACTCGTCGGTGCGAAAAACTTTGATACCGTTTTCGCTGAGCGCGTCAAGATGTTCCTTGTGAGGGTGCTTGTATGAATTATCCTTGCCGACGCTTATAACCGAGCAGTCGGCGCTTGTGTTTTTATAAAAATCCTTATCGTCCGAGCTTTTTGAACCGTGGTGAGGCGACTGTATCACGTCGGCTGTTATTTCATCGGCTTTAAGCGTTTTCATAATGTCATTTTCAATGTCGCCTGTAAACAAAAATCCCGTTCCTTTGTATGTAAGCTTTAAAACCAGCGACTCGTTATTTTGTTCCCAATCGTCGGAAACGGACGGCGAAATTGCATAAATTTTCACGCCTCCGTTTTCGCCGTCGGGATAAATTTCGTTTCCGCGCGTGAAATATTTTATTTCAACATCGTTCATTATCGCCGTGTTTCTTATGTTCCGATAGTCCTCTTCGTCGTCGGCACTGCGCGATTTCGGCAGAACAATACAGTCGATAAGTCCGTCGTTCATAAGCGTAATAAATCCCGAAAAATGGTCGTCGTGATAGTGCGAAAGTATGGCATAGTCAACGTGCGTGACACCGTTTTTGTTAAAATACGGCTCAACCGTACTGCGCGCTATGTCGTCTTTTGAATAATATTTGCTCACACCGCAGTCGATTAAAATATTCTCACCGCCCGGTGTTTTTATGTGACTGCACGCACCTTGTCCGACATCAACAAAATTAACTTTCAAATCGCGCCCGTCGTAATTTACATAAAAAATCCCTGCAAGGCAAACAGCGGAAAGTGCAATGCACACCGGCTTATACATTCCGTTTTTGCAGATTTTGTAAAGTCCGTACAGCGACACCGCAAAAATAAGCATTATCGCAAAACTAAAACCCGTCACGGGGATTGACGCAAACGGCAGACGCGAAATAAACCGCGCAATGATGTACGAAAGCTTTTCGTACGCAAAAATATTCCCCGTAAAAAGCGTTGTTACAAAACCCGGCAGAGGCATAAGCGATAAAAGGCAAAAAATCATCGACACAAGCAAAAGAAGTGTGAATATCGGCACAATAACAATGTTTGCAAGAATGGAATAAATTCCGATATTGCCGTAGTAAAGCACAATGAGAGGCAGTGTGAAAACTTGTGCGGAAACCGTAACCGCAATGCTGTTGCACAGCCATTTTACGCGCAGAAAACGCACGAGAAATTCACATATTTTCGCGCTGAACAAAACTATGCCGAGAGTTGCAAAAAACGAAAGCTCAAATCCGACGTCAAACACCGCGTACGGGTTTAAAAAAATTATCACCGTGCCTGCAATCATAAGCGAGTTTACGCTGTTTCGTCCGCGCCCGGAAAGAAGCGAAAAATTCATAATCAAAAGCATTATTCCGGCGCGCATAACAGAATATCCCATACCGGTTATCAGCATAATAAAAACCGTGGTTATGATAGAAAAAATCGGCTTTACAAAGCGTCTTACGGCATAAAATTCGTCGTTTAAAAACGCGCCGATAAGCGAAACGAGAATTGTCAGATGCAGTCCCGATATTGCAAGAAGATGCGACACTCCGGATGTTGAAAATGCGCGCTTTATATTGCCGGCAAGACCCGATTTATCGCCCGTCGTAATCGCGTTTACAACCCCTGCAAGCTCGCCGTCAAGATTTTTATTGTTGTTTTCGATTATCCTGTCACGCAAAATACCGAAAAAGCGCAGAAATCCCCTGCCCTCTTTTAAAATTTCGATTTTTTCGCTCGGTGCGAAAACGGTCAGAAAAACGCCTTTTGCTTTAAGATATGAATTATAGTCGAAATTTTTAATGTTCTTCGGAATTTCAGGCATAACACCGCGCAGAACAACCTCGTCGCCCCGATAAAGCTTTGTGCCTTTCGGCGCATAAAACATAATTTTTAAATTTTTGTTTTCCGAGTTTATTTTTGTGAGTTTTGCGGTATACTTAACACTGTTTGTGCCGTAATCACTGCTTAAAACCGCCGCGTAAACGTCGCAATTTTTATCACAAAAATCTTTAACACCCGAAATTTTGTAATTGTAAATGCCCGAATATGACATAAACCCGACCGCTAAAAAAACAACTGCGATGCCGTATTTGAATTTTATGCTGTATGCGGTTTTGTAAACCAAAAACGCGGAATACAAAACGCAGAGCGCAATAATCATATTTTTCGGAAAAGTGTCGGACGCGGAAATCATTCCGAGGGCGAACGATGCAACCGACAAATAAAAAACGTTTCTCATTTTATTTAAAACTCCGTACTTGACAAATTTAGTAAAAAGCGGTTATAATGCTCATAGTGATTTTAACACAAAACATAATTTTTTTCAATATGTTTAAAAGGAGTTTTTTTGTGAGCATACTAACAATATCGGATTTGCACCTTGCGCTCGGCATCGACAAGCCTATGGACATTTTCGGCGACGGCTGGAAAAACTATATGGAGCGCCTTAAAGAAAACTGGAATTTGACCGTTTCAGACAGCGATACCGTGGTTATCGGAGGCGATATTTCGTGGGCGACCTATCTTGACGAGGTTTACAGAGATTTTGAATATATAGAAAATTTAAAGGGCAAAAAAATCATTTTAAAAGGAAATCACGATTATTGGTGGGAAAGCATAACAAAGCTTACGGGATATGTTGAAAAAAACGGTTTTAACTCAATATCATTTTTGCACAACAGCGCGGTTATGGTTGAAAACAAGGCAATCTGCGGTACACGGGGCTGGATTGACAAGTCGAACGACAATTTTAAAGAAGACGACTTAAAAATTTACAACCGCGAAATTATGCGCCTTGATATGTCGCTTTGCGAAGCGGATAAATTCAGTCCCGAAGAAAAAATCGCATTTCTGCACTATCCGCCCGTAACAAAAGACCTTGAAATCAACGAAGATTATCTTGCCGTTTTAAAAAAGCACGGCGTTAAACGGTGCTTTTACGGACACATTCATTCAAAAGCGTCAAAAAAAGCAGCCGAGGGCACGTTTGACGGCATTGATTTTAAGCTTGTTTCGGCTGATTATATGGGTTTTATCCCCTACAAATTATCATAATATCTACATTATATATAGGAAATAATAATTTTTTTGTTTATTTTGTTGAAATTTAATATTTTTTCAAAAAACAGTAGCATTTTTTTGGAAAGTTTGATATAATGTATTGTTGTTAAGTAATAAACGCATATATAATTAAATTTAAAGTACGGAAGGGAAATTGAAACTATGAAAGTTACCAAAGAGCAGCAGGAAAAAAACAGCGTTAAGCTTACCATTACGGTTGATGCGGAAACCTTTGAAAAAGGCGTGCAGAAAGCGTATCTTAAAAACGTTAAAAAAATTGCACTCCCCGGTTTCAGAAAAGGCAAAGCGCCCAGAAAAATTATTGAGCAGTATTACGGCGCAGGCGTATTTTTTGAGGACGCAATAAATTTCGTTTGCCCCGAAGCATATGAAGAAGCTTTAAAAGAAACGGGCGTTGAGGCAGTTTCAAGACCGGAAATCGACGTTGTTGAAATAGAAAGCGGTAAAGATTTTGTTTTCACCGCAACAGTTACAACAAAACCCGAGGTTGAGCTTGGCGATTACAACGCAATCAGCGTTAAAAAGGTTACATACCGCACAACTCAAAAGGAAATTGAAGCTGAAATCAAAAAAGTTCAGGAACAGAATGCAAGAATTATTCCCGTTGAGGACAGAGCGGTTAAAGAGGGCGACCTCACCGTTATTGACTTTGAAGGATTTACCGACGGCGTTGCATTTGACGGCGGAAAAGGCACCGACTACAGCCTTGAAATCGGATCGGGCGCGTTTATCCCCGGCTTTGAGGACCAGCTTGTAGGCGCTGAAATCGGAAAAGAAGTTGAAGTTAACGTTACTTTCCCGAAAGATTATCATTCCGAAGATTTAAAAGGCAAAAAAGCAATGTTTAAAGTAACCGTTAAAGAAATCAAGGAGAAACAGCTCCCCGAAATCAATGACGACTTTGTTAAGGACGTAAGCGAATTTGATACGCTTGACGATTACAAAAAAGATATTAAAGAAAAAATTGCAAAATCAAACGAACAGCGCGGCAGACAGGAAACCGAAAACAATGTTATCGACGAAGTTTTGAAAATTGCAACGGTTGAAATCCCCGGCTGTATGATTGATACACAGCTTGAAAATATCGCAAGAGATTTTGACTACCGCCTTTCTATGCAAGGCTTAAATCTTGCAAAATATCTTGAAATGACAGGTTCAAACATCGACGCTTTCAAAGAACAGTTTAAAGAGCAGGCTGAAAAACAGGTTAAAACTTCGCTCGTTTTAGAGGCTGTTGCAAAAGCTGAAAAAGTTAAAGCAACCGAAAAAGATGTTGAAGCTGAAATGAAAAAGGTTGCGGAAAGCTACAATATGGAGCTTGACAAGGTTAAAGATTTGTTTAAAGACGAAGAAAGAAAATCGCTCGAAAACGAAATCATTACCCAGAAAACCGTTGACCTTCTTGTTAAAAACGCTACAAAAACAAAATAATAAATTTTGATATTATACATTGGTGGGCTGTTGTTTCAGCTGCCGTCCGATAATTTTTTATCCGGCGGAGGCTGAAGCGTCAGCTCATTTCAAAAAAAGGAGGATTTTCACAATGAGTTTAGTACCTATGGTTATCGAACAGACAAGTCGCGGAGAACGTTCATTCGACATTTATTCAAGACTTTTGAAAGACAGAATTATTATGTTAAGCGACGAGGTTAACGACGTAACGGCAAGTCTTGTTGTTGCACAGCTTCTCTTCCTTGAGGGCGAGGACCCGTCAAAAGACATTAACCTTTATATAAACAGCCCCGGAGGCTCCATCACCGCAGGTATGGCAATTTACGACACAATGCAGTACATTAAGTGCGACGTTTCCACAATCTGCATAGGTATGGCGGCAAGTATGGGTGCATTTCTCCTCTCGTCGGGTGCACCGGGCAAACGTTTTGCCCTTCCCCACAGCGAGATTATGATCCATCAGCCTCTCGGCGGTATGCAGGGACAGGCGACGGATATTAAAATCCACGCAGACAGAATTATAAAAATCAGAAGCACTTTAAATAAACTTTTCAGTGAACAGACCGGCAAACCGCTCGAAATTATCGAGCGCGACACCGACCGCGACAACTTTATGACCGCGGCTGAAGCTAAAGAATACGGTCTTGTCGACGAGGTTATTTCAAAAAGAAAATAAATGAGGTGAAAACATATAATGGGCAATATTGATGATAAAAAGCAGCTCAAATGCTCGTTCTGCGGCAAAACCGAAGATCAAGTTTCGCGTCTTGTTGCGGGTCCGGGCGTATTTATCTGCAGCGATTGTATTGCTATGTGCTGCGACATTGTCGCCGACGACTACGATGATTTCGACAAACAGGCGGATTTAGAAAATATTCCCAAGCCACAAGAAATTAAAAAGATTTTGGACGAATATGTTATCGGCCAGGACTTTGCAAAAAAAGTTTTGAGCGTTGCGGTTTATAATCATTATAAACGAATAGAAACAGAAGAAAAAAACGGCGATGTTGAACTTCAAAAGAGCAATATCCTTCTTCTCGGCCCCACAGGTTCGGGTAAAACGCTTATTGCGCAGACACTCGCAAAGATTATAGATGTCCCCTTTGCCATTGCGGACGCTACCTCTCTTACCGAGGCAGGCTATGTCGGCGAGGACGTCGAAAATATTCTTTTAAAACTTATTCAGGCGGCGGATTACAATATTGAACGCGCGGAAAAAGGTATTATATACATCGACGAAATCGACAAAGTTGCACGTAAATCCGAAAACGTTTCAATCACACGCGATGTAAGCGGTGAAGGCGTTCAGCAGGCGCTTTTGAAAATTTTGGAAGGCACTGTTGCGTCAGTTCCTCCGCAGGGCGGAAGAAAACACCCGCATCAGGAGCTTATACCCATTGACACAACAAATATTCTGTTTATTTGCGGAGGCGCTTTTGACGGCATCGACAAGATAATCGAAAGCAGAGTCGGCAAAAAGCTTATGGGATTCGGCGCGGAAATTACAAACAAAGAAGAAAAAAGCATCGGCGAAACGCTTAAACAAATCACACCGCAGGATTTACTCAAATTTGGTCTTATTCCCGAGTTTATCGGCAGACTCCCTATGCTGGCTACTCTTGACAATCTCGACAAAAACGCTTTGGTGCGCATACTCACAGAGCCTAAAAATGCACTTGTTAAGCAGTATAAAAAAATGCTGGAGCTTGATAACGTTGAACTTGAATTTGACGACGACGCACTCGGCGAAATCGCGCAAAAAGCCCTTGATTTAAAAACCGGCGCGCGCGGACTCCGCTCTATTGTTGAGGATACAATGCTCAACGTTATGTATGACGTTCCCTCCGACCCCACAATCAAAAAATGCAGAATTACCAAAAACTGCGTTGATAAGCTTGAGGGTGCGCAGATAACAAGAAATACGAAAAAAACTGCTAAAATCGAAAAAGACGAAAAGAACGAAACTGCATAAATTCTCTTTTTAAAATTGAAATTATAAAATTTACCCGTTTAATTTTTGCAAATCTGCATATAATTAAAACGGGTAATTTTTTATTGCAAAAACAAAAAAGGAGCGGTTATATGCTGGACAATATTTCTCTTGTGCTGATAATAATCGGCGCGTTAAACTGGGGAATAATCGGACTTTTCGGCGTTGACCTTATAGGTATGCTTTTCGGCGGTCAGCTCACGCTCATTCCGAGAATTATATATACCTTGGTCGGCATTGCAGGCATATGGGCAATCACCCTTTTGTTCAAAGAAAAGCACTGATAAATTCCGTAAAAAAGACGCTGCACACGTTTGGTAAAACGTTTATGCGGCGTCTTTTTATTTTTTTATAAAATTTTACTTAATATTACTTAATAAACTATCCGAGAACTATAATAGTTGTAGCCTCAAACACACCTGATTTCACCGAGCCGATTGCCGTAACCGACATACCCGACGTGATGGTTTTGAGCGCCGCCTCTTTGCCGGTGGAGTTGTTTATAATCTTTGTAGCCTTGCCGACAAATACTGACTGCGTGATATTCTGCGCCGTTACCGAGTCGTAATATGTTATCTGAACAAGACCGTAAGATGCGTTAACAAGGTCAACCGTACCGGTAATCTGTGTTATTGTTTCAATCGGCGAAGTGTCGATTTTAACGATTGTGTCGCTCTCGAGCGTGATTTTCGCCGTTGTAGACAGTCTTAAATCGTAAATCGTACCCGACGTGCCGTTAACGGTAATCACAACGTCGGACGAAAGCGGATAAGTTTTGCTCTCGCCGTTAAGTTTGATTTTTACCGACGGCGACGCGGAAATGTTTATTTCTTCAATAAATCCGTTAGTGTTTGACGTTTTGCTTGTTGCAATAATCTTTGTGATAAAGCCGTATTCAAGTGTCATACTAACCGAGTCACCCGTGCGGACTTCGGAAAGTGCCGCGCTCGCTGTGCCGTTTTTATTCACGGTGATGTCACTGCCGGCAATGTAAGAAACCTCTTTATCGTCAACGTCTGTAAGTTTAACGTAAACACCCAAATCACTTGTGTAAATCTCTTTTACCGTACCTTTAACCGTTTCGGTTTTAGGCTTTGCGGCAATAAGCGTAATTTTGCCTTTTTTGAGAGTAACCTCGGCATAATCGCCCGATTTAAGCGCAGTTACGGTGCTCTTCTCACCCTCGTATGTAACGTTGACATTTTCGGCGGTTGTATATTCAACAACTTCTTTATCACCGCTGTCGAGGAATTTATTAAACTTAATTGTGCTTGTGCCTGTCTTTGAATTGTTTTTAATCGAGCTGATTGAACCGCGGAACGATTCCTCAACGTCGGGTGTTATAAAATCAATCGAGAAAAGCGACGCTTTTTTCGTTGTGATAACGCATTCATAGCCTATCGAAACGTCGTCAAGAGTGATTTTTTCGCCCTCAAATCTCAACGCAACGTCATCTTTAACGGTATAGCCGTAAGGCTCGTTGTCCTTGCCTTTAAGCTTGATTACGCCGAGAAGCGAGTCAACATTTGTAACAATCGCGCTGAATTTTTCAAATCCGGCATTGTTTTTGAGTTTATACAAAACTACTGCCATCTGCGCCCTTGTAACCTCTGTATTGGGCGAAAATTCCGTTGCCGACATACCCTGCATAAGACCTTGTTCGGTTACATATTCAACATATTTCTTTGCAAACGACGGGATACTCGATTCGTCCGAATACGAAAGCACCGACGCAAGATTTTTCTTAACCGTTTCCTCTGCGCCCATAGCCTTTGTGAGAAGAACCGCAAGTTCATAACGTTTAAGTCCCTGTGACGCATTTGTGCTGCCTATATAATCGGCAAGCTCGGACGTCGAGATGATGTTTTTTCCGAGAAGATAAGCAAGCTCATTGCTGCCGTACGCAATATCGTATTTTTCAATATCAGCGCCGTATTTTTCGGTGAAAACGTCAATAAGTTCTTTGTTTTCCGAATCATTAACGCCCAAAATTCTTGCCGCAAGAACGAGCGACTCAAGCTTTGTGACGGTGTTTGCAGGTCGGAAAGTGCCGTCCTCATAACCCAGAATGATTTTGTCGGCCGCCATAGAATCGACCGCCTCAACCGCCCAGCCGTAATTTGCGTCGGTAACATCAGCGAATTTTGCCGCAAACGCTGTCGTATATGCCATTGTAGAGCAAATCGCGGCAACCGCTGCAAGGCTGATTACTTTTTTCAATTTCATTTGTAAAACCTCCTCATATTTGAATATTTTAATTTTGTTCAACATTAAGATACGGAATTGCATTAAGCGTTAAATCCTTAAAATTTCCGTTTAAGAATTCATAGTATCCGCAGCAGCCAACCATTGCCGCATTGTCGGTACAGAAAATCGGCGACGGATAATAGAGTTTTAAATTGCCCTTTCGTTTTTCCAGTTCAGCGCGGAGCGCACTGTTTGCCGCAACACCGCCTGCAATGGCAATTTTGTCAACACCGTATTTTTTCGCCGCACCGATAAGATTTTTCGACAGCACCTCAACCACGCTTTTCTGAAAAGATGCCGCAATGTCTGCGCGGTTATATGTTTCGCCTTTCTGCTCAAGATTGTGCAGATAGTTTATAACGCCGGTTTTTATACCGCTGAAACTAAAATCAAACGAATCTTTTCCGAATGAAACCTGTTTGAATGCCACAAAATCGGGATTGCCGTTCTTTGCCTCTTTGTCAATTTTCGGGCCGCCGGGATAACCTAGTCCGAGAACTCTCGCAACCTTGTCGAAAGCCTCCCCTGCCGCGTCTTCACGCGTCTGACCCAAAATTTTGTATTTTGTGTAGTCCTCCGCAAGTATGATGTGACTGTGACCGCCCGACGCAACAAGGCATACAAACGGCGGTTCAAGATCTTTATGCTCAATATAATTTGCGCAAATGTGCGCTCTTATATGATGAACACCGACAAGCGGTTTGTTAAGCGAATACGCAAGCGCCTTTGCGCTTGACACTCCCACAAGCAGCGCACCGACAAGCCCCGGCGCATATGTAACGGCTATCGCGTCCAGGTCGCCGAATGTAACATTCGCCTCGCCGAGCGCCTCTTCAATAACGGTACTCACTGCCTCGAGATGCTTTCGCGACGCAATTTCGGGAACAACTCCGCCGTACTTCTGATGAATTTTAATCTGTGTTGATATAACGTTTGACAAAACATTTCTGCCGTTTTCCACAACCGCGGCGGCGGTTTCGTCGCACGAAGATTCAATGCCTAAAATCAGTGCCGTGGCTATCCCCTCCTTTAACTTTCACGCGTGTATTTTTTCGACATAACGAGCGCGTCCTCGTTGTTGTAGCTTGTATAATAACCCTTGCGTTTTCCCAAAATTTCAAACCCGCTCTTTTTGTAGAACGAAACCGCGTTCACGTTTCCGGCGCGAACCTCAAGAAAACACTCGGCAATACTTTTTTCTTTAAAAATTTCTTCCGTTTTTCCAAAAATTTTCGTCGCTGTTCCCTGCCGTCTGAAGTTTTTGTCAACGCAAATCCTCAAAAGTTCCGCCTCATCGCATACATATGTAAAGCAAGCATAACCAGCGGTTTTTCCGGCATTTTTTGCTATGATATACACGCTGTTTTGCATTTCAAACTGCGATTTTATCATATCAATGCTCCAAAAATCTTTAAAAATATCTTTTTCGAGCGACGCAATGCTTTCAAGGTCACATTCCGACGCAAGGCAAATTTCCATAAAAAATTCCTTTTTAAACGTTAATTATTTTATATCCGGCAGACTTGAAAATACGGTTTTTAACGGCAACGCCGATACCGCTTTCGTCTTCAAACTGCGCATATATAACATCTATATTGTGCTTGTCAAACTCGCGCAAAGCCTCATACAAAACATATGCGTAATTCTTCATATCATCACCTGCGTTAATGACGTAATCGGCATTTTTATACTCTGTGTTTTTATAGGATAAAACGCCCGTTTTCTTCTGCTTGGCCGAAAGTATGCCGTCAATGTATTTTTTGCAGTTTTCACTGCTTCCCAAAACCACAAATACCTCTGCTTTCGGCGAATAATGCGTATATTTCATACCGGGGCATTTCGGAGTTTTCACACCTTTTATGTCAACATAATCGGTTTTGATTTTATCGGTAATTTTGCGTATATCTTCAAATGTGACATATCCGGGACGCAAAATTTTAAATTCATCACCCGAAACGTCCAAAACGGTCGACTCAATTCCGACGTCACATTCACCGCCGTCGATTATAAAATCAACCCTGCCCATCATATCATCGCAAACGTGCTCAAACACCGTCGGGCTTGGACTTCCCGACAAATTTGCACTCGGCGCGGCAACGAAAACACCGCTTTTTTTAATTAGCTTCTGCGCTGTTTCATTAGACGGAAAACGCACCGCAACGGTATCGAGATTTGCCGTAACACGCATCGGAACAGCGCCGCCTTTTTTGAAAATCAATGTGAGCGGACCCGGCCAGAATGCGTCCATAAGCTTTCTCGCGTCGGGCGATACCTCGCGCACGATTTTGTCAATATCATTTTTGTCGGCAATATGCACAATCAGCGGATTGTCGCTCGGTCTGCCCTTTGCGGTATAAATTTTTTCAACCGCTTTTTCATTTAAAGCGTCGGCGCCGAGTCCGTAAACCGTTTCGGTGGGAAATATCACCGTTCCGCCGTTTTTAAGGCACTTTGCCGCCTCGTCCAAATCGCCGTTATTTACAATTTTTGTCATCAAAAAGTCATTTCCTTATTTAAAATCTTAATTTGTTTCCGCTTTTAATTTTTCGCTTTGGTCAGCAGTTATAAGCGCGTCGATAATCTCGTTTAAATCACCGTTTAACACCATATCAAGCTTGTGCAGAGTAAGCGAAATTCTATGATCCGTAACCCTGCCCTGCGGAAAATTGTATGTTCTTATTCTTTCGCTTCTGTCGCCTGTTCCTACCTGGCTTTTGCGCTCTGCCGAAAGCTCGGCGTTCTGCGCTGAAATCGCCATATCATAAACACGCGAACGAAGAATTTTCATAGCTTTTTCTTTATTTTTAAGCTGTGATTTTTCGTCCTGGCACGATACAACAACGCCCGTGGGAATATGCGTAATTCGCACCGCCGAATCGGTAGTGTTAACGCACTGACCGCCCGGACCGCCTGCGCGGAAAACATCAATTCGCAAATCGTTGGGGTTAATGTCAACCTCAACTTCTTCCACCTCGGGAAGAACCGCAACGGTAACCGTTGACGTGTGGATACGTCCGCCCGACTCGGTTGACGGTATTCGCTGAACGCGGTGAACACCGCTTTCAAATTTAAGTCTGCTGTATGCGCCCTGACCGTTTATCGCAAAAGATACCTCTTTATAACCGCCGATGTCGGTTTCGTTTGCCGAGAGCATTTCAACTTTCCAGTGCATCGACTCGGCATACATTGAATACATTCTCAAAAGGTCTGCGGCAAAAAGCGCTGCCTCATCACCGCCCGCACCTCCGCGGATTTCCATAATAACGTTTTTGTCGTCGTTTTCATCTTTGGGAAGAAGCAGAATTTTTATTTCCTGCTCGATTTTTTCGATTTTTTCTTTTCCTTCTTCAAATTCCGCCTCGGCAAGCTCTTTCATTTCCTTGTCGTCCGAGGTTTCGATTATCTCCTTCGCCTCATTTATGTTATCGTTTATAAGCTTATATTCCTTATATTTTTCAACAATGGGAGTAATATCCGAATGTTCCTTGCAAAGCTTTCTCCAAAGGTTTTGGTCTGCAATAACCTCGGGGTCGGCAATTTTTTTCTCCAGCTCCTCAAATCTTCCTTCTATAAAGGACAGTTTTTCAAACATTTCGCACCTTCTAATCGTCATATGTAGTCATAATTTCACTTGCATACATTATATCATACATTTTGCATAAAATAAATACTTTTTTTTAAACTTAATATTACTGTAATATTGTAAGGTCGTTTATAACGTCGGCAAGCGTGTCGCCGAGATATTTCGCGCACACAAGCGCCTCATCAAGCGTGTTCCCGTTTGTGCCGACCTCAATCAAAACCGAACCTCGCGTTGCGTGGAGATTAAACCTTTCGCGCCTTATGTTAACCGGACGCGCAAGACCGGGATAACAGCGCTCAAGTCTATCCTGTATCTGCATTGCAAAACGCAGATTGTCCTCCCAGTTGTCAAACCAAAGCCCCATAGAATTTGTACCGCACACAAGCATTGCCTGCGCCGCTTTTTCGCCGTTTATATCAGCGGTGAATTTCACCTTGTTCTGTGCGTCACCCAGCGCATCACGGTGAACGTCAAACACAATCTTGATTGACGGGTGCTCTTTCAAATTCCGCTCGATTGTTTCAAGCGATTTTTTGTACGAATGTGTGTATGACGGATAATCGTGCACGGTTTTGTCGTGGATTACCGAAATTCCCTTGTCTTCAAGCATTTCGGTGAGTTTGTCCCCCACTTTTATAACGTTGTAATTTGCGTCCTGCGTTCGGTCGGTATCGCTTGTCTGATATTCGCCGTTCGACTCGTATGCCTCGGACGAATGTGTGTGCATAATCAGCACAAGAGGCTGACCGTCGGTTTTCGTAAACGCCGGTTTTTCGCTCAGCAGACTTTGCACGTCAATTTTATAGTCGGTTTCATTTTTTATCTGCAAATTTTTCGACACCATTTTTGTTTCTTTGATGTTCGGTTTCTGCACCGAATTTTCATTTTCCGAAGTCGCGGACGGCGGTGTGTCGGTGACCTTTATTTCGGGGGTTTTTTTTGCCTCGATGTACGGAAAAGCATCGCGCAGAAAACTTTCCTGCGAAAAATATCTTCCGCAGACGTATTTTACCGCGGCGGCAGCGGGTTTTACGGCAACACTGCCGTTGGATTTCGGCATATTCACCACCGCCGAGGAAAGCGCGCTTTTTTGAATGTCAAAATTAAAATGAAGCGCGGGAAAATTCAAAATAAAAATCGTCAAAAACAGAAAAACACTTGCATAAATACCCGTAATTTTAAGGCTTTGCGCCTTTTTTGCATATCTGTATTTCATAGCTTACCCTCCATAATTCTATATTTATGTCGGATAAGCCCCGTTTATGCGTTGTACAAATTTTCTGTATCCTTGTGAACCGCCCTGTTTATGCCGTTCGCAATAATTTTTGAAACGTCGTCGATAATTTCGTCAACCTCTTTTGGTGTGACAATAAGGTCGCCTACAAACGGATTTAAAACCTCTTTTATGAGCGGATAGCGAAATTCGTTGTCAGTGATTTCGAGTGCTTTGCCGATGTCTTTATCGAGATTTTCGCTTTTTTTAATGTTTTCGCACAAAATTTCTATTGTATCGTTCGCAACCGTTGCCGCGTCAACAACCGTCGGAACACCTATTGCAATAACCTTAACGCCGAGGTAATCTTCGTTAAGTCCGCGCCGTTTGTTTCCGATGCCCGAACCCGGGGTAATTCCCGTATCGGAAAGCTGAATACTTGTGCTGATACGGTCGATTTTGCGCGACGCAAGCGCGTCAATCGCAATGACGACGTCGGGTTTCACCTTGTCGCAAATTCCCTTTACAATTTCGCCCGTTTCAATGCCCGTAATTCCCAGAACGCCGGGCGAAACGGCGCAAAGCGCCTGGAGAGTGTCGGGGATTTTTTCGGGAATATACTCAAACAAATGGCGCGTTACAACAAGCTTTGACACCACTTTCGGGCCGAGTGCGTCGGGCGTAACGTTCCAGTTACCGAGCCCGACCGCCAAAACGGTATGGTATTTTTTAAGATTGAGCATTTTTTCAAGTTCACCCGCCAAAACCGTGCTCACCGCCTCAAATGCCTCATCGTCGTTTTCGCGGATTTTCGGACACTCAACCGTCACATATGTGCCGATTTGCTTGCCTATTGCCTGCTCGCCTTTTTTGTTCAAAACCTCCACGCGCGTGACGGTGTAATTGTCGTTTTTCTCGGTTTTATATTCAATGCCATCGATACTTTTTATGTCGTTTTCCGTCTTGTTAAACAGTGCCGCCGCCTCGATTGCCAAATCACTTCTCGGACTGAACAATAAAATCATTCCTTTGCATATTTTTAATTTTAATATAGGTAATTTTTTATAAAAATATGCAAAAAGACTGCCTTACGCGAATGTAGGGCAGTCTTAAAAATTTCAACTATTCGTTGTCGGGCAAAGCGTCTTTTCTCGAAAGATTTATTCTGCCCTGTTTGTCAATTTCAATAACCTTAACCATAATTTCATCGCCGATATTTACAACGTCCTCAACCTTTTCAACACGTTTTTTATCGAGTTTTGAAATGTGGACAAGACCGTCTTTTCCGGGGAGAATTTCAACAAACGCACCGAAAGGCATAATTCTTACAACCTTGCCGAGGTAAGTTTTTCCAACCTCCGCTTCGGCAACAATGCCCTCGATAATGTTAACGGCTTTCTGTGCCGCCTCGCTGTCAACAGCAAGAATAAACACTTTTCCGTCGTCGTCGATGTCGATTTTAACGCCGGTGTCTGCAATGATTTTCTGAATAACCTTACCGCCCGTTCCGATAACGTCACGGATTTTTTCAGGGTCAATCTGCATTGTAACCGCTTTGGGAGCGTATTTTGAAAGCTCTTTTCTCGGTTCGGGTATGGTTTTGAGCATAACCTCGTCGAGAATATATTCTCTTGCGGTTTTGGTTTTCGCAAAAGCTTCTTCTATAACTTCATACGAAAGTCCGGTAACTTTTATGTCAACCTGAATTGCGGTAATACCTTTTTTGGTACCTGCAACCTTAAAGTCCATATCGCCGAAGAAGTCCTCAAGTCCCTGAATATCAACAAAAGTGAGGTGGTCATCGCCGTCTGTAACAAGACCGCACGAAATACCTGCAACGGGGGCTTTAATCGGAACGCCTGCGTCCATAAGTGCGAGCGTGCTTCCGCAAACACTGCCCTGAGATGTCGAACCGTTTGAGCTTAAAACCTCCGACACAAGACGGATTGCATACGGGAATTCTTCAACCGACGGAATTACCGGCAAAAGCGCTCTTTCAGCAAGTGCGCCGTGACCGATTTCACGCCGTCCCGGGCCTCTCGACGGACGTGTTTCGCCGACTGAGTAAGACGGGAAGTTATAATGATGCATATATCTTTTTGTTTCGTCCTCGTCAAGACCGTCGAGCATCTGAACGTCTGCAAGCGCGCCCAAAGTTGCAACGGTGAGAACCTGCGTCTGACCTCTTGTGAAAAGTCCCGAACCGTGAGTTCTGGGCAAAAGACCGACTTTCGACGAAAGCGGACGGATTTCCAAAAGTCCTCTGCCGTCAACCCTCTTGTGGTCTTTGATGAGCCATTTTCTCACAACTTCTTTCTGAAGTTTATAGAGGCACTCGCCGAATGCCGCCTGCATATCGGGATACTCCTCCGCAAAATGTTCGTTTATTTCGTCGCCGACTTTATTCACCTGAACGTCGCGTGTGTGCTTGTCAGGCGTGTCGAGCGCTTTTTCAACTTTTTCGTAAGCAAAAGCTTTGATTTTTTCATACAAATCGTGGTCAACCTCAACGCTGGGATAGCTGAATTTCGGTTTGCCGACTTCTTTTGCCATACTATCAATGAAATCGCAAAGTTTTTTGATTTCCTCGTGAGCGGTTTTGATAGCTTTAAGCATAACGTCCTCGGGAACTTCCTTTGCGCCTGCTTCAATCATAACAACCTTTTCTCTTGTAGCGGCAACTGTAAGCTCAAGGTCGCTTTTTTCACGCTGTGCAAGCGTGGGGTTTATAACGATTTCGCCGTCAACAAGACCCACAAAAACGCCTGCAACGGGACCGTTAAACGGAATATCCGAAATAGCGAGCGCCGCGCCTGTGCCTATCATAGCGGCAATTTCGGGTGAATTGTCAATTTCAACCGACATAACGGTTGCGACAATGCTCACATCGTTGCGCAAATCCTTCGGGAAAAGCGGACGGATAGGTCTGTCGATAACACGTGATGTAAGGATAGCTTTTTCGCTCGGTTTGCCCTCACGTCTTATAAATCCGCCGGGGATTTTGCCGACCGCGTAAAGTTTTTCTTCGTAATCAACGCTCAAAGGGAAAAAGTCTATTCCCTCGCGCGGTTTTGACGACGCGGTTGCATTAACCAAAACAACCGTATCACCGTATCTTACCAGCACGGAACCGTTTGCAAGACCTGCAAGTTCGCCGGTTTCGAGAGTAAGCTCTCTGCCTGCTAAAGTCGTGGTAAATTTCTTCTGCATTTTATCCTCCTAAAGTTTTAAGCCGTCTACCGACCTTTAGCCATTAGATATACCGTTTTTATCGGAAAACAATGCAAAAACAGCATATCTAATCGCTAACTTTCGGTAGATGCCTTGTTTAATTTTTCTTAAATGAATGAAAACAGACAAAGAACGGCTCTTATCAAAAAACCGCCTTTGTCCTGTTTTTATTACTATTTTCTGATGTTTAATTTTTTAATGATTTCACGGTATCTTTCGATATCGATTTTCATCAAATAATTAAGCAAACCGCGTCTGTCACCGACCATCTGCAAAAGACCTCTGCGTGAGTGATGGTCTTTCATATTCTTTTTAAGATGCTCTGTCAGGTGATTGATACGGTAAGTCAAAATGGCAATCTGAACTTCAGGCGAGCCTGTATCGTTCTCATGTCTTTTGTAAGTATTGATAATCTCCTGCTTAACTTCTTTCTGCATAATATTCACCTCCGAATTTTAAATCGCCGCGCCACAAAGCAAAGGTTGGTGTGTCCGAAAACCTTGTGACGGGTTAACAACTATTAGATTATATCACATATTTTTCTAAATGTAAATATCTTTTTTAAAAATTTTTAAAATTATTTTTAATATATGTTTTATCCCGTTTAAGCTGGCAAACAAGCGCGTCAACCGACGGGAACCTGATTTCATCTCTTATTTTGTCCAAAAAACAAATTTTCATTTTCTCTCCGTACACATTTTTGTCAAAATCAAAAATGTGCGTTTCGGTGCGGACTTCTATGTTTTTATCAACCGTCGGATTGTCGCCGACGTTTGTCATTGCAAGATACTTTTCTTCGCCGTAAATTACATAAGACGCATAAACGCCGTTCTGCGGAAGTATTCTTCCCTTTTCCGCGGCAAAATTCACCGTCGGAAAGCCGATTTTTCCGCCCAGACGCTTGCCCTCCGTGACAGTTCCTCCAATCGAAAAAGTTCGTCCCAAAAGCGCATTTGCCTTTTTGATATTTCCGTCCGAAATACAGCTTCGTATAAGGCTGGAACTTACCGTTTCGCCGTCAATTTTAAGACGCTCAACAACGGTAAAACCGATATTTTTCTCATTGCACATTTTTTCGAGCATACAAACGTCACCGCGCTTGTCCTTGCCGAAATGCCAGTCGTCGCCCGACACAATGTGCTTTGCATTAAACTTTTTTACAAGAATTTCGTTAAAAAAATCCTCCGCGCTTGTGTTTTTAAAATTATCGTCAAAATTCTGACAATAAAGACAGTCAATGCCGTAATTTTCTAAAAATTCTTCTTTTTCTTTCTTTGAAACAATAAATCCGTCCGAAATATTGTCAAACGTAAAAATCACCGTTTTAAGGTGTTTTTCGGCGGATATTTTTTTCATTGTGTCAATAATTTTTTGATGTCCCAAGTGGAGCGCATCAAATTTTCCGAGGGCGATAACCGTATCGTGCAAAAGATTAAAACCGTCTTTTAAAATTTCCAAAATTATCCCCCTTATATAAACCTATCCGAAAAGTTTTTCGGACGTTATAACGTTTCGTCCGTTGTATTTTGAAACGCGCGCAACGCATAAAAATACGCCGTTTTCGTCATACACTCTGTAACGTCCGACGGGCGCGGAAACAGTGGTTTTTGCACCGTTCACAAGACGTTTTTTCGTATCAAAATCCGCATTGAACGTCGGCAGAGATTTAAACACAAAATCGGTGTTTATAAGATATTTCTCATATCCGTCCTCTTCGAGTTTTGCAAGCGTAACCGCGTTTTCAATGTCAAACCCGGCGCTTTTTGTGCGCACAAGGCTTGTCATACACCCGCCGCACGAAAGCTTTTCGCCTATGTCACTGCAAAGCGTGCGGATATATGTGCCTTTTGAGCACAAAACTCTGATTTTTGCCGTGTCACTGCCCGTTTCCAAAATGTCAATTTTCTTAATTGTAACTTTTCTTGCGCTTCGTTCCACCTCAACGCCCTTGCGCGCGTATTCGTAAAGCTTTTTACCGCCGATTTTCACCGCGGAATACATTGGCGGTATCTGCTCTATTTCACCCTCAAACGACATAACCGCATTTTCGATTTCACCTTTTGAAAGCAAAACGCTTTTTTCTTCAAGAATATTTCCGAAAATATCCTGTGTGTCGGTCGTAATGCCGAATTTGATTTCCGCGATATATTCTTTATCGGAATTAAGAACCATATCGCACACCTTTGTTGCCTTGCCGATGCAAACGGGCAAAACTCCTGTTGCCTCGGGGTCGAGTGTTCCGGTATGACCGATTTTGCGCGTGCTGAGTATTCGGCGCATTTTCGCCACGACGTCGTGCGACGTAAAGCCTTTTTCTTTATTTATAACTATAATGCCGTTAATATTTGCGTTATCTGATTTCATTTTCAATCGCCTTTAAAAGTTTTTCAACCGCCTCGTCATACGGAATTTTAAAGCTTACGCCCGCTGCCCTTTTGTGGCCGCCGCCGCCGAATTTTGCAGCAATCTCCGACACATTCACAAATTCGCTTGAACGAAGGCTGAATTTAATTTCATCACGCTTGATTTTTGCAAAAATCCCGACTTCAACGCCTTTTACCGAGCGCGGAATACTTGTCAGAAAATCTGCGTCATCAAACGTGAAACCATTATTTTCAAGATATTCGTAATCAACGCACATAACCGCAATTTTTCCGTTGTGATAAAACTTTAAACTCTCGAGAACGTGCTGTTTCATCCTTAACTGTTCAACGGTAAATTCGTCAAACATAGCGTGCGAAAGATTTGAAAATTCGCCGTAAATTTTGCGGAGCGAACCGGCAATTTCAAACGTTTTCTCGGAGGTGTTTGAATATTTAAAACTGCCCGTATCGCTTGCAATCGCGCAGTAAAGATATTTTGCGCAGTTTTTGCCGATTTCCGCATCAAGCGACTTTGCAAGAGAAAACACTATTTCTCCCGTTGCACTCGCGTCGGCGTCAATATAGTTAAAATCCGCAAAACCTTTGTTTGTAACGTGATGGTCTATACAAAACGAATTTCCGCACGCTTCAAACAAAGTTTTATCAAACATACGCTCTTTGTCCGCACAGTCCTCTGCAAACGCGGTTTTCGGCGCATAATTTTCGGGCGCGGTATAACCGCAAACGTCGATAAATCCGAGGTTTTTGGGCATGTTTTCCGATATATCCGCAACGTATGCGGTTTTGCCGATCTTGCGCAAAACATCGCACAGCGCAAGTGCGGATCCCACCGCATCGCCGTCCGGATTTATATGCGGAATGATTATAAAATCGTTAAAATCTTTAATTTTTTCGGAAAAATCAATTAAATTCACTTGTCTGTTTCCCTCTCGCCATTATTGATTTTATGAATAAGCTCGTCAATATGAATACCGTATTCGACGCTGTTATCCTGCACGAATTTAAATTCGGGAGTAATTCTCAAATCGAGTCCCGACGAAATTTCGTGCCGTATAAACCCTGCCGCAGAATTTAACGCGGTGATAGTGTTTTTTTTCTGCTCGTCCGTTCCCATAACGCTTATATGCGCCTTTGCGTACTTTAAGTCTTTTGTTATGTCAACCGCAACAACCGAAACCACATCTGCAATACGAGGGTCTTTAAGCCGCCTTATAATACCGCTCAATTCGCGTTTTACTTCTTCTTTAATTCTTTCAAGTCTGTTGCTTGCCATAAACACACCGCCTTTTTATCTCTTTACTTCCTCCATAACGAACGACTCGATAATGTCACCGTCCTTTATGTCGTTGAAGTTTTCAATTCCGACACCGCACTCGTATCCTGCGGCAACTTCTTTCGCATCGTCTTTAAATCGTTTCAAACTGCTCAAAACGCCCTCGTGAACGATAATACCGTCACGGACAATACGTGTCTGCGAATTTCTTGTAATTTTACCGTCCTGAACGTATGCACCGGCGATTGTGCCGACACCCGACACTTTAAACGTCGTTCTGACCTCTGCGTGACCGAGAACATTTTCTCTAAACTGCGGTGCGAGCATACCTTTCATAGCAGCTTCGATTTCTTCGATAGCGTTGTAAATAACCCTGTAAAGTCTGATGTCCACCTCGTCGCGTTTTGCCGACGCCGCCGCACCCGAATCGGGACGAACATTAAATCCGACAATAATCGCATTCGACGCGGACGCAAGCATAACGTCCGACTCGGTGATACCGCCGACACCGCCGTGTATGCATTTTACCCTTACTTCGTCGTTTGAAAGCTTTTCGAGCGACTGTTTAACCGCCTCAACACTGCCCTGAACGTCTGCTTTCACAATAATGTTAAGGTCCTTAACCTCGCCCTCTTTAATCTGGTCAAACAATGCGTCGAGCGACACCGCCTGACGTGAAACAGTGTTTTCGTCCTTAATTTTCTGTTTTCTCTTTTCAACGACACTGCGCGCTTTTTTCTCGTCGGTTACGGCATAGAAAATATCTCCGCCGACCGGAACTTCGTTAAGACCGACAACCTCAACCGGAACGGACGGACCTGCTTTTTTAACCGACGCACCGCGGTCGTCAACCATTGCTCTTACTCTGCCGACTGCCGTGCCCGCAACGATAATATCGCCCACACGGAGTGTACCGTTTTGAACAAGAACCGTCGCAACAGGACCTCTGCCCTTGTCAAGCTGTGATTCGATAACGGTACCTTTTGCCTTTCTGTCGGGGTTTGCTTTGAGTTCTTTCATCTCGGCAACAAGCAAAACCATTTCCAAAAGACCGTCAATATTCTGTTTGTATTTTGCCGAAATCGGAACGCAGATTGTGTCACCGCCCCAAGCCTCGGGAATAAGCTCATATTCGGTGAGTTCCTGCATAATTTTATCGGGATTTGCACCCTCTTTGTCGATTTTGTTAATTGCAACAATAATTGTAACGCCTGCCGCTTTGGCATGGTTTATTGCCTCAACCGTCTGCGGCATAATTCCGTCGTCCGCCGCAACAACAAGGATTGCAATATCGGTAACCTGTGCACCGCGCGCACGCATAGCTGTAAACGCTTCGTGTCCCGGTGTGTCGAGGAATGTGATTTTTTTATCGTTTACGCGCACTCTGTACGCACCGATATGCTGTGTAATACCGCCTGCCTCGTTTGCAATAACGTTGGTGCTTCTGATAGCGTCCAAAAGCGAGGTTTTACCGTGGTCAACGTGACCCATAACAACAACAACCGGCGAACGCGGTTTTAAGCTTTCGGGCGAATCCTCGGTGTCGTTGAAGAGCAAATCCTCTTCGGTAACGATAATCTCTTTTTCGATTTTAAAGCCCAAATCTTCGCCGACGAGCGACGCGGTGTCAAAATCAATCACCTGGCTGATTGCCGCCATAATGCCAAGCTCAAAAAGTTTTTTAACAACCGTTGCCGCCGGAACCTCCAAACGCGCAGCAAAGTCGCCGACAGAAATTTCGTCGGGCACCAAAACGGTTTTAACCTCAACGGTTTCTTTCTTTTCTTTCTCTTTTTTCGCCGCAGGGATGTTTGTCTTTTCGGGCTTTTTATGCTGATTGCCCTTTTTAAGTTTCTGCTTTTTCTCAACATTCGATACCTTTTCAATATCGACAAGTTCTTCTATTTTTTCGGTATCGAGTTTTTCAAGGTCAACAACGTTCTGACGCGTGTCAACAACTTTAAGATTGTCCTGTTTAACGATTTTAAGCGACTCCTCGCTCACTTCCTCGTCGAGAACAATCTCCTCTTTAAACTCAATGCCTTTCTTTGCGGCTTCTTCTTTTTTCGCCTGTTTTTCAGCCTCTATTTTAGCCTTTTTCTCCTCGGCTTTGTGAGCAAAATATTCTTCAAGCGTCATTTTGTCGTCATATTTATTCATATAAATCGAAAAAATGAGATTGATGTCGTCGGGTTCAAGCTTTGCCGAGTGATTTTTCATCACAATGCCGTAATCGGCAAAAATACCGATAAGCTCTTTGCTCTGAACGCCGAAATCCTTTGCTATTTCGTGAATTTTTGGTTGTGCCAAAACTACCACCTCCGTTAATTTTGCGGCAGACTCTTTTCAATCAGTCCTGCCAGTCCCTCGTCGCAGACCGCAACAACCGCGTTGTGCGTGTTGCCGATGCTGTGCCCCAAAGAAACCGAATCGCCAAAAAATACATATTTGACGTCATAAAATTTACAGCTGTTAGTGACGCTTTTAAGTGTGTTTTTTGCAGTGTCACAGCCGATAATCACAAGCTTTGCACTGCCCGACGAAATCGCGTCCTTACAGTTTTTCTCACCGCTTACAAGTCTGCCTGCTTTTTTTGCAAGACCTATAAGCATATATGTTCGCTCCATTTTAATCACCGATAATTTTGTTAAGTTTTTGATAAATGTCCGCGCAGTCCGAAAGTTTCAGCGTGCGCGAAAGACGGTTCTTTTTTTCCGCTTTTGCAACGCATTTTCCGTCACGGCAAATATATGCCCCTCTGCCGAAAATTTCTTTGTCCGCATTTACAAAAACTTCGCCGTTTTTATTTTTAACGATTTTTATAAAATCAGCTTTTCCGCCCTTTTTTCCGCATCCTATGCAAGTGCGGACGGGCAAAAATTTACTCTCGCCCACAGTGCGTCACTCCCTACTCGTCGCGGTCGCTTTTGATGTCGATTTTATAACCCGTAAGACGCGCCGCAAGACGTGCGTTCTGTCCTTCTTTGCCGATTGCAAGAGAAAGCTGTGTGAAAGGAACGATTATATGCGCCTGTTTGTTTTCAACATCAACATTGAGCGATACAACCTCGGCAGGACTCAAAGCCGCTCTGATAAATTCTTCGGGATCGTCACTGTATTTTACAATGTCGATTTTCTCGCCGTTAAGCTCATTGATAATAACCTGAACCCTTGCGCCCTTTGCACCAATGCACGCGCCTATCGGGTCAACGTTTTCATTGTTGGTTTTAACCGCCATTTTTGTCCTTGAACCTGCCTCGCGCGAGATACTCATAATTTCAACTATGCCGTCCTGAATTTCGGGAATTTCATTTTCAAAAAGTTTCTGCACAAGTGCTGCTTTTGCTCTCGAAACCGTGATAACAGGGCCTTTTGTGGTCTTTTTAACCTCGGTTACATAAACCTTTAAATGCTGGTGAAAATCGTACATTTCAGTGGGAACCTGCTCGGAAACCGGCAAAAACACCTCCGCTTTTCCTGCATCGAGATAAATATTTCTGCGCTCAATTCGCTGAATAATTCCCTCGATAACCGTGTGTTCCTTTGCCGAAAATTCTTCGTAGATGTTTTCTCTTTCAACCTCGCGGATTTTCTGCGTAACCATCTGCTTTGCGGTCTGTGCGGCAATACGTCCGAACGTTTTCGGCGTTGCCTCAATTTCAACCTCACTGCCGATGTCATACTGCTTGCTGATTTTGTGCGCTTCTTCAAGCGAAATTTCGGTTTGGGGGTCTGTAACCTCTTCAACAACCGTTTTTTTCGCAAAAACTCTTACAACGCCCGTTTCGTTGTCAATACTGACAAAAACGTTATCCTGATTTGTTTCGTAATTCTTTTTGTAAGCGGATATAAGCGCATTTTCAATCGTTTCAAGCAAAACTTCTTTTTTGATATTTTTTTCTCTTTCAATTTCCTCCAACGCCAATATGAACTCACTGTTCATTTTTCTTCAACGCCCCTTTTCAAAATAGTTATTTAAAAAATTACCGCCAATTTTATACTCGAAATTTTGTCAAGCGGAATTTTGATTTCGCCGTTATCGTCGATTGTCACATAATCGTCGCCGTAACCTGTGAGCGTACCGCTCAAAAACTTTGCGCCGTTGATTTTTGTAAACAATCCCACATCAACCGTTCTGCCTTTATATTTTTCGTAATCGTCTTTGTTGCGCAGAGGTCTGTCTATGCCGGGCGACGAAACCTCAAGCATATACGCATTGGAAATCGGGTCGCTTTCGTCAAGCAAATCCGAAAGGTATCGGCTGACATTCTCGCAGTCGTTTATGGAAATGTTTTCATCGGGATTTTCCTTTTCGATAAAAACTCTCAAAACATAGTCCGCGCCCTCTTTTTTATATTCAATGTCAAAAAGCGAGCAGTCATATTTTTTTGCCGCGTCCTCAGCAAGCGATTTTACAACTTCCGTGATTTTAGCCATTTTAACACCTCCGCGTACATTGCACATTTTTGTGCAGTGCAAAAAATTACCTCATACAATACGAAAGAGTGGGTTTAGCCCACTCTCTTGTCAAGTCAATATTCAGTATATGGATATTCTACCACATATTTTATGAAAAATCAAGGCTTTTTTGTACTTTTTTTGAAAAATGTATGTAAATAACGGATATTTTATGCCCAAATACTCAAATTCGGAATTGTTTCGGGCATAAAAAAACTTCGGCAAAGCCGAAGTTTTTAAAATTATTCCTCGTCGTCGCAGCCGCAGCAATCGTCGCAGTCGCAGTCGTCAAAATCAATGTCGATTTTTGTTTTGCAGTTGGGGCAGTAAATGTCCTCGTCTTTCAAAAGAGTATCCTCGTCAACGCATACGATTTCGTGGCACTCGGGGCATTCAACCTCGTAATACTCATCGTCATCACAGCAGTCATCGCAATCGCACTCATCACAGTCGAGAAGCTCTTCTTCAACAGCCGCCAAATCTTCGTCGATTAAGTCAACCTGCTCTGCAATCTCGTCCTGATAATCGTACAAATCGTCGATAGACTCATTGATCTCGTCCAAAACAGAAAGCAAAGCTTTAAAAATTTTGCCCTCGTTAGATTTGTCGTCGAATTTCATACCTTCCATTAAACCTTTAACATATGAAAGCTGATTTGATATATTTTCCATAAATTTAACCTCCCTTTAAATAAAAAACTGATTTAGAAAAAGCCTTACGCTCTTTCCATATATTCGCCTGTTCTTGTGTCAATTCTAATCATTTCGCCCTGGTCGATAAAGAGCGGAACATTAAGTGTCGCGCCCGTTTCAACGGTTGCGGGTTTTGTAGCGCCTGTCGAAGTATCGCCCTTAAATCCCGGTTCGGTTTCGGTAACCTGAAGTTCAACGAACGTGGGGGGTTCAACGCCGAAAACATTGCCTTTATACGAAAGCACTTTGACAACCATATTTTCTTTTACGAATTTGAACGAATCACCGAGAGCCTCTTTGTTAAGCGGCATCTGCTCGAATGTTTCCTGATCCATAAAGTAATACAATTCGCCGTCTGTATATAAATACTCGTAGTCCTTTCTTTCGATATGCGCTTTGGGCATTTTTTCGGTAGGTCTGAAAGTTTTTTCAACCACCGCGCCTGTGATAACGTTTTTAAGTTTTGTTCTTACAAAAGCAGCGCCTTTACCGGGTTTAACGTGCTGAAATTCCACAATCTGGAAAACGTTGCCGTCAAGCTCAAAGGTAACGCCGTTTCTGAATTCACCTGCTGAAATCATTTTAAAAATCCTCCTGTAACTATATTCTAATGACGGTTTTCACCGACAAAAATTCCATAATATTTATTTTAACCTATTTTTTGCAAAATAGCAAGTGTTTTTTTAAAATTTATCAATAATATTTCCTATTTTACATAAATAAGCCTTAATTTTTGCAATTTATAATAGAATTTTAGCCGATATGCTTCAAATCTTTTTCCGCTTTTGTGAGTATTTCAACTCCGTTATTTTTAATGCAAACCATATCTTCAATTCTCACACCGCAAAAATTCGGAATATAAATGCCCGGCTCAACCGTGACGATATTTCCGGGTTTTAATATCGTTTTATTTTTCGGCGAAAGTGTCGGCTGTTCGTGAATGTCAAGCCCTACCCCGTGACCGAGCGCGTGACCGAATGTACCTTCGTAGTCTTTGTTGATGATATTCTCCGCGGTAAAATGCGCATTACAGCACATCTCGCCCGATTTAAGCATATCCTCCGCCGTTTTCTGCGCTGTTAAAACTGTATCGTAAACCCTTTTTGCCTCGGCTGAAATCTCGCCGACCGCAAAGGTACGCGTAATGTCCGAGCAGTATCCGTTGTAAACACAGCCGTAGTCAAGCACAACCAAATCACCGTATTCAAGCTTTTTGGACGTCGGCGTTCCGTGAGGGAGCGCACCGCGCGCACCCGACGCGCAGATTGTATCAAACGAATTTCCGCTTGCGCCGTTTCTCTTCATAAAAAAGTCAATTTCGTTTGCAGCATCAATTTCCGTCATACCGGGTTTTGCAAATTTTATAATATGCTCAAACGCTTTGTCCGCAATGTCAACCGCTTTTTTGATATTTTTAATTTCCGCCGCACTCTTTTTTGCACGGAAATTGTAAATTGCACCGCCGACGCACGCAAGCTTGTTAAAAATTTTTGAAAATTTCGCAAAAGATGCATAGGAAATTGAAAGATTTTCAAATCCCGTATGCTTTAAATTTGCCGTCATAGCCTTTAAATCGGCATTTTTTACGTCGATGATCTCATAGTGCGGACACTGCATTTTCGCCTGCGTGATATATCGAAAATCCGTAATAAGATAGAGAAAATCAAGTCCGATTATAAGATATGCGCTTGTGCCTTTGTATCCGCTGTAATAAAAAACATTTTTAAGATCGGTCACAAGCATACTGTCAAGCTTATTTTTCACAAGAAAACTTCGCAGTTTTTTAATTCGTGAAAGCGTTTCGTCAGCCATTATAAAAATCCTTTCGGTGCTTTATTTTTGTGCAAGGTACATATTTTTCATTTCGAGAGCGTCCTCCGCCATTGTTCCGTTCGACTCGCAGATGATTGTGGGCGAAAGATTTTTCTTATAAATTATCTCCGCAATGGGCAAAAATTCGGGACCGTACATCGTGTCAGCAAGCGTGTGATGCTTCTTTTCACCGCCCTGCGTAAATTCGATACGGCTGAAATGCGAATGAAAAATGTTGAGTCTGTCGTGTCCCAAGCCGTTTTCGATTTTATCAAAAATTTCGAGATAATCGGAATATTCTTTAAGCGAACCGAGTCCGCGCGCGTTGAGATGACCGAAATCTACCGTCGGCAAAAGATAATCGTCAAGTCTGCAAAGTTCTATAACCTCGTCCAAATCGCCGAGCTGATTTATTTTTCCCATAGTTTCGGGGCAAATGTGCACGTGCGAAAGTCCGAGTTCTTTTGAACGTTCAAGAGCGATTTTAAGCGTTTTTTTTGCATATTCCATAGCAACACGCCTGTCCATTTTTGCACACGCGCCCGAATGAACAACAATCCTGTCGGCACCCATAAAATCCGCCGCCGCAAGGGTATCGGTGATGTATTTCACACTTTTTTCGCGTTTTTCATCGTCGTCGGTTGCAAGGTTAATGTAATACGGCGCGTGAATACTTAATTTTATGCCGTTTTCCCTCGCCTCATTTCCAAGTTTTTCGGCAGTCGGCTGTGTGATTTTCACGCCCTTTGAGCATTGATATTCATATGCGTCAAGACCCTTTTCTTTGAGCCATTTCGGCATCTGGAGCGACGATTTGTAACCCTCATTGTAAAAGCTTTCCGAATTTCCGCTCGGTCCAAAATATACCATAAAATTATTCTCCTTTGACTGATTTATGAAATTTGTTTTTCTGCGCGTTCAGCCTCTTTTTTGTCCATAAATTCGCACAAAAGCGTTTTGATAAGCGCCGCAAACGGCACCGCGAGAAGTATTCCGGCTATGCCGAAAAATCCGCCGCCGACCAGAATTGCAAAAATTACCCAGAATGGCTTTATCGAAAACGAATTGTTTACAAGGTTCGGCTGAATAACATTCGCGTCAATCTGCTGTAAAATTATAAGTGCAGCCGCCGCCCAAACGCCTTTCATAAAGTTTGCAGTAAAGCAGGTTACAATCGCCGTCAGCGCCGTTGCAATTATCGCGCCGAAATACGGAATAAGATTGAACGTTCCGAGCATAAGCGCGAAAATGTGTGCGTATTTCACCTTTAAAATCGTCAGCACAATAAACGAAAGGATAAATACAACAACCGCGTCGATAAGCAGACAATAGAGGTATTTATAAACAAATTCAGTCGCCATTTTAACACATCTTGCAACTTTGTTATATGTTTTTTCGCGCACAGCAATTTTGAAAAATCTTTTTGCGGTGTTTTTTAATCTGTCGCGGTCAAGAAGGACATAAACCGAGATTATAAGTCCCATAAACACATTTACAAATGCGGCTGAAAATCCCATAACGCCTGACGCATACTGATTTATGCTCTCGAATTTCACATATTTCATAATGTTATCGACACTTACAAGTTTTTCGAGATAATCAAGGTCGATTTTCACAATATCAAGACTGTTCACATAGTCGGTCATACGCTCGATAAGCGCAGGCACCTGATACACAAAATCGCCGATGTTTTTAACAAGAGGCGGAATTAAAAAGTAAATAATCGCGCCGAAAATTCCGAGAACAACCACAAATGTGAGCACAACCGCAAAACCGCGCCTGTTTTTGCGCACAAAATTATTTTTACACCTATGAAATAGCGTTTCAAACTTTATGCAAAGAGGATACAGTAAAAGCGCGATTACAAATCCCCAGCCGAACGGTGCAAGAATTTTCAAAAGCTTTTTAAACCAGTCGATAATCACACCGAAGTTGTCAAACGTTTTATAAACCGCAATGAGCAGAACTCCGATTATAAAAACGGCAATATAGCTTTTTTGAAATCTGTTTTTCAAAAAATCACTCCTTAAATTTTATTACAAATACCTCCCCACATATTATGGGGAGGTATTTAAGGCTTTTATGCCGTTTTTTATTTAAAAATTACGATAGCTGTGATAGCACCTTCGTCGTTGCGCGATGCAAAAATTCTGGAAGCTTCATTTACGCCGTTGCCTGTAATTGACTGCATTACAGACTCCGCATTCTCGTAGAACACGATCATATCGTCCGTGTTTTTAGCCGAGGAATCAATAACCGTAACTTTTACAGAGCTTGAAACATTAAGAATTGTCGGTTCAAGAGCATCAATTTTTTCCTGATAGTTGCCATCAGTGTCGCTGATGTCTTTGACAGAAGCGTTTGTAACAATCTGGAGCTGACCGTCCTCGTAAGAATATACAACACCGAAATATGCGTTGTAGTGGTCGCCGTTTGTTCCGGTTGCGTGATTGATGTGGAAATCAGCAACGTTTCCGTTCAAATCATAAAGATTATCCGCATCGCAAACTTTGTTTATAAGACCAACCAAGCCGTCTTTCAAAGCAAATTTAACAATGTCGCCGCTCTTAAGATTCGAAACATCAATCTTTCCGTCTGTTTCAACTTCGTTTACTTTCTTGTTGTCGCCGGTATTGTTTGCAAGCAAGTCGTAATAGTAAATCTTTTTGGCTTTATCACCTTTGGTGTTAATAACGTCCTTGATTTCCTTAATCATATACGCTTTCATAGAGCCGGTGATTTCAAGACCCGCACCGCCGTATACAACTACAATTTCTGCATTTTTGGTTGTAGCGTCAACATTGAACGCGTTAACGTAGAATGTTTTGTTATCGGTAAATTTGCTCGGTGCTTTTGTGTAAACTTCGTAATCGTCCTCTTCGCTTCTGTCGGTAGGAACAAAGAATACTTTTGTCGATACCGTGTTTGTAGCTGTCGAGGTTGTGTATTTTGTATTGAATTTACGTGCAGTTCCCTCCTGGAAGTATCCGCCTGTTCTGTATTTAAGCATTGTATCGGGATTTGAAGGAATACCGAGATTATACTCAAGGCTGTCGGTTTCACCGTCAATACCCGCCGAAACGGTTGTGATGCTTGCAATGGTTGTGCTTGCACCCGATGTGGTTTTGAAAATAATCGGCTGCGAATATGTCGCACTCTGTTTGTTTTCATCAGTCAGGTTAGCGTTAATAACGCTCGCGGATTTAAACAAAGGAGTGTCAATCTCTTTGGGGCTGTATTCAACACCGTTGATTTTAACTTTGCTCTTTAACGAGTAATCCGTCGGAGTAGCCGAAGCAGATGTTACCATTCTGATTTTTACATCATCTTTGTTTGCACCCTCGGGTTTGATTACATCAACAATGTAACCGTATTTTGCAGTATCTGTCGAAGAAATTGCAACAATTCTGCCCTCATGGTCGAGATAGCAGGTTACAACGTCACCTCGGCTCATCTCCTGTGAAGGCTCCTGCTCAACAAGTGCAAGATAATACTGCGACGCTTTAACTTCTTTGCTTCCGATTTCGTAAGTATCGTTGGCAGAATCAATGCTGTTAACCGTGCCCTGTGCCGTTGCGGTAGAAATAATTACCGTTGTTTTCGCATATGTAGCGTCGGTATCCTGGGGCATTGCAATGGAAACAACGCTGTTCTGTCTGATTGAACCGAACTGTGCCGCCGAACCTGTTGAAGTTTTGTATTCAATGTTTTCAGCGTCCATATCAAGCTTAATGCTCTTTAAAACGTTGCCGTTTTTAACGTATTTATCGGTAATTGTCTTAGCTGTGGACTCACTTGTGCCGACAAAGAAAGTTTCGTATGTCGAAACATAAGCGCAGTCATATCTGCCGTTGTCATCGCCGTCAACAAATTTGATTGTACCGTTGTCAATATTGAAAAGCGATTTGATTTTTGTTTCGTTAACACCGCTTACGCCGACACCGTTGTATATGATTTTCATATTGCTTGCAAATGTTATTTTCGACGTCTTGGAGCTTCCTTCTTTGTAGTATTCAAGATAGCTTCCGTCGATTGTATCGATGTCGTCCGCGTTTATTTCAACAGTTTTGTTAAGACCGTCTGTCGAAATGCTCTTTATTGTCTTTTTGGAATTTTTAACAGTGTATGTAACGTCGAGATACTGTCCGAGATACTGATACAAATTGTCGATTTTCAAATCGCCGATTTTGTATGTTGCCTCGGTGCCTGCACCCTCGTCATAAATTTTGATTTCGTCCATAGAACCGCCGGTTTCGCCGTCAACACCCTGGTTGAAAACTGCGGTAACCATACCCATTACAGACTCTTCATCATCGTCATTGTCGTTGTTTTTGATGACAAATCCGCCGCCGCCCGTACCGGTGTTTCCGCCGGGAATAACGGTAATCTCTTTATTGGAAGTGGTCATATTGCAGATGAGCTGTGCAACCAAGCCTCTGGGCGCAGCGTCTTCCGCCGAACCTGCCGCCTGATTTAAAATGCCTATCTGCTGTGCAACCTTGATGTAGCCGTTATACCACGGATCTGTTTTTTCGATAACTGTGGAATAACCCATTGCGCAAACAATCATTTTAACCGCTTCTGCGTACGAAACAGTATTTTTTGCTCTGAATGTGCCGTCCTCATAACCGTTTACAATAGATGCCTTAACAGCGTAGTCTATGTAAGGAATTGTCCAGCTTACGGTCGGGTCGGAGTCTACATCTGCAAAACCCGAAGACGCAGCCGTAAGATTTGCCGCCGCGTCTTTGATTTTTGCAACTGTCAAAAGCTTTGCAAACTCACCGCGCGTGATGGTGTCAAGAGGTTTGAATGTTCTTGTGCCGTCCTCTGCAACGTAGCCGTCAACAATTCCGTCAGTATAAAGCTTCTGGATTGCATCGGCATACTGTGTGTCGCTTGTTACGTCGGTAAATGCGGAATCAGCGTTTACTGTAAATGCAAACGTTGAAAGCATAAACACAAAGAGAGTAACGAGCGCCGTTAATCTTTTGATGCTTTTCATAATCATTTCCTCCTAAAGTATGCATATCTACATAGTGATATTGTAACACTACATTGTACAATAAGTCAACACAATATTTCGTTTGAAAAAAATATGTAACATTATCTTAACATTAAATTTTTCTGTTTTACCGCTTGTAAAGCTTTATAAGGTCACGGTAATAGTTTTTGTCAATTCCCGAAAGCTGGTCTTTTGTAATGCGGTAAAGCCAGTTGTTCTCGCTTGTTCCGGGAGTGTTAAGTCGCGTGTCCGAACCATATTTTAACAAATCCTGAATCGGCAGAATAACCGTGTCGGCACTGCTTGCAAAGAGCGTGCGCACAATGCTGTCAAAACCGTTTTCCCAATTTTCGTTTTCATATCCGCAGTATTTCAATAGATATTTCTTTTTGTCCGCGTCAAGCTCCCAAAGATAGCCGAGAAGCGTGTTGTTGTCGTGCGTTCCTGTGTATGCGACGCAGTTTTTTATGTAATTATGCGGCAGATGAACATTGTCGTCGTATGACAAAAATCCGAACTGTAAAACTCTCATACCCGGGAAACCGCTGTCCTCGACAAGCTTTTCCACATCCTCTGAAATTTCGCCCAAGTCCTCGGCAATTATCATTTTTCCGTCCGCGGTTTTTTTGATTTTTTCAATAAAATCAAGTCCCGGACCTTTCACCCATTTGCCCGACGCAGCGGTTTTTGCGTCCGCCGGTACCGACCAGAACGACTCAAGTCCTCTGAAATGGTCAATGCGTATGCCGTCAAACATTTTGAGCATATGGCTTATTCTGTCAACCCACCATTTGCAGCCGTTTTTCTTCATTTTATTCCAGTCATACAAAGGATTTCCCCAAAGCTGACCGTCTTTTGAAAAATAATCGGGCGGAACACCCGCAACAGACGTCGGATAGCCTTTTTCATCAAGCAAAAATTCGTCCCTGTTGCTCCATACATCACAACTGTCCTGCGACACATAAATCGGAATGTCCCCTATTATGCTGATATTTTTTTCGTTCGCATATTTTTTGATTTCCTGCCACTGATTAAAAAATTCATACTGTATAAATTTCCAGCCAAACAAAATTTTTTCGTCAATGTCAAAGTTTTGCCACTTCTGCCACTCCGTGTCATTATTTGCGCTTTTCAGCGCCATAAATTTGCAAAAGTCCGCAAGATAATTATTTTCGTCAATAAATTTTTCAATTTTTTCTTTTTCCGCGTCCGAAACGTTCCGCGCACAATCGCACAAAAGCGTTACGCGTTCGTCAAACAAACGTTTATATTCGCACGAATACGGCGTATTCTGTTTTTGACGGTTTAATTCGTCATATGTAATATAACCTTTTTCATATAATTTGTTAAGGTCGACAAAATACGGATTTCCGCCGAATGCCGAATACGATTTATACGGCGAATTGCACTCGTCCGTTGTGCCGAACGGCAAGACCTGCCACACGGAAAATCCCGTGTCGGATAAAAAATCAATAAATTCTTTTGCCTCTTTTCCGAAACTTCCGCACGAATAATCTCCGTAAAGTGTGGAAATGTGCATAAGTACTCCGCTTTTTCTCAATAAAAACTCCCCAATCAGATGAAAATATAAATATATAATGTAATCTTATCGGTGCAATAATTATATTAGCACAAATTTTTCGTTTTGTAAACGTATTTTTTTAACTTTTTTATGGTAAACATGTAAATATATTGTCAACACATTGACAAAATTTTCCCTTTAATGTAATATAATTGTGCAGAGGAGTGATTTTGTGGAAAGTAAAAACAGCATTATAAACGAAAATAACGGTGTTGAATATATAACCTATCCCAACCTTGCAAAACTTGATTTTGTGCGTCACGCAAGCTCGGTCCGCAAAGGCGGAATTTCAAAAATTCCGTATCTTGCGTCAATGAACTTGGGTTTTCATACAGACGACGATGCCGAAACGGTGAGGGAAAATTTCAGAATTTTTGCAAAGGCCGTCAGCATTGACGTTAACGATATGGTATCGTCAAGCCAGTTTCACAACGCGAATATCCGTGTTGCATCTTCCTCCGACCGTGGAAAAGGAATTTTAAAAAGCGCGGATTATGAGGACGTTGACGCACTTGTGACAAACGAAAAGAACGTTGCGCTCACGGTTTTCGGCGCGGACTGCGTTCCGCTCCTTTTTGCCGACAGTAAAAACAAAGCAGTCGGCGCGGCGCACTGCGGTTGGAGGGGAACGTTTAAAGAACTTGCACCGCTCACGGTTAAAAAGATGAAAGAAATTTACAACAGCAATCCGAAAAATATTTTTGTTGCGATTGCACCGTGCATACACGGCTGCTGCTACGAAGTTGACGAAAAGCTTTTTACCGATTTTGAAAATAAATTTCCCGATATTGCTCAAACCGACGCGTTAAGACGCGAAAACGGAAAGTTTTATCTGGACTTGCCGAAAATAAATAAACAGCTTTTGATTAAAGAGGGCGTTCCCGAGGAAAACATACTTATATCCGACCTTTGCTCGGGCTGTGACCCGGCTAATCTTTTTTCGCACCGAAAAAGCGGAGGAAAACGCGGAATTATGGCAAGCGTCATTGAAATAATAAAATAATTTTATGGAAACATTGCAAAACGGAAAAACAGACTTTGATAATAATCCTTATCAAAGTCTGTTTTGTTAAAGCTTATATCGCGTTTGGTTATCCGAAATTGAAAATTCCATTTCCAAAATAGGAATTCGGGTTATTCACTTTCGATAATTAAGCGATACTTAAGACATACTCTTTTCGTACTGCTCAATCATTTTTTTAACCATCTGACCGCCGACAGAACCTGCCTGTCTGGAAGTGAGGTCGCCGTTATAACCCTGCTTTAAGTTAACGCCGACTTCTGCAGCAGCTTCCATTTTAAATCTTTCCATTGCCTGTTTTGCTTCGGGAACCATACTTTTTGCCATTTTCCTTTCACTCCTTTTTACGGTTTAAAATGTTTTTTGCAATAAAAGTAATTTGTTATTGCTCTATTATTGTGCTTACATTTGCTTTTAAATATTCTGTAAAATTTTTCATATTATAAATGCAAACATACTTTTGCAAAATTCACCCGAAACAAAATTTTTTATCAAATTTTTATAATGTACCTTTTCTTTTAAAATTCATAATGTTATCTTCCGCTATCATACGTCACATTTCCAAACGAAATATTAACTGTTTCCGCATTCTCGTCATCATCTGCTGCACTTGATATAAGCGATTTCTGCACGTTTTCGGGGCAATTTGAAAACGCGATATTTTTAAACTGCACATTTTCAATTCTGTAAGCTTGTGTGACGCGGCATTGAGCCTCAACTGCATAAGATATTTTTTCGAACTCTGCCCCGCATACTATCATTTCGATAAAACTTTTTATAATTCCCCGGTCGTTAAAATGCAGACAAAATTTAAAATCCGCAGTACGTTTTTTAAAAATACCGAGAATATTAAGGCCGGTGATTTTCTTTTCCAAAACGTCGGGCGAAAGCATCAGAACATACCGTTTGGATGAAAACAAGTGTTTTATATTGTATAATATAAAATGAGGTGGTATTTATGCACGATCCGAAAATTTATATAAAAAATTACATAAAAAATACGACTGCGCTGATGAAGTATAAAGACGGCGAAGATTACAAAAAATGGAAAAAATCCGCAAAAGAAAAGCTTTTCTCTCCTTTGGGAATGGACAAATTCCAAAAATGCGATTTGAATTTTAAAATCACGCGCGAGGAAGATACCGAAGACAGGCACGAAATTTATTTTACATATCAGAGCGAACCCGGATACGAACCTGTTGCCTGCCTTGTTATTCCGAAAAATATAACAAAACCGCTTCCGCTTGCGGTTTGTCTGCAAGGACATTCAACCGGCATGCACATATCGCTCGGCAAAATTAAATATGACGGCGACGAAAAGCTTTTGTACGGCGGTGACCGCGATTTTGCCGTGAGAGCGGTAAAAGAGGGATATACGGCGCTTTGCATTGAACAGCGCGGATTCGGCGAATGCGGAGGAGATGAACACGGACCGCAGTGTCATATTTCGACAATGGCAAATCTTTTAATAGGCAGAACCACAATCGGCGAAAGAGTTTGGGACGTTATGCGCGCGCTTGATACTGCCGAACAACACTTTTCCGATTATGCAGACATAAACAAAGTTATTTGTATGGGAAATTCGGGCGTCTTATCCGTGACGGGCATACAGTGCTCATCAAACAGATTTTTACTGTCCTTCGTCATATTCCACCACTCTTTAACGGTGCCGTTTCCGTCTTTATCCTTTGACGCACCCGTGCAGTCAAGGGCGCTTGCACCCGAATTTATAAGGTGAATTATGCCGTTTTTCGCCATTCCTTCAAGTTTTTTGCCTGTTACTCTTTTTACGGAGTCGGGCGACCAGTATGTGCGCACGTCGTGGAAACACGGCGCTTTGCCCGTAAGAAGTGTGGCAAAAAGCATTGAAATGCCGTTTAATGTGTCATTTTCGGTTGCAAAAGCAAACGGCGCTTTTTTGCCGTTCCAGTCAAAGCTCGACGCCATAATCGCCTCGGTAAAGTCGCCGTTGGGAAGCCAGTCCGTCCACATTCTCTGACCCTGAAAACCGCCGGCTATGCCGTTTCTGCCGAGGCTTTCCTCGCACCAGCCCATTTCTTTAAGCTTGGGATTTCAAAAGAGAATATCGCGCACAATTTTACAGTTTTCTTTCCAATACTCGTTGTCTATTTTCCACATTTTGCCGCTAAGATGCAGAAATTTAAACATCGCATAAAACCGTTTAACCTTAAATGACGGCTTTAAATTTTTTGCGTGTTTCATTACTTTCGACGCTGTTTTATCAAGCTTTTTCAAGAATGTTTTCTTAAATTTTTCGGGCATATCGTTCCAGAATGTTCCCCAAACCGACTGCGTAACAGTGTGCGTCCGCGCAACGCCCCAGTAGTCCATACTGTCTTTGATGTCTTTTACCGCGGACTTCATACCGCCTCCGCCTGCCGTTGTGATGATGACCGCCTGCTTGTTTGCCATATCGAAATTCGGACGGTGAACAAGCCATCTGTAACCGTAGTGGTCTAAAAACGATTTTATCTGCCCCGGCGCGTGAAAGCACCATACGGGCGCGCAGAATATTATAAGACTTGATTTTGCAATCGCATCGTTTATCGGCTTTAAATATTCAAAACCTCCGCATTTTTCCTCTTTGCCGTTAAGACACGCATAGCACCCCCCGCAGATATGAGGCATATCGTCGGGAAGTGTAAATTCAAAAACCTCTCCGACACTGTCAAGCCGTGAAATAAGGTATTTTGCGCCGTTGTATGTACTGCTGTTTTTTCGGTTTGTCGCTTTTATTAAGGTTATGTTCATATTATTACCGCCCAGTTTTTTTGCTAACTAACGTTTGTTAGGTGTATTATAATATTATTTATTTTATTTGTCAACAGTAAAACTGTATTGAAAAGTTTGAAAATTGCTGATATAATTATAGTATAAATGAAGTTGGGAGATTATATATGAGATATATAGATTTGCACGCGCATCTTGACGGGTCAATTACCGTGCCGATTGCACAAAAACTTGCAAAAATGCAGTCGATACCTCTGCCGGATGACGAAAAACTGAAAAATCTTATTGTTGCACCCGAAAACTGCAAAAGTTTAAACGATTTTCTAAAATGTTTTAGCTTTCCGCTGTCGCTTTTGCAAACCGAAAAATCGGTGTCCGAGGCGGTTAACCTTGTACTTTGCGAAATGCAGAACGAGGGCGTTGTTTATGCCGAAATTATGTTTGCTCCGCAGCTGCACACGCAAAACGGAATTTCACAGGAGAATATCGTTTTATCGGCAATAGAGGGACTGAAAAAAGCACCGATATGCGCGAATCTTTTGCTTTGCCTTATGCGCGGAGACGGAAACGAGAGCGAAAACCGCGAAACGCTCCGTCTTGCAGAAAAGTATCTTGTGCGAAACGGCGGTGTTACCGGCATAAACCTTGCAGGCGCGGAGGCACTCTACCCCACCCAAAATTATACCGATATTCTCAACGAGGCGAAAAAACGCGGTATTCCGATGTCGGTTCACGCAGGCGAAGCGGACGGTGCACAAAGCGTGAAAACCGCAATAGATGCCGGTGCGGTGCGGATAGGTCACGGTGTGAGAGCGTACGAGGACGAAGATGTGCTCTGCCTCATAAATGAAAAAGGCATCACGCTTGAAATGTGCCCTACGAGCAACAAAATTACAAAAGCAGTTGCCGATATGAGAAATTATCCTTTTATGAAATACCTTGATATGGGTATAAAAGTCACCATAAACACAGACGACAAGGCTATAGAAAATACCACGATTGCACGTGAATTTGAATATATGGAAAAGAATTTTTCACTTTCACGGAAACAAAAAACCAAGGTGCTTGAAAATGCGGTAAATTCCGCTTTTACAACAGATGAAGTCAAAGAAAAATTAAAAAAACTTATTGTGAGCGAATAAAAAAACGCAGAATTTCCATCTGCGTTTTTTATTTATTGATTACAATTTTTTCGTTCATACTTCCTGTACGGTATCCCTGCAAATCCATCGTCACATATGAAAATCCGAGCGCTTTCATATCTTTATACAAATTTTCCCGTATTGCAAGCAATTTTTCAAACTCATCAGGCAGTATCTCTATGCGCGCAATATCACCGTGAATACGAACCCTGAACTGCTTAAAACCCGAAACGCGCAATATCCGCTCCGCATTTTCAACCTGTTTCAGCTTTTCAGCGGTGATTTCCTCACCGTATGCAAATCGTGACGCAAGACAGGCAAAAGACGGTTTATTCCAAGTAGGCAGACCGAGCTTTTCGGACATTTCGCGAATTTCACGTTTTGTAAAGCCTGCCGTTTGCAATGGGCTTAACACTCCCAATTCGCGGATTGCCTTCATACCGGGACGGTAATCGCCGTTGTCGTCAAGATTTGACCCCTCAACAACTGCTTTTGCACCGTTCTCCTCGGCGGTTTTCTTTATAATGCCGAATATCTCTTTTTTGCAGATATAGCACCTGTTTATCGGATTTTCTGAAAATCCTTTTATATCAAGCGGTTCGACGTCGCAGATAATTTGTTTTATATTCTCGCGTTTGCAAAAATCCTCCGCCTCGCAAAGCTCATTAGCTGGAATTAACCGAGAGCGCACCGTAACCGCCGCAGCGCCGTTTCCGAGCGCGTCCTTTGCCGCCTTTAACAAAAAGGTTGAGTCCACACCGCCCGAAAAAGCCACAGCAACACTGCCCAAAGATTTTAATTCATCTGTCAGTTTTTCATACTTACTGCGCATTTTTCTTCGTTTCCTCTCCGATCAGCCGGCGTGCTTCGCTCACGGAAACGCCGAGCTTTTCCGAAATTTTTGCAACATCGTCATATTCGGTTTTTGTGCGTTTCACGCCGTACCCCTCCGAGCATTTAACGCGCACGTCACCGTATTTTGTATTAACAACGCTTTCCGTTCTGTCAAGCACATACCGCTCACATATATTCTGCCTTATGCCGATGGTTGAGGTATATCGGAAAACAGCGCTTATTACCGCATCCTTGTCCGAAATTTTGCAAATGCACGAAAGCAGTGTTCCGGGGCGGTTCTTTTTCATACCTATCGGCACGGTAAAAACATCAATCGCGCCCGATTTCACAAGCTGCTCCGATGCATAGCCGATTTCCTCCGCCGTCATATCGTCAATATTGCATTTTAACTCCAAAACTCTGTTATCTTCATTTTCTGTTTCGCCAATCATAACGCGGATACAATTTGCTGTATCAAAGTCTTTCGTACCCATTCCGTAACCGATTTTTGAAACACGCATAACAGGCATATCGCCGAATTCGTCGGCAAAATGAGCCAAAAGTGCGGCGCCCGTAGGTGTGCACATTTCGTCCCTAATACTTCCGCTGTAAATCGGAATATCCTTTAGTATATATACCGTCGCAGGCGCAGGAACGGGCAATATTCCGTGCGCGCACTTCACCTGACCGCTTCCTACGCGGACGGGCGACGCGATAATTTTATCAAACCCCAGCTCGTGTATAAGCATACAAACGCCTGTAATATCCGTCACGGCGTCCATCTGCCCTACCTCGTGAAAATGTATTTGATCAATCTCACAGCCGTGTGCACGGCTTTCAGCCTCTGCAATAAGGTGGTATACTGCTTTTATATCCGCACGCACCTTTTCGGGAATGTCAAAATGTTCGATGATATGTTCAATTTCGTGCATACCCGTATGGTGATGATGGTGATGTCCGTGCATATGCACGTCCTCGTGCAAACCGTCAACACTGACGTCGGTATGCGTTCCCGTTATACCGCATTTTACGCTTTGAGTTTTCGTTACCGTAACATTAGGGATACCGAGCGCGTTTAATCTGCTCAAAAATCCCTCCGCATCAGAATGAAGCTCCAGCAATGCGGACATCAGCATATCCCCTGCCGCGCCCATATTGCAGTCGATGTATAATGTTTTCATTCGTTAAGTCCTCCCATATGGTTTATCATACTCGCCTGATACGCCGCACCGAAACCGTTGTCTATGTTTACAACGCTGACACCGCTTGCGCAGGAATTGAGCATTGATAAAAGCGCCGCCAGACCGTTAAATGCCGCACCGTACCCTACGCTCGTGGGAACGGCTATAACGGGGCAATCGGCAAGTCCGCCGATAACGCTTGCAAGGGCGCCCTCCATTCCGGCAATCGCAATAATAACGCGCGCGGTCATTATTTCATCTGTATGCGCAAGCAATCTGTGAATACCGGCAACGCCGACATCATACAGACGCATTGTATTGTTGCCGAGCATTTCGGACGTAACCGCCGCCTCCTCAGCAACGGGAATATCGCTTGTTCCGCCCGTTGCGATAACGATTTTCCCGACGCGTTTTTCCGGCATTGAGCCGATAATGCCTATATTTGCCGTATCGTAATATTTAAGCGTAATTTCGCTGTTTATTTTTTCCGCTTTTTCTTTATCGAGCCGTGTGATTAAAATGTCTTTTTGACCGTGCTTTGCAAAAGACTGTGAAATGCCTATGATTTGTTCGGCGGTTTTCCCTGCACCGTAAATCACCTCCGACACGCCCTGACGCGATTTTCTGTGAAAATCGGGTTTTGCATATCCCAAATCTTCAAACGGTTTGTTTTTTATCCTAAGCAACGCGTCGTCAGCGGAAATCTTTCCGTCCGCAACATTCTGCAATAACTTTTTGATTTCATTTTGTTCCATAAATTCACCTTCAAAATGTCCGAACGGTTATTCCCTGTTTTTGAATAGTGCCGTTTTTATTCTGCCTTTCGGGTCCTTTACAAGCAAAATTACAAGCCAAATAACAAGTCCGAGCGCAATCACAGACAAGCCGAGGTAAAAATCATTCAGCATATCAAGCGGTTCGGGAGTGAAATATTCCGCTCCGAGCTTTGCGTATTCAAATATCGCATCCGCAAGCCACATAAGCGACGCTCCCCAAAACATAAAGACGGGAATATGTAAAAGCATATCATTTTCCGCATCGTTTCTGTACCACAAAACCGTACATATAATCGCCGCAAATATTGATGTCAACAGTGTCATTTGTTCTCTCCCCATTTTGCCGTTTTCAATCCGTCATTTACGGCAAATTTCTCAAATTGGTGAACAACTGCCAGCATACCGCTCCAAACGGCAGTAACGATAAGCCCCATTGTAACACCGGTTGTTGCAATTTCCTTCAGCATTTCAAATGCTCCCGTTTGAGTCTGCACCGCGGTCAAAAACGGGAAAAACGGCACAACTTCGCCATGCCAGATGTGTTCAAATGCCAAAAGAGCACTGCCTCCCCACAGCATATTTGAAAGCCACTTCACCTTGCGCGAGAATGGAATTTTGACGTTTGTTTCACCCTCATTTTTCTTTACTTTCTTTGCAATTACCGATACTGCCGCCGCCTCTGCGACAGGTGCAATAAAACAAGCCATTTTTAATATCCTCCTGTTAAATATTTTTTCAAAAGTACGCGCCGCGTCTTCAGACAATGTTCTTATTTTTAAATACTGCGGACAAATTTTTTCGCATTTTCCGCATTTAATACAATCTTCTGCGGCTTAAAAATTTCGCACACACTTTGTATGGTGTCCGACTCTTTCTCGATTAGCGGTTTAAAGTCTTTCATAAAGCTTAAATTATCTTTCATTTGTTCCATATTGCTCATACCCGACAAAACCGTCATTATGCCTTTAATTTTTTGTGTTTCGCATAAATATCTCGCCTTGCGCGTGCATAAAAAATCAGCACCAGTACATTCGAGCTGTTTGCCAAACAAAGGAATTATGTCGTCCGTTTTATTAAAATAATCAGGAGACAGTTTATTTGTGAGAATAATTCTTTTTAACGTTTTCAAAGTATTTGTTCATAATTCACACCTCACATAAACACAAAAACTTGAGTTTATTATATCACTCATAAACGTTACAGTCAATAAATCTTTCTAAAATTCATTTAAATTATTATATAAAAACAACAAATATAAGGAGGCAATGCAAAACAAATTTGTTTTGCATTGCCTCCTTATATTCTTAAAAAATTATCGGTTTTCGTAAACGCTTATTCTGCTCAGCGCACGTTTTAATTTTACTTTTGCAAGATTTAGTTCGTAGTCGCTTGTTTTCTTTTTTATGGCGTCCTCGGCGCGTTTTTTCGCGTCAAGCGCACGGTTTATGTCGATTTCGTCCGCCCATTCAAAGCTGAACGCGATAATTTTCGCATTTCCGTCGGTTACGCAGAGTGTACCGCCGTTGCACGAGCCGACGCGCACTTTGCCGTCTTTTTTCACACGCGCAGTACCAATTTCAAGCGGAACGACGTAATCTGCGTGACGCGCAAGTATGCCGACGTCACCGTTCACCGCGCGGACGATAAGATTTTCCACGTTATCGTCGAATTCAAGTCCGCCGGGCGTTACGATTTGAAGTCTAAATTCAGCCAAATTCAAAACCTCCTATCGCTGTTTCGCCTTTTCGGCAACCTCGTCAATAGTGCCCGCAAAAAGGAACGCAGATTCGGGAATATCATCGTGCTTGCCCTCTAAAATCTCCTTAAATCCGCGCACCGTTTCTTTAAGCGGAACGTATTTCCCGGGCATACCCGTAAACTGCTCCGCAACCGAGAACGACTGCGACAAAAATCTCTGAACCTTTCGCGCGCGGTTTACGGTGAGTTTGTCATCCTCCGAAAGTTCGTCCATACCCATAATCGCGATAATATCCTGAAGTTCGTTGTATCTTTGCAAAATTTTCTGCACTCCGCGCGCGGTTTCGTAATGCTCTTTGCCCACAATATCAGGCGAAAGTATTCTCGAAGTTGAGTCGAGAGGGTCAACCGCCGGATAAATACCCTGTGACGCAATTTGTCTTGAAAGAACGGTTTTCGCGTCAAGGTGAGCAAAAGTCGTTGCCGGCGCCGGGTCGGTAAGGTCGTCCGCAGGGACGTAAACCGCCTGAACAGACGTGATTGAACCTTTTTTTGTAGATGTAATTCGTTCCTGCAAAGCTCCCATCTCGGTAGCAAGAGTCGGCTGATAACCAACCGCGGACGGCATACGTCCCAAAAGCGCCGAAACCTCCGAGCCTGCCTGTGTAAATCTGAAAATGTTGTCTATGAACAAAAGCACGTCCTGACCGCATTTATCGCGGAAATATTCCGCCATTGTAAGACCCGAAAGCGCAACTCTCATTCTCGCTCCGGGCGGTTCGTTCATCTGACCGTATACAAGCGCGGTTTTGTTCAAAACGCCCGATTCTTTCATTTCGTTATAAAGGTCGTTGCCCTCACGCGTTCTCTCGCCGACTCCCGAAAAGACCGAAAGTCCGCCGTGCTGTTTTGCAACGTTGTTGATAAGCTCCATAATAAGCACGGTTTTGCCGACACCGGCACCGCCGAAAAGACCGATTTTACCTCCTTTTGCATACGGGCATATAAGGTCGACGACTTTTATTCCCGTTTCGAGAATTTCCGTCGCGCTCTGCTGTTCGTCATATGCCGGCGGTTTGCGGTGAATACACCATCTTTCCTTTGTTTCGGGCGCAGGAAGATTGTCAACAGGCTCGCCGAGAAGATTGAAAATTCTGCCGAGCGTTTCTTCGCCGACGGGCACGCTGATACCGCTTCCCGTATCAACCGCCTTTGCACCGCGCACCAAGCCGTCGGTCGAGCTCATTGCAATACATCTTACAACGTCGTCGCCGATATGCTGTGCAACCTCCGCAACAATGGTTTTTTCGCCGTTTTTCACCTCAATCGCATTCAAAAGATTGGGCAAATGTTCATCATCAAATTTTATATCAAGCACAGGCCCCGTAACCTGCACCACTCTGCCAATATTTTTGTTGTCCATATATCTCACCTGCTTTTCAAATTATTCTTGTGAGCCTGCTACAATCTCGGTGATTTCCTGTGTTATCGCCGCCTGTCTTGCGCGATTGTAGCTTAAATTAAGGTTATTTATCATTTCGTCCGCGTTTTTGTTTGCCGACTGCATAGCATTTCTGCGCGCCGAAAGCTCAGACGCGAGCGACTCTGCAACCGCACCGTAAACAATACCGCCGATATACTGCGGAACGGCGAAATCGAACACCGCCTCATACGACGGTTCGTAAATTATAAGGCTTTTTGTGTCGTTTTTTTCTTCGCCGCGGTAGATAATCGGCAAAACCTCGTCACTTGCCGGCATCTGGCTTAAAAAATTCACAAATTTTGTGTATTCCACCTTCACCGAGCCGAATTTCCCGTCAAGGTATGCTTTTGAAATTTCTTTTCCTATCGCGTCGCAGTCCGAAATTGATACATCTTCGGTGACGTTATATTTTTTTGTAAAAATTTCCGCACCGCGATGTTCAAAATGTTCAATCGCCTTTCTGCCTATGGGAAAAACAACGTCACCGTCCTTTAAATCGACCGATTTAAAAAGATTGCTGTTATATCCGCCCGCAAGCCCTCTGTCGCCTGCGATAACGATATGGCAAGACGGCTTTGACGCATCGAGCGTGCAGAACGGCGACGAAAAATCTTTGTTGTTTTTTGCAATACCGTCCAAAGTTTCTTTTAAAATTTCAAAAAAAGGACGGGAATTTTCAATTTTGGCGCTCGCTTTTTTCAGCTTTGACGCCGCGACAAGCTCCATTGCTTTGGTAATCTGCTTGGTGTTTTCAACGCTTTTTATGCGGTTTTTGATTGCCTTCATATTGCCTGCCACAAATATCCCTCCTTATTTGGACGAAAGAAAGCTTTTTTTGCAAGCCTCAACCGCGTTTACGATTTTCATTTCGCTTTCTTTTGTCAAATCGCCCGTTTTTGCAATTTCACCTATAATTGACGGTTCGCTGTTTTCAATATACGCAAAAAGCGTGTTCTGAAATTCCGCTATATCTTTAATTTCAATATCTTTTAAAAGGTCATTTATAACCGCGTAGATTATAACAACCTGAAGTTCAACCTTAACAGGTGCGTTTCGGTCTTGCTTTAAAACCTCCACAATTCGCTCACCCTGTGCAAGACGTTCTTTCGTGTCGTCGTCAAGGTCTGAACCGAACTGCGCGAATGCCTGAAGCTCGCGGTACTGCGAATATGCAAGCTTAAGCGTTCCCGATACTTTTTTCATTGCTTTAATCTGCGCGTTTCCGCCGACACGCGACACACTTATTCCGGGGTTTACCGCCGGCATAATTCCGCTGTGGAAAAGTTCCGACTCAAGGAATATCTGACCGTCGGTGATGGAAATAACGTTTGTCGGGATATATGCCGAGATGTCGCCTGCCTGTGTTTCGATAATCGGAAGTGCGGTGAGCGAACCTCCGCCGTATTCGGGCGCAATTCTCGCCGCTCTTTCCAAAAGACGCGAATGGAGATAGAAAACATCGCCGGGATATGCCTCACGTCCGGGCGGACGGCGAATAAGCAGTGACAGTGCACGGTATGCAACCGCGTGTTTTGACAAATCGTCATAAACTATCAAAACGTCCTTGCCCTTGTGCATAAAATATTCGCCCATAGCACAGCCCGAATAGGGCGCGATATACTGGAGCGGTGCAAGCTCGGACGCGGTGGACGAAACAATGATTGTATAGTCCATAGCTCCGTTTTTTGCGAGCGTGTCCGCAATGGACGCAACGGTTGAATTTTTCTGACCGATTGCAACGTATATACAGATAACGTCTTTGCCTTTTTGATTTATAATCGTATCGAGCGCGATAACGGTTTTACCAGTCTGACGGTCGCCGATGATAAGTTCACGCTGACCTCTGCCGATAGGAATCATAGAGTCTATCGCTTTAATACCCGTTTGGAGCGGAACGCTTACCGATTTTCTTTCGATAATTCCCGGCGCGTTGCTTTCAATCGGGCGCGTTTCGTTTGTGTTTATAACGCCCTTGCCGTCGATAGGCTGACCGAGCGCGTTTACAACTCTGCCGATAAGCGCCTCGCCGACCGGCACCTCAACAACTTTGCCCGTACGTTTTACAATGTCGCCCTCTTTAAGTTCGGAATCCGAACCGAGAATAACAAGGCTGACGCTGTTTTCTTCGAGGTTTAACGCCATTGCAAGTTCGCCGTTTTCAAACTCAACAAGTTCGTTTGCCATACAGTTATCAAGCCCCGACGCGCGCGCTATGCCGTCGCCGACCTCTATAATGTAGCCCGTTTCTTTCTGCTCGATTTTATTTTCGTAATTCTTAATCTGCGCCTTTATGACGCTTAAGATTTCCTGTGTATCAAGCTGCATTTCTTCACCTTCCTCTTGTCAGGCACAATTATGCCCTGTAAAAAATATGCTTTTTCATATCCTCAAGTCTGCTTTTAACGCTTAAATCAAGCTGTGAATTTTCAAAGCGCACTACCAAACCGCCAATTATTCCACTGTCGCACGAAAAGTCGGAGCAAACGGTTTTTCCGGTCATTTTTTCAAGCTTTTTAACAAGATTTTCTTTTTGAACATCGGAAAGTTCAACTGCCGAAATTATACTTGCGCGCTCGATATTATGCGCCTTGCGGTAAAGACGCGCATACTCTTTTTCGCAGTCAAAAATCAAATTTAAAATATTTTTCGACGCCAAAAGCTTTATAAAATTCACACTGTATCCGCTTAATTTTCCGCCGAACGCGTCATTTGCAAGCTTGTCCTTTTCAGACTTTTCAACGGCATAAGAATTAAGAAGTTTCAAATATTTTTCCTCGGCTTTAAAAACCGCCGATATAACCGACAAATCGTCCAAAATCTTCTTTTCCTCTTTTTCCTCGCGTGCAAGCTCGTAAAGCGCCGCGGCATAGCTTTGTGCAGTATTTTTCATAGCTATTCACCCATTTTGCTGATAATATCATCAATCATTTTTTCGTGATCTTCTTTTTTCAAATCTTTTTCAATAACCTTTTGTGCAATATTCACCGCAAGATTGGATATATCGCCTTTGATTTCGTTTACGGCGGCGGTTTTCTCCTGCTCGATTTCTCTTTCAGCTCTGTCGAGAATTCCCCTCGCCTCTTTTTTAGCATCGTCAACAATGGCATTACCGCGCGCCTCTGCATTTTTCACAGCACTGCCCACAATCTCCGACGCCTCTTTTTTTGCATCTTTAAGGCGGTTTTCATATTCTTCTTTTAATTTTTCAGCCTCGGTACTGGACGAATTTGCTTTTTCGTAAAGCGAATTTATCTCGTCCTCGCGCTGTTTCAAAATGTTTTTTATCGGCTTAAAAAAGAACTTTTTCATCAGCAAAAAGAGGATAAGCAAATTCGCCCAGGTAAAAATGAGCGTCCATACATCTATGGTGACAAAAGCCAAGTATTTTTCCATAGCCTTTCCTCCTTAAAATTTGTAAATCTTCGGGAAAAATCAAAGCTTGCCGATAAGGGGATTTGCAAAGAGCAGAATCATCGCAACAACCAAACCGTAAATACCGGTAGACTCCGCAACCGCACAGCCGAAAAGCATTGTAGACGTGATGTCGCCTTTCGCCTCGGGCTGTCTGCCTACCGCCTCGGCAGCCTTACCTGCCGCGTAACCCTGACCTATACCGGGACCTATACCTGCAATCATCGCAAGTCCCGCGCCGACTGCCGACGCCGCCAAAACTATTGCTCTTTCCATAAAAAAATTCCTCCTTATAGTAAAAATATTAGTATAAACTTATTCAGCCGCCGACGACACAAAAACCATCGTCAGCATTGATATGATGTATGCCTGCAAAAAGCTTGTGAAAAGGTCGAAATAGACCGACAAAATCGCAGGCAGTCCAACCTGAAAAATCGGTATGCTATTTATAAAATCGTTTGGTATAAAACCCAAAACAAAATTACTCAATGCCGCAAGCGCGCTGTATACAAGCGACGTTATAACCACGCCCGACGCTATGTTTCCGAAATGACGGAACGCGATTGAAATGGGGTTTGCGACTTCGCTTATAAGGTTTAGCGGAGTGAGCACCGCAACAGGCTGCGTGAACGACTTTATATATCCGAAAATCCCGTTTGTTTTAATGTTTGTAATCTGCACCATCATAAACGTCACCAGCGCCCAGCCGAGCGTTGTGCTGAGGTCTGCGGTGAGCGGACGCATACCGAGAAGGCTCGAAAGACTTCCCAAAATGGAAAGCGTGAAAAGCGCGCCGATATACGGAACGAATTTTTCAAATCTTTCTCCCATAACCTCGGTTACAAGATTATGCAACATAAGATACAGTTTTTCAGCGGCAATTTGCCTTTTGCCGGGATTTTTAACCTTTAAACCGCGTGTAAGGTATATTGACACCAAAACGATAAACGCCATAATGTACCAGCTGTTGACAACCGTTTCGGTCACGTTTATACCGCCGAAAAACGGGAGTGTAAACACAATTTTGGGGCCGTTTACTTCAACGTTCAACTTTTTGCGCCTCCTTTTTGTGCGTGTCCGCATACGACAGGCACATAATTATGATACGCGGAAAAATGAGCGGAACAACCATTGCCCAGTGATTTATAAATTCGCTTTTAATCGCAAAATAAATCATAAGCGCAATAAACACCATTCTTAAAAAATATCCTCCGCCCATAGCGCTCAATGCCGCGTTTTTCTTCTTTTTGACACTGCGCTCGATATACACCGCAAGAAAAAAATAATTTAAAAATGCGACGGCAAAGCCTAAAAGTGTGCCGAAAAGTATTGAATTTTGATAACCCAAAACGATTGAGAAAACAACGGCGCTTACTGCCGAGCAGATTAAAAGACCTATTCCCATTCGTTTAAGTTCGTAAACAGATGATGCCGAAAGCATAAAATCACCCTTTTTATTTATCGCTTTTATTTTCTTTTTCAACAAGCTTTATAAAATTCAAAAGACTCATAAAACCCGCACCGCACCCAAGAATTATTCCCAAAATCACAGCATAATCGCCGAGCATAAATTTATTTTTAATATAAACTGCAATAATTATGCACAAAATAACGGGAGTAATGATGTTAAATCCGAGCTGAGTAACGTAAGCAAGCGCCTTTAAGCTTTTGTATTTTTTATTCAATTTTAACACCTCGACGCGCGGTTTGTCAACATTAAAATGCGTGTTTTGGGCATTTTTAAAAAAATGACCAACCTTTTTTATATACTAAAAGAGAGCCAAACAATATATGTTCAAACTCTCTTTAATTTCATCAGTCAACTTTCAAATCTTCGGGGCGCTCTTTAAGATACCCGAAATGGTACAAAATAGCGTCAACAGTGCGTTTGGACGCAGTTCCGTCACCGTACGGATTTGCCGTTTTTGATATTTTTTTGTAAAATTCGCTGTCGCAGATAAGGTCGGTTGCATATTTTACGATAACGTTTTTTTCGATACCGCCCATTATAACCGTGCCTGCCTTAACCGCCTCGGGACGCTCCGTTTCGGTGCGCAATACGATAACGGGTTTGCCGAGGCTCGGAGCCTCCTCCTGAAGTCCGCCCGAATCGGTCATAACCATATAACAGCGGTGCATAGCGTTGTGCATATCAACAACGTCGAGCGGTTCGATAAGGTGCACTCTGTCCATACCGCCGAGGATTTTGTTTGCAGTCTCGCGTACGGCAGGGTTTAAGTGAACGGGATAAACAACCTCAACGTCACTGTGTTTTTCAACGATTTCTTTAACCGCCGAACAGATGTTTTCAAGCGGTTTGCCGAGATTTTCTCTGCGGTGCGCGGTCATAAGAATAACCTTTTTGGCATCGAAATCAACAGAATTTAAGTATTCGTCCTTAAATTTGTAATTTTCTTTTACCGTAGATTTGAGCGCGTCGATAACGGTATTACCCGTTATAAAAATGTTTTTTTCGTCAACGTTTTCTTTAAGAAGATTTTGCTTATTCGCAACAGTCGGCGAAAAATGCAAATCCGCAATCGCGCCGGTAAGACGTCTGTTCATCTCTTCTGGATACGGCGAATATTTATCGTATGTGCGCAGTCCTGCCTCAACGTGACCGACTTTCGTCTGATTGTAAAAAGACGCGAGCGCGCCGACAAATGTGGTGCTTGTGTCGCCGTGGACAAGCACGATGTCGGGTTTTGTCTCGTTTATAACGTCATAAAGACCGGTGAGCGCATTTGTTGTGATGGACAAAAGCGTTTGTCTGTCTTTCATAATATTCAAATCGTAATCGGGTGTGATGTCGAAAATTTCAAGCACCTGGTCGAGCATCTGTCTGTGCTGTGCCGTAACCGCAACGATAGACTCAATATTTTCGTTTTTTTCAAGCTCTTTTACAAGCGGAGCCATTTTTATAGCCTCGGGACGCGTCCCGAAAACCGTCATAACTTTAATCATTTTTCTCTTCTCCTTTTTCCGTGCCGGAATTTTTGATGTTATCTTCTGTGTTATCTTCAGTTTTTTTGTCTGTATTTTCTTCTGTAAGAATTTCTGTTTTCTGTATATTTTCGCCCTTTTTTCCCGAGCCGAACACAACGTCACCGCTCTGTTTTTCTGTCTTTTCGCGGTGAATGGTTATATAAATACTGAAAACCGCAACTATAAGAATTGACACAACAATCCAAATTGCCTGCTGTGCGCCTCTGTCTACCATAACCACCGCGGTAAGTCCCAAAAGCGTGCTGATTATATAAAGTATCGCAACCGCCTGTTTCTGCGAAAATCCCATATCCATAAGCTTGTGATGAAGATGTCCCCTGTCCGCGGTCATAACGGGTTTACCGTTCCAAACGCGCCTTACAATCGCAAAAAGCGTATCGAAAATCGGCAGTCCGAGAATTAAAAACGGCGCCACAAACGATATGATAAGGTAGCCTTTAAACAAGCCCTGTATGCAGATTATCGAGAGCATAAATCCCAAAAACTGCGCGCCGGTGTCGCCCATAAAAATTTTAGCCGGATTAAAGTTAAACGGCAAAAATCCTATGCACGCGCCTGCAAGCGCCGCCGAGATTATCGCAACCGTCGGTTCGCGCAGAAGTATCGCTATAAAGAAAAGCGAAAACGTCGCAATGGACGATACACCTGCCGCAAGTCCGTCAAGTCCGTCGATTAAGTTAACTGCGTTTGTCACCGCGACAATCCATATCACCGTGACGGGTATGCTCGCCCAGCCGAGGGGCAGAATTCCGCCCTTTATGATGAAATCGGGCACCGAAAGATAGGTTATTTTTATTCCGTTAAGCGCAACGACAACCGCCGCGAGAAGCTGGAACAAAAGCTTTTTCTTCGGTTTAAGTTCAACGGTGTCGTCCACAATTCCCATTGCAACAATGATAATCGAGCCTAAAAGTATACCGCGCAGTGTTTCGTCAATCGGACGGTAAAAGCACAAAAGGCTGATAAACGTTCCGTAGAATATCGCAAGTCCGCCGATGAGCGGAGTTGATTTTTTGTGTATTCGCCTTTTTCCGTCGGGCACGTCCACTGCGCCCATTTTAAACGCCATTTTGCGCACTAACGGTGTGGACACAAAAGACAGAATAAACGCGAGCGAAAAGCTTAAAATCAGCGTTGTTAACATATCCATTTTATATTTCTCCTGCCTTTTGAATTAAAATTTTCTGTCCACAAAACCGAGCTTTCTGTGAACCTTGGAGAGTGTGCGCGACGCAAGTTTCTGTGCCGCAAGCGCACCTTTTTTGTATATTTCTTCAATGTATGCTTTGTCTTTTATAAGCGCGTTATAACGTTCGCGTATCGGACGGAGTTCTTCAACCGCCGCCTCGGCAACGCTCTGTTTAAAGTCGCCGTAGCCTTTGCCGTCAAATTCCGCTTCAATATCGCTTATCTCTTTTTTAGTGATTGCGGAATAAATATTTATAAGGTTGTTAATTCCGTCGTGTCCCTCGCGCACTTTTATAAGATTGTCCGAGTCGGTCACGGCGCGTTTGATTTTGCGCACAATCGCGTCGGGAGTGTCGAGAATTGAAATAAATCCGTTCTCGTTGGGGTCGGATTTCGACATTTTCGAGGTCGGCTCCTGAAGGCTCATAATTCTTGCGCCTGCTTTGGGTGTAAAGCCTTCGGGGATTTTAAACACATTTCCGTAAACGCCGTTAAAACGCATTGCAATATCGCGCGTGATTTCAAGGTGCTGTTTCTGGTCGCTGCCGACGGGAACAAGGTCGGTCTGATAAAGCAGAATATCCGCCGCCATAAGCACGGGATACGTGAAAAGTCCTGCATTTATATTGTCCGCGTGTTTTGCGCATTTGTCCTTATACTGCGTCATTCTCGAAAGTTCGCCCATATATGTAAAACAGCTTAAAACCCACGAAAGTTCCGCGTGCTGGGGAACGTGCGACTGGAAGAACAGAATGTTTTTCTCCGCGTCAATTCCGCACGCAAGATACTGCACCAAAAATTCAATACATCTTTTTCTCAAAAGCGCACTGTCCTGACGCACCGTGATTGAGTGCAGGTCAACAACCGAAAAAAGGCAGTTGTAATCGTTTTGCAAATCTACCCAGTTTTTCAGCGCGCCTATATAGTTACCCAGCGTAATGCAACCCGTCGGCTGGATACCGCTGAATATAATTTTCTTTTTTTCTGTCTTGTTTCCCGCATTGTTTTCCATTGTATTCACACCTTTTTATACGTATTCTTTAAGAATTTCGCCGAGAATTTTCATTCCCTCGTCTATTTTTTCGTTTGACACGGTTGTATAGTTTAATCTGAAGCAGTTTGACACCTTGTCAATGTCAGCCATACACGTTCTGCCGGGCACAAACGCAACGCCCTTTTCAACCGCTTTTTCAAATATTTTGCCTGTATCAATGCCCTCGGGCATAGTGCACCAGAGGAAAATTCCGCCGTCGGGATTTGTAAGGCTAACGCTGTCGGGGAAATATTTTTTTGCGCCGTCAAGCATTGCCGCGCATTTTTCACCGCATTTCTGGGCAGAAATTTTTATATGTTCGTCAAAATCGTAATTGTTTATATAATCCGTTACCATCATCTGGTTTAAAAGCGGAGTGTGCACGTCGTTAACCTGTTTTACAACCACAACTCTGTCCATAATATCTTTATGGCAAGTCAAAAATCCAACCCTCATACCGGGCGAAAGAGTTTTCGAGAACGAGCCGACGTACATAACTCTGCCCTCGTCGTCAAACGATTTTATCGCCGCAACGTCCTCGCCTCTGAAACGAAGCTCGCCGTAAGGATTATCCTCCAAAATAAGGCAGTTGTATTTTTTCGCAATTTCCAAAAGTTTTTTACGTTTTTCAAGGCTCAATGTAATACCCGTCGGATTCTGGAAGGTTGTGATGGTGTATATAAATTTGATATTTTTCTCGGTTTTTAATATATTTTCAACCTGTTCAAGGTCTATACCGTCCTCTTTAACTTCCGCCTCAAAAAGGCGCGCATTATACGAACGGAACGAATTGAGCGCACCGATAAAACTGGGCGCCTCGACGATAACACCATCGCCCTCGTTCAAGAGTGCTTTACCCGCAAGGTCGATTGCCTGCTGTGCGCCTGTGGTTATAATGGTCTGGTCAAAATCTTTGCCGACGTTTTTTTGCGCATTTCTTTTTTCAACAATCTCGATAAGCGGAGCATAACCCTCCGTTATGCCGTATATAAGCGCCTTTGCGCCGTTTTTTTCAAGTATACCGTCCGCAATTTTTCCAAGCTCTTTTGCAGGGAAAAGTTCGGGCGATGGAATACCGCCGGCAAACGAAATGATGTTGCTTTTGCCGAGCATTTTAAAAATTTCTCTTATAGCCGAAGCTTTAAGCGATTTAACCCTTTCGGAAAGTAAATTTGAATATTCCATTTTTATGTCCTCCTAAAGCGAATTTTTAAGTATTTCACGCAGTTTGTATATTATCACAGCGGAATCGCACCGTCTTAAGTTTGTCGACGGCATAAAGCTTCCGTCACCGAAACCGTTTAAAATTTTCATATCTTTGAGCGCATACACATATTTTTTGTTCTGCGCATTTATTTCACTGTCATCGGTGAATAAAACTCCGTAGTCACCGCGCACGGAAACACCCGAAAATTCAAGTATTTTTGCCGATATAACCGCGGTTTGCTCACGTGTTATATACTCATCAAAATCGGTATCGTACGGCAAAAAATCAATAATTCCCGCGTCTTCCGCCGACGCAATATACGGATAACTCCAGTCGTTTTTGTCAAGCTTTTCAAAATCGCAGTTAAATTCCTCGCTGTACAAACCGCCGACAAGCACCGCAAGCTTGATAAATTCTTTGATTTTAACATTGCCGCCGGGTGCAAAAACTCCCTCGCACCGTCCCGAAACAATGCCGTCACGGGATAACGCATACACGCTTTGATGCGCCCATTCAAAACCTATCAAATCGGCAAAAACCGTGTCGCTGTCCGTTGTGCTTTCGGGTGTGTAGTCCTCGGTTGACGCGTTGTAATGCGAAATAATTCTCGAAATGTCCTCCTGCGCAAAAGCCGTCTGAAAAGCGGTGGCAAGCGCAATTAAAAATGCAAATTTCTTCACGGCAGCATACACCTTAAAATGTCGCAGTCGCCCGAAATTATATAATTTTTAAGGCACGCAGGGATTAAAAACGTGTCGCCTGCGGAAAATTTCTCTTTTTTACCGCCGTCGTATTCGATAAAGCCGTCACCCTCAAGAAACATCACCGCATTAAACGTTTTTTCTTCGGTGTCAAAGCATTTTTCACCGTAAACGGTGTGTTTAACAACTTTAAAATATTCGCACTCCGCAACAGTGCATTCGTCAAGATTTTCCGCGTTGCAGTACGCTTTTTCGTAAACACCGAGTTTTGCAACTTCAAGCGCCTTGTCAAGGTGGAGTTCGCGCAAATTTCCGTCCTTATCGCGTCTGTTGTAGTCATACAAACGGTAGGTCGTGTCACTGCTCTGCTGAATTTCGGCAACTATAAGACCTGCGCAGAGGCAATGCACCGAACCGCCGCGGATAAAGAAACAGTCGCCTTTTTTAACATCGTAATACTTGATAATATCCTGCAAAGTGCCGTCTTTCGCGGCTTTTTCCACCTCGTCTTTGGTAACGTCACGCACAAAGCCGAAGCCTATTTTTGCGCCCTCTTTCGCGTCAACGATATACCACATTTCGGTTTTGCCGTTTTCGCCCTCGGGGTGCACCTGAACGGATAAATCCTTGTTAGCGTCGAGAAATTTGAAAAGAAGAGGAAATTCTTTTTCGTTTTCGCCGTTTTTGCCCATAATAAGGCTTTTGTTTTTCTCTATAACATCTTTAAGAAATTGTCCTTTAAATTCACCGTTGGCAATTTTGACGGGTGCTTTTTCAAGACAGGATAATTCCCAGCTTTCAGCCAAAAATCCGCCGTCCGCCTTGCCGTATTTCTTGCTCAAATTTGTGCCGCCCCAAAGATAATCTTTGAAAATCGGCTGTGTTTTCATAGGATACAATTTTTTCAGCTCCTCAAAAAAATGGTTTCAATCTGTTTTATTATACCACAATGCTTTTTAAAAATCAATAATTTTGTTAACATAATGCAATTATATTAAAAGAGAATGTGAAATTTTTTCACATTCTCAAAAATAGGCTACTGTATCTCCCCTGCTTTCTTAAGCGCAATTTTTGTAACGGCAGGTCCGATAAGTTCGTATATAAACGTTGCGCAAAGCACAACCGCGCGGATTGTCTGACCGTATTCGGGCACAACCGTCGTTGCGGCGAGCGACAGACCTATTGCAACGCCTGCCTGGGGCAAAAGCGCATAACCGAGATATTTTTTGATTTTTTTGTCGCACTTGCATATTGCCGCACCCGCATATGTGCCCAAAACCTTTCCGACAACGCGGAACACAACGTATATAACACCCACAATGCCGAGAGTCGGCAGAACCGAAAGTTCAAGCGCCGCGCCCGATGCGACGAAAAACAGCATAAATATCGGCGGTGTCACCGCGTCGACAACTTTCATAACAGGGAGCGACTGTTTGGAAAAATTGACAAACACCGCGCCCAGCGCCATACAAAGAAGGAGCGACGAAATGCCGAGCACATCGGCAATTCCGATACCTGCAAATACAAAGCCGACCGCAAGCGAGAGCCTGTTTCCGTCCTTTTTGAAAAAGCGCACAAAATATGTCAAAAGCATACCCAAAACAGCACCGATACCCAGCGCACCGATAATTTCAACAATCGGCGAAAAAATCATACTCACAACCGACACATTCGCAGTGGAATTGAGCATTCCGGCAACCGCAACGGCAATTCCGAAAAGCATAAGCGCCACCGCGTCGTCGAGAGCAACAACCGACAAAAGTGTTTCGGTAACAGGCCCCTTCGCCTTATACTGGCGGATAACCATAATGGTTGCCGCGGGTGCTGTTGCCGCCGCGATTGAGCTTAAAACAATCGAAAACGGGAGCTCATTGCCGAACGCAACCAGCACGGCGCACACCGCAACAACCGCACCGAGAGCCTCCAGCGCCGCAATGACGATAGGCGCCGCGCCCACTTTTTTAAAATACGACATTTTAAATTCGTTGCCTATCGAAAACGCGATAAAGCCGAGCGCAACCTCGCTGATTACCGCGATTGAATCGATTGTGTCTTTCGGAATTATTTTAAGCACGCTCGGTCCCAAAACAAGACCTGCAAGAAGGTATCCCGTAACATTGGGAAGCTTGACAAGCTTTACCAGACGTCCGAACGCCATACCCGAAAAAATCATTATTGCAAGATAGCAAAGAACATTAAATTGCATTGTTTTTTTCAAATCCTTCCATATAAGTTACGTTGGTGCAGAACATTATTCCCGTGTCGGGATTGTTAAGTCCGCCCGTCGCGTCATTCACAATTTTTGAAACGAGCGGAATTTTTCCCTCGTCAATAACGGTAAGAATTGTTTTACTGCTTTCTCTGTCGGGGTCGAGAATTTGGCGCAAGGACGCGATAAACCTGAAATCCTCGTCGTCGCTCAAGGTATGCGCCATACCCGTGCTGTCCAAAATCGTTGCGCCGTTTATTCCGTTTTCGGCAAACGCGTGCAGAATTTCGTCCAGGCACTCCGTTTTATTTAATACAACAGTCAAAAGTACCATAAAAATTACCTCCAAATAGATTTTCCATATAATTATATACCTTTTTTCGCCAAATGTCCACTTATTTTTTACAATTTAAAAAATTTCTTCCTTATTATGCTTGACAACAAGATGTAGTACATTGTAAAATATAATAAGTAATATATGGTACAAGGTGGTAAAAAAATGGCTAAAAGCAAAAATAACGATTATACAAACGAAAGTATATCGAAATTAAAAGGTGCTGACAGAGTGCGCCTTCGCCCTGCCGTTATTTTCGGATCGGACGGCTTGGACGGCTGTGAGCACGCCGTTTTTGAAATTCTCTCAAACTCCATAGACGAGGCAAGAGAAGGCTACGGAAATTTTATCGAAGTTAAAAAATATCTTGACAATTCAATAGAAGTTACCGACTACGGCAGAGGTATCCCCGTTGACTACAACCCGAAAGAGGGTATGTTTAACTGGGAGCTTGTTTTCTGCGAGCTTTACGCAGGCGGTAAATATAAAACCAATTCGGGCGAAAACTACGAATACAGCCTCGGCACAAACGGTCTCGGCGCGTGCGCAACGCAGTATTCGTCGGAATATATGGACGTTACCGTTTACCGCGACGGATACAAATATGATTTGCATTTTGAAAAAGGCGTTAATATAGGCGGGCTTAAAAAAGAAGAATACAACTATAAGCACACGCGCACGCAGATCAGATGGCGTCCCGACCTTGAAGTTTTCACCGACATAAACATTCCCGAAGAATATTTTCACGATATTATGAAAAAACAGGCTATTGTAAACAAAGGCTTAAAGCTTGTTTTTAAATGCGAGAAAGAACCGAGAAAATTTGAGGAAACGGAATATATTTACAACAACGGCATTGTCGATTATGTAAACGAAATTGCTGCCGGAGAAGCATTCACCGATGTGAAATATCTTGAATGTGAGCGCAGAGGACGCGACCGCGCCGACAGAGATGACTACAACGTTAAAATGTCGTTTGCATTCTGTTTTTCAAACAAAACAAATCTTTTGGAATATTATCACAATTCAAGCTTTCTCGAACACGGCGGTTCGCCCGACAAAGCGGTGTCAAACGCGTTTTTGTATGCGGTGGACAAGTATCTTAAACAAAATTCCAAATACAACAAAAACGAATCGAAAATCAACTTTAACGACGTAAAAGACTGCCTTATTCTGGTTTCAAACTCCCACTCCACCGTGACAAGCTATGCAAACCAGACGAAAAAGGCGATAAACAACGCTTTTATCGCAGAGGCTATGACGGAATTTCTGCGTCACGAACTTGAAGTTTACTTTATAGAAAACAAGGTTGAGGCGGATAAAATCGCCGCGCAAGTGCTCATCAACAAAAGGAGCCGTGAACACGCGGAAAAAGCAAGGGTTAACATTGCGAAAAAATTGAGCGGAAATATGGACGTTACCAACCGTGTGCAAAAGTTTGTGGATTGCCGTACAAAAGATTTGTCGCGCCGTGAGCTTTATATCGTGGAGGGCGACTCGGCGCTCGGCTCGTGCAAGCTGGGCAGAGATTCCGAATTTCAGGCTATTATGCCGGTGCGCGGTAAAATTTTAAACTGTCTTAAAGCTGACCTTGACAAAATATTCAAAAACGATATTATCGTTGACCTTTTGAAAGTTATGGGCTGCGGTGTTGAAATAAGCAGTAAAAATTCAAAAAACGTATCGGAATTTGACATAAATAATTTAAGATGGAACAAAATAATAATCTGTACTGATGCCGACGTTGACGGCTTTCAGATACGAACGCTTATTCTTGCGATGCTAAAACGCTTAACTCCCACTCTCATAACCGAGGGCAAGGTTTACATTGCGGAATCTCCGCTTTTTGAAATTACCGCAAAGAGCGGAACGTATTTTGCATACAGCGAAAAAGAGAAAAACGAAATCATCAAAAAAGCGGGCGAAAAAGCGTCAATTCAGCGTTCGAAAGGTCTTGGCGAAAACGAACCCGAAATGATGTGGCAGACAACTATGAACCCCGAAACAAGACGTCTTATAAAGGTTTTGGATGACGATAAAAACCTCACGGAAGAAGTGTTTGATATGCTTCTCGGCGATGATTTGCAGGGCAGAAAAAACTACATCACGACAAACGGTCACGAATACCTCGATATGCTTGATTTAAGCTGATAAATCTCCGTTCAAATTATCACTTTGAAAGGACTGAAATTTTTGGAAAACAATACCGAACAGAAAATTACGCAAACTTTAAAAGAGAATTATATGCCGTATGCAATGAGCGTTATCATTTCGCGTGCAATACCCGAAATCGATGGTTTTAAGCCGTCGCACCGAAAGCTTTTGTATACAATGTATAAAATGGGACTTATAAACGGCAAGCAGAGAAAGTCGGCGAATATCGTCGGCGAAACGATGAAACTCAATCCGCACGGCGATATGGCTATATACGAAACTATGGTTCGTCTTACGCGCGGAAACGAGGCGCTTTTGCACCCGTTTGTAGACTCGAAAGGAAACTTTGCAAAGCAATATTCGCGCGATATGGCATTTGCCGCCTCGCGTTATACCGAGGTTAAGCTTGAAGAAATCTGCAAAGAGGTTTTCGGCGACATTGACAAAAACACCGTCGATTTTGTGAGCAACTACGACGGCACAATGACCGAGCCTACTCTGCTCCCCGTTGCGTTTCCGAACATCCTTGTAAACCCAAATCAGGGTATTGCGGTAGGTATGGCAAGCTGTATTCCGAGTTTTAATTTAAAAGAGGTTTGCGACACAACAATCGCTTATCTTAAAAATCCGAACTGCGATATTTCAAAAACGCTTATCGCGCCCGATTTTTCAACAGGCGGTGAGCTTATTTTGGACCGCACCGCGCTTGACAGCATATACAAAACCGGCAGAGGAAGCGTTAAAGTCCGCGCAAAATACCGCTACGACAAGAAAAACTCGCTTATCGAAATTTACGAAATCCCCTACAGCACCACAAGCGAAGCAATTATCGACAAGATTATCGAACTTATAAAAGCAGGCAAAATTAAGGAAATCACCGACCTTCGCGACGAAACCGACCTTAAAGGATTGAAAATCACAATCGACATCAAAAAAAGCGCAAAGCCCGATATGCTTATGACAAAGTTATATAAGCTTACACCACTCGAAGATTCGTTCAGCTGTAATATGAACGTGCTTATCGGCACAACGCCCATGGTGCTTGGCATACGCGAAATTCTTATGCACTGGACAGAATTTCGTATGAACTGCATAAAACGCAAGCTTAAATATGATTTGGACAAAATTTCAACGCGTCTGCACCTTTTGGAGGGACTTAAAAAAATCCTGCTCGACATTGACAAAGCGATTGCGATTATCCGCAACACCGAGCGCGACGACGACGTTGTTCCAAACCTTATGAAAGGTTTCGGAATTGACGAGGAACAGGCAGACTTTATCGCGGATATAAAACTCAGAAACCTCAACAAACAATACATTTTAAACCGCTTAAACGACATTGACGATTTGAAAGCGGAACTTGACAGCATAAACAAAATTTTAGCCGACGACAAAGAGGTTAAAAAGCTTATAATCGAAGATTTAAAACGCATTTCAAAAAAATACGGCAAAGAGCGCAAAACAACCGTTGTGGAAAGCGGTGAAATTCCCGTTTACGAGGAGGAAAGCTTTATTGAGGATTACAATCTCAAAATTTTCCTCACAAACGACGGCTACCTAAAAAAAATATCAACCGTTTCGCTGCGTTCAAGCTCGGTGCAAAAGCTTAAAGACGGCGACTTTATAGTGCTTGAACAGGAAACCACAAACAAAGCCGACCTTGTGCTTATCAGCAATATGTGCAATGCGTACAAGCTGAAGCTTCACGAGGTTGCCGACTGCAAGGCGAGCGACTGGGGACATTTCGCGCCCAACATTGCAAAAATGGAACAGGGTGAAAAAATCGTGTTTGCCATTGCAACTGCCGATTACGCCGGCGATTTGCTCTACTTTTTTGAAAACGGAAAAGTTGCAAGGGTTAACCTTAAAAGCTACGAAACAAAAACCAACCGCAAAAAGCTTATCAACGCATACAGCAACAAATCAAAGCTCGTTACGGTTAAATACATTACCGACGACACCGATATGGTTATATACAGTTCAATCGACAAGGTTATGGTGTTTTCCACAACCTGCTTAAATCCCAAAACAACACGCGATACGCAGGGCGTTGCGGTGATGAATATGAAAAAGAAAAGCGTTGTCACAAAGGTTGATTTCGCGTCCGACGCAAAGCTTTCGGACATTGAATATTACAAAACAAAAAACGTCCCGGCAACGGGATATTACTTAAAAGACGAGGACAATCCGAACACGCAGTTAAGCTTGTTTTAATAAATTTTAAGGAGTGGCAGAAAATGAAAAATAATTCTTATTATCCGATTGACGAAATAGCGTCGCTTAAGGATATGCTGGAAAACAGCGTAAAAAAATACGGTGACACAAACGCATTTTTGGTTAAAAAAGACAGAAAAAGTCCGTACGAAGGTGTAACATACAAAGAGTTTTACAAAGACGTTGAGGGGCTCGGCACTGCATTTTTGCGAATGGGGCTTTCCGGCAAAAAAATAGCGGTTATTGGTCAAAACCGCTATGAATGGGCGGTTACATACCTTGCAGCCGCTAACGGCGAAAGTATGATCGTGCCGATTGACAAAGAGCTTCCGTATGAGGACTGGGCTCATCTTCTCGATATTTCCGATGTTACAACCGTTGTATATTCGGAAAAATTTGCCGAAAATATGGTGAAAGCGCGCGAAGAAAACAAAAAAATACGATTTTTGGTTAATATGGATTTGGACGACAACACCGAACAGGAAATCAGCTTTAAAAAGCTCCTTGCGTCGGGCAAAATGATGGTAAACGAGGGCGACAAGAGCTTTGCAAACGTTAAAATCAATCCCGACGAGGCGAAAATTCTGCTTTTCACATCAGGAACAACCGCCGTTTCAAAGGGCGTGCTTTTGTCACATAAAAACATATGCGCCGCGCTTATGGGAATGTGCACAATGGCATATATCGGACCCGGCGACATATTTTTGTCAATTCTCCCTCTGCACCACACATACGAGTGCAACTGCGGATTTTTGGCACCGCTCTACCGCGGTTGTACCATTGCGCACTGCGACGGCTTAAAATACATTGCGAAAAACCTTGCCGAGAGCAAGGCTACCGTTATGCTCTGCGTTCCTGCGGTTATCGAGGCGATGTATAAAAGAATTTGGAGTGTGGCGAAGAAAAACGGCATTGACCAAAAGCTGAAAAAAGGAATAAAGCTTTCAAATTCGCTCCGAAAAGTTCATATTGATATGAGAAGAAAAATTTTCAAACAAATTCACGACAATTTCGGCGGACACTTCAGAATGTTCGTTGTTGGTGCGGCGGCGCCCAATCCCGAAGTGTCAAAGGGACTCCGCGACTTCGGATTTTTGGTTATCCAGGGCTACGGAATTACCGAATGTTCCCCTATCGTTGCGCTTAACCGCGACACCAATTTCCGCGACGACGCGGCAGGTCAGGCTATGCCGAACATTGCCATTGACGTTGTGGACAAAAACAGCGAGGGTATCGGCGAAATTGTGTGCAAAGGCCCGAACGTTATGCTGGGATATTATCAGAACAAAGAAGCAACCGACGAGGTTATTGTTGACGGCTGGTTCCACACAGGCGATTTAGGATATATCGATGACGAAGGTTTTTGCCATATTACAGGCAGAAAGAAAAGCGTTATCGTAACGCAGAACGGCAAAAACATCTTCCCCGAGGAGCTTGAAATTTTCCTCAACGAAAACGAGTATATTTTGGAAAGTATGGTTTACGGCGAATATAATCCCGAGGACGGCGAAACCTATCTTTGCGCGCTGATTGTTCCGAAATTTGACGAAATAAAATCTGATTTCGGCGACGATGTGTCGGACGAAAAAATCCGCTCGCTTATGGAGGATGCGGTTAAGACGGTTAACAAACGAAATCCGCTCTACAAATATATAAGAAAATTTGAAATCCGCGACAAAGAGCTTACCAAAACCACAACGGGCAAAATCAAACGTTATCTTGAAATGCCCAAAAAGGAAAAATAATATGAACGCAAAAGAAAAACTGGAAATATGCTTTGAAAATCTTCGCAAAATCACCGAATTTAAGCCCGAAACGGCAATCGTTCTCGGCACGGGACTGGGCGGTTTTGCAGACCAAATCGAAACGCTTGAAACAGTTGAATACAAAGACCTTGAACATTTTCCTATTTCCACCGTCCAAGGCCATAACGGACGTTTTATTTTCGGAAAATACAAGGGCAAAAATGTTGCAGTTATGCAAGGCAGAGTGCATTATTACGAGGGATATGACATTGCCGACACCGTTCTCGGCGTGCGCCTTTTGTCGCTTTGCGGTGCGAAAAATCTCATTCTCACAAACGCCGCCGGCGGTATAAACGAGAGTTTTTCAAAAGGCTGTCTTATGGCGCTGACCGACCATATTTCATCGTTTGTCCCCTCGCCTTTGCGCGGTGAAAATATAGATTTTCTCGGCGAAAGATTTCCCGATATGTCCGAGGTTTACGACAAAGATTTGCTTAAAACCGCAAAAAATGCAGCGAGCGAAAACGGCATAAAACTCAATTTCGGCACATATCTCCAGGCGCCCGGGCCGAATTACGAAACGCCTGCCGAAATAAAAATGTATAAACTTCTCGGCGCGGATGCGGTCGGAATGAGCACCGCGTGCGAAGCTATGGCGGCAAAGCACGCAGGTATGAAAATTCTCGGCATCAGCTGTATTACCAATATGGCTGCGGGACTGGGCGAAAAAACACTTTCACATACCGACGTTCAGCAAACCGCAAAAAAGATTTCAAGCGATTTTACACTTCTTTTGCGCGGAGTGCTTGAAAAAATATGAAATTTTACACATTGCATATAAAAAACTATTGATTTTATTTTTAAAGTATGATAAAATATTAACATAGTTAAATTTTATAAGGAGTGACACATTATGCCATTAGTTACAACAAAAGAAATGTTCCGCAAAGCATACGAAGGCGGTTATGCTATCGGTGCATTCAATGTAAATAATATGGAAATTATCCAGGGTATCACAGAGGCCGGCAAAGAGGTTAACGCACCTCTTATCCTTCAGGTTTCGTCGGGCGCAAGAAAATATGCAAATCATACTTATCTTGTTAAACTCGTTGAGGCGGCGGTTGAAGAAACAAATCTTCCCATCGCTCTCCACCTAGACCACGGCGACAGCTTTGAACTTTGCAAAGCCTGCATAGACGGCGGTTTTACCTCTGTTATGATTGACGGTTCAAAACACCCGTATGAAGAAAATATTGCTCTTACAAAAAAAGTTGTTGAATACGCTCACGCTCACGGCGTTGTTGTTGAGGGCGAGCTTGGTCAGCTTGCAGGTATTGAGGACGATGTTAACGTTTCGGACGAAGATGCATCTTTCACAAAACCCGAACAAGTTTACGATTTTGCCACACGCACAGGCGTTGACTCGCTTGCTATCGCAATCGGTACAAGCCACGGTGCATACAAATTCAAACCCGGTCAGAAACCCCAGCTCCGTTTTGACATTCTCGCGGAAATTGAGAAAAATCTCCCCAACTTCCCGATTGTTCTTCACGGCGCAAGCAGTGTAATCCCCGAATACGTTAAAATGATTAACGAAAACGGCGGTAAAATGCCCGACGCTATCGGCATCCCCGAAGATATGCTCCGTCAGGCGGCAAGAAGCGCGGTTTGCAAAATCAATATCGACTCCGATATCAGACTTGCAGTAACCGGTACAATCAGAAAATACTTTAACGACAACCCATCGCACTTCGACCCCAGACAGTATCTCGGACCTGCGAGAGAAGCGGTTAAAGATATGGTTAAGCACAAAATCCTCAACGTTTTGGGCTGCGACAACAAAGCATAATCAATATTGTCAAAAACATAAAGCCTTTGCAGACTTAATCTGCAAAGGCTTTTTTAGTTATAGGTTAAAAATTATTCACAGCCTTTTTTACGTCCGGTGTTAAGCGGATCGAAAGAGTTTCTCTCGGGCGGGAAAAATTCCTCAACCGGGAAGCTTATTCTGTCAAACAAATCGCAGGGATTGTTGTTGTTCGACGGTGTGCAGTCGCACTCGGGAACACAGAAATCGTCAACGGGAACGGTAAGCTGAACGTCCCTTTCAAGTCTTACAATCGAGAACAAGCCGAGAGTGAGAAGAACCTTTCTGTCGCCCTCGTCGTCAACAAAACGCTCGTCAAACAAACCGTTTATGGTGTTGGGGATTGACGCAACGTCGCAGCAACATACGCAGCAGCATTTTTCCTGCGGTTCAATAACCTTTAAATCGAGCGCGATAGGCTCAACAACCTCAACCTGTGCAACAGGAAGATTGCTTTTTTGTATAAAGTTTATGTCTATGTCGTTTTCTCTGTACTGCGACGAGAAAATTTTTGCATTTCCCTCAGAGCCGAACAGAACGACTTTTTTATCGTATGTTGCAAGACCCTCGATAGGCGTAGGTTTGCATACACCGCAGTAAACGTCAAGCGAAACCCTGAAGAAGAATTTCAAATCGACGGTGTAGTAACCTCTGTTAAACGCAACAGGCTCAACGTCGGTGTAAATCCAGACGATTTCAACCTTTTTGCATTTTACGTTAACTGCATTGTTAACAAGATTTTGTCCGCTTGCGGTGAGGAATACCCTTAAGTTTTCCAAACATTCCTTATCCTTGCACGAACCATACACTTTTCGCGTCTGCACGCAGGCAGAATTGTTTCCGCCGCAGCAGTCTTTTGAACCAAAGTTTTCACTCATAAAATTAACCTCCCAAAAATTCAAAATTGCTTTTTACATTTACATAATATGTCAAAATACGAAATATGTGATTTTTGTAATATAAATATTGAATACAAAATAGAATTTAGTAATAAAACCATAAGAAAGGGTCGATTTTATGAAGCTTTTCGTAGTTCACAAGGACACAGTAATAATATATTTTTTAATTCTCGCCGCCATTTGCTCGGTACTGACGCTGAATTGGGACACAACAACGGCGGTTTTCGAAACAATGGCGCCAAAAAAAGACCTCCCCATCTACTGCGTGCAAAAGGAGGAAAAAATTTGCGCAATAAGTTTTGACGCAGCATGGGGAAATGAAGATACCCACACGCTGATTGAAATTTTGAAGAAGTATAATGTTAAAACCACGTTTTTTGTTGTCGGCGGCTGGGTAGATAAATACCCCGAGTCGGTGAAAGAGCTCTCCGACGCGGGGCACGAAATTATGAATCATTCAAATACGCATCCGCATATGACGAAACTGTCAAAAGAGCAGATGCAGAAAGAAGTGACCGAGTGTAACGATAAAATTGAAAAGGTCACAAATAAAAAACCGATTTTGTTCCGTCCGCCCTACGGCGACTATAACGACTCCGTCGTTTCCGCAATGCGCGATATCGGTATGTATACTATCCAGTGGGACGTGGATACGTTGGTAATGAATGGAAATATATTTTTTTGAATAATCACTCCAATTTTGAAGCATTTTTAAGCCGATTTAAAATTTTATTTTTTAAAAACACGCATTTTTACGAAAACTTTTTGCAAAATAATGTTAAACCATACATAAAATGTTATATTTTTGCATAATATTCCGTTTTTTCTTGACAATTTCCGTCTGATAGGGTTATAATTTATTTGCTGGAAATTTTTTACACAACATACATTTTCGATTTTTATAAAGAATAGAGAGAAAATAGTGAATAAGTTCTACAAAGTTGTTACCGGCACCGCATCAATAAAAGATTTTAAAAATGTAACCATATATGGAGTTGTCCTTATATCCGAAGGACGTGAACGAAGAAAAATCGCCGATATTTCAACGAAACGCGAGTTTGTTGAAAACATCGCGCAGACGCTTAATTCGCAAAACGTCATTGAATTTCATTTTCGCGACGTAGTTGAAGATTTAGTCGCACGGCAGTTAACCGTTTAGCTGCGAGCATCCGAGGCGGCAAGCCGAAAGAAATCCGGTTTTCCTTTAAGATTTTCGTTTTGTTAACTGCTCCTTAGTGCCGGGCATATATTTTGCATTATGCCGCTAAAATTTACTATATATAAGCAGCGAGCCGACTCTCAAGTTATATAATTTCGCATATATCACCTATTGCCAAGCATACATATCTGAATGCCGCACTATGTATTTTGCAGCGAAAATATAAAACTTTTCGCCGCCGATTTTTAATTTTTTCATCATTTCAATAATTTCATACCAAAATCAGCATCTGTTGAAATATGTTCCATTCTTCCGGTTTCAACGCCGTCCTCGTACAGTACAATGCCGTAGAACCGATAATTGCAGCAAAGCTCTCGGTCATACTGTGTTTCGGATACAAGTTCATATCTGTATATAATTTCGTGATAGTCTTTTCGTCTTCTTCCCATATATTTACATCTCCGTCAGACAAACAACAAAGGAGAAAGCAAAACTCTCTCCTTTGCAAAAATTATTATAATCCCAAAAGTTGTTTTTTCTTGGCGTCAAATTCCTACTGAGTGATAACGCCCTCGTCAAGCAGCGCCTTGTATTCTTTAAGTTCATTCGGAATATTCACACTATTGTTCACCGAAGCAGCATTTTGCTCGTTCTGCGAATAGTTATCCGACGTCTGCGAATTTTGAGCAGTATACATATTTTGTGTTTTTTCCATAACAATACCGTTAACTTTATCCTGCATAAGAATAGGCGGAATTATCGAAACGAAAATCGCAAGGACAAGACAAATAGTAGAAAAATCAGAGGATGCACCGCTCTTGCCGGAAAGCTTATCAATTCGCTGCGCGCTTTTATATATCCAGTAAATGCTGTAAAACGGCACAAACATACATAAGAGCAGCTTTGTTGTGGGATTGCGAGGTTCTTCATCTTTAACCGCATTCAAAAAGCCTGTCATTTTGTAAATCCAAATCAAATACCAAATTCCGAATGTGAAAATCAAAAGCAAAACGTGTTTTACTAAAGAGCAATATGCTGCCATAGGAAGAACACCGTTTTGTTCATATGCGGTAAAATTCGGTGCAGACGGCTCTGTGCCGTCCTCGTCAGCATTAAATGCACCGCCGAAGGTTTTAGCGTCAAATGTATTCGGAATACCGCCAGGACAAACACACCAAGCACACGCAAGGAAAAACGCACCTGCCTCAATCACTCCCCAGAACAGCGAAGTAAAGGCACGGAAAAATGAAAAATTGACAAGCATATACAGAACTTGCACAACAGTCCTTACAGCAATAAGCACCGCAGGTATATACCAAAACTTTTTCGAATTTTCCTTAAGCGTAGGTAAATATTCCGTAAGCAATGCCAGCGAAACAAGCAGTGCAGCTATGTAGCCCAAAATTCCAAGCAAAAATCTATAAATTTAATATATCCTGTGCAAAATGTGCACTCAGGCATTGGGATTTATATTTTCCATTCGATATTTACTTCGTTTTCGCCTATCGAAATTCTTTTTATAAATTGCGCTGCAACAAGCTTTTTTTCATTAAATCCGAGCAAATTAAAATCTATTTTTTCAAATTTCCACGCGTTGTTTTTCGGCTTGTTAAGCATTTCTTCGCGCAACCTGTGCAGTCGTTCGAGCTGGGCAAAAACAAGCACAATGTTGAGCATAGCCCGTCCCATCGGCGAGGACGTGTCAAAATTTTCTGTCGCGGAATAGAACTCAACGCCGTATTTATCCAAAAGCTCCCAAAGACGGCTGAAATCGGCTATTGAACGGCTGAAACGGTCGAGTCTGTACACAAATATTTTTTTAATTTTGCCCGACTTTACCGCGTTCATAAGGTCGGCAAACGCAGTACCAAAATATGACATATGCAGAAAAAACGGGGAATAAACATCACGTACAGACACAACAAAAGCAGCCGTTTTACGGCTGCCCTTATTTAAGATGTTTTCAATTAAATGTCATTTTACCATTTTAGGAAAATTCGGGGGAATGTTTATTTTCTCATAGCATTAATTTGCAAATGTAAGTTTGTTGCTGCGGGCAAGAGGTATCAAATTCTCGAAGCTGTCAACCGCAAACGCTTTTATTGTCTTTATATCCGAATACTTGCTGAAGTCAGCGTCTGCAAATAATTTTGTTCCGTCTGCCGATACGCGCGCCGTGCATATTTCACACGCAATAAGCGAACCGTCAACTTGATATGCCGCCGCCAAAATCGTCGGATTTTCTCCTGACGGTTTTTTTACGGTGATATTTGCTTTTTTTGCCGCTGCGTTCCAGCCAAGTTCAACCAATTTAGCCTCGGAAAATCTGTCGCTGATGCTTTCAACACCAAGGAAGTTTGCCGACAAATCAGCATTAAATATACTCATTTTAATGTTGTCATAATATGTCACTATCTTTATGCCCGCCGCACTTTTCGGAGTTACAACATCGGTACGCTCCTGGTTTATACCGATAAAATTATTTCCCGTTTCAGGTTTATTTACCGCCGCATTTGCCTCATATACCTGATATGTTTTTTCCGCGGATAAATCCTCGGCATAACCCTTAACCGCTATATTATACTTATCGGTATTGTCAGTAACCGCCAAAACATATATTATTCTATACCACTTGTCGGATTCAACTGCACAGTTAAAACTCTTTTCTCCCGTCATATTTTCGTCCGCCACATTGCTGATGTAAAATTTTGCTTCGTTGTTTTTAATTTCGGAATTTATTGTAAACGAGTTTGCATAGTTGCTATTAGTGTTTGAAAGCATCCACCACTGTTTTCTTGCGGACGATTCCGTTCCCGACGGAATCATAACATCATATGACATCTGCATATACTTCGTCTGACCCGCCTTGAAATAAGTTGTAAGAGGTTTTCGCATATTTTGAATAAGGGCATGCGTTTCGGTTTGTGTTTCCGACGGTGTAAGCTCAACCTTTAAAGTCCCGTTCTCTTTTGTGTAATTAACATTTTTATAGCTATTGCTTTTATAATGCTCGGAGGTTTGACCCGATGATTGAAGCATTACCGTCGTGTTAGCGCCGTATTTATCCGAGTTAAGCGCACCTGCCGTTGTAACGGTAATGTCGTTGAACGGAACATTGCTGAACGGAATCTCCGGCTCATAAAACGGGTCGTAATCTTCTGCCGAAAGCTTAATGTCTTTTATGTAGGTTTCGCCGCTTGAGCTTCCTCCTATACTCATTTTAGCTATTCCGAAATCGTCAGCCGATATATTTGTTACCGTAGGTGCCGAAATCATCGCAATGCAGCCGTCAACATACATTGCGTATTTAAGTCGGTTGTTGTTTGTAAATGCACGGACTTCAATTTTATGCCATTCGCCCGAACCTACGGGCAATCCGCTTGCAGCCATTTGAGTTTCAACTTTTTGCTGCGTTTTACTGCTGTAACCAATTTTCTTGTCGGATGCTTTTGAAATATAATACGCCAAAAAACCGTATGTATTATTATTGTACTGTTCTAATCCGACTTTATTTTCGTCTTTTTTTGCAAACTGCACTTGGAGCTCTCTGGTTTTATCCTCCTGACCTTTGGGAATATATACGCTGAAGCTAAAATTGATAACAGGCTTTTCCGACACATCAATATTTCTTTTCGGCCACGAAACAATCGTTCCGTTTGTTATTTTAAACATAGGGGTATCGCTTATTGTTTCTTCGCCTATCTTTCCGTCCTTCACATACGAAAGTATATCCTTTGTGGTGGCGTAAAAGTTCTGACCGTTTAAAGCTTCATTGGAATAAATGTAATTTTTTGTATCGCTTTCCGCTCCCGCCTTAAAATGCTTATATTCGTACATAGTGTTTGATGCCGCGCTTACCGGCAATCCGGCAGTTAAAATCATTGCTGCAATTAATGAAATCGTCAAGATGAGTGATAAAAACTTTTTCATAATTAAGGCCTCTCTTTTTTATATTTTTATTTATTTTTTAACACAACAAGATGAGCTCCGACACCCGAGCGTGACTGATACACAACATAGTCGCCAATGCATATATCATTCGGACTGCCCGGGGTCACCGATATTTTTTTGTTGCCTTCTTCAACCACCATAATCTTCGCCGATGAATATATGTATCCGTTAAGCTTAAATACGTCGCTGTCGGACGTGAACGCCGTATCTTTATCATCGGCAAGACGCATAAGCGTTGTGTCGTTATACGCAACATATCCCGCAGTTACAAACAGTGAAAACGTTGCATACTCGCCCGAACCGGAGGAACCCTTGAAGGTTTTTGTATCTGCCTCATAAACCCGTTCTCCCCACCTTAAATATCCTCTTGAATCCGACGCAAGCCGAACAATATCACCCTGCTTTAAATCCTCTGCTTTAATGCTTGATTTTACCTTATTGCCCGCATTATCAATCGTATATTCCTGCAGCTTAAATCCATCCTTCACTACTGCGCTTGTTTCTGTTCCTGCCATATATATTTTTATGACAGATACTTCATTGCCGCCCGAATCAAGTCTTTTGCTGAAACCCTTTACCACCGCAAGCGAGTTGTCATACTCACTCTTTGCTATATTGCCGTAAATAACCGCTATGTCAATATAACCGTTGTTTTTGCTCAAATGATATGTATCCCAAGTAAATGTTGTGGAAATCGGAACCTCCGACCTTCTGTTTACCAGAAATTCGTCCTCGTCCGACAAATCTTCGGGCACTACGAATATCTCTGTATTTGCATATATAAACTCCTTGCCGGAAAAATATGTCTTGTCGGGTTTTACAACGGTATTGGTAAGCGTTCCGTTGCTGATTATTCTTGCCTTTTCTTTATCGGTAGTTTGTATAAACCCGTCCTCTCCGGATGAAAGATATGTTTTAGGCGTAGTGATGGAAATTATATTTCCGTCGCTGTCGGTCTTAAACAATATGATTACATTTCTGACCTCACTGCCGTTCAGAAAAACAGGCGGAACGGCTTTTAAAGAAAGGACATCTAATCTTTTGCCGTCTATAACAACCTTGTCTGCCGTTTTATAAACCTTCATTTCTCCGTTGTTATTAAATATTTTAAGCTTAAGATTGCCTTTTAACCCTTCCTCCAAATATGCGTCAATCAAATATCCGTGCGGTGTTGAAAGCGAATCTCCGGCTCCTTTCGACGCCGAAACAAGCCTTCCCATAAAGTCAAAATACAGTGTTGCGTAGTCGCCTACCGAAACATCGGTCAGCTTTTTGTTTGAACCGTACGGAATTTTTATGTTCAGCCCGTCAACAACGATACTGTCATTGCCGATTTCCTCTATCTTTCCGTTTGTCATTGAGTTTGTGTATATCACATATATAAAATCCTTACCCGTTATCGCGCTCACAACATAGTCCGTCTGTATGTCATCGGCTATGCCCTTTTCGCCCGATGAATTGTAAACAAGAACATCTCTGTCAATATCGCCGAGGTCTATCGAGTTTGCACTGTTTGCCGAAATAATTATATCGTCTGTGCTCCGCGCATAAACGGTAAAAGTTTCATATACGTTAACAATAACATATGTGTATTTTCCGCCGTCGGCAGAATCTATAAGGACAATATCCGCATAGTCCGCATTTTCAAATCCGGTCGACTTAAAATCCAGCACCACCTCACCGTTTCTTATAAACACCGCCTTTGTCGAAATGCTTGCCGACTTTTCCTTATCATCCGAAACGTATTTGATTTTGTTGCCGGAATACTCCGAGAATTCTTCGCCGGGTATTTGAAGAATTTTGCTTGCTCCCGTCGGAACAATACTTACCGCGTTTGCGTTGTCATCATATAATACACTTACCTCACGGCCGAGATAAAACCGGAATTTATCATCACCGTCGTTTATTTTGTAACTGTTGTTTGAAATAATAATTGTATCTTTGTCGGCATTTTCTCCACCCGAAGCGTCCGCATATCCGTTAGAGGTCATTATGCCCTCCGATATGTTAAGCCCCAGTGCATCATAGGCAAAAACGGTATCCGAAACCTTGTACTGCTGAAATCCGCCGCCCATTTTATCTACCTCATAAGCCTTGCTTTTTAAAGCGTTGAATAAAACAACCGCCGCATTGCCGAACGAAAGACTGCTGTCCTGCGAAATTGCTCCGATACCGTCCGTAAGACCGATATAATCTGCCGTTTTAAAATATCCGAACGAATAATCTCCTTTTGCTCTCGCATACTCGGTGTAGTTCAAAACTCTCACAATTACGGTCAATGCCTCGGCATATGTAATCGGGTCATTCTCGCGAAATCCCTCATTGTCACCGCTCATATAGCCGTTTGCAAGGCAATATCCGATTGCCGACGAAATACTCTCGGACGAAAAACCGTCATATTTGGCGACTGTCTTTCCAATTTTTCCCCTGCCTGCAAGATTATAAACAAGATACGCAAATTCGCCTCTTTTTATCATTTCGTCATCATCAAAGCTCTGCGGAAAAATACCCAGATTTTTCAAATGTTCTGCCGCCTCGATACTCTGATAAGACTGCTCTGCCAAAACGTTAAACCGCGGTGCGGTTATGCCGGCTGTCAATGAAAACGCAATTAAAAATACCAAAATTCTTTTCATCGGTCTTAACTTTCCTCCTTTGCCAAAGCCGCATTATAAATCATAACGCAGGTTTCCGCTCTTGTTGCATTGCTCTGCGGATTAAAGTTATTATCATTATCGCCGGATATTATTCCGTCATTTTTCAGCGCAAGCACCGAATTTACCGCAAAATCGGAAATTTTGTCAAAATCCTTAAATGATGATTTAACATTTTCGGGCGATTTTATCTTTGACTGTCTTATGAGCACACGATAAATCATAACTGCCATTTCTTCCCTGCTAATGTTTTTGCGCGCTCCGAAGCTGCCGTCGGTATATCCGTTTGCAATTCCGTTTTTATATATGCTCGCAATATATCTGTATGACCAGTCGGCTTCGGAAACATCGGAAAAACCGCACTCCGCCTTTTCATCATACAATCCGTATGCAAGCGTCAAAATTTTGGCAAATTCCTCTCTCGTTATATTGTCACCGGGAGCAAAAACATCGTCCGACCTGCCTGAGATAATTTTTTTGTCAAACAACGCTTTTATTGCCGTATCCGCCCATTCGTATCCGTCAAGGTCGGTAAAATATTTGCTTTCATTGCTTACGGGCGGTGTACTTTCGGTAATCGGCAGCTTAACTCCGCTGCCTATTTGCCCGCCTCCGCCGCTGCCCTTTCCGCCGGTCGGCGCCGGCGTGACAGGCTTAACATCACCGTTCGTTTCATCGGCACAACGGTCGTATAACGCTGCAAAATCCGCCTGTGTATCGGGAATCTCTTTTTCAGATAACAGTCCGATTATTTGTGACGCTTTGTACTTTGTTAGTTTTTCTAATCCGTTAAGCTCAAGCCAGTTGTTATGTTTCTTCAAAAAATTATATATTGCCGTATAATCATCCTTATTATCGGTGAAAATCTGTGATACAATTGCCATAAACAATTTTTCTTTAAGCTTCATAAACTCGATATTCCGGTTGTTTTTATTAAAAGCAATTGAGTTTACACCCTTCTTTTGCTCTGACGTCATCGCTTTGTATTCCGGATAAAGCGACGAAGCGCTGCCGAAGCCTGTTGTAAAATCGGTTATCTTGCTTAAATCCTCGTCCTCCAAAATCTTCGTTCTGTCCGAATTTAAATCAGCGTCAAACAAATACGCTCTTATCACCGATTCATCGAAAACATCAGCTATTGTGTCTGTCGTAAGATTTTGCCTTCGGTCAATCATAAATTCAGCCGTTTCCGAAGCCTTGGCGATGTAATAAGCTGTATTAAATCCGAAAATCTTGCCGTATTTTTCTATTGCAGCTTTCATCTTATCCGTATCATCGGCAGTTTTAAAGTTCTCGTCAATAATCTTTTGTTTCATTTCTTCACTGTAAAGGAAAATCTGTTCAGCTGCCGGATTATTGTAATAATCGCGCACATAAACCATATACAAAAGTGCTCCGTCATCTTTTCTCAATGCCAAATCATCCGAAGTTTCAACCATAACCTCTTTTGTAAAGAACCCCGATTCACCCGTTGTACATTGCTCCATAGCTCTTACGGTTCCGATTTCATTCTTCACAGTCAGCGATACATACACACGCTCGCTTGCAAATCCTTTTATAACCAATTTAAAGAGATTACCGTCGGAGGCATACGAAACAGATGTAACCGCGATGTTTTCCTTGTCTGCTGCAACCGAAAATGCCGTCAAATTCATCAGCAGACATATAATTACAAGTGCAGATAATATTTTCTTCACAATAAGTCACCCCTCTACCTGTAAACTTTTATTTCTGTCAGCGAATTGTATGTGTTCAATGTATTACCGTGACACACAAGCTTAACATATCTGTACTTTTCTTCGCCTCCAACATCAAAATATTCGTATCCGTTTGTTTTTCCGTCCGACATTCCCGCAAAAACCTCTTTCCAGTTCTCGCCGTCAGCCGAAACATACATCTCAAATATTTCCTGCCGCGCTGCGCCGTTCATCCACCAAAGCCCAACCTTGGATATTGTTACAGGTTCGGCAAGAAGCGCTGTAAACGAACCCTCTCCTATCGTGCAGCTGTATGTGCCGCTCTTTCTGTCGAGCGATTTAGCTGCCGGCGCAGTCGTGTTGCCTTCGGTGTACGCCGCCATAATCTGAACGGCTTCCGGATCTGTTTCCTCTGCTATCTGTGAGCGGTCACGATACCTGTTTCCGTAAGTAACCACTGCTATGGACGATATTTTATCGTATTCCACACCCCATCTTGTCGCCCTCTTGATGAGTCCTGCCGGAGCATACAACACTCCGTTTATTCTCCGCACACCGTCTGCTCCTTCCGTAAATTCATACGGCTCGGCATACTTATCATTAACGGATATACTGCCTATATTGTCCGTAAATTCGTTAAGGTCAAGCTTTTCAAGAGTTTCTGCAACAGGCGCAAGCAGCTCATCTCCGTTCTCAATCCATTGATTTTCAAACGTCTGATAGCATCCGTCAATCACAACGTCTATACTCTTTTTTTCATCCGACGCCAAATCGAGCGTTCTGTAACTTGGCGCTTCGGCGTCTGTATTGCCTGTCCTCGATATTTTAAGCTTTCCGCCGTTTGATTCGAAGGAAAGCGAATCGTGCTTTTTATGCACATTCTCAGAGGCAACTATCTCTCCTTTTTCGTTTGTGACCGACCATTTACCCTCTCCGAGCCCCGTTATGACAAAAAACTTTTTTTCGTCGCTTGTCTTTGGATTAATCGTAAAGGTTTTGGATTTTGATAAGCCGTCTTTTCTGAAATATGCAATATGATTTCTTATTTCAACTCCCACATATTCATCGGTATTTTCTATAAGCTCCGCTTTAAGAGGCGCTATTTTTTCGTCATTGTCGCTTACCTGCATAACGTTTAAAAAATACGTCTGTTTTTCTGCCGCCGACGCTGAAATCTCGGTGCGCCAATTACCGACTTCGGCCTTTTCCGACATCGGCTTCATCTCATAAACGGTATTGCCTACCGTGTACTTGCTTATTCCGTCAAAATTCTGTCCTACCTTTTTGGTTGTAAAACCGTTGTCGGGCATAAGCGTCTGATTTATAAGTCTGCCGTGATAATCATCGGTTTCTCTCGTTATTGTAACGGAATTTCCCTCGATTTTCGGTTCTTCCTCACTGTGCAGAAGCCACGTCTTTTTAAAAGTAGGCGACGCTGATTTTACTGCGTCAAACACTATAAGCGAGGCCGGATATTCTTCATCTTTAAAATTAAAGAACACAAAGGAGCGTTGAAATTTTTCCACCTTATCCGTATATGCATCGGTTATATCACCTTTAAAATAGCTATACCTCGGTTCCTTTAAGTCCGGACCCCAGTTATACGAAAGCACCTCGCCAGTTTTAACTCTCGAATCTGTTTTAATCTCATCATACGTCGTGGCATACCAACCGGTACCTTTCATTCTTTGTCCGCCGTCCAAAGTTGTATAATACCTTGCGTCACCCGGATCCAATTTTTCGTTCGGGTCGTACACAAGCATTGTGTTGTGTGCAATTGACTGTCTTGCATATGCTCTGTGCTCTATACTTCCGAATCCGACCGAGCTTACCCAGTTTCCCTTGCTGTCCCTGAACGCAGAACCCTGATAAATGCCTGAATCAAGTGCAAGCAAGCCTTTGTAATACAAAGAAAAATGTCCGACATCTTTGTGCTCGTGTCCGCAAAGGAACTGCGTTTTTAAATTCATAAGGCACATCGCCGTATTTGAATCAAATCCTTCGTCCCAGCCTGTTCTTGCGAACATATACCCCGAATCATCTCCGGTATATGAGGTCAGCGGAAAATTTCTGAAGCTTTTGTCGCACGGCACATTCACATCGTTCATAATGAGCCACATCGCCGGTGTTAAATGTCCCGGAATATTCGACGTTTTGTTTTCACTTCGGTGTCCTCTGTAATATTCGGTCTTGAAGTACGAATTTCCGAGCATATTTCCAAGCAGAAAATAAGCGTAATCGTTCATATTCATATATATGTTTCTGTAATAATCACCGTCATCACCGACTATAAATCTTTCACCGTCAGGCTGGCGGAGATAAAAGTAACCGAGTGCGGACAATCCTTCTTCCTTATAAACATTCGGATATCCCATTGCCTTAAAAATATAATTATTAAGTATCTCATAATAATGGCGGTACATTCCGTATGACGACCCCTCGGAATATATTTCCGATTCATTGAAATAATTTACCGCCGGAACCACATACTGCTGTATCCTTCCCGCCACAACATTATAATAATCGGGAATTTCGTCATATGCGGCAACCGCTGCCGCCATCATTCCGCCAAGCATCTGAAATTCAAGCATATGACCCGATATTTCGGAACCTGTTCCGCCGTTTAAAGCACCGTACCGAACAGGCGGATACGAAGGCTCGGAATACTTTGAATTAAACATCATATAAAATATAAGATGCTCCTTATCCTCGTCGGTAAGCAAATCATAACACCAGTCATAGCAGCAGGCAACCGACCATATCGCCCACATCATATTACGTCCCGTTGACGACGCGTTTGTTTCGTCAAGCATTGCGCTTTCCATATAGTTTTTCGAAACCTCGATTGCCTTTCGTCCGTATGATTCGTCGCCGGTCATCTGATACAAAAAAGCATTTGCTTCAATCATATTTGCAACATTAAGATTAATATTGCTCGCATCACCGTATTTGATTTCCTTTAGTTTTCCGTCCGTTTCGTATTCCGCGTCCTTCAGGAGCGTTTTGTAAGCAGCCTCATTTTGCTCGTCGGCAAGATTATTCCTTATTCTTTCAACATCGCCGCGCCTGAACAGCAGCCTTGGGTGTTCTGCAGGGGGCATATAAGAAGGCAGATTACAATACAAATTTGTGATAGAACCGTTTTCGTCCCTGCGATATATCTCATACGGCGAAACAATCGATGGCTCCGCTCCGTCGGGCGTAAAGTTTTTGTCACTTGTTATGTAGAATGCGTCATACTGCAACCCTATTGAGCAATATCTTATTTTTAAGGTGTGATCGCCTGCCTTTAACCAATATCTGTCATAACAAGCCCATACCCACTCGTTGGGATTTTCGGCAACCTTATCAAGCGAAACTTGCTTTTTATACACACCGTCGTCAAAACACATATAATACTTTGCCGTATTTGTTGTACGGACACGCAGCCACACAAAGTATGCATCGTCTTTTGAAACGTTTATATCATATGAAAGATGCGCATAGTCCCGCTGAGGCGAAGTCATACTCAAAACAGTCTGCGGCGCGACATATTTCCCGCCGGACGCCGTCGAATCTTTAATAATTCCCATAGGCGAAAGAACAGACGATGCCTCCTCCGCTTCTATATACACCGTTTCGTCAACATATATTCTTTTTGACGGCATTGCAAATGCACTTGTACTGACTGCGGAAAATACAATCGACGCGGATATAATATAAGCTGCTGCTCTAAAAAGTCCTCTCATTCGGTTATCCTCCTATTCTTCCAAAGGTTTAATAACCACCATCACCCTTGTGCTCGTTGTTAAATCCGGCAAATCAATACTTATATGTCTGCTGCCGTCCGGTTCTGCTATATAATCCCTGAAAAAGCTCGAATTGTTTCTTATAAAATTATTTGCGGAGGTATTGTTGCTTCTGAAGGTGAGCGCGGTATCGTTCTCATTAAGCGCCGAATCCTCATATGAAAACTCCGTATTCTTCCATTCGCCGCCGAGTGCATCCTTAAATTTTTCGGCGCTGACGCTTCCCGTCTGATTTCCTGCGTTTGTGAATATATACACGCGCGACGAAGCGTCAATATCAAAGTTTATCTGCTTTGCGCCCGCAAACGAAAACGGGAGCTTAAGAGCAGCTGCGCCCACAAGTTCATCCGGCAAATCGATAATGCAAAGCTGGCGCCGGTTGTCCTCCGAGAACAGAGTTGTTCCGAACAGCAAATTTCCGCTGACGGTTCCCTCTCTTACAACCGTTGAGGCAATTCTGTACCTCTCGCTTTCTTTATTCTCATCAATATAAAGCGGCTTGTATAAACCCGTCAAATCAACATCAACGTTTCCGTCCGGGGTGGTGTATGCGGCGTTTGACACATTAGTCCAATCTTTGTATTTTACAAAAATTTTCGGCATTCCTTTAACCGCAGGGAGAGATATGGTTACTTTTTCTCCCGGATTTACTTCATAGTCTTTATAATAAAGCGCATTGCCCGTTACAGTTTGAACCGAGTTGCTCGTATCGCCTGCCCGAAGCTCATAATACATTTGATTTTTCAGCGCCTCGGAGCCTGCCATTATGTTCTGCGCACGCTTCCAAGACGAATCACTTTGCAAGTTTGCGTCCTGAACATAAATTCTCGCACTTCTGTCGATGGAAAACGTGTATCCGTCACCGTCTTTTTTTGCATCACTCTTGGTGGAAAACGGCACCGAAAAAAGCTGCGAATCCAAAAGCTCACCGGCTATGTTGAACAAAAAGAACGTTATATTATTCTTCTGCGTTTTGTCAGTATATGGAAACGAAAGGTTTTCAAGCTCTTTCACACCGGCGCAATATCTCGATACCGTGTCGATGTCAGGACCTATCGCTTCTTTATTCGGCCCCGGAAGTTCATCTGTCCATATCGGATTTGTAACGCCATACTGAACAGATACCGACATTCGTTCGCCGTATTCGATAAAATCCACATCGGTAATTTGCGGAACTGCCTGGGTAACCGTTATGTTATACTTTTTATCGTCAACTTTAATCTCGGCATATGCCTCTTTGCTTTCACCGTACGCCTCCGCTTCCGCGGAAACAAGACCGTGCAGCGGCTTGCTCAACGGAAATGTCCCGTTAAGATTTACACTTACATCGCTTGTAAGATTATCGGTAAGCACAATTATCTCGGGCCACTTCGTGTAACCTGCGTTAACTTCTGTGCTGCCCTCGTTTGCTGAGTTTATATCTACTGCGTTTCCGCCTATTATAACGACGTCGGCAGCATTATTGGCTTTGTTTGTACTCCCCATCTTAAACAGCGGTCTTGCGTTTTCTTCGGAATCCCAAATATAAATTTTTATTTCGTCTGCATTTATATCTTTTACATCAAGCTCTTTTGAAAGCTTTACCGCAGCGTCTGCCGCCGATAAAAACTCTGCTTTATCGGATACAGTATATTTTTGGAGAACATTTTCTCTGTATGCCGCAACAATAAGGCTGACCTCCAATGCTGCATCGAAATCACTGCCCGGCTTCACAAGACATTCCGCCGTCGCTGTTTCAGCCTCCGATATGCGGCTCACTTCATCTCCGCTCCCGTTATAAAGCTTTACCTCTGCCGAAGTTGTCTTAATCAAACCGTCGCCGACGTACGGTTTGAATTCGTATGCCAATACGCTGCCCGATTCAATCATAAGCATAATTATCAGCGCAAATGCAGTAAATATTTTTTTCAAAGCTATTCCTCCTCTTACATACGATTTTATAATATTTAATGTCTTTGAACAATTATTCCTTTTCCCATTCCGTAGTTTTCACCCGTTTTATCATAGATAATCGTATATGTATCGGCACGAAAATGCACGCCCTCAAGCTTAAACCATTCCCATTCGTCCGGTATTGACGGTAAAACCTTAAATTTATCGCTGTTTGGTATAACTCCCGCTATACCCGTAATAAGCAAATCACAGAAAGTTGAATGATTATAATCCTTGCCGCGTTCGTAACCGCCCAAGTCTTCGGGCCAGCCGGCATTTTTAAGATATTCCCTGCTCGTCCATTCGCTTCTGTACGGATGCATTACCTCATCTATCCACGGCAACGTTTCACCGTCTTTTGTTATGGTGTGCATATGCGCATATTTGACAAAAATTCTTGCGTATAAGGATTTATATTTATCCTCCGCATTGTAGTTCACTATGTAATTTCGCAATGCGTTTAAAGTCTGCGAGGTTGCAAACGGCCACACATATCCGTTCCACAAACATTCGTGCGGAGCGTCAAACAAAAACCTTTTGTCGCGCTGTTCCGCCGTAGCGAGCCCCGTTTCGGCACAAAAAATATTTTTATCCTCCAAAAAGTCGAAGCATTGCCCGCTTTCGGAATCCGGAATACCGTAGCACCAAGGGATATAACCTATAAGCTCGCGGGGCACATCTGCCATATCAGCCTGTGATATTTTGTTGAAATCTTCGTTTTCGGGATGAATTGCCTTGTAAAAATTTTCGCATAAAAGCGTATTGTTAATAAGCCGCCTAAGCTTTTCGGCTTTTTTATGATATTTTTCAAAAAGCTCGGTTTTGCCGGCTTTTTTTGCAAATTCAGCTATCGTTGCCGCGTCGGCATACATATACGAATTTAAAGTGGGTCTTATGCCCTTTACACATTTTCCGTCACGAGTGCCGCTTATGGAATACTCCATTGCGTCACGGTCATCATACGACCAAAACATACCGTTCGCAATTCCGTGCTCTTTTTCCCAACGCTCATAATAATCGCATATGCTCTCAAAAAATGCCTCATCATAATTCAAATCGCCGCATACTCCGCAAAATTCGTTTATCGCATACAAAAAATCAACACTGTATTTGTGTGCGCCCTCTTTATCGTCCAGGAAAAATTTAATATAGTCCTTAAGATACTTCGACGCATTTTTCAGCCAGCGTCCCTCTCTTATATGATGCGAAACAGCGGCATTGATTGTATTGTATCTGCCGCTCCACGGAACATTCGGCAAAAACTCGGTTATTACATATCCTTCCGGCGTATGCTTTATATGCTTTCGGTAAGTCCACCAGCGGAAATAGTATGTCTGTTCAACCTCTTTATCGGGACACTCAAAAAGCGGTATTTCGCTCTTTAACCACTCATATGCCTCGGAATTCGGTATATCGTTTACATATATTTCTTCATCCGATTCATTAAATTTTTTAACCCATTTATAAAGTCTGTCTGACATATATTCAACCTTTCAAACGATTTAAATTTCGGACATTTTAAAATATTTCACGTCCGTCCAGCGTAACCATTCCTATGTATTCGTTAATACCTTTTCTTCCGTTGTACCAAAGCATCCACCGGTTTTTGTCACCGTTCCATATAACGGACGGCTTGTAGCACGCGTCCGCGTCCCACATATCGGGCGACGGCGCAACAATCGGATTTTGACTGAATTTTTCCCATCCGGCAATTCCGTTTGCCGAACGTGCCGCACAGATTTGCGCCTTATCTATATTTTCATATCCGATATAAAACATCAAATATCCCATATCCTCAGTTTTAATTACCTGACAGCCTCCAACCCTGTCCTGCTCGTAAATATTTTCTTTATCCGCAGTAAACACAGGATTTATTTTCGACTTTTTCCAGTTTATACCGTCGCTGCTTTCGGCATATCCCAGTGCATTCGGCTCATATGTTTCGCCGGCGGCATACCACATTTTGTATAACCCGTCCTCGCATATAACGCACGGGTTCATAACCGATTCTTTTTCCCACGGATTTTCGGGAATCATAACGGGATTGCCGCATACTTTTTCGAAGTGAATACCGTCATCGCTTTCGGCATATCCGATAAAGCTGTATCCGCGCGCCTGACCTGTATACCACATTTTGTATTTCCCGTCAATTTTAAGAACGCAGTTTCTGTTTACCATATCCTCCCATCCGCTTTTTTTATCCGCATCGAGAGTAATTACAGGCTCACTCCAGTCAACTCCGTTATCACTGAAGCAAACTGCCAATGCGTCCTTTTTTCTCCACGAAAAATCCATTCGGTACATGCCGTTATCCATTGTCACATATACGTCAAAGCAAGTGCCGAGTTTTTCGTTTCCGAGCACGGGATTGTTTTCGTATTTTTTGAATATGTTTTTTGTCATTTTTATCTCCTCACCTGTCGCCGCGCCTTGCTTGAACGGCACACATAACACGCTGTTTTATCAGCCCTTGACCGAGCCTACCATAATTCCCGTTACAAAGTGCTTTTGAACAAAAGGATAAATAATCAAAACAGGAATTACCGACACTACTATCAATGAATATTTAAGCAGCTCCGACAAACCCTCTTTTGCCTCTGCAAGCTCTGCGTCATATATCATATTTGCGTTTACCTGATTTGAAACAAGAATATCCTTGAGCACAATTTGCAGCGGATATAAATTCTCATTCTTTAAATACACCAAAGCGTTGAAATACGCATTCCAGTGACCTATGGCATAATAAAGTGTAATTACCGCCATTACTGCCTTTGAAAGCGGAATAACAAACCGTATAAAAAATTTTAAATCGCTGCAGCCGTCAATCTGAGCCGCCTCCAAAAGCTCTTTTGGTATGTTTGATTTTATAAAAGTGCAGGCAACAATCACATTATAAGCCGTAACTGCTCCGGGTATAATCATTGCCCAGACTGTGTTTAACATATGCAGACTTGAAATGAGAAGGTACATAGGTATAAGTCCGCCCGTAAACACCATTGTAAACACAAACATTAGCATTATGCCCTTGCCGCCGGGAAGGTCGCTTCTCGACAATGGATATGCCGCAAACATAGTAAGAACCACGTTTATGCACGTTCCGGCGATGGTGTAAAACATAGAATTTCCGTATGCACGCAGTATAAGCTTGTGCTGAAATACCGCTTTATACCCCTCCAGGCTGAAATCAATCGGCCAAAGCAGAACCTTTCCGGACGTAACCGCTTGCGGCGAAGAAAAAGACGCCGCAAGCACATACAAAAGCGGAATTCCGACAATCAGCAGAATTATAAAAAGAATTATATTTATCGTTCCGTAAAAAATCTTATCCTCAACAGGGTCTTTTACCTTTTTTCGTTTCGTAACCTCGGTTTTTCTTCTGACGCTTACCATAAACTGTCGCCACCCACCTTCTTCGATATTTGGTTTACCCCCATTATAAGAATAAAGTTTACAACCGAATTAAATAATCCTACTGCCGTTGCATACGAATAGTTACCGTTATTCTGCAAACCTTGTTTATATACATATGTAGGTATCATCTCACTGCTTTGAAGATTAAAACTATTTTGCAGAAGCAGCGTTTTCTCGTATCCCACGCTCATTATCTTTCCGCAATCCATTATCAAAAGAATAACTATGGTCGGCAATATTGACGGTATATCTATCATCCAAACCATTCTTGCCCGGCTCGCACCGTCCACCTGTGCCGCCTCGTAAAGCTCGGTATCCACCGCCGAAAGAGCCGCCACATATATAATTGAGCTCCATCCCATATTCTGCCATACGCCCGACCATACATAAATATGAAAGAACGATTTTGGGTTTCCCATAATATTCGGCGCTTCCTTGCCGAATAGTTTTAAATACATCGCTCCGTACGTTCCTATAAGAGGATTGAAAATCTGAAAAAGCATTCCGACCAAAACCACGACGGAAATAAAGTGCGGAAGATATGTAACGGTTTGTACGAGCTTTTTATATTTGCTGTTTCTTACGCAATTCAGGCACAGCGCAAGAATAATTGCAATCGGAAAACTGCATAAAAGCGAATAAACCGAAACAACAAGCGTATTTCTTATAAGTCTTCCGAACTGATAATTACTGAAGAAACGGCGTATATATTTAAGCCCTGTCCAAGGACTCCCCCAAATACCCAGATTCGGGTCAAAATCTTTAAATGCAATCTGCAGCCCCATCATAGGGATATACTGAAAAATAATCAGATAAGTAACCGGCAAGAGCAATAAAAGATATAGCTGCCAACGGTTGATTATTCGTTTTTTCAGGTTTCCGGATTTTGAAATTCCTTTAACCTTGCTTGTCATCTTAGCTCATCCTCCCAAATTACCTTTTTTGCATCCGGTCATACGCAGTCTGCGAGATATTAAGAACTCTGTCGCTGCCCATATTCTTTAATTCTTTTATGTAGCCGTCCCAACCCTTGTCGATGTTTTCGTTGCCGGCTATAAAATGCGCAAGCTTTTCTGTGACATACGAATTGATTCCGAGCATAATGTCATTATACTCCTCTGTTTCATCATTGTTGTATATCAGCGTGCCGATTACTTTTTTAGGTGCACGGTTCATCAAATCGAGCGATTTAACCGCGTTGGCTTTCGCAACCTGCGAGGCGTCGTTGCCGACCACCATTCCCGCTGCAACCTCATATGTACGAAAACCGGGGGTTATGTTGTCCCAATGAGAATTTTGAATTGAACCCCACTGCAATATCGGTTTTATAATCGCGTGGTATCCCAAAAAGTCGTACAAGCCTTTTTCATCAGCCGAAGGTTCAACCCAATCCACACCCTTCTCACCGAATCTGCTCCACAGAGTCAATTCCTCGCTGCACATTAAATCACCGATTCTGAAAGCCGCCTCGGGATTCTTGCAGCCTTTTGTTATAAAGAAAATCTGCTCCGGCTCGGTTTTTCTGTAAATAAACGAATTATTGTCTGTCTGTTTGAGATTAACCGCCACATATTCGCTTCTTCTTGCCGACGAGGCGGGCAGACAACTTGTGCTGGTCCACGCAAACGAGCCCACCTTGTTTGTATCCGACGCGAGAAGCGTTTTAAACTGTTGTGTGTCCATCGTAAAGCTTATAGGCGTCAAAAGCCCCTCCGTGCACAGCTCGTTCATATATTTAAGACCTTGTTTCCATCTGTCATCCATAAACGCAAAAGAAAGCTTATCGTTTTTTTCGACCAGATATCCGTTACTGTTATGGAATGTTACAAACGAATTCATAATACAATACACTGCCTGATTTGCCGTCGTGTCAACCAACGGAATTTCATCGTTGGGGTCGCCGTTCCCGTTCATATCATTATCCTTAAACGCCTTTAAAACCGCCTTATACTCCTCGACAGTTTCGGGAACTTTGAGTCCGAGCTTGTCGAGCCACGGTTTATATATCCAGATAAGATTTTCAAACTCGTTCTGCAGGCTTTCGTTATATCGCGGTATGGAATAAATATTTCCGTCAGCCGCAGTAATTCTCTTTAAAATCTCTTTATCCTGAGCGTTGTCGATTTTTTCTTTAAGGTATTTGCTCGAATGTTCATAATACCGGTTAAGCGGTATTATCATCCCGGTCTTGCTGAAAGAGTTTATCTGGCTTTGATTCAGCGGCGTAATAATAACATCGGGCAAATCACCGTTTCCGGAATTCATAATGAGATTGAGCTTTGTCATCATATCGGCACTCGGCACAAGCTCAAATTCAAGCTTGACATTCCCGTATTCCTCGATTTTTTTCGTATATTTGTTTGTGTAAAAATCCTCTACCAAAGAATCCTGTGCTTTCATAATCTTCAATGTTATCTGATTTTTGCAAATCGGCGTTTCTCCCAAAGGATTAAGATTACTGTCTGCCTGATATTCCTCCGTATTGGTATTTTTCACTTTTTGTGTTCCGCAGCCTCCCAAAAGCATCATAGCTGCAAGGGCCGCAGCGCACACGCGAACCGCTTCTTTCATTTTTGTTTTCAGAAACATAATATCCTTCCTTTCATATATTGCTTTCACATCGGCCTGCCTGTTAATTATATTTTATCATTACGCTGTCAAAACATTCAAGAGGAATATTATGCATTAACGAGGAAAAAACGGTTAATTCAGCGTTTTTATGGGGTTTTTCTTGCCTTTGAGCGTTCCATACGCAATAAATTCATTCAAATTAAAACGCTCCGAAATCTGCATTGAATTTCGGAGCATTTTTACTCGTCAGTCTGATATTCGTTTGTTTCTTCTGAATTCTGTCGGTGAAACACCGTATTCCTTTTTAAAACTTTTAAGCAGTGAATTTGCGGTTTCAAATCCCGATTGAGTAGCTATATTTTGTATCGGGAAATCTGTTTCTATCAAAAACCTGGCAACCCGGCTTAAACGCAGTTTTTTAAGATAATCCGAGAACGTATTTCCGGTTATTTGTTTTACAATTCCGGTAACCGCCCGCGGTGACATATTAAATTCCTCGGACAGTGACATAAGATAAAACGACGTTTCGGTGTAATGCTTGTTTATATACTTTATAATCTCCATATCCTGCTGATTTTCTCTGTTGCGGTGTTCGTTTATAAATTCGCACAAGGCGCTTATATAGTCTGTTACGCACAGCGCATTTGCCAAAATATCATTCTCGTTCTTAAACTTCGGCATTTGCTCCTCATAGCCTACGTCAATGACAATCTCGGTGATAATTCCCAGCTGATAATAAAAAAGATTAGCTATATCCTCGTTAATTCCGGGATTGATACTGAGCTGATACCATTGCCGGTATATAATTTTATTCGCCTCAAGACTGTCGCCGCTTCTTAAATATTCGTGCAAGGGTTTGCTGTCCGCATAATATCTTTTTGTATAGTCCGAATTTACACTGCGCAAATCATTTGCGTCAAGGGTTAAAACCATATAAAATTCAGCATATTTGATAAGCTCCTGCAATTTTCCGAAAACAGAAGCCGTATCATTCAAAATGTAGTACGGCGTACTTACCGTGCCCTTCAGCTTAAAACTGTTTTTTTGATTCAGCTCAATGAAAATCCCGTTTATTCTCTCTTTGTCAAAGCCCTCACCGCCAAAGAAAATGACTTCGGTAAAGGGGTCGATAAGAATGGTTTTATATTTTACCTGCCCTTCGTTGTCAAGATATGAATTAAAGGTTTGCTCCCAGTTTATCGAATCGCTCTTTACCAAAAGCATAGTGGAAATGTTGAACACTCCGCCCGAAATTTTCTCAAATTCCTTGCCTTCCTTATCGGTAAGCCCGGTAAACAACAATCTGACAAGCATATTATCAAGCATCTGCGTCTTGGTAAGAGTGTTGCTGTCCGAAAGCCTCGTTATATAATTGCGGATATAATCGTACTCGTTTTCAACCGGATAATCATCATTTACAGACAAAAATTTAATCAGATTTTTCAAAGGTTTGCCGTTTCGGTACGCAAACACAAGCGATAAAACCACTCCCAGCGAAAAAAATATTATTGCGTAAAGAAAAAGCGTTTTCTTCACCGCAACAAGACTTTCACTGTAAAATCCGTCAGATATGGTTATTTCAATCGAAACAGAGGAATTCGGTGCGGCGAAAACAACGTCGGGATTTTTGGCTGACGTTGTTTTCAGATTGTTTATATCCGCAATTTCCTCACCGAGATTGTTAATAAGCCTTACTCTGCCCGTTTCGGCTATTTGGTTCAACCCAAGCAAAGACAGGATTTTCTTTGAATCGTAAACCGAAAACATTACGCATCCGCCTCTTTTTTTCTCTGCGTCCGAAACGGTATATACAAATACGATATCGCTTTTTCGGTTTTCAGCGGTTTTGCTGAATACGGTATTTGACAAAAACTCTCCGTAATACCTCTTTTCGAAAAGCATTTTACGCATCTGATTGTACGACAGACCTTCAAACTCCCAAACAGGTCCGTAAAATTTCTTCATATCACTGAATACACTGTATTTTGAAAGAACAACATCATTTTTTGAGAACATAATAAAGGCGTCGTCCTGTATAACCGATGACAAGAGCATATCTCTGTAATATCCCTGCAAAGATGCCATCGTAACATAATCGGTATTATGCAGCATACCGGATAAATCCGAAATTCGGTTATAATCAATATTTTTATGCAGAGAATCAACAATCGCACAATATGTATTCGTGTCGTTAATCAATAACTGCATTCCGTTTTCAACAGACGAACAGGTATCGGAAATTATACTCTTTTTCACCGAATTGTACGACTGTATATATATCGGTATTGTAACTCCCGCCAAGGCGATTACAAGCATCAAATATGTTTCAATCCATCTTATAAACAGATTATGCTTTTTGAAATTCAACTTGCAAATCCGCAAATAAATCCACCTCTTTCAACAGGACAATCTTAATATCAATACCTCATTATATATCTAAACTTGTTATTCCGTTTCTGTGTGCCTCCGTCAGGGCAAGCATAAATGCACCGAACGAATGAGGCTCATTCGTCATTGGCCATACTTCCGTCAAATACGATTTCACGCTTCCTTTTTCTTCACCTGCGCCGGGGCAAAGGCACCCCTGACAGCTCATAAGAGTTGAAAAATCTTCGGTTATAAAATTACCGAGCGCCTCCAAACCTTGTTTATACGGTTTTTCAAATACATTCTTTTCCAAAATACCAAGCCTTATTCCTGTGCCGAAGCCGTATAAAAACAACGCGGTACCCGATGATTCCACCCATGAATTTTCGCACATCAGCTCTTGCTGCCAAGCTCCTTTAGCGGTTTGGCGCGTAAGAAGCGCGTAAGACATATCTTTAAAATATCTCTCCGCCTTTTCACGATGTCTTGATTCTTTCGGCAAGCTTTTTACAAGCTCTGTAAGTCCGAGATATCCCCAGCCGTTTCCGCGGCTCCAATGGTCGCTTGAAACACGTGTTTTATCCGGCATAAATCCGCGCGACTGATGCAGCAATCCGCACGTCTTATCCAAAAAGAATTCATACATAGTATAACATTGCTCTGCCGCAAAATCAATATATTTTTCTTTTCCGAGCGCAATTCCCGTATATAACATAAAAGGAGTTACGGCATATACGGTATCAATCCATATTTTATTTTTATCGCAATCTGTCGGCCAGCACATAATGCCCTCGCGGCTTCTTGGAGCATTCATCATTTTTTCCGCATATTGTTTTACGCTTTCTTTTTCATCGGCAAAATATCCTTTGTATGTAAGCCATGCTTTGCCGGCGCCACCCACCCTGTAACATTCAAAATTATAGTACGTATGCTCTATGTTATCGGGATACATTTTAAGCATTTCGACGCATTTGTTCATTGCGTTTTCGTCTTTTGACTCATACGCCGTCTGTGCAAGTGCAAAAAGCGCCAGCAAACCGTAATAATTATTTATCTCACCAACGCTTTGATAACGGTCAAACAGTTTTTTTGCAATTTCCAAAGTATTCATATCAAACTCCTATCCGTTAAAACGGCTAAAGCTTTCAAAGTCAACGCAATTCACCTGAACGTTATCGGGCATATTTATAACCGCCCATATTATGTCGACAACCTCTGACGCAGACATAAGCTTGCTTCTGTCTACCTGCCTCGTTCCCCAAAACGGCGTATCAGCTCCGCTGGGGTTTATCGTGGTTACTCTTATTCCCATTTTTCCGTACTGGAGCAGCAAGCCCTCCGAAAGCTTGTTTACAGCCGCTTTAGCCATACAATATATCGGCGCATTTGCATTGGTAACCCTTGCCGCTTTGCTGCCGATATTTATTATCAGCGCTGTTTTAGCCGCATTTGCAGCAAAATGCTTGCTCATCAAAAATGCACCCTTTACGTTTACATCCATCACCCTGTCATACACATCCACCGGTGTTTCGTTATATACATTGGGTATAGACAATCCCGCCAAATTGATAAGATAATCGATTTTGCCGAGTTTTTCTGCTGCGGCAGCGATAAATTCTTCAACCTCTCTTTCTTCGGTTGCGTCAACCCTCTTTGAAACAACATTGATTTTGTAATCTTGAGTAAGCTCAGCCGCTTGTTTCGCGAGCAATTCTTCATCAACCGAGCAAATGGCAAGATTTACTCCCTGCTGAGCAAACTTTTTGCACAAAAGCTGACCCATTCCTCCGCTTGCCCCTGTCACTATTGCGTTTTTACCTTTTGAAATCATTTTTATCCTCTCCTTGTTTTAATATATTTTATAAATGCTTTAACTCTAAAAATATCCGCCGTTTTCAACTATTTTTGTCGGCTTCATACCGCTTTTAACCATTTCTTTTATATTAACTTCGTTATCGCGTATTTCTTCGGCTCTTTCAAGAACCTCCATTGCAATTTTCCGCGGAATAACAATGCAGCCGTCTATATCGCCAAATACAACATCACCCGGATAAATTTGAACCTGCCCTATCATAACGGGTATTTGGTATCCTATTGTACGAAATCTTCCCATCATTCCGTTTGACGAACGAAACTTGCAAAACACCGGAAAGTTTTGCTCAAGCACGCGGTTGGTATCCCGTACACCGCCGTCAACAACGGCGCCCCGGCAGCCGCGTTTTTTTGCAGCCATGGTCATAATTTCTCCCCATTGCGCCGACTCGTCGTCACCGTTGGTATCCCAAGCTATCACACTGCATTCGGGGATAGCCTCAAGCATCTGTGCTCTTTGAATCATTTCATCTTGAATGTCAAGATTTTTTGAGCCTTTAATGGTAAAAGCGATTCCGGCTACCTTCATATCGTCTTTTAGCGGCGCAATGTTATAAGGCAGCGTCTGATACAAAAGCTCCATCTCTCTTAACACATCATTTACCATAGGCGTTGTAACCGCCTCATACCTTTCGCATAATTCGGCGTCGGAAATTGGAAACGTAATATTATTTTCCCCTTTGCGCGAATTAATCAATTTGTCCAAATTCATATTCTTCCTCCGTTTCTGCCGTCTGCGGACGGTGCTTAATATCCTGAATTATCAAATTGCCGTTCCAAATTTTATATCGCTGCCCCAAACCTCTATCTGCGACAAAGCCGCAAATCCGCGTGTGGGATAGCTTAAATCTCTTACAAGATTTTTAAGCTTAAGTGACGTTACCGTCCTCGGTTTAAACGAAAAGGTTTGTCCTTCTCCGCTTTTTTTGAGATTTAATATTATATTTGTATTGTCCGAAAAACAAACCGTTATTTCCTTCCAATAAGTATCGTGCTCTTGTCCTTCCTCGTTTTTCGTATAATCCGCACGCATATATATTACCAGCTTGTCAATAAGCACATTCCTGCCGAAATCAATATTAAACTCCAAATCATTGCGGTCGCCGCCGCCCCACGCCTGATGCGGAAAGCCGTAATGCCCGCCGGTTTCCGCAAAACCGTCAACCGCATTTCTGCTTTCAAATCTGATTGAATTTCTCGTTACAAAATTTGCGTATGTGTGAGGAAAATATTCATTCTGTCCCGGCATATCCGCAGGATTCAATGCAAGATTTCTGTAGGAAAAAACATCGCCGTCCGTTGCAGCGGAACCCAAAACGGATGTCTTGACGTCGTCAAATGCACCGCCGGGAAATACCGACAGCGCCTCACCGGACGGAACATCGATTTCCGCACTTTTGCCCGGCATGTAAATAATGCTTTCCTTTACACCGTTTCCGAATTTAAGCTTAAAATAATGATTATCCGCATATATTTTTATTCTTTTGCCGTTTTCCGCTTTTAACATCATTCATATACCTGCCCGAATTTTTGATTTTGTCGGTTCGCCGAACTTTGTGTGACAAAGCTATTTTGGTGCAATATCATCAAGCACACTCAAATCACACCTTATGCTGCGGCTCATCCTGTTTCACTAATAATTTTAATACATATCCGGATATCGCACCATAGATAATACTACCATTTATTTGCACAAAACTATCATTTATCATTGACTTTTTAATTTCGAAATGATAAAATTTAAACTGAGGTGATACTGATGACGTCGGATAATTTTTCAGATATTGTTGTTGGAAATACAGGTTTTGTTGTTCACAGGCAAAGCGACTCGCAGTGGCGCAGAAACTTAACGAACAAAACGCATTTTTTGATAAGCTATGCTTCAAAAGGACGCGCAATATATACTGTTGACGGCAAAAAATTTGATGTAAATCAGGGAGATATACTTTTCTTTAACAAGGGACAGGCGCACTCGGGATATGCCGATAAGGCAAATCCGTGGACTTACTACACCGTTTCATTTGAACTTTTAACAACCGATGGAAAACCCGTAAACTCATTATCTCTCCCAACAATTACACATTTGTCAAATCCTGAAATTTTTCATAATTTGTACAAAACTCTGTATTATGAATGGAATGCAAGAACCCCCGGATATGAATTGTACTGCCAAAGCATAACGGCGGAGCTTGTGTGCAGACTGATACGCGAAAACCGAACAGGCAGCAAGCAAAGCGATGTGATTGACGGAATAAAAAAGCACTTGATAATTCACTATAAATATGATTTTTCAATTAAAGAACTTGCCGATATGGCAAATATAAGCAGGTCGCACTTTCACCGCCTGTTCAAAGACGAAACCGGCGTAAGCGCAAAACAGTTTGTTATAGGAATACGTATGAACAGAGCCCGTTCGCTTTTGCAAAGCGGCGAGCATAACATTTCGGAGGTAGCCTATATTGTCGGCTACAGTGATATTTATTATTTCAGCCGGTTGTTCAAAAAAACAATGGGTGTTCCGCCGTCGGCCTTTATTCCGCAATAGCACAAGCCGGTTACTTTTGCCTTGACGCGGCTCGAAAAGCACTCGGCGTTACTCCCTCATATTGTCGGAAAATCTTGCTGAAATACGAAAAGCTCGAAAATCCCGTTGTTTCAAAAATCTGCGTCAGACTCATATCGGTACCCGTCAAATATTTCTTTGCAATAGACAGCCTGCGTGACAAAATATATTCAAAAACAGTCATACCGACTGTTTTTTTAAACATATGGCATAAATGATATCTGCTCGTGTGAACGTAATTGCAAATATCGTCAAGCGTAATGTTGTTTTTCAAATTTTCATTTACATACTCGAGAATTTTGGAAATTCTGTCATCAAGACTTACAATCTGCGTTTTTTTCTTTTCGTGACCGCATTTTAAAATATTCATAATTCCGGTGGCAACACTTATTTTGGCATAGTCATTTCTCTCCGACAAAGCCTGATTTATTGCCGAAAATTCATCGTCGATATATGCCGCCGTTTTTTCATCCGGAATAAAATATATTCCTCCGTTTTTATGAAACAACTCCTCTATAAGCTCTGTGCAGTCAAGTGTTTTTGCAAGCTCGTTTATAAACCTTCTCGAAACAATAATTTTTCCGCGGTAGTATTCGTCAGGCTCCCGCGGAACAGTGCAGTGAGTGTCCATACCGTTGATAAAATACACTCCTCCGGAATGAAGTCCGAAGAGGCGATCTCTCACTATTACCGAACCTTCTCCGGAGCGCACAATAAGTATTTCGTAGCTCTCTCCGTGGGAATGACGGAGATTATTTAACTCATCCTTTCCCTTGTCAAGATATTTAAAATCAATTATTTCCTTCAAGGCTTTTAACACCTCCGTTTCTGATATTAATTATTATAACACAACAATTATCAAAAAGCAATATTTATATAATTTAAGACAACATTGCGATAGACTTATAATAATAGTGCGTGATATGATAATGGCATAAGGAGGTTTGAAAATGTGCAAAGTAATCATATGTGATTTGGATCACAGGGATATAGAACCCGAACTTAAAGTTTTCGGTGACGCCGGTTTAGAGGTAAAATGGCTGCATTGCAGGTCGCAGAAAGAAGTGATTGAAAAATGCAAAAAAGCCGTTGTTCTTTTAAATCAATACATAAAAATGGATAAAGAAATTTTTACCGCCCTTCCAAATGTAAAATGCATAGTAAGATACGGTGTGGGTTACGACAACATTAATCTGAATGACGCTAAAAAATACGGTGTGCAAGCGTGCAACATTCCCGATTACGGAACACGTGAGGTCGCCGACCAGGCGCTCGCCCATATGATGACGCTTGTAAAAAAGCTTACCGTTACAAACAGAATTATAAGACAGGGTGTTTGGGATTACCAAAAGAATATCCCTGTATTCCGCCTTTCCGATGCAACTCTGGGAATTTGCGGTGTGGGACGTATCGGCACGGCATTTGCCGAAAGAGTCCGCCCGCTGTGCAGAAATATTATTGCATATGACGCGGAATACGGTAAAACGAACCGTAAATTTCCCGACTTCGTTAAATTTGTTTCGTTTGAAGAATTGATTGAAAAATCGGATATAATATCCGTTCATTGCCCCAAAAACGAAGAAACATATCATCTTTTCGGTGAAAAAGAATTTGCCGCGATGAAAAATACGGCATATCTCATAAATGTGGCAAGAGGAGGAATAGTGGATGAGGCTGCACTTTTGCACGCACTTAAAAACAAGGAAATTGCCGGTGCCGGACTTGATGTTGTGGAACACGAACCGTTGACCGCAGACAATCCTTTGCTTAAGCTTGACAACTTCAGTATAAGCCCTCATTCCGCTTGGTATTCGGAACAGTCGGCACTTGAACTTAAACGCAAAGCTGCCAAAGAAGCCGTAAGGTTTATAAAAGGCGAGCCGCTTAAATACTCGCTGATAAATTAAGGTTTATATGTCGATTAAATAAACACAGATTATAATAAAGGGAGATGTTTAACGTGAAAGCAATTCAATATTTGGGGGCAAATAAAATAGCATTAAATGATATTCCTGTTCCCGATGTCCCAAAAGAATGGGCGAAAATAAAGGTATCGCACGCAGGCATATGCGGCACAGACCTCAATATTTACGCTGGAACTCATCCGAGAGCAAAAGCACCGCTTGTTATCGGTCACGAATTTTCCGGAACACTTGAGGAGGACACATCCAAATTTAAAAAAGGCGAACGTGTAACGGTTTATCCGCTTATTAGCTGCGGTCACTGTACCCCCTGCCTTACAGGCAACGCGCACGTATGCAACACACTCGGACTGTACGGCATTGACGCAGACGGCGGATTTGCGCAGTATGCCGTTGTCCCCGAAGAAAATCTTGTTAGTCTGCCCGATGAGCTTTCGTTTGAAATCGGAGCATTGGTTGAGCCTATATCTGTTGCCGTACACACATTGAGAGAAACAAATTTCACTCCCGGCGACAATGCCCTTGTGTTCGGTGCCGGAACAATAGGGCTCTGCATTGCGCTGACGCTTCGCCTTTTCGGCGCGCGCGAGGTTGTAGTTGCAGAAGCAGACGACTCGCGGCTTTCACTTGCAAAAGAGCTCGGTTTTGAAACCTTAAACCCTACAAAAACCGATGTTTGCAAATATGCCTTTGACAAAACAAACGGCGACGGGTTTGACCGCGTATATGACTGTGCAGGTGCTCAGCCCGTTGCATCAAGCCTGCTTGACACCGTAAAGGTACGCGGTCAAATAGTCATCGTTGCTTCATACAAAAAACCCGCCGAACTTCCTTTATTCAAAGGAATGGCAAAAGAGGTATCCATACACTTTGTGCGCGTGTATAGAAAAAAAGACGTTGAAATTGCTGCACAAATTGCCGCGCGCGAACCGTTGTACGCAAAAATCATAACGCATATTCTGCCGCCCGAAGAAGCGCAAAAAGGCTTTGACCTGCTTTTCACCAAAGGAAGCGGCGCGGTAAAAGTAATGTATAAATTTGATTAAAAAGGAGTAAGTACAATGAATATATTTAGTCTGGAAAACAAAACCGCGCTTGTGACGGGAGGAAATCGAGGTCTAGGCAGCGGAATTGCAAAAGGTCTTGCAAAAGCCGGCGCAAAGGTCGTTATTATGGCTTCAAGCGACAGCGTTTTTGACGCGGCAAAAAAAATGGGCGCGGACGGATTGCAAATACTGCCCGTTAAATGCGACCTCTCAAACGAAACCAATATCGAAAACGGTTTTTCGCAGGCGCTTGAATTGCTCGGCGGCAGACTTGACATTCTTGTAAACAACGCAGGTATCCAAAGACGCAGCAAGTGCGAGGAATTTCCGATTTCATACTGGGACGATGTATTGAACATCAATCTGCGTTCTGTTTTCATTCTTTGTAAGCTTGCCGGATGTCATATGATTTCAAACGGCAGCGGAAAAATCATCAACATTGCGTCTATGTTGAGTTACTTCGGCGGATATACCGTGCCTGCCTACGCAGCATCAAAGGGCGGCGTAGCACAGCTTACCAAGGCGCTTTCAAACGAATGGGCGTCAAAAGGCATAAACGTCAATGCCATTGCGCCGGGATATATGGCAACGGAAATGAACACAAAGCTGATAGAGGACAACTCCAGAAATGCCGAAATACTGTCACGCATTCCGGCAAAGCGTTGGGGCACTCCCGATGATATGGCAGGAACTGCCGTTTTTCTTGCATCGGCAGCGTCGGATTATTTAAGCGGTGCAATAATACCTGTAGACGGCGGTTATTTGGGAAAATAAAGCTTAATACAAAGTAAAATAAAAATCGGATTTATAACTGAATGAAGCCGATTTTTATTTTTTCTATTTTAAAACTATTATTGCTCCGTCGCCAATTTTATCTATCTTTACACTCTTATTGCCAACAGATAATTCCTTTCCGTCCCGTTCTTCAAACGTGTATATAACCGCCGACGAAAAATCAAACTGCGTTTCCACAACCGTATCTTCGGCACTGTATTTAAACGGTGACGTATTCGTTACGCATATCACATAATAATCGTCGCCTTTGAGCGTCTGATGCAAAAGATAACGCTTTCCCCTGATTTTTACAGGCGCCTCAACACCGCACATTTCAAGCGTTTCGTAAAGCTCAAAGCTCCTTAAAAATTTTTCGTTTCTAAAAGACTTCGGCTTGTATCCGTGACAGAAATAATTATCTCTTATAATTATTTTTCCTCCGTTTTTTTCAAATTTATCCAAGTCATTCTTCTCTTTTTCGGAAAGTGTATCGTAATCCACAACGCACAATACCTTTATGCCAAGCCTGTTTTCAGCAAGGTCTTTTGAACGTATAATATCCGGAGAGATGTTTTCAAGCCTTAGCTGCTTATATGTATCGACTAATTTCTCAAGGTAACTGTTTTTAAGCGAATCGTCGCAAGTGCACCCTTCATTTTCAACTGCGTCCGCATACATAAACGCATAATCTGAATGAAGCAAGCCAACCGAAGTGCGAAGCTTATTCGCGTTGATAAACACATCCGACAGCTTGTTTATGAGAGCAGTAACATTTTTAGCATTCTCATAATTTGCGGTGGGGTTACCGAATTCATCAACCACTCCAAACCCGTTTCCTTCCGGCGAATCGGGATATGTGTGGTCGCCGCGCCATTGATAATACATTATCCCCTTGCAGCCGCTGCCGAGTGCCAGATATGTTTCGCGCCTGAATTTATTGAGCGGAATATCCGTTCTTGCGTCATACTCAACCAACCACATAGGCTTTCCGTACACTGCGCCCGCCGATTCAGCCATATCAAGATCAAAATTACCGAAAAACACCTCCGGCATATTGCATAAATAATAATGCGTTATGCCTATGACGTCCATTTTTTCCGCACTGTCATAAAAATTTACACACCTTGCCGAGTTTACGGGAATTGTCGGGTCGGTATTTAAGCAGGTCATTGTTTCTATTCCCGTTGCTTTTTTTGCAATGTCCGACGTATCATTCAAAAATTTGCTCAATGCCTCCATAGAAAATAAGCGCCAGTTAATCCATTCGGTTGGGCTCTCGCCTTTTTCTGGTCTTTTTCTCGGAGGATAGTATTCGGCTGCTTTCGTTTCGCTCATTATTCCTTTTTTGACAAGCCACTCACGATATGCAGCAATAGAATCCTTATGATAATCGTATATTCCCTCAAGCGGATAATGCGGCTCGTTATACGTTTGAAACCCAGATATGTTAGCCGTTTCGTTGAAATGCTTTGCAAGTGCGCGCGTACAATTTTCGTTATCCTTTAAAATTCCCTTGTGATGCAGACTGTTTTGTATAAAATTAAGCCACGTGGCAGTGTTCATTTCTTTACCCTCTGAATCCACCATAAGACAATCGGTGTAGCCGGAAGGATTTGAAGTATATCCCTGAAGACGTATCATAGTGGCTAATCCGGCTTTTTCCGCCTCATTCACAAGTGTATCAACAAGCTCGCCTCTATACACTACTTCCCCGTTCTCATCGTAGGACATATCGCCGAGCGCGGCAAAACGCACAAGATTAAATCCCGTATCCGCCATTCCCTTGAAATCTTTTTTCATTTCACCAATCCGGTCACCCTCCGACGGAACGGGAACCTTCCGTTCGTGATATGAGGCATAGTACGATACCCCTACGCAAAACACCTTTTTTCCATCCTTTTCAAGAACGCCGTTTTTTATTTTATACATTCGACATACCCCGCTCATAATAAATTTTCAATATTGCGTAAAACTGCCCGTTTTTTATAAGTGCTATTATCACCATAAAACGGTTTTCGCATCGGCTTCATTATACCATCGCAAATATATGCTGACAATAGATAAAAGTGCCGACTGTTTGCACAAAACTATCAAGAATATACGCCTCATTCCAACCACTGCCCGCGGGGATACGTTGGTAATGAATGGGAGGTGGCATTCTGAAGCAAATTTTACAATATTTATTTACACGTTGATGGTGATACACATATTCATGACTATTTTTAGAGCCTATCCATACCATCTAACCCTCGCAGCCACTCTTCCAGTTCCTTTTCATTGGCCTTTGCTGCTTTCCCGGCATCTGTGTTTTTCTCTACTGGATTGTTTTCCGTGTAATGCTCGTAGATCAGATCAAGCAGGTTCTCCACCGGCGGATAATACTCCGGCTCTGTTTTCTTCAAATACTCCTCCAGCATTTTCTTCAATTTTTCTATAATGCTATCATCCTTCCCAACTGAGATTCACATCCTCAGTTACGGCACATATTACTGCACACTTCTGTACATAGCAACCTATTTTTTGCGGTCTTTTGGACGGCCCATCTTCTCCTTTACCTTGTCCGGCACATCAATCAGACCGAACCGATAGAACATCCCGTAGATGTAGGTCACACCTCGAATATCGCCCAGAGCTTTAGGACGATCAACCACATCCTCTTTAACATTCTTCAGTGCCAGCAGCACTGAACTCCATGCCAGGCTTTTACTGTTCTCCCGGCAGTCGATCCACAGCTCTTTCGTGTACTCGCCGTTCCTGCCCTTTTTAATTTGGTAAGAGAATGGCAAGCCGGAGTAAGTTTTGAATTTCACACCCGCATAGGCCAGAACCACTCCCCAAAAGTTTTCTTCTGTCGGATCAGCCCTCCACCGCTTCATTGCTCTGTATCTCCGCTGCCGCTCTGCCCCAACACTGATCTTCCCTTTTTCTGCTGTGCTTGGGAAGTACACACCTTTCCGATATGGCAGGTACGAGGTGACGGAGGCTTTGGAAAGTTTCAGAGTGTTTGCAGTTGAGAGTATGGAGGTTTTGTAGTCCTGTGTTTCTCGGTATTCTTCAAAAGTGTTTTTTACTTTTTCCGCCACTTCTGATTCATACACACCTGCCGTGATGAGCAACTTCCGTACCTTGATGGAATTTAATCCCAGCTCATCTCCGATGGCCTGCAAGGACATCTCAGAATCATAAAGCGCCACAGCACTTTCCATCTGCTCTTTCAGATTCTTCCCGGCATCATACTCCGGCTTCAGCTTCTTCCGGCCGCCGCCTGGTTTTCTTGTTTTCTTCATTTTACTCATGCAGCTCCAGTGGCAGTCCATCCGGGTCGTGGGAGAAAGTCATCTTCTTGCCGGTGTAATCATCCACGCGGATTGGCTCACATTCAATGCCAACTTCCGCCAGTTCTCTGACCGTCTGCTCTACGCTGTCTACACAGAATGCAAGATGACGCAGACCGCAGGCTTCCGGGCGGTTCACACGCTTCGGCGGATTTTCCTCTGCGAAAAGCTCCAGTTCCGTGTGCTCATTGACACGCAGATCCAGCTTCCAGTCTTTACGCTCTGGACGGTAGTTTTCTCTGATGACAGAGAATCCCAGCTTGTTCACATAGAAATCCTTTGCGTCTTCGTAGTCAGATACGATGATTGCAATATGATGTATTTTTGATAAGTTCATTTTCTCACGCTCCATTTCTTTTGTTTTGTTCCTCTTCTATTTTCGTCACAAACTATACGGCGACCTTCAAAAATTACCGTGTGAACTTCTGGAGTTCAGTTTGTCCACACGGCATTTATTTTTGTTATTGGTTTTCTTGTTTATTTCAGCTTTTCCAGAATCTCGTCCGCGCTCATGCCACTTGCCAGCAACTTCTTCAGCACAGCCTCTGCCTCGGTCTTCTTAGCTTCTTCAGCTGCTTTAGCATCTGCCTTTGCCTTCTTCGCTTCTAGCGTTGCCACTTCTTTTTCGGCCTTCTTCAAAGCAGTCTTTTTTGCTTTCAGATCAGCCTTCAAAGCGTCAATGTTTGCGGTGATGGATGAAATCTCAGCAGAGAGTGCTTCCTTTGCGGACTGCTTTTCTGCAATCTGCGTTACAAAATCTCACCATTTGAGTTTGTGCTTCCGCCAGCATATTTCGCTTTTGATTTATCCTTCAAGTCAAAAGCAGTTTCTAGGCTATCGCTTTCTACATCATACCTGAAGCATTTGCTTCCATCTCCGGGGACGCTGTACAGGCAACCATCTGCACCATATTTTGTCCCATACGCGCCCGGTTCTATGTCTGTATGAATCATCTGAACCGTATCATTAGTCACATCAATTCGCATGATGCCTTTGCGATATGCACTAAACCCGTAAATATTACCATCCAACCCAATCTTAGCATCAAAGCACATCGTTGAGATTCTCTCTCCGATAAAACACCACTTATCTGTCTTGGGGTCAAGCCTAATCACGCGTTCTTTATTCTCTGGAAAGAAATTGTGGTAATGCTCTCTCCGGGTTGTTTCGGGAACGGGATGCCGCCCACCATCAGCGGGCGGAGGGTGCTGTAATACCTGTAAGCCATAATTTTCTTTCTGCCTCCTGTAATTCAAATGCGAGCTCGTCAAGCTCTTTTTGGATGTCCTCTGCATCTTTGGCAAGCCTCCGCGCGCCCGGCACATCCTGTCTGCCGTTCGCTCTTGCCTCAACCCACATTTCGATATGCTCGTCCGGGTCAAAGTCGTCCGAATAATCCAGAATCTCGTCCGGGAAGTTCTCGACATTCACGCAGACCAAGAAATCTTCTCCGGCCGGTGACCACCACTCGAGCTCCACGCGGCCGTCGTCGGTGTAGCCGCTGACGCTCCACTCGCGCTTCTCGAGAATATCCAAATACTCCTGTCTCAGTTCAGGCATTTCGTCTGCCTCCTCCTGCTCTGTAATCGGCCCATGCCATTGTGATGACCGTCGAGACCTCCCGCAGGCGGCTTATGATGGCCCGGGCTTTCGTGCCGTCGCCGCCTTTCGGGGTGAGGGCTCGCACCAGCTCGTCTGCGTTGTAGTTCGTCGTGATGATGGTCGGTTTCATATCCTCGTACCGGTCGTTGAGAATGGAGTACAGGGTACTCACGCTCCATTCTGTGCACTGTTCCTTTCCGAGGTCATCCACAATGAGCAAATCGACCGTTTTGTACGCCTTGAGTATCTCGTACTCGGTGGCGTCTCCGCTGTCGAAAGCCTCCTTAATGTCGGCCAGCAGGTCGCCGGACGTCTTGCAGACGACCGGGACGCCGCAGCCTATGAGCTGCAAGGCGATGGCGGCCGCGAGGTGCGTTTTGCCGGTCCCGTAGGTTCCCTCTATGTAGAGACCCTCGCCGCGCTCTGCGCGCTGTGGAAAGCTGTCTGCATAGGTTTTGGCCGTGTCGTAGCATCGCCGCCTCTCCGGGGTGTCCCGGATGAAGTTGGCAAACGTCCGCTGCTGGAAGCGTTTCTTGATGCCGCTCCTGCCGAGCAGCCTCTCGATTTTGGCGCGCCGTTTGGCCTGCGCCGCCTCTTTCTCGGCCTCCGCCTTTTGTCTGGCCTCCTCCGCGTCTGCCTCCGCCCACTTCGCCTTTGCTCGGTCACAGGTGCATCTCTGCGGGAACGGGGCGAACATCAGGACCGTTCGTCCCATCACGAGAGCCTCGTGGTACAGTTTCCGGCCGCAGAACTCGCACTCGACCGGCTCCGGGATTTCGCGCTGGCAGTTGTAACCACCAGCCAGAATATCCTTGCTTGTCGGCCGTCGGTGCTGTGTGGTCTCAGCCGAACGAGCCGAATCCGCCGGACGGAGTGAATCCAGCATAGCCGTCAGCGTTTCCACGCTGCTCACCTCCTGTGTAGTCGTTCATGTAGCCTTTTGCATTAAGCCAGCTTGCCGGGTTTGGCGTGAATTGCCGCTCCCGGAACCGGCTGTCATATTTCTTTGCGGCCTCAACCGCCGCGATGATTCTGTCGGTCGCCGCGTCGTCCGGCTCCGGGTTGATTTTGGCCCACGCCCGCTCTGCCGTGGCCCGGTCCACCTTTTTCGGGTAGGCCGCGTAGAAGCGGTCAAACCGTTCGGCCTGCTCTGCCGAGAGGCTCCCGGCTTTACGCCGGGGAGCTTTCGGTTTGTCGTGCTCCTCCGGCGCGGGCTCCGGTACGGCCGGTGGCGTTCCCTCCGCCTCTGTGGCCGCTGCGGGCTCCTGTGCAGAGCTTTCCGCCATGCGGCCGGGAAAGTTATCGACCGACGGTTTCGTCGGTGCTGCGGTGCGCTTTGAGTAAAGCTGGCGGAGGTTCTCAAGGAGGGACTGCACCCAAATGACGCGGCAGCTCTCCCACAGCTCCTTGTCAACCTTGCCCATGGAGGCGAGCGTGTTCAGGATGGCCTCCGCCGTTTCGGCTGTAACTCCGGTGACGGCGAGTAGGTACTCCCATCCCATCTTGTCCCAGCAGTCGTAATACTGGCCGTCTGCCGCGCAAAGAAGTTCGAGCAGCTTAAACCAAAAGGCATACCCGTCGTTTCCCCAGTTCTTTTCAAGGATGAACTTTGTCCGGCTCTTTTCCCCGACGTAATGGGGGAAGTAGTCGGCGGTCTGCCTGTTGCTTCTTCCCAAGTCTCGCACCTCCTTTCTGCTGGTGATTTCAAGAGTAGATGACCTTGCTGCCCTCCGCCGTCTTTACAACGTCAACAGCCTGCGGGAAACGGGCTTTCATCTCCGGGTCGTGAGTGATAGCCATAATCTTGAGCGAGGAATACCGTTTCTGGATGGCCTCGAGGGCGTCGCAGTAGGCCTGTACACCCTTGTCGTCTAGGAACGGCGGCTCGTCGATAAACAGGAATCCGAGCTGCACTCCTGCGGTGCTGCTCTTGAGCTCTGCCAGCGCAAGGATGACCGAGAGGGCCGCCTTAACGCGCTCGCCGCCGGAACGGCTCATATAGGGCAGAGCTCCGGTCGCCGCGTCGTTTACGATGATGTCCAGCGCGGTGACCTCTTTCTTGCTGTTGCTCTTGAGGGTCTTTTCCATGCGCATCTCGATGCTCATGTGGCCGCCTGACATCTGGCCGATGATGCTCGTCGCGGTCGCCTCGAACAGCGGGACGATGCTGCGGACGATGTTGTGCGGGATGCCATCCTGTGAGAAAGCCCGCTTGAGCTCCTCGTAGTCGGCCGCAAGCTGGCCCTGTTCCGTTGCCTGACGGCGAAGAACTTCAAGCTTTGCCTCTGCCGTCTCGATTTCTTCCATCTGCCTGCGGCTGTGTCCAGCCTGCTGGTCCAGCTCTTCAATACGGATATTGTCCACCGTGAGGGCTGCATCCGCCTCCGCGTACTGCTCCTTGAGCTCGTCAACATCGGCCTGCGCCTTTGCGAGGGTCGTAATCTCCGCATTGATTCCGTCAATCGCCGTCCGGGCCTTTTCTGCGTAGGTCAGGAGCTCCGTGAGGCGGGTCTGCGCTGCGCTCTTTTTTGCCTCCGCTGCCGGGAGCAGCTTTTCCAGCTCGATGTATTTCTTAACGTCCGAAAGCTGCGCTTCAATGCTGGCGAACTCCGCTGCGTTCTGCCGGAGCTTTTTCAGCTCGTCCTCAACGACGAAACGGTCTGCCTCGAGGCTCTCGATATTGGCCGGGATGGTTTCAAGCTCCTCGTCGATGGCCTTGATGCGCTCTTTAACTTCCGCGAGGCGTTCTTTCTGCGCCGTCAGCTTTGCGAACCGCTCCGAGGCTTTCCGCAGGTCTGCAACGAGGAAACGCTGGGCCTGCAAATCCTTGCGGCAGTTGAGGCCCGTTGCCTTTTTCTTTGCGGCCTGATACTCAGCGTCGAGCTGCTCGGCGCGCTCCTCGGCCTGCTGCCGGTAGGTTTCCAGTTCCGTCTCGGCCGCAGGCAGTTTCTTTTTCGCCTCCACTGCATCCTGCAGGAAACGGCATTCCGGGTTCTCGACCGGGCAGCCGCAGGTCTCGAGCATGATGGCCCGGGAGCGGATATGCGTGACCTCGCTCTCTTTTATTTTGAGCCAAGACTGTATCCGCGCGGCTTCTGCGTTCTTGGTTTGGAGCAGCTTCATGGCCTCTTGGTCTGCTGCGAGGTACTGCTCGTCCTGCTCTTCCAGCGCGGTGAGCCGTTCGCTTGCTCCGGCGAGGTCCGCCGCTTTCCGCTCGAGCTCCTCGTAGTCCGCGAGGGCCTGCTCATAGCTCCAACACGTTGCCTGTGCAGAAAGTTTTTCGGCTTCGAGACTGCTTTTCTTTTTTCGCTGGGCAGAGAGCGCGGCCATAACGTCCCGCAGCTTTTCTTCCTTGGGCTGAATCAGGGCCGCCGTTCCCAGCAGTTCCTCCCGCCGCGCGGAAAGTTTTTCGTAACTCTGGCTGCCCGCCTCGACCTCCTCGCGCTTATCGAGGAGAGCCTGCGCATCGGAAATCTGCGCTCTGCAAACCGCCTGCGCGCTGGCGTTCGCGTTCTTCTCCGCAATCCAAGAGCCGAGCTCGCTGGCGAGCTTTTCCGACCGCTTCTGCGCCTGCTTGGCAATGTCGAGCTTTGTCTGTGCCTCGCTCATGGCCTTTGTGTGGATGGCCCTGTCTGCTACCGCGCTGGCCTTTTCGACGGCCGTCTTGTTCATGGCCGCCTCGACCGTTGCCTTGTCCGGCATCGTCCGCCCGGTCTCCTCCTGCAAATCCGCGATGCGCCGGAGCTCCCGGTTGGCGTCTGCTGCCCTGTTGGCCGCCATGCTCTCCATGCGGTCATAAATGCCGAGGCCGAGGATGTTTCCGAGAATTGCCATGCGGTCCGCCTTGTCGGCCTGCAAAAAGAGGCCGTACTGGTCCTGCATGATAAGCCCAGTCGCCTTGAGCGTCAGGCTGTCCATGCCGATGGTGTTCTCGATGATGGCCTGCGTATCGCGGTATTTCTCCGCGCTGCGGTTCTGCCAGCTCTCGTCCACATACTCGGAGAGATTCAGCGTCGCCTTGCCGCTCTTTGTGCGGGTGCGTGTCACGCGATACAGCTTGGCGCCGAGGTAAAACGTGAACTTGATGGAACCGCTGCGGGCATCCGGGTCGTTGCAAATCCAGCCAGTGAGGTCGCCCTCCCGGGGCTCCTCGAAAAGGGCGTCCAGCATGGCGTCCATGAACAGGCTGGACTTGCCTGCGCCGTTCTCGCCGTTGATGGTTGCAAAGGAAATGCCGTCGTAGCTGAACAGTTCGTCGCGGTAGTTGCGGTAGTTCTTGACCTCTATTTCCACCGGCATAAACAAGCCGGTCGGGGTCTCAAGGCGGCCTTTTTCCATTGCCTCCGAGATAATCGGACGGGCCAGCTCAATGATGCGCTGGGCGTCCTCCGGGCTCTTTTCCTTTTCGGCGAGGTACTCGGCGAGGTTCTGCTCCGGGCTGTTGTCGCCATGGAGCTCGTCGCGGTTCACGCTTGTCGTGATTTCCTCCGGCGTGATTTCGGAGACGTAAAACACGCCGCCGTCATAGAGCCTTTTCTCGAGGACGGCTTTGTTGAAAGCCTTGTTTGTTTCGTCCGAACAGGTGTAGAGAACGCGGACGATTTTTCCCTTGAGGCGGTCAGGTACAACGACCCGCTCCGCGCTCAACATTGTGCAGACATCGTCCTCGTTGAGGCGGATGGTCTCGAACTCCCGGTAGGGCGTTTCGATGTACTCACTCCATGCCTCCCCGTCGTCGTCGATGTCGTGGATATAAAAGCCTCGCGGCTGATTCTCGTCGTTGAAGTTGAGGCCGGTAATGCTGCCGCAGTAGAACACTGCGCGGCCTGCCTCCGGGAGCTGCTGCGGCCGGTGGATGTGGCCGAGTGCTACGAGGTCAAAGTCTGCAGCTTTCAGGGTGTCTGGGTAGATGACGGGCTCAAACTGTGCAAATAGCGCGGTCTGGCCGCTCTCCATGTTGCATCCCGGGACGGTGAAGTGCGTGGACAGGATACTCGTCACTCCGGGCTCGCACTGTGCCTTGAGACCGAGGACGACCTTTGCCAGCTCGTCTGTAAACACCTGCGTCTCCTCCTCCCGGGAGAGTCCCGGGTGCGCTGCCCGGTGTACGCCACGGTCAAAGCCCGGAATACACGCCACATCTACGCGCTGCCCGTGGTAGGTGTGGATGTGGATCACCTCCGGCTCCGTTACGACGCTGACCGAATCATCGCCGTAAAAAGCCGTCGTCAGCATCTCGAACTGCTCCTCGCTGTCGTGGTTCGGAGTGCCACGCAACACGACGGTCGGGGCCACGTTGGAAAGCCGCCGGATGTGGTCTATGGCTGTCCGGCTCTCGCGGAGACCTCTGTCCGACCATACGCGGGCCTGATGGAAAATGTCGCCAGAGACGACGATAAGGTCCGGCCGGTGCTCCTCCGCGTACATCGCCTGAAAATCAAGGCAGCGGCAGATGTCCTGAAAACGGGCATTCTGTCCGCCGACCTCTGGCCCGGGGAAACTGCCGATGTGCCAGTCTCCGGTGTGCAATACTTTCAGCATCACATATCCTCCCTGAGCAGCTCTTTGATGATGTCGTCGAGCTTGCCGCGCCGCGCTGCATCCGCACGAGACTTCGCGCACTGAATATTCCTCATTTCATCTTCGGTCGGAACCTGCGCGTAGACCTTGTGGCCAGAGCTGATGCTGAACGAAATGTAGTCCAGCGCGAGCTTTGCGAGCTCGGTGCGGTCCGGGCTGCGGAACGTCCCGATAGGGCAGCAGGTGCGCTCGGCGTTGGTGTAACGTCCGCCGCCGGAAATAAAGATGGTCGCCATGAGCTGTGCCTCGTGAGGGATTGTTTCAGTCTCCTTGACCTCAAACATTGCCACGTTGTCCGAATTGACGGCGACCATGCCGTCCTGCGAAAGAATCATCATAATCATTTCCTCCATGTATGGTTTCTCTGGCAGTCGCGGCAATAAGCCACTCCGCCGAAATGCTTGCGGCTGTACTCTGCTACGTCGAGGCCGACCTGCTTACCGCAGTCCGCGCAGAACTCGCTGTCGCCGTTCCGGCCTTGCTGCCGATTGCTCGGCGCGGGCTGCTGCTGGCGAGGCCGCTGCGCCGGTCTCTCGGGCGGCTGCTCCTGCTGGGGCTGCTCCGGTACGACCTCAAAATCCGGCTCCGGCTGCAAATAGCCGTCGTCGTCATCGTCCACATAGACCGTGTGGCTGGTTTTCGGGCGGCTGCCGTACAGGTCATTCGCCGCGCCAAACATGGACTTTACCGCCTCCTCGCGGACGGTCGGATTGTCAAGGTTCGGGACGAGGTAGGCCACAACAAAGGGCTTTCCGAACTCCTCGATAAGGTAACTGGACTTAATCTGCATCGCGGTGCGGAGGGCGCGGTTGAGAGCCTTGCTCTCGCACATCTCGCTGCGGAACTTCATAAATTCTGCCCGTTGCTTCTCGGTCATACCGGCCGTCACATCCTCGACTGCAATTTCCTTGTGGGCGACGATGGTGACGTTCTCGCCGGTGAGCTGCGGGACACTGATTCGGACCTCGTGCTTGACGTCCTTGTTGGGGCAGCCTCCGCAGCGAATCGGCTTTCTGATGCTGCGGTTGACCTCCGCGCACTTCTGGCAGGTGGACGGGACGACCGGGCGGCTGGAAAGAATCTTGATGCCTGCGGCTCGCATGAGCTTGGTGAGACCCTTTTTGGTGAGGGCGTACTTGGCCGGGGTCGCTTTGTGGACGTACCCCTTGCTGTCGCGCCACTCGTCCTTTGCTTTCTCCATCTCATAGATTTCGCCGTCATTGAGGTCGGTGCTGATTTTCACGGAGTTCATCACCGGCTTTTGGATGTCGGCAATCTCCGTCACGGTCTGCATCGGGACGAGGAGGTTGTACTGCGCGGGCGGGTACTGCTGCGCAATGGTGAGCGCAGCGTGTTTGTTTTGTTCGTTCATGGTTCACGCTCCTGTTGACTTTTGATGTGGAGCGAGATACAATAGGCTTGTCCGACAAGAGGGTCGCGCTTTCGAGCGCGGCTCTTTTTTTATGCCTGTGTATCCGGCTCCTGCTGCTCTGCCGCTGCTGCGGCCTCCTGCTCGTCCAGCTCCTTGAGCAACTGGGTGATGGTCTTGCCTGTCTCCTTGCGGCAGCAGGTCGAGCCCATACCGACGCGACGGGCAGCCGCGCTGCGCAACTTGCGCGAGCATCTGCCGCAGAGGCAGAAAAGGTTCTGTTCAGCCATGTGGTTCACCTCCTTTCAGTGGTCCTTGAGCATCTTGAAGAATGCGTTGTTGATGATGTGGAACGCCAGCAGCGTGACGCCGAGCACGATAAGCCACTCGCCGCCAAAGGCGAAGTAGCCGCGCGCTGCGTAGCTGGCCGGAATGAGTGCCAGCGCGGCGACGAATCCGCAGATACCGGCCGAGAGGACCTCTGCAATCCAGATGGCCGCAATGAGAATCGCTCTGTGAATCTTCCAGTCCATTTAGTGCTCCTTTCTCTTGAGGGCCTGCGCCGTCTCAATGACTGCGCGGCTGTATTTGCTGCTGTGCTGGCCCTTGCTCCACGCTGATTTCATGCCGCTGTCGCCCATGTTGTAGGCCATGAGAGCCTTGTCCGGGTCGTCGTACTTTTGGAACGCCCGCCCGAGGATGTATAAGCCAGCCTCGATGTTCTGCTCCGGGTCCATCACATCCGTAATTCCGAGTTCTTCGTAGAGCCAGCGGTGATTGCAGATGTTAATCTGCATAAGGCCGAAGTCTCCGGTGTCGCTGACCGCATCCGGCTGGTAGCTGCTCTCCCGCTCGATGACGGCGATGGCGATTTCAAACGGGACGCCCTGCCGCTCCGCCTGCTCCCGGACGTACCGTTGCAGCTCGTCGCTCATAGGTACGTCGTAGAGGAGCTCCGGCTCCTGTTCTGCCTCTGGCTGCACCTCCATGTAGGCGAGCGTCACATATTCCGTTGCCGGTGCTGCCGCTGTCTGCTGTGCGAGGTTTGCTGCGGCCGTCGTCGCGCAGGAGTAAGCCGCAATAAGTGCGGTGACTGTGCAGAAAAACGCAACGGCCGCAATCTCCATCTTTCTTTTAAGCGCATCCATAATCAGGTGTGGCGGCTGCCGTGAGCGAGCCGACCGTCCTCCGTGCGACGCGGTCGAGGATTTCTTTGACCTCTCCGCTCGTCCGGGCCCGGCAGAAGTCGTCGCAAATCTTGATTCGGGTGTTCCCGATGGTGAAGTCCTCTACGACGTTCCCGCTCTGCTTCGCCTCCAACACTTTTTACACCTCCTGTTTTCCGAATTGCTTTCTATAAATGAGCTTCAAGGTCTGAGCCTTGTTCGTTATCTCGTCGAGTACCTCGAGGTACTGCTCCATGCGCGGCTTTTCTTTCGCGTCGATGACGCCGTCGGCCGCGATGTCGATGATTCCGTCCTTGACCTCCGGTAACGACTTCATTGCCGAAATGAGCTGCAATGTGACCCGCTCGAGCTCTTCCAGTTCAATCGGTGAAATCGTCCCGATGCCGAGCGGGCAGAGGTGCGAGCAGAAATGGTTTTGCAGCTCCGGCGCGTTGTAGGTGTCCGACAGCATCAGGACCTCCTCCGGGTGCGGGTTGATGGTTCCGAGCTCGATGTTGGCGAGCCGCGTCCGGTCGATGCCGGTCACCTCTGACGCACCCTCTCTGCTGCCTAACCGGTCGTTCCACGATGCCGCTGCGATTCGTGCCTTGTAGAACACGTTATCTGCGGCTTTCGTTGCCATTTTAGGCATTTATCCCGTGCCTCCTTTCGGTTAAAATATTTACAAGGAAACGCCAAATGTTTGCTTTTGGCGTCATTATTTCGCGTTAATGACGCGAAACGGGTCGCTTCGGGTTAAAAAAAAGGTCGTCATAGGGATAGCCGAGGGCCTGCTTGATTTTCAGGCTCAGCTTGAGGGACGGATTCTTGTCTCCGCTCTCAATCTGTGCGTAGTGGCTCCGGCTCACGCCCAGTCGCTCGCTGAAAGTCTGCTGGGTATAGCCTGCGCCCTCTCGGAGCGTTTGCAGCTTTTTCCGCATTCCGCCTGTCTCCTCCTTTCTGTGTGACCCTTTCGGGGTCTTTCTGTGGTTTATTATAGTCCCTAATTGGGTCAAAGTCAAGTTTTTTTTCAAAAATTCTTGCTATTTATGACGCAATTAGCGTCATTTGTCCCCGTGAGGGGATTTTTGTGATACAATATATAAGTCTTAGGGAGGTACGTCTGTATGGATAAGTTTTCTGAACGGTTGGTCGCGCTCCGCAAGGAGAAAGATTTGACGCAGGCTGAGTTTGCCCGCCTCTGTGGCAAGCAGCGCACTACGGTCTCCGGATACGAGACCGAGGGTAAAGAGCCAGATTTCGCCCTGCTCTGCCAGATGGCGGACTATTTCGGGGTAACCACCGACTATCTGCTGGGCCGCGAGGACGAGCGCGCCCACGGTAACGAGGCGTTCCGTCAGGACAACGCAAACTTCAAGCGCAGATATGACGCCCTCCCGAAAGAGCTCCGCGCCGTCGTCTCCTCGACGTTCGATTCGGTCTATGTGCTGCTCTCCCGGTGCATGAACGCGCAGAACGCAGCAGAGATGGCCCTGTATCGTGAGCTGTTCTCTGAGCTGCAAACCGGTCGCAGCGAGATAAAGAGCATCCTCGCTGATTGCGGGGGAGACCTGGCAGATGCTTTCCCGCAGATTATGGAGAAGCAGAACACGCTCAAGGCCAAAACCGCCTCTATCCTTGACAGTCTCTTGCAGGCTGACGTTGCGGCCTTAAAGGATAGCAACAAGTAACCTTTCGGCCTGCGCTCCGGCGCGGGCCTTTTTGTTTGGAGGTCATCATGGAGCAGTATCTCATATACCTGCGCAAGTCTCGTTCCGACCTCGAGGCCGAAGCGCACGGCGAGGGCGAAACGCTCTCCCGGCACGAGCACACTCTGCTCGAGCTGGCGAAAAGACAGCATCTCAACGTAACCGATATTTACCGTGAGGTCGTCTCTGGTGACACCATCGCTGCCCGCCCAATGATGCAACGGGTTCTCTCCGAGGTTGAGCAGGGCGTCTGGTCCGGCGTCCTCGTCATGGAGGTCGAGCGTCTGGCGCGCGGCGACACCATCGACCAAGGCATCATCGCGCAGACATTCAAGTTCTCCGGGACAAAAATAATAACCCCTATAAAAACGTATGACCCTGACAATGAGTTCGACGAGGAGTATTTCGAGTTCGGCCTGTTTATGAGCCGTCGCGAGTACAAAATCATCAACCGCCGGTTGCAGCGCGGTCGCCTCGCCTCCGCCAAAGAGGGCAAATGGCCGTCCGGTCTAGCTCCCTTTGGTTATCGTCGGGTAAAGCTCAAAAACGAAAAGGGCTGCTCACTCGAGCCCATCGAGGAGCAGGCCGCAATAGTTCGTATGATTTTCGACCTGTACACGGTCGGTTTGCAGGACGAGGATGGTTCCGCTCGCCCGCTGTCTCTGGGTTCAATCGCCACGAGGCTCAACGATATGCACATCCCGTCTCCGTCCGGTTCGCAATGGGCAAGAATCACCATTCGCGGAATCATCAAGAATCCGACGTACATCGGCATGGTGCGCTGGGGCAGCCGTGAGACGAAGAAGAAAGTAGTTGACGGCAAGGTCGTTTCTGTACGCGGTCCTGCCGGCCCAGAGAAAGAGTGCATATTCAAAGGCATTCACCCTCCGCTCATTCCGAAAGAAACATTTGAGCTCGCAAACGATAAGCTCACCCGGAGTGAGAATACTTCCACGCACAAAGAAAAGGTTGTCCGGAATCCTCTGGCCGGTCTGCTCGTCTGCTCCGAGTGCGGCAGGCAGATGATGCGGATGATAAACCCCGTCCATCCAGATATGCCGGTCGTGCGCTGCCCTCGTCGCGGCTGCCCGAATTGCTCTAGCTATCTCCCTATCGTCGAGGAGCGTGTCATACAGGGTCTCTCCGAATGGATGAAAGGGTATGAGCTCGAGTGGAGCTCCGCTGCCGCGTCGTCCTCCGTGTCGTCGGTCGGCGTCCGGGAAAAAGCTCTCGCCAGCGCGGAGGCCGAGCTCCGCAAATTGCAGCAGCAGCTCGAACGTACCCACGATTTCCTCGAGCAGGGCGTCTACGACACAGACACCTTTCTGTCTCGCTCCCGAATGCTCTCCGACAAAATCGCCGCTGCAAAGGAAAGCACCGCCCGCTGCTCCCGCGAGTTGACCGAGGAGAAGCTCCGGGAGACCAGCCGCCGTGACATCATCCCTAAGGTTAAGAATTTGCTCGACGTGTACCCTCTGCTCGAAACGGCCGAGGAGAAAAACGCTCTTCTGAAAGAGGTGCTGGAAAAGGTCGTCTACCAGAAGCTAAACGAGAAGCGTAAAAAAAGTCCTGATGGTTTCACCATTGAAATATACCCGCGCATCCCAAAATCCGAAAAATGAAAAGAGAGGGCCGTTTCGGTCCTCTCTTTCTTATAGTTATCCTGTTTAGCCATACTCATAGGGACTGCCCACGATGTCACCCAAGATTGCTCCTAACATAAAATGCCCTCCGTTTTGTGGTGTATCGCTTTCGTTGGCAAAAGGATACCACAAACCGGAGGGCAAAAGGTCAACGGGCAGGCGACAAATCACGCAC
>ERZ824480.76-NODE-76-length-165803-cov-7.136816_pt1 | contig 165803 bp, 147 predicted proteins | sample MGYA00519861_ERZ824480 | MGnify/ENA primary metagenome ERZ824480 (study PRJEB31778, sample SAMEA3449152) | human gut metagenome | biome: human gut; feature: human-associated habitat; material: faeces | place: United Kingdom | collected 2010/2012 ... | reverse complement strand
TTTCGAGGACGACAAGCCGAAAAGGCATGAAATTTTTAAAATGCAAGGCATACGGAGTTCGATCCTCTGATGCCTATTGGAGGCAGAGTTTATGATAAAAAAAGTAATTTCGTTTTTAATTCTGTTATGTATGCTTATTTCTGTCTTTCCCCTCGGCGTTTCTGCCGAGGAGGACAGAACATTTTTGTTTAACGGCGAACCGTCACAGTTTGACATCGAAGAAAAAGACGGAATTTATATGATTTCGTCAAATTTCGCCGAAACTATGGGCATTGACAAAATAGCATACAATAACGGTGAAAAAACAGTATTTTCAAAAGACAACGTATCGGTTATATGCGAAAATATGAGCAAAACCGTATACATAAACGGCACGGCAAGGGAGATAAGCGGCGCGCCGTATTTAAAAAACGGTGTTCTTTACGTTCCGCTCGACACGGTTGTAAAGGCGCTCGGCTTTCAGATTAAATACGACGACCTTTTAAATACTGCCGATATTTACGTTGCGTCCGAGATAGAAAAAACGGTGAACAATGCCGAGGTTATAGACGGAATGTATCTCTCGGACGAGCTGTTGTCAAACACGTCGTTTGAGGAGGATTTTGTCCTTAAAGGCGGTTGGTCAAACAGAGTGTCCAGCACGGTTATGCAGTCGGCGGACGTTGTTCACTCGGGAAAATTTTCGGGTATGGTAACAAAAAGACCGTCTGGCTGGGCGTCAATAGGTCAGGACGTAACTCAAATTATGAAGGAATACGGAACAGGAAAATACCGTATCCGCGGATTTGTCCGCACGAAGGACGAACCGTGCAATATGACAATTAAAATTCAGGTGCAGACAACCGACAACCAAAAAATCAATTCAGAGGAAACCGAGGGCGGTGTTTTAATCGTCAATAGCGACGGATGGACGGAATTTGACTATATTGCCGATTTGGAGTGGGATTTATCTGTTTCGCTGGCGACATTTTACTGCGAGGCGACGTCGAATACCGGTAAAACCTGCGAGGTTCAGGATTACTACGTAGACGACTGCTCTCTTACCAAGCTTATGAGTGAGGAGGAGTATTACGCAGTAGTTGAAAACAAGGTTAAGGAAAAAGACGAAGCGGAAGAACTTGAAAATGAGAAAAACGCACGGGCGAACGAAATTTTGGAGAAATACAAAGACGACGCTCTTGATGTTTATTATCCCGCAGAAAGCCGCGAAATTTTGAAAAATCCGTATAAAGGACTTATAATTTACCCCGGCAGACAGCTCTTTGACGAGGAGTCGGCAAAGTGGGGCGGAGGCATAGGCTCGATTTTGTATCACCGATATTCGTGGTGCTATATGGAACCTCAGGAGGGCGTTTACAACTGGGATATTTTAGACAAAAACATTGCTCTTTGCCAAAAATACGGTATGCAGTTAGGTCTCGGCGTAGGCTCGACGGTAAACTTTAACTCGACAACAAACTACAATCAGGATACACCCGAATGGGTTTTTGAGGCAGGATGCAAATATATCCTTGAGGACAGGGGAAACGGCTGTGTTTTGAAAATCCCCGACTATGACGACCCGATTTTCCGCGAGAAAATGCAGAATATGATAGATGCGTTTTCCGAGCGTTACAACGACAACGAAACAATCGCATACGTCGATATGCGTAATTACGGCAACTGGGGCGAGTGGCATTTTTATAAATTCCCCATCAGCGATAAGCTTGACAAACAGAGAACGAACAAAGAATTTTTTGCGTATGTGGATATGTTTAAGGATATGCGTCTGCCGGCGCTTTCGTTTGTTGCAAAACCTGACGTTACAAAGCACGCGCTCGATACATTCGGCGCAGGCATACGCGGTGACGGTCTGGTGTCGCCCGCGGAAATGGATAAGCACAAAAATATGAACCTTGTCGAGGGCAAGGCAATGGCGGTCGGCGAGTGGTTTGAGCAGTACGCAACGGTGTATCAGCCGGGCGGAAAATACGCGGCATATTTCGATTTTGTGCCCATTCTTTTTGAACGGCAAATCCGCGAGGGACACATTTCATCCATTGCGTTTTTGAACTGGGACGCAAACAACGCGTACAAACTGTGGAAAGATATGTACGACCGCGCGGCGAATTATGTCGGATACTGGTATAAACCTGTAAAAATCGAACATTCAAAGGATATAACAAAGGGTATTTTCAAACTGAAGGTTAAAAACGACGGCGTTGCGCCTCTTTTTGCAGGCTATGAGAAAAAGGCAGTTGTAAAGCTTGCGCTTGCCGACAAAAACAATAAAATTTTAGATACCGTAACGCTTGAGGGAATTGACCCGTTATACTGGAATCCCGGCGAAATGACCGACTGTGTGGGCGAGTATGAATTTAAAAACACCGACGGCGGAGAAAAGCTTCTTTTCGGTGTGTTCACGCGTGAGCAAAACGAAAATCCAAACGTTAAACTCGGCATTAACGCAAAAGTTGTAAACGGCTGGTATGACATCTCGTCAATGTCAAAAAGCGACAGTGCGAATGTTGCACACAACAAGCTGTTTTCGGCGAAAGAGCTTTATGCCGACGAGGGATACGGCTTCCGTCAGCCCGACTATGCGTGCGACAGCGATATGTCCACCTACTGGGCTAACAAATGCGCAAACGGAAATTATCTTGAAGTTGACTTCGGCGAGGAGAAAAGCGTTTCGCAGGTTTCTTTGACATCGGCGGAAAATATTAAGGTTAAATATTCGATAGAACTTTTCCGAAACGGAAAATGGACAGAGGTTTCAAACGGCGTTTCAATTTCGTCCAAAGGCACGAATGTGAGATTCAGAACGGCAAAGGGCGAAAAACTTCGCTTTGTTATAGACGAGGACAAAGACGCAGTTGTGAAAATCTGTGAAATGAAGGTTTGGTAAAATGAGGAGTGATAAGATGAAAAAAACAATTTCAGCGCTTCTTTGCACGGCTGTTTTGGCGCAATGCGGATCAACGGCATTCGCTGCAGCGATAGACACCGTGAAAGAAGATATGGACACGCAGATTATTACGGTTTCGGGTTCAAAGCTTTCAAATAACGACAAAGTGCTTATCGAGGTGTTCAATTTCGATAACGGCACGGTAGATTACGAAAACGGTCTTGAGGGAATTTTTGCGGTGAATACCGATGAAAACGGCAGTTACACTGTAAGCTTTAAACTTCCCAAAACGTCCGCGACGGGCGAAAAGAAAATTTTTGCGCGCCCCGTTGTCGGCAAAAAGAGCGAGGATAAGATTGATTTTTATTCGTCCGAAAGCATTGACACAATTTTGCTTAACTGGAACAGCGCGATACAAAATCAGGATAAAACTTCTATGGAAAAGGTTATAGACGACAAAACCGCGCTTAAAATTATTCTTAATTCAAGCCTTGCCGATACTCTTACGTCGGAGCTTGCGTCTGCTGACAAAACGGTGCTTGCGGAAAAACTTTTAAAACTTCCCGAGGCAACGAAAATCGGCGATTTTGCGCCCGACTTCATCGCGCCGTACATAAACTTTGCAATAAACAATCTCTCGGCGGATACGCTTGCAAAGCTGGTTTCGGAATTTTATGACGAAATCGACACCGTGAAAGGCGCGGTGTATGAAAACATCATTTCAAAAATGAGTGATGACGAAAAAACCGTGCTTTTCAAAGACTCGGCAAACTTCAGAACGAAAGATATTTCCACTGAAGATTTCGCGTCGGTGATATACAGCCGTGCTGTTTATAATAAGTTTTCGGAAATTACGTATTATGCAGATGTAAAGCCGTTTATCGACCTTTACAACACCGATTATTTTAAAATTGATTTCACCGACTACGACGCGGTGTCAAACAAATATGAGGTTGATTCAAAGGTTTTGGAAAACCGTCACGCATACTCGGATTTTGAAACGTTTAAAACAAAATACGAGGGCTGGGCAAGCGCGCAGAAAACCGCGGAACAGGGAAGCGGAAACGGCGGAGGTTCGTCCTCAAAAGGCGGTTCGTCTTCAAAGGGCGGTTCGTCGGTCGGCTTTGTTCCCACTCCCGTCACCGAGGATATTTCAATAGTTAAAGAAGAAATTTTCAAAGATTTGGAAAATTACGATTGGGCGAAAGAGCATATTATGGCGCTTTACAACAAAGGCGCTGTGGACGGCACCGAGAAAAATACATTCTCGCCGTCAAATCTTGTAACGCGCGAACAGTTTGTAAAAATGATTTCCGCGCTCACAGCGTTTGACGAAAATTCGCCGAGCGCAGAGTTTTCGGACGTTGCAAAAGGCGAATGGTATGAAAAATACATCAACGGTGCGAAAGCGTCTGGGCTTATATCGGGCAGAGATGACGGCACCTTCGGCGTAGGCGACAACATTATCCGTCAGGACGCTGCGATTATGTGCCTTAACGCGATAAAGAAAGAACGTCCCGACCTTTTGGAAAATCTTAAAATAGAAAAACTTCCGTTCGGCGACGCAGGCGATATTTCGTCGTATGCGGTATACGCGGTGTCGGCCCTTAACAAGCTCGGCATTTTAAACGGCGACGCGTCGGGCAATTTCAACGCGAACGCAAACGCGACGCGCGCAGAGGCGGCGGTTATGATAAACAAGGTTATGACACTTATCGGCGAGGGGGCGGAAAAATGAGAAAAAACATTTTAAATAAAACAGTTTCGGTGCTTGCTGCATTTGTAATGCTCGTTTCGCCGATTTCGGCATTGGGCGAAACGGACATTTCGGCGGAAAACACAGGCAATACCGAAGTTGCAGAAAGCACTGAAAATACTGAAAATACAGAAGTTCTCGGACATTACGAAATGAACGTTTTAAACAGTCTCGGAATTGTAAATTTCACCGAGGCAAAGCTTACGCAGAACGTTACAAATGAGGAATTTGCGGGCGCGGCGGCGCTGGTCGGCGGTATCGCAAAAGACTACTATCAGGACGGCGTGCTCCAAATCCTTATCGACTGCGGATATATGCCGTCGTCATCGGCGTATCCCGACAGGGATATAACATATGCCCAGGCGGTTAAAACCATAGTTTCCACACTCGGCTACGACGTGTATGCGAAAAATTACGGCGGATACCCCGGCGGTTATATCATTGAGGCGGCAAACCTCAAAATCACCGACGGACTTGACGGAATATCAAACGACACTCCGCTTACATACGGTATGATGTGCGTTATGATGTATAACAGCCTTGAGGTTAAAATGCTCGTTTCAAATTCGTATAACGGGAACACAAAATCCGAGAAAACCGACAAGGTTTTGAACGAAGTTTTTGAAATATACGACGGCTACGGCAGAGTTACCGCGAACTCAATCACTTCACTTTCGGGCGACAATAACTACAATCCCGAGAAATTCGAAATTGACTCAAAGGAATACAAAAATGCCGATTCGTCGTATGACGATTTGATCGGCTATAACGTGCACTATTACTACCGCGACAATGCACCGTATATGAACGACGCGCTTTATATGGAAATCGACGAGGGCGCAAACAAAATCCTCACCGTTTCAAAAGACGACAGCACATATGTTGCGGACAAAAATATTTTTTACTACACCAAAAACAATTCGCTAAAACAGGTTAATCTTTCGGACGGCTATGTGCTTGTTTACAACAAAAGAGTGACCAAAAACGGACTTGAAAAATATCAGGGCGATATAGACGGCTTCGTTACGCTTGTTGACACGAATTCCGACGGCAAGTATGATTTTGTCGAAATTTCGTCGTATACCACAATTTACGTTTCGGTTGCAAACGGATATTCAAAGGAAATTTTCGATAAATTTGACACTGCAAAGAGCGTTTGCCTTGACGATACCATAAACGACAGTCAGTTTATTATCCGCGACACAAGCGGAAATGAAATTCAGTATTCCGCAATAAAAGAGGGCAACGTTGTTTCGGTGCTTATTTCGGACGACAAAAAAATCGGCACGGCAATAGTGTCGGACAAGGTGCTCAAAGCGAACGTTGACGAAATTGAAAATGCCAACGGCAGTACGTATATTTATGCCAACGGCGAAAGATACGCGGTTGCCGACAGTGCAAAAGATTATATCGGCGAGATAACTCTCGGCGCACAGTATCAGCTTTCTTTCGATTTTCAGGGCGAAATCGCAGGTTTTGTTTCGAGCGATTCGGTGTTTAACTACGGTCTTATAATGAGCGTTGTAAACGACACCGACAAGTCGAAAGACCCCGTTACGCAGCTTAAAATTTTCACGTCGGACGGTAAGGTTGAAAAGCATTATTTTGCCGAAAATGTGACTATTGACGGTGACAAATATAAAAAATCCGCAAAAGAAAGCGCGAAAAAGGTGACAAACGCTTACAAGGCGCTTTATATGACAGACGACAACGGCGACGAGGTTTACAAATCGAAATTTATAAGATATAAACTCAAAGACGATTTTATCACCGAAATTGATACCGCATATTATGATTCGTCGAAAGAGGATGAAAAATCGCTTCATCAGATAGGCAAAACCTCAAACAAAACCATTCACCGTGAAGGCCAGTATTTCTATACCGCGCTGGGTGACGGTGTTGTTTACGACGGTGCGGTTACGGTATTTTTAGGCTACCGTGTTGACCTTGACGGGGAGGACGAAAATGGATATTCGGTTATGAAGGTTGCCGATTTTGCGTCGGGCTACAGCGTTCCCAACATTTCGGCATACACCACCGACCTTAAAACTCCCGACGCGTCTTATATTGTGGTCGGACTTACAAAGGATTACGCAACGGATATGCAGAACAACAATCTTTCGGCGATGTGCTTTGAAAAAATCACAAAGCGTGTGTCGGGCGAGGACGAAAAATACTGTGTTGTCGGCTGGGATTTGCTTAAAAACACAAGCATTGAAATTGAGGTTGACGATATTACGCCCGTTTCAGGCTTTACAAAGGGTGATATGTTCTCGTACCGCCTCACGCCGACAGGTGAATTCGGAAAGGTTTATCTTGCTTACGACGCGTCGGCGGCAAATCATATTTCGTTTATTGACGAAATGGGTGTAAACGGTGCGGCGGCGCCGTCGGGCGGCGCGCAGAAGTGGATGCACGGTATGCCGTATGCATCATCGCTCAACTACATCTATCTTTTGCCGTATTCAAAGAGCAGCGATGCAAAAACGCTCGCAAAAAGCAATTTTAACGACTGCAAAATGGTTGCGCACAAAAGAAGAAGCCCCAACTATTACGTTTACGACCAAAGCGCGGTAAAATCTAACGGAAAGAGCTATCTCACTCCCGTTACGCGCAGTGACTTAAACGATTATATGAAGACGGGCGCAGGCGCGGACACCGTTCTGGTACTCAGCTGTCCGTCCGAGTATTCAGCGGTTATAATCTTTCGGTAGGAGGGGAGAATTATGAAAAAATACAATAAATTTCTGTGCGCACTCCTTGCGGTGACGATATTTGCGTTTTCGTTTTCGGCGGTTTGCCTTGCGGACGGCGAATACGAAACCGAGGTTGAGGTTAAGTCGTTTATGCCGCCGATAGGCGAAATTATTGTTGACGATACGCTTGAGGGAACAAGCTCATACCCGATAGCTGCGGCGCTCACATCGTCAAACTCTGTGAGCGAGGACAGCGGAAACACGGCGCTTATGATCAACAGTTGGAATTCGGTTCCGCTTGTTTCGAAGGATAATTTTATAAATTCCGACAAGCTTGTTGTTTCGTTTGATATTAAAGCGACAGGTACAAGCTTCGCCGACGCGGTATCGGGTTCAACGTTTGACCTGACAAAACGTTCGGCAACACATTTCGGTATAAGATTCGGCGGCAGCGGCGAGGACGGTGCGGTATTGTCATTCAGCAGTAATAAAAATCCCAAAGTTGAAAAAGAAACCCTCAATATGTGGGTTGCTTCGGGAAAAGCGCCCAATTCGCAGGGAAGTGAAATCCCGGTTGTGCAAAACAATACGGAAAAGGACGGATACGTTAATTTTACGTCGATTTATGAGAAAAGAGCGACGGGAGTTTATCTTACCGCGCTTTATGTTGACGGTGAAAACATTATTACCGAAAAGCTTAAAACCGGATACACGGCGGCGGCAAACTGGTGGAGCGCAGACGGTGCTGCAAAGGTGCTTTTGCAGAACAGAACGGGCAAACCGCTTTACAACTATTATGACAACATACTCATTTATGCGCCCGAAAAATTTGCCGTGACAAGCGTTGAACCCGACGCGGACAATATGGGCGCGAGGGTTGTTTTCAACTACGCCATAGACAAAACCGATTTGCCGAATTTCACCCTTACCGACGATGACGGTACGTATGCCTGCAAGGCGGACAGAGGTGCAAATTCAAAAGAAATTCACATTTCGTTTGATAAGGCGATAGACTTAAATGAAAAAAACTACTACCTTGACATTGATTACGTCAAAGCGTCGGCAGGCGACATTCTTGAGGACGCGCGGCTTTATCTCGGTAAAGAATACGTCGGAAAGCTTGACGCGTCGGCTGTTAAGAGCGCGGACGAAATCACCGTAAGCATAGACGCCGAGGCGAAATGTGACGATGAGGTTTATGCGGTTGCAACGGCATTTTCCGGTGACAGCATTGTGGATTTCAAGCTTGAAAAGGTAACTCTTTCGGCCTCCGGTACAAATTCGTTTTCTCTTTCTCTTAACGGCGGGGACGTATCAAATGCCGACAGAGTTCAGGTATTTTTGATTGACAGTGCTGAAAATATGCGCATTGTTTCAAGCATTGAAACACCCGAGCTTTGATGACGGTGTAAAGGAGAAAATCCTATGTTTAAAAAATTTACGGCTCTTTGCATTGCGGTGATTTTCGCCGTAATGCAAGCCCCGTTTGCGTGTGCGCAGACGGAAAAAAAGGCAGAGGTGACAGATTTTTGTCTTTATAATTTACAAAATAATCCTATTATGGGAAAAATAGAAAAGAATACGGAGTTTTATTTTACCGCAAACGTTAAAAACACAAGTGGTGAGCCTTTAACCGCAAAGGCATATCTTGCAGTGTTTGAAAAAGGTACAAACGCGCTTGCGGACGTTTTTGAAAGCGCGGATTTAATCCTTGAAAACGGCGAAAAATCGCTTATCCGCACCGACGGCAAAATTCCGTCCGATATTGCGGACGAATATTTTATAAAAATTTTCGTATTTGAAAAAACAACTCTTGCACCGCTTTGCAATGCCGTTTCGTTTGACGCGTCGGGCGCGTATGAAACGGAAGGTTACAACGGCGGGTATCTTTCGCGCGATATAATCATTGACCCGTCGTTTGAAGACGACAGCCGCTCGGTGATGGGCTGGAATCCGCGCAGTGCAAGCGAAATTCAAAGAACCGCCGATTATGCGTTTGACAAAAACTATTCCTGCAAGGTTTCAAACCGTGTATGGGCGAGCGACGCAATAAGGCAGGATATCACCGAAAATCTTAAGAAATCCGGAAGCGGAGAATACCGCGTGCGTTACAGTGTGCTGACCGCCGCGGTAGATGTAAATTTTCAGATTATAATTGCACTGTATGACAAAAACGGCGTAAGAACAAGCGCAAAACCCGTTCCCTGGAACGCACTTTATATAAAAACGGATGCGGAGCACAAAAATCAGTGGATGAGCGCGGAAAAAAGTGTAAATATAAACGTTCCCGAAAATTTTTACAGCGCGGAAGTTTATGTCGAAATGCTTAACAATATCTCTGATTTTTATATTGATTTCTGCTCGATACGAAAGGTTATAACCTACGGCGAATATCTTGCGGAAAATGCGTATTTTTGCGAAATAGACACTGCGCGCGAGCTTGAAAATTTAATCGGAAAAAAATCCGATTATGTTTCAATTCATCCGAAGGATACAAACGAAGTGCTGAAAAACCCGTATAAAGGGCTTAATTATTACACTACAAAGCTCGATTTTTCCCAACTCAATTTAAGCGGTGACGGCGCAAAAATTTCAAACGTTGTCTACGCGCGTTACGGCTGGGCGGCGCTCGAACCGGAGGACGGGGTTTATAATTTTGACCAAATTGAAGAAAACATAAACTACTGTGCCGAAAACGGTATGATGCTGGGTATCGGCATCGGCTCAACCGTGTGCTATAACAGTGCGTCAGACTACCGCCAAGATACCCCCGGCTGGCTTTTTACAAAGTACGGCGCAAAAAGCTACGACCTTAAAATCGGCAATAACTATCTGAAAATTCCGTATTACAACGACGCGGTTTTTCTTGAAAAAATGCAGAGATTTTTGGATAAATTCGCCGAAAGGTTTAACGGCAACGAAAATATTGCCTATGTTGATATGCGTGTTTACGGCAACTGGGGCGAATGGCATTTTTACAGCAGTGTCTTTGACGGTTACAGAAATTCCGTCACATACACCGATGAGGACTTCAAAAGGCTTGTAGATTTATTCAAAAATTTCAGACTTCCGCTTGCAATGTTCACCTCGAACACAATGGCGCTCAATTATGCGTCCGATACGCTTAACGCCGGTATTCGCGTTGACGGAACGATGAACCCGGGCGAGAGGGACGAGCATTTGAAGCTTAAAAGGTTTGACGGCAAAAATTTTGCGGTTGCGGAGTGGTTTGCACAACCCGAAACATTTTATCCGGCAGGCACATACAACGGAAAAACCTATTCCAAGGGCAAATATTCAAAATATTTCGGCTATCTTCCGACATTTATAGAAAAGACAATCCGCGAGGGTGCGGTAAGCTATATTTCGCTCGGATACTGGAATCCCGAGGATTTTTACAAAATGTTTCCCGATTTGTCAAAGCGTATGGCGAACGAAACGGGGTATTGGTTTAAGCCGATAAGCTTTAAATATCCCAAGAATTTTGCGGACGGATATTTTATGATGGCGGTTAAAAATGACGGAAGTGCACCGCTTTATGCGGGATATAAGCAAAATTCGGGCGTAAAGCTCGCGCTTGCGGACGCGGACGGCAATATTTTGGAAAAAATAACGCTTGACGCAAATCCGAAAAACTGGAAAGCGGGCGAAATTTCGTATATTACGCAAAAAATTTCGTTTAAAAATAAGCAAAACGCAAGTCATATCTATCTCGGAGTTTTTTCGGATGCAGACGCGGAAAATCCCGATATTAAGCTTGGTATAACCGCCGAGTGCAAAAACGGCTGGTATGACATCTGCCATACGGAGAACGCGGAAAATACGTCGGACAACAGGCTTTATTATTCGTCGCTTGCCTTTGCCGAGGACGGTTACGGCTACCGTGATTTACGCTATGCGTTTGACGGCAGTGCCGATACGTATTTTGCGTCCGAGGTGCGTAAGGGCGAGTATTTTGAAGTTGATTTCGGCGAATACGAAAATATTTCAAGTATCGTTATAAATGCGAAAGAAAAAACGAACGCGAAAATTTTTGTGTATGCAAAATCGGACGGCGCTCTGCGAAAAATTACCGAAATAAACGGATTAAACGCAGGTGAAAATACGTTGCCATTAAGTTGTGAAACAAGCAAAATTCGCTTTACATTCGGCGAAACGCGCCTTGGCGAGAACATAAAAATAAGCAGTATTAAAATGAATTGAAAAAGTACACCAAATGTTAAAAAAGTGGAATTGTAACCGCGGATGCGGTGTGATATTCTTAAGTTAGAAAATGAAAATTTGAAAGGGTGGATAAAATTGAAAAGTAAAAAAATATTAGGTTTACTCCTTGTTGTAACACTTTTATCTGCAACTGTGTTTGGTACGACGAGCGTCTTTGCGGCAGGTGCGCAAACAAATGTAAAACCCGAAAGCTATATGCCTCCGGTTAGAACGATATTTGCGGACGATAACTTTCAGGATAGAACCGTCGGTGAATTTACAGATAAAGGAAGTGGTTTTCCAAATATTAAACCTAATGTTTGGAATGGTTCACCTATGAAGTATGAGGCAGAGTCAGACGGCAATAAATATATTACAGGCAATGCTTGGAAAACTATTTGGGTTGTTCCTGAAACCGGTTATGATGTAAATAGGATTACATTTTCATTTGACATTTCGGCGGAAACTAGCGGTACCGAAGTGCAGTTGTGTTTAAGCGGCGGAACAGCTGATAAGGTTTTAAAAGTCCGCGTAAAAGATTCCACTGGCGGTGACACGGGTATTGCTGAAGTCATGTATTATGATAAAGCAAGTTCAAGTTTTCCGCTCATAAAAACCAGTGATGGTAAAACGTTTGCACCTCGTTCGGCAAGTCAGGGAATTTGGAACAGGGTATGTGCGACGTTTAAGCGTGTATTGCAAACTGACGGCAGTTACAATGTGTATATTGAAAGTTTGTATGTAAACGGAACAAGGTTCAATACAGACACCATATGCGAAAATGTAATTTATAACGGAACAAATGGTTGGTGGACTTTGAATAGCAGTTCTCAATTTAATGCTATATTTACCCAGACGTCAAAAGCAGGTTGGAAATTAGACAACGTTCTCATCTATGAGCCGTACGACGTATATATGACCGACCTTAACGTAGCAAACAAAACCGTAAAAATCGTAAATGACGGAAGTAATGCGGTTACGGGAAATGTTTTCATTGCGCTCTACGACAACGACAAAAATCTTCTTGCGGCAAAAGAGGCAAGTACAGAATTGAGCGTTCCGGCAGGCGGAAGTCAGACGGTTTCTCTCGACGACAATACATTCGGTCACGAAAACGCGAAAACCGCAAAAATATTCTTCTGGAACAAGTCGAGTCTTGCACCTCTCTGTGCGGCAGAAACTGTTCCGTTATCATAAAAATATATAAAAAAAACGAGTGGAATTTGAAAAACGGTACACATTTTTGTGTACCGTTTTAATTTTCGACAAATTTTGCACCAACTCCGTTTTTTATACATATTATACAATGCAAGGAAAACTTGCAATTCAAACGAAAAAGGGGGTTAATTTTATGTGTAAAAACGGATGCTGCTGCGCATTGCAGATTGTAATTTCGCTTGTCGTTGCGGCGGTTGTCGGCGTGCTCCGCTACTTCGGATATATCGTCGGTGCAGAACCCGTCTGGGCGGTTTTTGTTGTCGGCACTGCAGCGCTTGCACTGCTCATTGCCGGTATATTTATGTCGCGCTGTACCTCGTGCCGTCAGCACACAAGCGTATGCGGACAAATTCTTCTTGCAGTCGGAGCAATCGGAACTGTTATAACCTCAATAATTGCACTCGCAACGCTTGACGCCGCCGTTTTGACTGCCGCGATTATATCGGCATTTGTGGCTCTTTTTGCCGCTCTGCTTATATCGGGCATAATCATAAACGCACTCGGAACGTCAAGCAGTGACGGACAAAGATGCAGAATGTAACAAAAAAAGGACGGAATTTTAATTCCGTCCTTTACATATTTCAGGCATTTACACCCTATATCTAACCGAATATAACAATCATAAACTGCGACACCAGCACAACCGCCAAAAGTGCGATAGGATATGTCGCCGCGTATGCCGAGGCAACGTCCTCCGTTTTTGCAACGTGGATAAGCGTGCCGAGGGCAGGGGTGCTTGTCATACCGCCTGTGATTGAGCCGAGCGAGTTTAACAGACTCAGCTTCAAAATCTTTGTTGCGATTATAAATCCGACAATCATCGGAACAATGGTCATAAGTGCGCCGTAGAGGAAGTATATCGGTTTGAAATACTTCGCAAAGTTTGCACCGCCGGCAACACCCGCGCCGATTAAGAATATCATAAGTCCGAGCTCACGAAGGCACTCAAGAGTCTTTTTCGGAGGCATAATGTTAACCTTGCCGATACGCGAGAAATGTCCGAACACAAGCGCGGTGATAAGACAACCGCCCGTTGTGGTGAGCGAGAAGCACGTTCCCGAAAGTCCTTTTGCCGAGAGCGGAATTTTGATGTTTCCGATTATAATTCCGATAAGCGCCGCAAGTCCGAACGCGCCGAGGCCCATATCGTCAATGTCGATAAGGTTTCCGAGCGCTTTTGCTGCCGAACCTGTGTTTACGCTCAAAAGTTTTTTGCGCTCCTCATCCATATTTGCGCCCACGATTTTGGGCATAATCTGAACGAACAAAACAACGCCGATTACACCGAAAAGGTATGCGATACCGTAGCCGACGGTAACCGCCGATTCAAGCTCCGCCGCAAGATTTGCGTTTGCGCCGTAAACGTTTTTAACCGTTTCTTTTGCCGCTGAAAATCCCGGCGTTGTGGTGAGCGAGCCCGACAAAAGTCCGTCGATAAGTGCTAGGAACTGTGTGTGGTCGGTTTCAAAGTTTCTGCCGATAAGATAGCAAACCACACAGGTTATTCCGCCCGACAGAATGATTGCAACACCAAGAAGAATATACGATTTAAAGTTTTGCTTAAGGTTTTTGAAAAATTTCGGACCGGCGATAAATCCTACCGAGGTTACAAAGAATACAAGACCGAGATTTTCAACAATTTTAAGTCCCTGCTGTGCAATTTCCGCCGTTTTTAAAGCGTTTGCAAGCTGTTCATAGAAAAACGCGCCGTACAAAAGCGAAATGACGAAAACGCCGGCAGTACCGAGCGAAATGCCTTTCACGGTTACGCGTCCGAGTAAGTATCCGAGCGCTACAATCGCCATTATCGAAAAGATAAGGTACGATACGCTCGAAATGGAAATAACTCCGTTAAATAAGTGCATTTTTAAGTCCTCTTTCAGTTTAATTGTTCTTTTTATGTATTTTTTCAAAGTAACATTTTGTCCGAAACACCCGTGTATTTCAGATGTTTCGGACAAAGATGCGTTTTATGTTTTTTTATTTTCTGCGGTAATCGGGCAAAAGCATAGGCGAAACAGCGTCTGTTTTAACACCTGCTTTTTCTCTTTCCGCGTCAAATTTTGCAATGTGCTCAAGTGTGAGCGCGCCGACTTTAACGTCTTTTGAGTGAGCCGCCGCATTTTTGCCGGCGCTTCTGCCGAATACGATAATATCGAGCAGTGAGTTGCCCATAAGACGGTTTCTGCCGTGTATTCCTCCGACTGCCTCGCCTGCAACGTAGAGGTTTTCAACGTTTGTTGTCATACCGTCAACGTTTATATCAAGACCGCCGTTCTGATAGTGAAGTGTGGGATAAACCAAAATCGGCTCTTTGCGAATGTCTATGCCGTAGCTTGCGAACATACGCATCATTGCAGGAATACGTTTTTCGATTGTGCCTTCACCGCCGATTGCCTCAATCATAGGCGTGTCGAGCCAAACCGCGTCTCCGCTTCCCGTGTCAACGCCCTCTTTGCGGTCACTGCACTCTCTTATGATGGACGCCGCCGCAACGTCACGCGTTTCAAGCGGATGCATAAACACTTTGCCGTCCCTGTTTACGAGTTTTGCGCCGAGCGAACGCACCTTTTCGGTAACAAGCGCACCGAAAATCTGCTGGGGGAATGCCGCGCCTGTGGGATGATACTGAAGTGTGTCGGCATACAAAAGCTTTGCGCCTGCGCGGTAGCCCAAAACAAGACCGTCCGCAGTTGCGCCGTAGTGGTTGGAGGTCGGGAAGCCCTGGTAGTGCATACGTCCGGCACCGCCCGTTGCGATGATAACAGTTTTTGCTCTCGCAACCATAAGCTCTTTTGTTTCCATATTCATAAGCACAGCGCCTGCAGCCTTGCCGTTTTCGTCGAGAATAAGTTCAATCGCGGAGGTGAAGTCCACAACCTCGATACCGCGGTTTAACACTTCGTCGCGCAAGGTTCTCATAATTTCAGCGCCCGAATAGTCTTTCGCCGCGTGCATACGTTTTCTCGATGTACCGCCTCCGTGGGTGGTAATCATTGTGCCGTCCGGCTCTTTGTCAAACTCAACGCCGAGTTCGTTAAGCCAGCCGATAGCCTCGGGAGCGTCGCACACAAGTTTTGCCAGAAGTTCTCTTTTTGCCGCGTAGTGACCGCCGCCGAATGCGTCCACAAAGTGGATTGCCGGCGAATCGTTGGGTTTGTCTGCCGCCTGAATACCGCCCTCTGCCATCATTGTGTTTGCGTCGCCCATACGGAGTTTTGTGACAATCATAGTTTTCGCGCCGGCGTTGTCCGCCTCGATAGCCGCGCTTGTTCCGGCACCGCCGCCGCCTATGATAAGTACGTCAACGTCGTATTTGATGTTTGAAAGGTCAACGTCCTTTGCGGAAATTCTCGAATGAGCCTCGAGCATATCGCAAAGCTCAATCGGCACTTCTTCGCCTTTGTTCGGGCCGAACGAAAGCTTTTTAAATTCGCTTTTTTTGTAGTCGGGATGATAGGAGGCAAGCAGTTTTTCTTTTTCCTCCGCCGTCATACGTTTCGGCTCGTAAGCGATATTTTCTTTTCTTGCTTCTTCAACCGCTTTAAGTGATTTTTGAAAATTTTCAGAATACATTGCTTAAAACCTCCTTACTTTTCGATTTCTCTGTTATTGTAAAGTTCTTTGATTTCGTCAATGGGTTTGCCCATAAGATTTTCTATAAGCTCGGTAAATGTGCCGTCTTTAATCTCTTTTATGCGGTCCTCAAGATGTTTTGTCTTGGGCGCGAGATATTTTCCGTTAAGACGTCTTGCAAGCATTGCAACCTGCGGATGCGAAATTCCCGCGGGACATCTTGACGAACATACACCGCACATAACGCAGTCAAACGATTCCTCGGCGCATTTGTCAAACTCTCCGCGCTGTGCGTATGCGATATACTGCATAACGTTAAGGCTCTGCGTACAGCTTTTTGTGCAGGCATTACAGCCTACGCAAGCGTAAATTTCGGGATAAAGCTGCATCATAATCTGCTCTGTCGGCTTAACCTTTTCAATGTCGTAAACCTCTTTTACGAGAGGGAAGAACGGCAGAGTTGCAACATACATATTATCTTCAACCTTGGTCTGACAAGCAAGACAAGTTTTAAGATCCTTGTCGCCCTTTATGCGGTAAATGGTAGCGCATGCACCGCAAAATCCGTTTCTGCAGCCGCAGCCGCGCACAAGCTGATAGCCTGCATATTCCATTGCGCGCATTATTGTAAGGTTATCGGGCACAGAATACTGCTTGCCGAAAAGGTAAACATTAACCATATTTTCCATAATCAGTTCCTCCTTATATATCAAAATCCGTCGTATTAGTATTCATCGGGCAGCTCGTCGATTTCATCGCATCTGAAAACCGGGCCGTCCTTGCAGACGTATTTTGAACCGATATTGCACCGTCCGCATTTTCCTATTCCGCATTTCATACGAAGTTCCATTGTGGTGTAAACCTGCGTTTTGTCAAATCCAAGCTCCTGCAAGCCTGCAAGAGTGAATTTAATCATAATCGGAGGTCCGCACAAAATCGCGGTTTTGTCGGTGGAAAATCCGAGCTCTTTAACATAGTTCGGAACAAATCCGACGTGTCCGTTCCATTCGGGCTGTTCGCGGTCGATTGTAAGGTGAACGTTCACACCTTCGTCCTTTGACCATTCGTCGATAATTTCTTTGTAGTCCACCAAATCCTGCATACTTCTCGAACCGTACACAATATCAATTTTACCGTATCTGTCGCGGTAGTGACGGCAGTAGTTTATAACCGAGCGGAGCGGTGCAAGACCGATACCGCCGGCGATAAAGAGCATATCGTGACCTTTAAATTCGGTGTCAACGGGAAATGCGTTGCCGTAAGGTCCTCTGATTGTAATCTGCTGACCTACCTCCATAGAATGGAGCCATTCGGTGACGCAGCCGCATTTTTTTATGGAAAATTCCATAAATTCTGTGTTAGTGGGCGAGGAGGTTATCGAAAACATCGCTTCGCCGACTCCCGGGATTGAAAGCATAGCGCACTGACCGGGTTTATGCTCGAAAGCTTTTTTTCCGTCGGGGGTTACCACGCGGAAAGTTTTAACGTCGGGCGTATCTATGCGAATGTCGGTAACAACGCCGACAACGGGGATAAGCGCTTCTTTTTCGTTAAGCATTTGCCTTGCCTCCTAACTTTTTCATAACTTTTACAATGTTCATCTGAATGGGGCATTTTGCCAGACATCTTCCGCAGCCGACGCACGAGAAAAGTCCGTCGTTGTTTGTGGGATAATACACAAGCTTGTGCATAAATCTCTGACGGAAACGTTCAAGCTGGGTAAGACGGGGCTGACCTGCCGACATTTTGGTAAATTCGGAATACATACACGAATCCCAGCAGCGGAAACGCTTAACGCCGTGACCTGTGTTGAAATCTTTTATATCGTAGCATTGGCAGGTGGGACACACAAATGTGCACGTTCCGCAGCCCAGGCACGACTCGGAAAGCTCGCTCCATTCGGGCGCGTCGAAAAACTCTTTTGTTTTTCCGCTTCCGAATTTGTCCGCCGTAAGATTTGCAAGCGGAAGGCGCGAAAGAAGCTCTTTTATAACCTTTTTCTGTTCGTCAACCGCGGTTTCGTCCGCATTTTCGGTAACGCTGTCAATTTCTTTTAAGAGATTTTCGCCCTTTTCGGTTTTTGCGTCCAGAAAGAAAAATCCGTCCGCTTTATAACAAACCACGTCGCCGTCGGGTTCGGACGCGTCAATGCCGAAAGTATGGCAGAAACACGTTTCAACGGGTTTATTGCACGCGAGCGACATTATAATGCCGTGTTCGCGCCTGTTTTTGTAATAGGTGTCTACAGGCTCTGCCAAAAATACGCGGTCGAGAACGTCAAAGCTTTTCACATCGCACGCTTTTATGCCGAAAATAACGAAATCTTCACATTCTTCGCGCGTGTCGATAACTTCAATGTTTTTGCCCTCAACTTTAAAATCCATAAGGTTTTCGGTCTGCGGAAAGAAGAAATCTTTTGCACTGCGCACCGTGTTAAGCTCGTTTGAAAGAACACTGCCGTTTTCAAACTTTTTAAATTTTGCACCGCCCTTTGTATCCTGCGGAATATAAAGGGTTTTGCCCGACGCGATTTTTTCAAAAAGCGCGGTTATATTATCAGCTGAAATTTTACGCATCGCCTTCACCTCTTTCCACTGCCTCGCCCGGCTCAATATCTTCGGTGGTGTAGTTTACAACCGGCGCTCTCGAGCCGACTTCTTCGCCTGCCTGATAGTCGCCGTAGAAAGCGTTTATATCTTTTATAAACTTTCTGTTTAAAAGGTGGAGCGGAATGTGCTGGGGACAAACTCTCGAGCACTCACCGCAGTCGGTACATCTTCCGGCAACGTGGAACGCGCGGATAATGTGGAACATTTTTTCTTCAAATTCGTTTGACGCCGCTTTGTTTTCAACGCCCGAATTGGGGTTATCGAACACGCACTTTTCACAGGTGCAGGCAGGACAAACGTCACGGCACGCGTTGCATCGTATGCATCGCGAAAGTTCGTTTTGCCAGAAAGCAAATCTTTCGTCGGGAGTCATTTTTTCAAGCTTTTCCACCTCGTCGAAACGCGTATTTTCGAGAACCTCGCCGTTTTCGCCGATAAGTTCGTCGTACGCAACGCATTTTTTCGATTTGCAGTTTATGCATCTTTCCGAAAGATAGTCGTTTCTGTCAAGTTCGATTTTGCCGTCGTATAAGGTGTCAACGGTGATTTTGCCGTTGTTTTCGGCAACCGACACAATACCGTCGCATTTTTCTTTTATTTTGTTAATATCGAGCATACCGTCACAGGGGATACCCGCCGCGTAAACCTTCTCGCGGTCAAAACGGTGCTCGGTGAGAAGCTGATTAAAGCTGTACGAGTCGCAGGGTTTTAAGAAAACCAAAACCTTGTTTTCGTCTTTTGCGGTTTCTTTTACAAGATATTTTGAAAAGTTTGCACCGCAGAAGCTGCCCCATACAAAGCCGTCATCGAGGGAGGATACGTCTTTGAAAACCGACGGCGTAACGTCGTAGTCAAATTCGCCCTTTCCCCAGGCAAGAACACGGTTTACCGTGCCGTTTTCCATAAGTTCTTTTGCTTTTGAAATGAGAATTTCACGGTTTATTTTTTGCATCGTAAATCCTCCAATCTCTTATTTTCGCCGAGTGACGCAACTTTTGACGCAAAATCGTTCATAGTCTGCGCGAATTTTGCACCCTCCGCGGCGCTTACCCATTCAACGCGAGTACGCTCTTTTTCTATGCCGAGATAGTCGAGCATTGAGAACAAAAGCGCCATACGTCGGCGTGTGTAGTAGTTTCCCGAGGTGTAATGGCAGTCGCCGGGGTGGCATCCGCAGATGATTACACCGTCGGCGCCTCTTTGAAACGCACGGAGAATAAACATCGGGTTTACTCTGCACGAGCAGGGAACGCGGATAATTTTTACGTCCGCGGGATAATTAAGTCTGTTGTTGCCCGCAAGGTCTGCGCCTGCATATGAACACCAATTACAGCAGAACGCAACGATAAGCGGTTTATATTCGTTTACTTGCATATTGCATCTACCTCCGCCATAATTTGTTTGCTTGTAAAGCCTTTAAGGTCCATAGCGCCCGACATACAAGCAACCGTGCACGCACCGCAGCCCTGGCAAACCGCCTCGTTTACCGACGCAACTCTGCGCACTTTCGTGGTTCTGTCCGGCATACGGAATTCTTTGTCAACATAGGTTATTGCACCGTAGGGGCAAACGTTTGCACAGGTCGAACAGCCGTTGCACATCATTTCGTCCGAATGTGCCACGCACGGGTTGCCCACAAGCTTGTCTTTGCACAAAAGTCCGATAACCTTTGATGCCGCCGCGCCTGCCTGCGATACCGTTTCGGGAATATCCTTCGGACCCTGGCACGCTCCCGAAAGGAACACGCCGGCGGTGGGGCTTTCAACGGGCCGCAGTTTGGGGTGCGCCTCGGTGAAGAAGTCGTTTGTATCCATACTTGCGGTGAGCATTGTTGCAAGCGGACGAGCCGATTTGTCAGGCTCTATCGCCGCCGCGAGAACAACCAAATCAGCGTCAATATGAAGCTGTTTTCCGTCCAGAAGGTCGCTCGCCTGAACCTTTAATTTTCCGTTTTCGGGCGTAACCTTTCCGACCATACCTTTTATATAGTGAACACCGTATTCTTCAACCGCACGGCGGTAAAATTCGTCGAAATTCTTACCGGGCGTACGAACGTCGATGTAGAAAACATAAACGTCGGTGTCGGGATATTTGTCGCGTATAAGCATTGCGTGCTTTGCTGTATACATACAGCAGATTTTCGAGCAGTATTCCTTGCCCTTTGCCGCGCACGAATCGCATCTTGAGCCTACGCACTGAACAAAAACAATGGTGTGAGGGTGCTCGTTGTCCGACGGTCTTAAAAGCGTACCGCCCGTAGGACCTGCCGCGTTCATAAGACGCTCAAGCTCAAGAGAGGTGATAACGTCTTTGGACTGTGAATAAGCAAACTCGTCGAATTTGTCCATTGAAATGGGGTTAAATCCCGTTGCGGCAACAATCGCGCCGTAACGTTCGGTGATAAATTCGTCTTTTGCTTCGTAATCTATTGCTTTGGCGGTGCAAACCTTTGAGCAGACACCGCATTTTCCCGTTTTAAGCATTGTGCAGTAGTTGGGGTCGATTGTGGCAACCTTGGGCACTGCCTGTGCAAACGGAATGTAGATAGCACGTCTTGTATCCATACCGAGGTTGAACTCGTTGGGAACTTTCTTCTGCGGACATTTCTCTGTGCACGCTCCGCATCCTGTGCAGACGTCCTCTTTAACGTAACGCGCTTTGCGTTTTACGGTAACTTCAAAGTTTCCGACAAAGCCTTTTACGTCGGTAACTTCGGAATATGAGAAAATTCTGATTTTTTCGTTCTGTGCAACGTCCACCATTTTAGGCGTCAAAATACAAGCCGCGCAGTCGAGCGTGGGGAACGTTTTGTCAAGCTGTGCCATTTTTCCGCCGATTGTCGGTTTCGATTCAACAATGTCAACCTCAAATCCCGCGTCTGCAATGTCAAGAGCGGTCTGAATACCGGCAATACCTCCGCCGATAACCAGCGCGCGCTTTGTAACGGGGCTTTCGCCGGGTGTGAGCGGTGCGTTGAGGTTAACTTTTGCAACTGCGGCTTTTGCGAGAATAATCGCTTTCTGTGTGCCTGTGGGAACGTCTTTATGAACCCACGAGCACTGTTCGCGGATATTTGCAATTTCAACCATATAAGGGTTAATACCTGCTTTTGCGGCGGTTTTTCTGAACGTCGCCTCGTGCATACGCGGTGAGCAGGAGCAAACAACAATACCTGTAAGATTGTTGTCTTTAACGGCATTTATAATCATTTCCTGACCTGCCTGCGAGCACATATACTGATAATCGGTGGAGAAAACAACACCGGGTTCTGTTTTAAGCGCTTCGGCAACAGATTTTACGTCTACCGTACCTGCGATGTTTGTTCCGCAGTGACAGACAAAAACTCCAATTCTTTGCATTGTTTTTCTCTCCTTTCTATTTTGAATATTTCCTGAACGCGCTCATAATTGCCTGCTGGGGCATATCGTCGTCCAAAAGCTTCGGAATATCGTTCGCCGTGAGATGGTTTGCGCCTTTTTGACGAACGTTTAAAAGACGGAGCGCCTCAACAAGCTTTGCAGGCTCAACGCCTCTCGGACAGCGGTCTACGCACGCGAAACACGAAAGACATTTGTATACCGAATCGGATTTCATAAGAGTGTCAATATCGCCGTTTTCAACCATATATACAAACTGATGGGGATGATATTCCATCTCGCCGTAGGACGGGCAGGTTGCCGAGCATTTTCCGCATCGCATACACTTTCTGGGGTTGACGCCCGACATACGGATAACTTGTTCTTTTAAGTTTTTATTCTGCATCATTATCCTCCTTCACGCCGAGAGCTTCAGCCAAAAGTTCGGTAAAGTATACAACGGGAACACTGCTTTCGTTTTTGATAAGGTTGTATTTGCAAAGCGGACAGGCGGTAACTATAACCTCCGCGCCGTTTGCCTTTGCGTTGTCGGACACCGCGTTTGATTTTTTCTTCGCGCTTTGTGCGTCCTCAAGTGCAACATATCCTCCGCAGCACTCGTTTCTCATAGAATAAATAACGGGTTCTGCGCCGAGAGCGCGGATGAAATCCTCAATAATCGAGGGGTTTTCAACATCGTCAAACGCCATAACCTTGCCGGGACGCAGAAGCATACAGCCGTAGTATGCCGCAACCTTTCTGCCGGTTAACGGGTTTTTCACCGCGGCTTTGATTTTGTCAAAGCCGACGGTGTTTTTAAGCAATTCAAGATAGTGCAGAACCTCGGTTTCGCCGTTGTAGTCCTCGCCGTCAAAGTCTTTATCCTGTGACATATAGAGGTTTGCTTTTGCGGCAAAATCCTTGTCGGTTTGCATTTCGTGGTTTGTTTGTTTTATAACATTATGACAAGCGGAGCACACCGTAACCAAAGGCTGACCGTCTTTTTTTGCGGCTTTTAATGCACGGACCGACGAAAGCTTTGACGCAATTTCGTCCTTTGCGCTTACAAACACACCGCCGCAGCACTGCCAGTCCTTGATTTCGCACATCTCAACGCCGAGAATTTCGGCGCATTTTCGTGCATAGAAATCAAGTTTTTTCGCCTTTGTTCTAAGGGTGCAACCGGGAAAATAACTGACCTTCATTTGTCTACCTCCAATACTTGGGAATACTTTGCATTAAACCATCTGTTCGGGGTGGAACACCTCGTCAAATTTTTCCGCTGTGAGGAAACCTAATTCAACGCAGGCTTCTTTGAGCGAAATATTGTCTTTGAAGGCTTTTTTAGCCGTTTTTGCGGCATTTTCGTATCCGATATACGGATTGAGCGCCGTAACAAGCATAAGCGAGTTGTGAAGATTGTGATACATTTTGTCTTTGTTTGCGGTAATTCCCACAGCGCAGTTGTCGTTGAACGAAACAATCGCCTCTGCAAGAAGTCTTGCGGACTGGAGGAAATTGTAAGCCGCAACGGGCATAAATACGTTAAGCTCAAAGTTACCCTGCGATGCCGCAACCGAAACCGCAACGTCGTTGCCCATAACCTGAACCGCTACCATTGTAACCGCCTCGCACTGTGTGGGGTTAACTTTACCCGGCATTATGGACGAACCCGGCTCGTTTTCGGGAATGTGAATTTCACCAAGACCGTCACGCGGACCGGACGCAAGCCAGCGAATGTCGTTTGCGATTTTAAGCATATCGCACGCGGTTGCTTTGATAGCGCCGTGAGCGAAAACGATTTCGTCTTTCGATGTCAAAGCGTGGAATTTGTTTTCAGCAGTGATGAAATCTTTGCCTGTAAGCTCGGCAACTTTTTTCGCAACCAATTCCGAAAATCCTTTCGGAGCGTTAAGTCCCGTACCTACAGCCGTTCCGCCGAGAGCAAGTTCGCAGAGCGGTTTAACCGCCATTTTAAGAAGCTCGGCATCTCTTTCAAGGCTTGATCTCCAGCCCGAAATTTCCTGACTGAATTTGATAGGCGTAGCGTCCTGAAGATGCGTACGTCCCGATTTTACGATACCTTCGTTTTCAGCCTCAAGTTTTTTGAAGGTTGCGATAAGTTTTTCGACCGCGGGGAGGAGCTTATCCTCAATCGCGATAACCGCCGAAATGTGCATAGCGGTGGGGAATGTGTCGTTAGACGACTGACTCATATTTATGTCGTCGTTGGGGTGGCAGAGTTTTGTGCCGGCAAGCTGATTTGCACGGTTTGCAATAACCTCGTTTGCGTTCATATTGGACTGTGTGCCCGAACCTGTCTGCCAAACAACGAGCGGAAAATGTCCGTTAAGTTCGCCCGAAATAACCTCGTCGCACGCTTTTTTGATAGCGTCCAGCTTTTCAGCCGTCATTTTTTCGGGTTTAAGCTCGGCATTTGCCATTGCCGCCGCTTTTTTGAGTATTCCGAATGCGTGTGTGATTTCGCGGGGCATTGTTTCAATGTCCACGCCGATTTTAAAGTTTTCGTGGCTTCTCTGTGTCTGTGCCGCCCAAAGCCGGTCGGCAGGAACTTTCATTTCACCCATAGAGTCGTGTTCAATACGGTATTCCATTTTAAATTTCCACCTTTCTTATATGTCAAGATTGTTGATTACTTCTTTTAATGTATCTGCGCTGTGACGGAGTTTTTTGATTTCCTCGTCGGTAAGCGAAACGTTTACTTTTCCTCTTACGCCGTTGTGACCGATCATATTTACGGTGCTCAAGCAAACATCGTCAATGCCGTATTCGCCGTGCATCATTGTAGAAACCGTCATAGTTGTGTCAATTCCGCTCAAAATACATTTGCAGATGTGGCAAACCGAAACCGAAACCGCGTAGAATGTCGCGCCTTTTCTTGCGATAACGCGTCCACCCGATTTTCTTACGTACTGCTCAATTTCCTCAAGGTCAAGCTCGGGGCTTGAAATTCCCGGAGTTGTGATGAGTTTGTGACATTCCGTAATCGGAACGTTTGAGATGTTTGCAACCGACCACGGAATAAACGACGAATCGCCGTGCTCGCCGAAAACGTAAGCGTGAACGTTGCTCTGGTTTATGTTGTAGTATTCCGAAAGACGCGCGCGCAGTCTTGCGGTATCGAGAATTGTGCCCGAACCGATGATGTGGTTTTCGGGAATTTTCGAGAATTTGTGGAATGTATAAGTGAGTATGTCAACAGGGTTGCTGACAATAATGTAAATTGCGTTGGGCGCATAGTTTGTGATTTCGGGAATGATTTCCTTTGTGATGTTAACGTTTGTCTGCGCAAGTTCGAGCCTTGTCTGACCGGGTTTTCTTGCTATTCCGGAGGTTATGATAACAATGTCGGAATTTACCGCGTCGCGGTAGTCGCCGGCATAGATGGAACAAGCGCCGCAAAACGGAGTGCCCTGTCTTATGTCGAGAGCTTCGCCGAGCGCCTTTTCGTTGTTGATGTCAATCATAACAATGTCTGACGCTATGCCCATTACTGTAAGTGTGTAAGCAATAGTGGAGCCTACGCTTCCTGTTCCTACGATAGAAATTTTGTTCATAAATTCATTACACCTTTCCTTGTAGATTTCTTGGTAGATTTGTTGTCAAACACGGTCGGAGTAATTGTGTCCGATAGTTTGTCAAATTTTTAACAATATATTATAAATACTCTGTAAATTATAACATAATTCGACAATAATTGCAACATTATTTTTGGTATATCGTATTATATTTATTGATATAGCAAAATTTATATGCCAAAAACGGCATTATTCCCGTGCATTATGCGAAAAAATAAGAATTTGCGAAAAAACGGCGGTACCCGATATGTGAAAAAAATATTCATAAAATACAAAAAGCGTCCTCTTAAAAAGAGAACGCTTTAAAAATTATTTTCAAAAAATGATGTGCCTGTTTGATGTGCAAATGTTCGGATTTGACCCGAAAATTACATCTGCGGACCTGCACTTACCAAAGCTTTGCCTGCCGCATTGCCCTCGTATTTTGCAAAATTCTTGATAAATCTTGCCGCGAGGTCTTTAGCTTTTTCTTCCCACTCGGAAGCATTAGCATAAGTATCTCTGGGGTCGAGAATGTTTTTGTCAACGCCCGGAAGCTCTGTGGGAACTTCAAAGTTGAAGTACGGGATTTTCTTTGTGGGTGCATTTTTGATGTCACCGCTCAAAATAGCGTCGATAATACCTCTTGTATCGCGGATTGAGATACGTTTGCCCGTGCCGTTCCAGCCGGTGTTAACGAGGTATGCTTTCGCACCGCTCTTCTGCATTTTCTTAACGAGTTCCTCCGCATATTTTGTGGGGTGAAGCTCCAGGAATGCCTGACCGAAGCAAGCCGAGAATGTCGGTGTGGGTTCGGTAATTCCGCGCTCTGTACCTGCAAGTTTAGCGGTAAAGCCCGAAAGGAAGTAATACTGTGTCTGTTCGGGTGTAAGAACCGAAACAGGGGGGAGCACGCCGAATGCGTCAGCCGACAAAAAGATTACGTTCTTTGCGTCGGGAGCGGCAGATACGGGACGTACGATATTTTTAATATGGTTAATCGGATAAGATACACGTGTATTTTCCGTTACGCTCTTGTCGTTAAAGTCGATTTTGCCGTCTTTGTCAAGTGTAACGTTCTCCAAAAGCGCGTCGCGTTTGATAGCGTTGTAGATGTCGGGCTCGGAGTCTTTGTCAAGGTTGATAACCTTTGCATAGCATCCGCCCTCAAAGTTGAATACGCCGTTGTCGTCCCAGCCGTGCTCGTCGTCGCCGATGAGGAGACGTTTCGGATCGGTGGAAAGAGTTGTTTTGCCTGTGCCCGAAAGACCGAAGAAGATAGCTGTGTTTTTGCCGTCCATATCGGTGTTTGCCGAGCAGTGCATAGACGCAATGCCTTTGAGCGGTAAGTAGTAGTTCATCATAGAGAACATACCTTTTTTCATTTCGCCGCCGTACCAGGTATTAACAATAACCTGCTCACGGCTTGTGATGTTGAACATAACCGCGGTTTCGGAATTTAAGCCAAGCTCTTTGTAGTTTTCAACTTTAGCTTTCGACGCGTTGTAAACAACGAAATCGGGCTCGAAGTTTTCAAGTTCTTCAGCGGTCGGCTTGATGAACATATTTGTTACAAAATGAGCCTGCCAAGCAACCTCAACTATAAATCTTATAGCCATACGCGTGTCTTTGTTCGTACCGCAGAAAGCGTCCACAACAAAGAGTCTTTTGTTTGAAAGCTCTTTGAGCGCGAGGTTTTTAACAGCCGTCCAAGCCTCTTTTGAAGCAGGGTGGTTGTCGTTTTTATATTCGCCGCTTGTCCACCAAACGGTGTCCTTGGAGTTCTCATCCATAACGATAAATTTGTCTTTGGGCGAACGTCCCGTGTAAACGCCTGTCATAACGTTAACCGCGCCGAGTTCACTTACCTGACCTTTTTCAAATCCTTCGAGATTTGATTTTGTTTCTTCCTCAAACAACATATCGTAAGAGGGATTGTGCACGATTTCGGTTGTACCCGAAATGCCATACTTGCTCAAATCAATTTTTGCCATTTTGAATTACCTCTCTTTCATACTTTTTCTTCATAAGGCTTTTAATAATATTTCTTAAAACTAACGAATGTGTAGTGGCGGTCTTAAAAATTCAACACTATGCGTTGAATTTTTAACCCAAACCGGGGTCCCCGAAAAGCTATAAGCTTTTTGGGGAAAAGGAGGAGCAAGGGAGCGCAAGTGAATGTTTTTGCGATTTTTGCAAAAACGAAACGCAAGCGGACTTTGCTCCGACGTGGTGGTGCACCCGAGGAGACTTGAACTCCTATGAAATTGCTTTCACACGGACCTGAACCGTGCGCGTCTGCCAATTCCGCCACGGGTGCGGATTTTTATTTGTATATCAGCCTAATCGAAACACATTATATCACACCGTTTCAAAATAAGCAATACAAATTTTCAATTTTATTCAAAATTTTCATATTTTTTTACATCAAATATGTAAAAAATGTGCATATTTTACCCATATAGCTTTTTGTATATATCCCTGCGTTTAAGCACCTTTTTAACGTATTCGTCGGTTTCTTTGAACGGAATTTTGTCAAGCGTTTTGCCGTCGGAGGAATAGTTTTTGTCCTTGAGCCAGTTTTTCACGTTCCCGAGCCCCGCGTTGTATGCCGCCAGCGCCACATACGCGTCGCCGTTAAACATATCTATAAGATATTCAAGATACGAGCACCCGACCGTGATATTTACCGACGGATTGTAAAGATTGCTCACGTCGAGATTGAGCGCAAAATGCTCGTTGCACCACTCTGCCGTGTCCTCTTTCACCTGCATTGCGCCCATCGCGCCCTTGTGACTCTGCGCCTGATGGTCAAATCCGCTCTCCGCGCTGATTACACCCATAACAAGGTATTTGTCAACGTTGAAACGCTGTGAATTTTCGTCAATTTCGTCTATATACCCGATCGGGTAAATTGCCTTTAAAATCGGCGTTTTGAAAGCACAGGCGGCTATCACCGCGATAAGCGCAAAAATAATCAGCCTTTTAAAAAATTTATACATAATTTATTTTTTGTTCACCTCATTTTTAATAAACAGACGGATTTTGTCTTTAAATTCGTCAATACCGCCGTCGTTGCGTATGCAGAAGGTGCAGTTTTCCTCAAAAAATCCGTCGCCGTTTTGGCGCGCAAGACGGTTTTTTGCGTAAATTTCCGATACGCTGTCGCGCTTTTCTATACGCGCGGATTTCAAACTGTCTGCCGAAAGTATGCCGAGCGTGATGTCGCATTTTTTGTCAAGCCCCGTTTCAAACAAAAGAGGCGCGTCGAGAATGACGTTTTTCCTGCCGTTCATTTCGGCATAAACTTCCTCCAATATATATTTATGCGTGATTTTGTTCAAAATGTTCAGTTTTTCTTTGTCCGCAAAAACGATTTCGCCGAGTTTTTTTCGGACAATCCTCCCGTCCGCGTCAAGAATGTTTTTGCCGAAAGCCTTTGCAACTTCGCCGACACACTCTTTGCTTGTTTCGTATATTCCGTGCGCGGTTTTGTCAAGGTCGATAACGTAAAACCCGTTTTCGTTAAAAATTTCGGATGCTATGCTTTTGCCTGCGCCCGACGCGCCCGTTATGCCGATAATCACGAAAATTCCCCCTTTTAAAACGCGGTAAAATCAGTGTGCGTCGTACCAGGTTTTTCCCTCGCCGACCTCCGCAACAAGGCGCGCTTTAAGGTCGCACGCGCTTTCCATACACTCTTTTAAAATCTTTTTAACCTTTTCTTTTTCGGGAATGTACGTTTCAATCAAAAGTTCGTCGTGCACCTGCAAAATGAGTTTCGATTTCAGATTTTCCGCTTTCAGCGCGTTGTAAACTTTCACCATCGCAATTTTTATAATGTCTGCGGCAGTGCCCTGAATAGGCGTGTTAAGCGCCATTCTCTCGCCCGACGAACGGAGCATAAAGTTGGACGATTTAAGCTCGGGAATATAGCGCCGTCTGCCGAAAATCGTTTCGACAAATCCTTGCTCCTTGCCCGTTTTAACAATGTTTTCCATATATTTTTTAATGCCCGAATATTTTTCAAAATATCCGTCGATATACGCTTTCGCCTCTTTGCGCGTAACGTGCAAATCCTGTGCGAGCGAAAATTCGCCCTTGCCGTAAACAATGCCGAAATTTATCGCCTTTGCCTTTGAACGGAGCATAGGTGTGATTTCATCATCTGTCACGCCGAAAACGTTTTTCGCGGTGGCTGTGTGAATGTCCGCGCCGTTTTTGAATGCTTCAATCATATTTTTGTCGTCGGCAATGTGCGCGAGAACCCTTAATTCAATCTGTGAATAATCTGCGTCAACAAGCGTGTATTCGTCGTTTTTCGCAACAAACATTTTGCGGATTTCGCGCCCAAGTTCTTTGCGCTGGGGAATGTTCTGCAAATTCGGATCGGTGGAGCTTATTCTGCCCGTCACGGTGACGGTTTGGTTAAAGCTTGAATGTACGCGCCCGTCACTGCCGATAACCGCCAAAAGTCCGTCCGCATAGGTGGATTTCAGCTTTGTCAGCATACGGTATTCCAAAATATATTCAACAATGTCGTTGTATCCGCGGAGTTTTTCCAAAACCTCGGCGTTTGTGGAATATCCCGTTTTCGTCTTTTTAACGGCAGGCAAATTCAGCTTTTCAAACAGAATTACGCCGAGCTGTTTGGGCGACGAAATGTTAAATTCTTCGCCTGCGGTTTCGTAAATTTTGCTTTCCAAAACGGCGATATTTTCGGACAAATATTTTGAAAAATCCGAAAGTTTTTGCCTGTCAACCTTAAATCCCTCAATTTCCATCGACGCAAGAACCTTTACAAGAGGCAGTTCGATGTCGTATAAAAGGTGCGCCTGATCGTGCTTTTCCGCCTCAGCCTTTTCGTATTTCCAAAGAGCCGATACCGCGTCGGTTTCTGCGGCGGCAATTCGCGAAAACGTTTCGGAATTAAGCGACGAAACGGTGCATTTTTCTTTTTTTAACGTTTCTTTTAAATCGGGAATTTCAATGTCAAGAAATTCGTTTGCAACCGCGCTGATTTCGTAGTTTGAGCGCGACGGATTTAAAATGTATCCGCCCACCGACGTGTCGAAATATTTCCCGTTAAATTCTATGTTTCTGCCGTGCAGAAGAACAATATCTTTTTTTATGTCGGACGAAATTTTTGTGATGTTTTCATCTTCAAACACGCGCTTTATCTCGGCGTAAAAATCGCCCTCGGTGAACATATCGTTGTAAATTGCAAAAACTGTATTGCCCGAAAGATAGCAAAATGCAAAAATTTCGCCGTCCGATTCGTAAATTCTGTAAACAAGACTGTTGCCGTCACCGCACGAAATTTCGGCTTTGCTAAGCTTTTCAAATTTAACCTCGGCTCTGTTTTTCGCACCGCCTATGCCGAGCTTTTTCAAAAACGAGTTAAACTCAAGATTTTTAAATATTTTTTCGGTTTTTTCCGCGTCGAAATTGCCGTATAAATTGTCGTCAAAATTAAAATCAACGGGCACAAAACGGTCGATTTTCGCGAGCGTGTAGCTTAAATACGCGCTGTCTTTGCCGTCGGCAAGCTTTTTGGCAACGCTCTTTGTGTTTTCGTCCGCGTGCGCAAAAACGCCGTCGAGATTTTCGTATTTTTGAATAAGTCCGAGCGCGGTTTTTTCGCCTATTCCGGCAACTCCGGGAATGTTGTCCGAGCTGTCGCCCATAAGCGCCTTAACGTCGATAAACCGTTCGGGCGTAACGCCGTATTTTTCAAAAACCGCGTCCTCGTCGTATGCTGTGGTTTCGTTCGCACCGCCCTTGGTGACGGTGAGAAGAACTTTTGTATTTTTGCTTGCAAGCTGTAAATCGTCCCTGTCGCCTGTGACGATATAACATTCCACATTTTCGCCGTCGCAAATTCTGCTGATTGTGCCGATAATATCGTCCGCCTCGTAGCCCTCTTTTTCGTACATTGCAATGTCGAGCGCCGACAAAACGTCCTTTAAAATCGGCATTTGCATAGCAAGCTCCTTGGGCATAGGCTTTCTCTGTGCCTTGTAGTCGTCAAACATCTTGTGGCGGAAGGTAGGCGCTTTTAAGTCAAACGCAACACACACATAGTCGGGCGAAAGTTCGTCGATATTTTTAAAAAGTATGTTTAAAAAACCGTAAATTCCGTTGGTGAAAACTCCGCTTTTGTTTGTGAGAAGTTTTATGCCGTAAAATGCACGGTTTATTATGCTGTTTCCGTCGATAAGCAATAATTTTTTCATTTTAAACTCCTTAAATTTATTTGCCTGATTCATCATTATATAATATTTTGATGAAAAAATCAATATATTATTAGTGAACAAAAAATGAATAAAATATAAAAAAAGCTTCATAATATAAATGTAGAACACAAAATATTTACGGAGGTTTTCACAATGGAAATAACGGATATCAGAATAAGACAGATTGCTGAAACGGGAAAAATGAAAGCGGTAGTGTCGGTGACGTTTGACAACTGCTTTGTGGTGCACGACATCAAAATAATCGAGGGACAGGACAAGCTTTTTATAGCAATGCCCAGCCGAAAAACGCCCGAAAACGAGTATAAAGACATTGCGCACCCGATAAATATGGAAATGCGCGAGCTTTTGCAGCAGAGAATTATTGATAAATACGAGAGCACGCTCGTTCAGGACGAGCTTAACGCTATTGATATAGTGGGATAGAGTCTTAATATATAAAGAATACAAAAAAGGACGGTGAAAATTACCGTCCTTTTTTGCTTGTGTTTGGTGTTTTTAATTGTGTGCAGGCAAAAGTCATTTTGCCGTTTGTTAAGGTAGGTGATTAAAAATTATTTTGCGCCGTGACACTTGCCGTGAAGAGCGCAATGTGCGCACCCCGCGCCGCAAGAGGATTTTCCCTGCCGCTTATTCTTTACAAGATATTTAACAATAAGCGCAACAATCAAAATAAGCACTGCGGCTACAATAATTGTAGAAATGTTTTGTGCAAGCCAAGCAAACATAAGCAGTCCTCCTCGTTATTTATGCAGTTAGTTGTATCTAACTTACAAAAGAAGTGTAACACATATTTTTTTATTTGTCAATAGTTTTTTTAATATTTTTACGCAAACACAAGGACAAGGCAATGCCGCTTGACATTGCCCCGCAAATATTATAATATTATTATGTATAACTGTAACTAAATAATGTAATAAACGCGCAAGCATTAGATTGTTGGGAGTCTAATGCTTATATCCTTGTCTGCTCTCTTTAAATCGTGACATTCAAATTGAGCAATAATGTGAGCTTTTGTTTTACGGTTTATATTATACATTAGTCCATTACATATGTCAATGTATATATTGCACAAATATACGACGCAATTTTCATTAAAAATATATAAAAGTGAGGTTTTGTAAAATGACAAATGAAAACAATAATGAAAATACGAAAAAGAACAAGAACAGCCCTGCGAGGTTGAGGGCAAACAGAAAGTATTTTTCGGCGCATTACAGACGGTTGTCTATCAGCGTGCGAAACGAAGATTTTGACATATGTATGAAACAAATTGAAAATTTAGGTTGCAGTATAAACTCGTTTTTCGTAAAGAGTGCAAAGTATTGCGCCGAAAATAAAATTGACGTGACAAAAATCAAATAAAATCTGTTGTTTTGTTTGAAAATGTTTGAAAATGCTTGACTTTTTCTGAAAATCTGTTAAAATTAAGTTATAAAATTATTGTTAAGTGAGGTTTTTAATTATGACAGAGGCAGAAATCAAGCAACAGATTTGCGACATAGGCAAAAGAATTTACGACCGCGGAATGGTTGCGTCAAACGACGGAAACATCTCGGTTAAAATTTCGGAAAACGAATTTTTGTGCACTCCCACGGGCGTGAGCAAGGGTTTTATGACACCCGAATACATATGCAAAATCAATTCCGACGGCAAGGTTTTGGAGGCTAACGAGGGCTTCAGGCCGTCGTCCGAAATTAAAATGCACCTTCGTGTTTACAAAGAGCGCCCCGACGTTAAAAGCGTTGTTCACGCGCATCCGATGTATGCCACAAGCTTTGCAATCGCAGGCATTCCCCTTACAGACCCCATTATGCCCGAAGCGGTTATTTCGCTCGGTGCAGTTCCCATTGCGGAATACGGCACACCGTCGACGGAAGAAATCCCCGACGCTGTTTCAAAATATTTGCAGGATTTCGACGCTGTTCTTTTGGAAAATCACGGCGCGCTTTCCTACGGCGATTCGCTTCTTAATGCGTATCACAAAATGGAGTCGCTCGAATTTTACGCACAGCTTTTGTTCCTTTCGAAGCAGCTCGGCGGACCCAACAAATTTGACAACGAAAACATCAAACGTCTTTATCAGATAAGACGCAACTTTAAAATGACCGGCAAACACCCGGCAAACCTTTGCAACGGTCAGGACTGCAAGGACTGCAATGTTATGTCTTGCTGTGTCAAGATGAGGTAAAAGGAGTTTTTTTAAATATGCTCGCTATTGAACGTCACAACAGAATACTTGAAATTTTAAAGGAAAACGGCTCGGCGGCGGTCAGCGTTTTGAGCGAGGTTTTGGGCGTTACCGAAGAAACGGTGCGCCGTGACCTTGAAAAAATGGAGAAAAACGGCGAGCTTATCCGCACGCACGGCGGTGCGGTGAGCGTTGACCAAACCACCGCGGAGCTTTCGTACAACCGCAGATTTAAAGCATATACCGCCGAAAAGGTGCGTATAGCAAAGGAGGCATCGCGCCGTATAAACCCGTTTGACACGGTGTTTATCGACGCGTCAACCACCGCATATTATCTTGCAAACGAAATTAAAAACATCAAAAATTTAACCGTAATTACAAATTCGTTGAAGGTGATTTCGCTTTTGTCCGATAGCGGTGTGAGAGTGGTGAGTGTCGGCGGTGTTTTGAGCGAAAACGGTTCATTTGTGGGAAATATTGCGGAAAAATGTATTGAAAAAAGTCTTTTTGCAAACAAAATGTTCTTTTCCGCAAAAGGCTTTGCCGACAATTTTCTTATTCTGGAGAGCGACGGCGCCGAGGCGGCGGTCAAGCAGAAAATGTTTGAAAATGCGAAAACCAAGTATTTTTTGTGCGACAAAAGCAAGTTCGGCAAGGTGGGGCATATCAAGCTTACAAGCGCGGACAATGTGGATTATATCATCACCGACAGGCATTTTTCGGAGGACGAGCGCGCGTATCTTGATGAGCACGGCACAAAAACCGCGGAGGTATAATCTGCCGATTTTGAAAAATATTTTCACTTTTATATTAAATACCGTTTTATCATAATTGATAAAACGGTATTTTTTTGTCAATTTTTTGGTTAAAACGGCATAATTTTTGATTGACCTGCCGAAAACTATGTGATATACTTAAATTGTATAATTGTATGCAAAATTTTAAATTTTCGGAGGTGCACGGTGAATATTCTTCATTTGAGATATGCCGTTGAGGTGGCAAGTACAGGTTCCATAAACAAGGCGGCGGAAAATCTTTATATGAACCAGCCGAATTTGAGCCGTGCGATAAAGGAGCTTGAGGAAAATCTCGGCATTGCGATTTTCGAGCGCACAACGCGCGGAATGATTGTAACGCGCGAGGGCGAGCAGTTTTTGGAATATGCGCGCAAAATTCTTGCGCAGATAGACGAAGTGGAAAACATTTACAAACGCGAACGCGGTGAAAAACAGCGTTTTTCCGCGTCTGTTCCGCGCGCAAGCTACATTGCCGAGGCGTTTTTGGCGCTGAATAAATATATCGACAAAAAAGAGGCGTCCGAAATTTTTTATCAAGAAACAAACTCTATGACAACCGTCAGCAACATTGTAAACGGCATATGCAGGCTGGGAATTATCCGCTATGCGTCCAACTACGACTCGTATTTCAAACGGCTTTTGGAGGAGAAAAATCTTTCGTATGAGCTTATAACAGAGTTCGGTTATGTTGCCGCTATGAGCGAGAAACACGAGCTTGCAAAAGAAAAAACAGTGTCGTGCGAGAGCCTTTCTGCGTTTACCGAAATTGTGCACACCGATTCTTCAACTCCGCCGCAGCCTTTTCCGTCGCATAAAAGAGAGGTAACAGAGGATAATATAAACAAGCGTATTTTTGTGTTTGACCGTGCGAGCCAGTTTGACATTCTTTCGGAAAACACCGACAGTTTTATGTGGGTTTCGCCGCTTCCCAAAAGCCTTTGCGAGCGTTACAGGCTTGTGCAGAAAAGGTCGGAGGAAAGCAAGAAAATCTACAAGGATATGCTTATTTACAGAGGCGACTACAAGCTTTCAAAGCTGGACAGCATCTTCATCTCCGAAGTTTGCAGAGTTAAAAGGGAATGTTTTAATTTTTGATATGTATTTTATAGTATATCGTTTTTGATATATTGTTATATTTTATTTACTATTCCTAATGTGAAAAAACTATGTTAAAATTTTAACAAAGGTAAGAGATGCTAAAATTTTGCCTTTGGAAAAGCGATGCAGTCGGCACGGCGGGGAAGTTTTCATCAAAAGATGTGCCGTGCGTATTAAGAATGGGAGGCCTTAATATTATGAAAACGAAAAATTATGCACTGACAGACAGTGTGGAAAGTCTTGAAACGGCTATTGCCCGCGTTAGAAAAGCACAGAACGAATTTTCCGTATTTTCACAGGATAAGGTTGACAGGATATTTCTTGCGGCGGCTTCGGCGGCAAACAAAATGCGTATTCCGCTCGCCAAAATGGCGGTTGAAGAAACGGGAATGGGTGTTGTTGAGGACAAGGTTATCAAAAATCATTACGCAAGCGAATACATCTATAACGCATACCGCAATACAAAAACCTGCGGTGTAATTTATGAGGACAAAGCATACGGAATTAAAAAAATTGCCGAACCGCTCGGAGTTATTGCGGCGGTTATACCGACCACAAATCCCACATCTACGGCAATTTTTAAAACACTTATTGCATTAAAAACCCGAAACGGAATTATTATAAGTCCTCATCCGAGAGCGAAAAACAGTACCATCGCCGCGGCGAAAACGGTGCTTGAGGCGGCGGTTGAGGCAGGCGCGCCCGAAGGCATAATCGGCTGGATTGACTCGCCGAGCCTTGAAATGACAAACCTTGTTATGAAAGAGGCTGATATTATTCTTGCAACCGGCGGCCCCGGAATGGTAAAAGCGGCATATTCGAGCGGAAAACCTGCGCTCGGCGTGGGCGCCGGAAACACACCTGCGATTATCGACAGCAGTGCCGATATTTTAAAAGCGGTAAACTCGATTATCCACTCAAAAACCTTTGACAACGGTATGATTTGCGCGTCGGAACAGTCGGTGATTGTTTTGAGCGATATATACGACGAGGTTAAAGCAGAATTTGCCGCACGCGGATGTTATTTTTTAAACCGCGAGGACACAAACAAGGTAAGAAAAACCATTATCATAAACGGTGCGCTAAATGCGAAAATCGTAGGTCAGACGGCGCACACAATAGCAAAGCTTGCGCATATTGAAGTTCCCGAGGATACGAAAATTTTAATCGGCGAGGTTGAGTCGGTTGATATTTCGGAGGAATTTGCGCACGAAAAACTCTCGCCCGTCCTTGCAATGTATAAGGCGAAAAACATTGAGGACGCATTTGAAAAAGCGGAACGGTTAATCGCGGACGGCGGTTACGGTCACACCTCGTCGATTTATCTTAACGAAGTCACCGAAAGGGAAAAACTGGATAAATTTGCCGAGCGTATGAAAACCTGCCGAATACTGGTTAACACCCCGTCATCTCACGGCGGTATCGGCGATTTGTATAACTTTAAGCTTGCGCCGTCGCTCACCCTCGGCTGCGGTTCGTGGGGAGGCAACTCGGTCAGCGAAAATGTCGGCGTAAAGCACCTTCTGAATATAAAAACCGTTGCCGAGAGGAGAGAGAATATGCTTTGGTTCAGAACACCCGAAAAGGTTTATATCAAAAAAGGCTGTCTGCCCGTCGCGCTAGACGAGCTTAAAACAGTGATGAACAAGAAAAAAGCATTTATAGTTACCGACAGTTTTCTCTACAAAAACGGCTATGCAAAGCCGATTATCGATAAACTCAACGAAATGGGCATTGCAAACACGGTATTTTTCGACGTTGCACCCGACCCGACGCTTGAATGTGCAAAACGCGGAGCGGAGCTTATGAAATCGTTTGAGCCCGACTGCATTATTGCTCTCGGAGGCGGTTCCGCAATGGATGCGGCAAAAATTATGTGGGTGCTCTACGAACACCCCGAGGCGGACTTTATGGATATGGCAATGCGTTTTTCCGATATACGCAAAAGGGTTTACACGTTCCCGAAAATGGGAGAAAAAGCGTACTTTATTGCCGTGCCGACTTCTGCCGGAACAGGCTCGGAGGTTACGCCGTTTGCGGTTATCACCGACGAAAAAACCGGCGTGAAATATCCGCTTGCCGACTATGAGCTTTTGCCGAATATGGCGATTGTGGACACCGATTTTCATATGTCCGCACCAAAAGGTCTTACCGCGGCGTCGGGAATTGACGCGGTGACGCACGCGCTTGAGGCATATGCGTCAATGCTTGCGACGGACTACACCGACGCATTGGCGTTGAAATCGCTCAAAACAATATTTGAATATCTTCCGCGCGCATACGAAAACGGCGAAACCGATGTTCTTGCGCGTGAAAAAATGGCGAATGCCGCAACAATGGCGGGTATGGCTTTTGCAAACGCATTTCTCGGCGTGTGCCACTCAACGGCGCATAAGCTGGGCGCGTTCCATCACCTTCCGCACGGAGTTGCAAACGCTCTTATGATAGAACACGTTCTCCGCTTTAACGCGAGCGAAACACCGAGAAAAATGGGTACGTTTCCGCAGTATGACCACCCTCATACACTTGAAAGGTATGCGGAAATTGCCGATTATTTGAAACTCGGCGGAAAAACCGACGAAGAAAAGCTTGAAAAGCTTATCGGTGCGGTGAATGCTCTTAAAGAGAAAGTGGGAATTAAAAAGTCAATAAAAGATTACGGCATAGACGAAAAAGATTTTCTCGCGCGTCTTGACGAGATGACCGAGCAGGCGTTTGATGACCAGTGCACCGGCGCAAACCCGAGATATCCGCTTATGAGCGAGATAAAGGAAATGTATCTTGCCGCTTATTACGGCAAAGATGCAAACTTATAAAGGGGGAGAAAATATGAAGCCTGAAAAAATGATTGCAGTACGAAACAACAAGACGGTTTACCGCGACGGTGACAAATGCATAAAGGTGTTCAACTCCGACTACTCGAAAGCGGACGTTTTAAACGAGGCGCTCAATCAGGCGCGTATCGAGCAGACGGGTCTGCGCGTTCCCAAAATTCTGGAGGTTACGGTTATCGACGGAAAATGGTCGATTATATCGGAATATATCAAGGGCAAAACGCTTGCACAGCTTATGGAGGAAAATCCTAACAAAAAAACCGACTATATAAATATGGTTGCGGATTTGCAGGTGGCAATGCACGCGTTGAGATGCCCTCTTTTGACCAAGCTTAAAGACAAGCTTGATATGAAAATTTCGCAGAGCGAATTTAACGCAACCACGCGCTACGATTTGCATTTGCGCCTCGATTCGATGCCCAATCACAAAAAGGTGTGCCACGGCGATTTTAACCCGAGCAACATCATTATAAACGAGCGCGACAGAGCGTATATAATCGACTGGGCGCACGCGTCGCAGGGAAACGGTGCAGCGGACGCGGCGAGAACCTATCTTCTGTTCTGGTTAAACGGAGATATAGAAGGCGCAAAGCAGTATCTTCACGCTTACTGCACAAGAAGCAACACCGCAAGGCAGTATGTTCAGAAATGGCTTCCGATTGTCGCGGCGGCGCAGTCGGTAAACGGCAACGAGGCGGAAAGAGAGTTTTTGCGCGAGTGGGTTGACGTTATAGATTATCAGTAAAATATTTAAAAAATGCAAAGCGTGCAAGGGAGTGTTTTTCTGCCTTGCGCGCGTTTGCGCAAATATAAAGAACAAAAAAATTATAAATTTTGCGGAGGTATGAAAAAATGAAAGTTACGGTTTGTATCGGCAGTTCCTGCCACATTAAAGGGTCAAGACAGGTTGTTGAACAGCTTCAGTATCTTATTTCGGAAAACAATCTTACCGACAAGGTAGAGCTTGGCGGAACGTTTTGTATGGGAAGATGCCAGGAGGGCGTCTGCGTAACGGTAGACGAGGCTTTCTATTCGGTAACGCCCGAAACAACAAAAGATTTCTTTGAAAAAGAGATAAAAGCTGAGCTTGCATAACAAGATTTTAATAGGCAGATAAAGGAGAGATAAAGTGAAATGCCAAACTGTTTGACATTAAAAAAATCAAACTGCAAAAACTGTTACAAATGTATAAGACACTGTCCGGTAAAATCAATACGTTTTTCGGGCGAACAGGCGCATATTGTGGGCAATGAGTGCATTTTGTGCGGTCAGTGCTTTGTAGTCTGTCCCCAGAACGCAAAGGAGATTGTGGACGAAACCGAAAAAACAAAGGTTTTCCTCCAGAGCGGTGCGCCGATTTTTGTTTCAATCGCGCCGTCCTTTGTTGCAAATTACGACGGAATAGGCATAAACTCCATGCGCAAGGCGCTTAAAAAGCTCGGATTTTTCGACGTTGAAGAAACCGCGGCAGGCGCGACAATGGTTAAAAATGAGTACGACCGTATTTTGAACGAAGAGGACAGAGATATTCTCATTTCGTCCTGCTGTCATTCGGTTAACCTTCTTATTCAGAAGTATTTTCCGAAGCTTCTTGTTTATCTTGCGGACGTTGTGTCGCCTATGCAGGCGCACTGCCTCGACATCAAAAGACGCTATCCCGACGCAAAAACCGTGTTTATCGGACCGTGTGTTGCGAAAAAAGACGAGGCGGAGCATTACGAGGGCATTGTTGACAGTGTGCTGACGTTTGAAGAACTTACAAACTGGCTCAAAAGCGAAAACATCGAACTTGAGCCTGAAATGGACGAAAACGAGCACAGCCGCGCAAGGTTTTTTCCGACCAACGGCGGTATTCTTAAAACTATGGCAAAAAGCGCGAAGAAGTACACATATATGTCGATTGACGGCACGGACAACTGTATTGCCGCGTTAAAAGACATTGAAAGCGGAAAAATACATAATTGCTTTATCGAAATGTCGGCATGCGCCGGCAGCTGTGTGGGCGGTCCGGTTATGGAAAAATACCACCGTATGCCGATAAGGGATTATGCGGCGGTTGCAAAATATGCCGGCGAAAAAGATTTTGAAGTTACCCAGCCCGACAAAATGGAGCTTAAAAAGCACTTTGAATTTATCGAGCATAAGCTTCAGATGCCGAGCGATTATGAAATCAACGAAATTCTGCGCCAGATGGGCAAAATGAAACCGAGCGACGAGCTTAACTGCGGTTCGTGCGGATACAACACCTGCCGTGAAAAGGCGATTGCCATTTATCAGGGCAAGGCGGAGATTTCTATGTGCTTGCCTTATCTTAAAGACAAGGCGGAAAGCTTTTCGGACAACATTGTTAACAACACGCCCAACGGCATTATTGTGGTTAACGAAAAGCTGGAGGTTCAGCAGATAAACAATTCGGCGAGAAACATCATAAACCTTCGCAGTGCGTCGGATATTCTCGGCGACCAGGTTGTGCGTATTCTCGACCCGAAACCTTTTACCGACGCTATGCGCGGAGAAGAGGCGAAAAACAAGCTTGTTTATCTTGCAGAATACAACAGATACGTTGAAGAAACGGTTATCTACGACACCGCAAACAGACTTATAATCTGCATTATGCGCGACGTTACCGACGAGGAAAAAGAGCGCGAGAAAAAGGAAATCATCAGCCGCAACACGGTGGAAACCGCCGACAAGGTTGTTGAAAAGCAAATGCGTATCGTTCAGGAAATCGCGTCGCTTCTCGGCGAAACTGCCGCCGAAACAAAGATTGCACTGTCAAAGCTTAAGGAGTCGATTATAGATGAATAACCTATGCGCCGACATCGGCTACAAAAGTATAAATCACAGCGGAGAACAGCTTTGCGGCGACCACGTTGACATTATAAATCACGACGACGATGCGGTTGTGGTGCTTGCGGACGGTCTCGGGAGCGGTGTTAAGGCAAGCATTTTGTCCACTCTTACGTCGAAAATCATTTCAACTATGATGGCGGACGGCCTGTCGCTGGAGGACTGCGTTGAAACCATTGCCGCAACACTTCCCATCTGTTCGGTGCGTAAGGTTGCGTATTCAACGTTTACGATTATTCATTTAATCAACAACGAAACTGCGGAAATTATGCAGTATGACAATCCGCTGGTTATAATGCTCCGTGACGGAAAAAATTACGATTATCCAAAAACGGAACTTAATATCGGAGGCAAAAAAATATATAAATCGCTTATAAGCCTTGAGGAGGGCGATATTTTCGTTGCAATGAGCGACGGCTGTCCTCACGCCGGTATCGGCACGGCATATAATTTCGGCTGGGAGAGAGATGACATTATAAGCTTTGTCGAAACCGTTTCGATCGCAGGCTATACGGCTAAAACGCTTTCCACAATCATTGCGGACGAGTGCGACAAGCTCTACGGCTTTGAGCCGGGCGACGACGCGACCGCGTGCGTTGTGCACATACGAAAGCGCGAGCCTATGAATATACTTTTCGGTCCGCCGTCCAACCGCGACGACTGCGACCGTATGATGTCGCTTTTCTTCTCAAAAGAGGGAAAACACATCATCTGCGGAGGAACAACCTCGTCAATCGCGGCGAAATACCTAGGCAAACCCCTTCGGGCAAGCCTCAATTTCGAGCAGTCCGACGTTCCGCCGATTGCATATATCGACGGCGTGGATTTGGTCACCGAGGGAGTTATAACGGTAAACAAGGTTTTGACGTATGCAAAGGATTATCTTGAAGATAACGAAAGCTACACGCAGTGGAGTATGAAACGCGACGGCGCGTCGCTTATATGCAGACTTCTTTTTGAAGAGGCAACCGACATAAACTTTTTTGTCGGTCGCGCGATAAATCCGGCGCATCAAAACCCCGAACTTCCGATAAATTTCAACATTAAGATGAATCTTGTAAAAGAACTTTCGGATTGCCTTAGAAGAATGGGCAAACGAATTAAGATAAGCTATTTTTAAAAGGGTGTGTGAAAAAAGATGAGAAAATTTGATACAAAGGTCCAGCATTTAAAATATAAAGTGCTTCGTGAGGTTGCGCGTCAGGCGTGGAGTGATACCCTGCTTAAAAATGTGCTTGAAATACCCAAAATCATTGTGCCGGGAAACACCCCCACAATGCGTTGCTGTGTTTATAAAGAACGCGCAATTTTGGAGGAGAGAGTAAAGCTTGCAATGGGAGGAAAAGATGATGACGAAAACATCATTCAGGTTATAGACATTGCCTGTGACGAGTGTCCCGTGGGCGGATACGAAGTTACAAACGCATGCAGAGGCTGTCTTGCGCACCGATGCGAGGACGTCTGCAAAAGAGGCGCTTTGTCGTTTGACGAAAACCACGTTGCGCATATAGACAAGTCGAAATGCGTGGAGTGCGGTGCGTGCGCAAAGGTTTGCCCGTACACCGCGATAGTAAGCCGAAAACGTCCGTGTCAGAACGCGTGCAAAATTAAGGCTATTTCTATGGACGAAAACAAAGCGGCAAAAATCGACGACGAGAAATGTATTTCGTGCGGTGCGTGCGTATATCAGTGTCCGTTCGGCGCGATTACCGATAAATCGTACATTTTAAAGGTTGTTGACTTGCTTAAAAAGAGCCTTGCCGACAAAGACTACAAGCTCTATGCGGTGGTTGCTCCGTCAATTTCAAGCCAGTTTACCTATGCAAAACTCGGTCAGGTTATAACCGGTCTTAAAGAACTCGGTTTCCACACCGTTATCGAGGCGGCGCTGGGCGCGGATATGGTCGCGCAGGCAGAGTCGAAAGAGCTTGCGGAAAAAGAATTTTTAACAAGCTCGTGCTGTCCGGCATTCGTTGCGTATATCGAGAAAAACTTCCCCGATTTGGTGCAGTTTGTGTCGCACAATCCGTCGCCTATGACTGCAATTTCAAAATATATAAAAGACACCGACAAAAATGCGAAAATCGTGTTTATCGGACCGTGCACGGCGAAAAAAGCCGAGGCTAAAAAAGAGGAAGTTAAAAAATATGTTGACGCGGTGCTCACGTTTGAAGAATTGCAGGCGCTTTTTGACAGCCGTGACATTGACATCACCTCGCTTGAAGAGGGCGTGCTTGACAATGCGTCCTACTACGGCAGAATTTTTGCAAGGAGCGGAGGTCTTGCCGACGCTGTTGCCGAGGGACTCAAGGAACAGGGGCTCGACAAAGATTTCACCCTCAAAGCGGTGTCGTGCGACGGTATCGAGCAGTGCAGAATTGCGCTTCTTAAAAAGAGCAAAAATCTTCTTGACGCAAACTTTATCGAGGGTATGGCGTGCTCGGGCGGCTGCATAGGCGGTGCCGGCTGTCTTACTCACGGCGAGAAAAACAAGCTTGACGTTGACAAATACGGCAAAGAGGCGCTGGAAAAAACCATTGCCGACGCAGTATCCGTTTTAAAATAATTTTGGTCTTTTTACACAAAAAATATTCATTTTTTAAAATTTTAGTTGATTACTGTGCTAAAATGTGGTAGAATAATGATAACTATTTGAATAAAGGGGTAGATTATAATGTTTAAAAGAGTGTTAGGTATTGCTCTCGCAGTGGTTATGTGCGTATCTTTCGCGGCTTGCGGCGAGAAAAAATCGTCGGAAAAGGTTTATAAAATCGCAACCGACACAGCATTCCCTCCGTTTGAAATTCCCGATGTAAACGGTTCGGATAAGCTTACGGGTATTGACATTGACATTCTTGCGGCTATCGCAGAGGACCAGGGCTTCAAATATGAGCTTGACGTTCTCGGTTTCGACGCGGCGGTTGTTGCGCTTGAGTCAAACCAGGCAGACGGCGTTATCGCAGGTATGAGCATCACCGATAAAAGAAAACAGACTTACGATTTCTCGGCGCCTTACTATGAGTCGGGTGTTGTAATGGCTATCGCGGCAAACAACGATACAATTAAAGAATATAAAGACCTCGCCGGCAAAAAAGTTGCCGCAAAAAGAGGTACGGAGGGTGCTTCGTTCGCTGAAAAACTCAAAGAGCAGTACGGCTTTGACATCACGCTTTTCGATGATTCGCCCACAATGTATATGGACGTAACGTCGGGCAACTCGGTTGCTTGCTTTGAGGACTATCCTGTAATGGGCTACGGCATCTCGCAGGGCAACGGTCTTAAAATGGTAACCGAAATGGAGCAGGGCGCACCTTACGGTTTTGCCGTTATGAAAGGCAAAAACACCGAACTTCTCACAATGTTTGACAAAGGTCTTGAAAATATCAAGGCAAACGGCAAATATCAAGAAATTTTGGACAAATATATAAGCAAAAACTAATTTAATAAGGCAACGGCTAAAGGGCTGCAGCTTTGCAGCCCTGTTTGACGTTTAAGACTGGTGTGATTTTAAACAATGAATTTTTTTGAGGCATTCAAAGCGGCAAGCCCCGCACTTTTATTAGGACTTAAAACAACTGTTCAGATTGCGGTTATATCCATTATCCTTGCGATAATTGTAGGTATAATCAGCTGTCTTATGAGCATTTCAAAGTTTAAGCCGTTTGCGTGGATTGCAAAATTTTATATTTGGCTCATCAGAGGCACACCGCTTCTGGTGCAGGGTTTTTTTATATTTTATGCGTTCCCGCAGCTTATGCAAACGTTTATTCCGTCGTTCCGCGTAAATTTATACACCGCGTGTTTAACCGCATTCACGGCTAACGCAGGTGCGTACATATCCGAAATTTTCCGCGGCGGAATTTTGGCCGTTCCGAAAGGACAAATGGAGGCGGCGCGAAGTCTTGGACTTTCAAAGGGCAAGGCTATGATTAAAGTTATTTTGCCGCAGGCATTTAAAATTTCAATCCCGTCGCTGGTTAACCAGTGTATCATAACGCTCAAGGATACGTCAATCCTTTGCGCGCTGGGACTTAAAGATATGGTGTATCACGCGAAAAACATCGTATCGCTCGGCGGAAACAGTCCGCTCGCAATATGGAGCATTGTTGCAATCTTCTATCTTGCGGTGGTAACCGTTCTTTCGCTCTTGTCATCTTTCCTGGAAAGGAGATTGAACTATGCCAAAGGTACAAATAAAAAATCTGCATAAATATTTTGAAAAAAACGAAGTTTTAAAGGGTATTGACCTTGAAGTTAACGAAGGCGAAGTTGTCTGCGTTATCGGACCGTCCGGCTCGGGAAAATCGACAATGTTAAGGTGCATAAATCTTCTCGAAGTGCCGACAGACGGAGAAATCACCGTTGACGGGTTTAAGATAACCGACAAAAAAGCCGATTTGAATAAAATAAGACGCAACATCGGTATGGTGTTTCAGCAGTTCAACCTGTTTCCGCACCTCACCGTTGAGCAGAATATCACAATGGCGCCCGTTGACGCCAAAATTATGACCAAGGACGAGGCGAAGAAAAAGGCGCGCGAACTTCTCGACAGAGTAGGTCTTGCCGAGAAAATCGACGCTTATCCGCAAAGTCTTTCGGGCGGTCAGCAACAGAGGGTGGCAATCGCGCGTGCGCTTGCAATGAAACCCGATATTATGCTGTTTGACGAGCCGACGAGTGCGCTCGACCCCGAAATGGTCGGCGAGGTTTTGTCGGTTATGAAAGAGCTTGCTGCAGAGGGTATGACTATGATTGTCGTAACTCACGAAATGGGCTTTGCGCGCGAGGTTTCGGACAGAGTAATTTTTATCGACGAGGGTATTATTATGGAGCAGGGAACACCCGAAGAAGTGTTTGAAAATCCGCAAAATCCGCGTACGATAGACTTTCTTAACAAGGTTTTATAATTTTTTTATACTTATAGCAAAAACGTGACGGTGAGAGCCGTCACGTTTTTGTTGTGTGCAATATTTTATACGGAGGAAATCCGTTTTTATCTTACGCGAATTTTTTCGATACGTACGGAATTGCCCATACGCTCAAAATTGCAACGATAACCGTGTTGATAATAAGCTCGGGGAGCATATATCCGCCGTTATACAAAATCGAATAAATCCAAACCGGCTGACCCTCGGGCGCATACGAACCCCAGAGAATTATTCCCGACGCAAAGTGACATAAAAATCTCAAAAACGTTACAATCGCCGCCGATACAGGCATTGCCCATCTTTTTGAACCCATAAGGCGATAGAAAAATCCTGCAAGTCCGAAAACGCCGAACGCGAGAACGTAGTCGAGAATAATCATCAGCGCGTACGAGCCGAACGCCTCGGTGGGAAGCGTGGTTACAACCTGTTTGAAAATCATATTGAGCACGGTGTAAACCAAAGATGTGAAAATTCCCCATTTTGTGCTGTACATAAACGCGATTATCATAATCGGCACCATCGAGCCGATTGTCACGTCACCGCCGTTTGCCGCCTTAAACACCGCGAAAAACGAAAGCACCAGCGAAAGCGCTATCATTATAGCACTGTTTGTAAGTTTTCTTGTTTTACTGCTTACATTGTTCATAAAGATTCCCCTTTTTACAAAATTTTAAGGAGCCGGAAGAACAAAAATCGGCATACCCAAAAAGAGTATGCCGAAAAATAAATCATTGCAATTAACACTATTTCCCTACGTTGGCATTATCCAAATCAGGTTACGGGTCAAAACGCAATCGTTTACTCTCAGCCTTTGCAAGCTCCCCTTTTTCCGACATTATATCATCTTTTCTGCGCTTTGTCAATATATGCCGCCGTTTTTCTCAAAAGCCACTTGAAATCCGCGTCGTTCCACGTGCCGTTGTACCATTTTTCCGCGTCGGATATAATTCCGCACCTTTGCAAAATTGCCACTGCCTCTGTTGCCGCAGGGTAGTCCGTCTTTCGGCAAACCGCGTTGTAAAGCGCGTTTGCAACGGCATAAGTGTTTTCGCAAAGCCATTTTTCCTCCGCCGTGTTGTCGATAAATCCTGCCTCAAAAAGCACCGCAGGCGCGTTTGTGTTTTTGAGAACATAAAACGGTGCCGACTTCACGCCTCGGCTTACTCTGCCGATTTTCTGCATCTCGGCGACGCATTTTTGCGCAAAATCAAACGACGCACCGCCCTTTTCGTAAACATAAGCCTCGCACCCCGTGCCGCCGCCCGAGTTTATGTGTATCGACAAAAACAAATCGGGGTTTATCGCGTTGCAGATTTCCGCGCGTTTTGCAAGGCTGGAATTTACCGTCCCCGTGCCTAAAATCTCGTCTTTTGTGCGCCGTGTAAGGTGCGCGTCATAGCCGTTTTTTCTTAAAATTTTATAGAGCGCCGCGGCAATTTCAAACGTCAAATCCTGTTCTTTTGAAATTTTCCCGACGCACCCGGTGTCAAAATTTTTGCTGTTGTGACCTGCGTCAATCAATATCTTCATCTTCGTCCTCCTTTTGAAGTATGTCTATCGCTTTTTTCAGCGCCGACGGCATATAGAGTCCCATCAGCGCAAGATTTTCGGTGATTGACAAAAATTCGTTCGCTATGTACGCGATAATAACCGAGTTTTTCACAAAATTTGTGTTTGCCGTGATGTCTATGCGGTAGGCGAGCATAACAACGAATAAAATTCCCATTTTTTTGAAAAGCCCTTTAAATCCGACAATGCTGTTGAGCGCGCCCGACTTGGTTTTGGGACTGTTTTTGAAAACGCCCGCGGAAATTATGCCCGTGAGATAGTCAACCGCCATAAAAACTATCAGCGTGCACAGACCGTTTGACCAACCGCCCAAAAGCGACAAGATAAATCCGCCGGCGATTCCGACAGATGTTATAATAAAATTTTTCATTTTATCCCTCCTTCCTTTTTTGATATTAACACATATTTTCAGGATTTTTCGGAAAAATAGAGATAAAAGAAAAAAATTAAAAATTTTTAAAAAATTATGTTGACAAATTTACACTCTTGTGGTAAAATTGTTTATGTTGTCTACGGCGGCATAGCTCAGTTGGCTAGAGCATACGGTTCATACCCGTAGTGTCACTGGTTCAAATCCAGTTGCCGCTACCATTCACGGCCCGTTGGTCAAGCGGTTAAGACACCGCCCTTTCACGGCGATAACAGGGGTTCGATTCCCCTACGGGTCACCAAAAAAATAAAAGAGGAAGAAAAATTAAAACATAAGTTTTTGCTTTTCTTTCTTCTTTTTATTTATAGATATTTTAATATGACTTATATGGAGATGTATCGAAGTGGTCATAACGAGCACGATTGGAAATCGTGTTGTCCTTAACGGGGCACATGGGTTCAAATCCCATCATCTCCGCCACGTCGGAGCAAAGTTCGCTTTGCTCCGTTTTTCTTTGCAGAAAAACATCCGCCTGCTTCCTTGCTCCTCCTCTTCCGCAAAAGGTCACGTTCGCGTCGGCTATGCGTTTGCAAGCGCACGCATAACGCCTTTAGCTCACTACCAATCTTTTGCGGTATGCGCCTTACAGCGTTATTGCTTTCCTTGCTCCTCCTCTTCTGTGAAAAGTCACGTTCAGCTTGCTTTTTTCTTGTTTTGCGCCGTAAACTTATTCTCATAAAAAAATGAGCAGATGTGATATTTGCCTTTATATCGGGCATTTCACGGTCTGCTCTGTTTTTATATCCAAACGCGGTTGGGCCCGCCGTACTGTGCAATAATAAACTTTGCAAGCTCGGGATTTTTATTCTTTATTTTTACGGGGTACATAAGCCGTCTGTCATAATTCCACATTTTTACATTTCTCCTTCCTTCTGCCAGGGCCATTTAAGATTGTCGGACACCCACTCAAACGGTGTTTTATCCGACGAATTCATCGCGGAAAGCGGGCCGTATTTTGCCTCATATACTTTAACCGCGGCGCGGTAGGTGAACGTCAGGCTTTTATAAAGCTCCAGCGCCTCCTCGCAGTCGCGGTGCGTATCCAAAAACAACTGCAAATCATATGCCGCAAAGCCGATTTCGTCAATTCTTCTCAAAAGCTCGGTTCTTCCCAAGCTGTCCCAGTCATTGCTGTTTTGCATTTCCTGATTACCGGCGCATTTGTTATCCGGCGCGGTTTTGCAGCCGCAGTTTAAAACTTCATCTGCCGAAATTTTCATTTTTTTACTCCTTCCTTAAAATATTATTTGAACGGGTTCATAATAGGGTTATTCTTGTAAGACGAAAACGGAATATCAAGCACTTTGAAAACCGTTCCGCGGTTTAATGCCTCGCGCTCGCCGTACAAATCGCCGAACGGCTGAAACGCTATATAGGCATACGAAAACATAGGGTCTTTGGGCATAAGCGGTATGGGCTGCATCATAATTTTTCACCTCTTTCAAATGTATTTTCACTTTCAAAATATGCTCAAAACGCGAAAAATGTCAAAAAATAAAAAATAATAGTACAATTTTACTAAAAATCATATTGACAGATTAGTGAAAATAGTATAAAATAGTAGTGTATTTTGATTTATTAAATTTTTTTGATTTTTGCCTATATTTGCGCGGACGCTTGTTTTTCACCGCGCGAAAGGCGTTTTTACGTCTGTAATTTACAAAAATGATTTTGTGTTCGCTTAAAAATTATGAACACGCAAAAAGTGCCTTTTGGGTGCATTGAAAATAAAAAATTTAAATATTAAAATTAACTTTTTTAAAAGGAAATCACCCCGGGAGGCGCAAAAAACCTTGATAAAACAAGGAATTTCAAAAAAAGGGGGTTGATAATCTTTGATTTATGCAATATTCTGCGTTATCGCAGCAGCACTGTGTATTGCCGCTTTTTTCGGCGGTGTTGCATATAGAAAGAAAATTGCCGAGGCAAAATTGGGCGATGCGGAAAAACAGGCTGAAGAAATAATCGCTGCAGCCAAAAAAGAAGCGGAAACCAAAAAGAAAGAAACGCTTCTTTCCGCAAAGGAAGAAATTCATAAAAACCGCACCGAGTTTGACAAGGAAATGAAAGATCGAAGATTTGAGATTAGCCGTCAGGAAAGACGGATTGAACAAAAAGAGGCAAATCTGGACAAAAAAACGGACGCACTGGACAAAAAAGACGAAAAATTAAATCAAAAAATCAAAGAACTTGACGTTTTGACCGAGGAAACCAAAAAGACCAAACAGCAGCAGCTTGAAATGCTGGAGAAAATTTCGGGTCTTTCGGTGGACGAGGCAAAAGATTACCTCCTCAAAAATGTTGAGGACGAAGTAAGGCACGAGTCGGCGATAATGATTAAAAATATCGTAGACGAGGCTAAAGAAGAGGCAGACAAAAAGGCGAAAAACATCATCAGTACGGCAATTCAGAAATGTGCCGCAGACCACGTTGCCGAGGCGACCGTTACGGTTGTTTCGCTTCCCAACGACGAAATGAAGGGAAGAATTATCGGCCGCGAGGGCAGAAACATCAGAACGCTTGAAACGCTTACGGGCATCGACCTTATCATTGACGATACTCCCGAGGCGGTTGTTCTTTCGGGCTTTGACCCGATAAGGCGCGAAATTGCACGCGTTGCGCTTGAAAAACTTATTGTAGACGGCAGAATTCACCCGGCGCGCATTGAAGAAATGGTTGAAAAGGCGCGCAAAGAGGTTGAAGCGATTATCAAGCAGGAAGGCGAACAGGCTACGTTCGATACGGGCGTTCACGGTTTGCACCCCGAAATCATAAGGCTTCTCGGTAAGCTTAAATACCGCACAAGCTACGGTCAGAATGTGCTTAAACATTCAATCGAAGTATCAAACCTTGCAGGCATTATGGCAGGCGAGCTGGGCACGGACGTTAAACTGGCTAAAAGAGCAGGACTCCTGCACGATATAGGCAAGGCTATGGACCACGAAATCGAGGGTTCTCACATTGAAATCGGTGTTGACATTGCCAAAAAGCACAAAGAGTGCGCAGAGGTTATCAACGCGATTGCATCGCACCACGGCGATACCGAGCCGACAAGCATTGTTGCCTGCATTGTTCAGGCTTGCGACGCTATTTCGGCGGCACGTCCCGGCGCGAGAAGAGAAAACCTTGAAACTTACATCAAACGTCTTGAGGCGCTCGAAGAAATCGCAAATTCGTTCGACGGCGTTGAAAAATCGTTTGCAATTCAGGCAGGACGCGAAATCAGAATTATCGTTAAGCCCGAGAATGTTAAAGAGGACGAAACGATTTTGGTTGCACGCGATATTGTTAAACGTATCGAGTCCGAGCTTGAATATCCCGGTCAGATTAAGGTTAACGTTATCAGAGAAACCAGAGCGGTGGAATACGCTAAATAATAAAATTTCAAAACCGTTCCGCATTTGTTCGCGGAGCGGTTTTTGCCGTGTTTTTGAAAAAATTAAAAAATATGTGGCATTTTTTTGAAAATTGTGGTAAAATAAAAATAATAATGTTTGAATATAAGGAGAAAATTATGCAGGAGGTTAAAAAATTTAACGTTGCAAACGGCGTGAGCCTTAATTTCATAGACGATAAAAAATATAAAACCGTTTCGGTATCGGTTTATTTGAGCCGTCGTTTAGACCGCGCCGAGGTTACGAAAAACTCGCTTTTGTCGAGCGTTTTGGCGCAGGGAACAAAAAATCTTCCCACAGCAAAGGACATTGACCGATACTTAAAAAGCCTTTACGGCGCGGCATATTCGGTGTCGGTGCAGAAAAAAGGCGACGTTCAAGCCATTGCGTTTGAATTTTCAACGCTTAACGAAAAATATTCCGAAAAGGGAATTATAAAAAAATGTTTCGATATGATGTTTGAATTTATGTTCAATCCGCTCACCGAAAACGGCGCGTTTTCCAAAAAATACGTCGATATTGAAAAGGCAAATCTCGAAACCGACATAAACGCGCTGATAAACGATAAACGCGCGTATGCGGACTTCCGCTGCATTGAGGAAATGTGCAAAGGCGAGAGCACTGCAATCCGCGAAATCGGCTATATTGAGGATTTGGCGGACATAGACGAAAAAAATCTTTACGCACACTACAAAAACATAATTTCGTCAAGTCCCATCGACATTTTTGTTGTAGGCGACGTTGACGCGGACGAAATTTATGCTTACTTAAATGACGCTTTCAGCGTTTTGAAACCTGACATCAAGCCGATAAAAATTAACGTCGGCAAAAAAGATGCGGACGAAATTCGCTATGTTGACGAGAGTATGGACGTTACCCAGGGCAAGCTTTCAATAGGTATGCGAACGAACATTTCTCCGCTTGATAACGACTACTGGGCGCTTTTGGTCGGCAACAGCATTTTCGGTTCGGGCGCACATTCAAAGCTTTTCAACAACGTGCGCGAAAAATTGAGTCTTGCGTATTATGCGTATTCGCGCATTAGCCGATACAATTCGGTTATGCTTATCGGCTCGGGCATTGAATTTGAAAATTTCAAAAAGGCGAAAAAAGAAATTTTCTTCCAGCTTGAGGCGGTTAAAAAGGGTGATTTCAGCGAAAACGACCTCTTTGTTGCAAAGCAGTTTATCATAAACCGCTATAAATCCTACTACGATTCGCCCGCGCTTATGAAAGATTACTATTACGGAAACATTCTTTTGGGTTATGATGTTTCGATTGAAGAAGCGATTGAAAAAGCCTCGGCGGTTACGGCGGAGGAGATTATTTATGCGTTCTGCAAAATAAACACCGACACGGTATATTTCTTGAAAGGGAGGGAATAAAAATGAAATTTAACAAAGTTGAAAACAAGGCAATCGGCGAAACGCTTTATTTCGGCACGCACGAGAGCGGACTTGGAATTTTTGTCGTTCCGAAGAAGAATTTCAGCAAAAAATACGCTATAATCGGCGCGAAAATCGGCTCGGTTGACAACACTTTTATTCCAAACGGCGAAAACGAACAAATCACCGTTCCCGACGGAATTGCGCATTTTCTCGAACATAAAATGTTTGAAATGAGCGACGGCAGCGACGCTTTTGCAAAATTTTCGGAATACGGCGCGAACGCAAACGCGTTTACGTCGTTTACAAACACCTGCTATCTTTTTTCGTGCACCGACAATTTTTACGAGAGTTTCGAGCATCTTTTAAACTACGTTAAATTGCCGTATTTTACCGACGCAAACGTGGAAAAGGAAAAGGGAATTATCGGTCAGGAAATTAAAATGTATGACGACGACGGCGAGTGGAGGGTTATGTTCAATCTTCTGCGCGCGCTGTATAAAGATTTGCCCGTGAGAATTGACATTGCAGGCACGGTTGAAAGCATTTCGCACATCACGCCCGACACGCTTTACAAGTGCTATAACACGTTTTACGATCCGTCCAATATGATTTTGTGCGTTGCCGGCGACGTTGACGAAGAAAAAGTTCTTGAAATCACCGATAAAATTATGGGTGACAAAATTACGGGAACAAAGGCGAGGGGAGTTTATCCCGACGAGCAGGAAAACGTTTTTCAAAAGGAAATCGAGCAGAAACTTTCGGTTTCGACGCCTCTTTTTGACATCGGCTTTAAGGACGGCGGAAAATACACGGGCGACGAGATTTTGAAAAACGAAATCGCGGTGAAAATCATTCTTTCGTCGGTTGCGTCAAAAAGCAGTGATTTGTACGAGCGTCTTTACAACGACGGGCTTATAAACGACGAATTTTCGTATGATTATATGTATGAGGAGCAGTACGCGTGCGCGATAATCGGCGGCGAGAGCAAAGAGCCGAAGAAGGTGTACGGCGAGGTTATAAAGTATCTTAAAGATAAAAAACGCATTGACGCGGACGAATTTGACAGGGCGAAAAAGTCAATCTGGGGTTCGTATCTGCGCACGTTCAACGACGTTGAGGGCATTTGCTCGGCAATGGTGAGAAACGTGTTAAAGGGCGTTAACTGGTTTGATTTTTCAAATATTTTCGACTCGGTGACGCTTGCGTTTGTAAACGAAAAATACGAAAAGCTTTTCTGTGACGAAGAAAAACAGGCGCTTTCGGTTGTTTATCCTGCCTAGGCATCAGAGGATCGAACCCCGTATGCCTTGCATTTTAAAAATTTCATGCCTTTTCGGCTTGTCGTCCTCGAAAGGCGTCAGCCTATCTTCGTCCTCCGTACCGAAAATTCAAATAATTTTTAAAACGGAAGGTCGAAGAGTTTAAATAGAGCAAATTTTTTAAAAAGACAAGGCAAAAAGCTGGGTTAATACTGACGTATAACATAGCTTTTCAACACAGTATTTTGGAAAATTTTACTATTTAAACCATACGGGGTTCGATCCTTTGATGCCCAGCCGAAAGAAAATAATCCGAACCCGCCTGAAAAGGCATAATTTCGGCTTCTTTCGGCTGAAACACGACAAATTTTTGCTTTATAAGAGGTAATTTTTATGACAAAAATAAGTTTTCCGGGGCTTAATATCGGCTGGTTTGAGATAAACCCCATCGCTTTTGAAATTTTTAATTTAAAGGTGCATTGGTACGGAATTATCATTGCGCTCGGATTTACGCTTGCGATTTTGTACTGCGTGAAAATCAAAGATTACGCGGATATTTCGAGCGACAACATGCTGGATATTGCCATATACGGCGCGCCGTCGGGCATAATCTGCGCGCGCATTTACTATGTGATTTTCAGTTTTGCCGATTATAAAGACAATCTTTGGGACGTTTTCAAAATCTGGAACGGCGGAATTGCCATTTACGGCGCGGTAATCGGTGCAGTTATTTCGGCATATATTTATTGCAGGGTTAAAAAGCTTAACACATTAAAAGTTTTCGACGTGTGCATTATGGGCATTTTAATCGGGCAGATTATCGGCAGATGGGGAAACTTCGTAAACGGCGAGGCGCACGGCGGAGAAACGGATTTTATCCTCCGAATGGGACTTTACGAAAACGGAAAAGAAATTTTTGTTCACCCCACGTTTTTGTATGAAAGTTTGTGGAATGCCGGAGTGTTTTTCGTTTTAAGACGCATTATGAAAAGAAGGCGCTTTGACGGCGAGGTGTTTTTCAGCTATCTTGCTCTCTATTCGCTCGGCAGATTTTGGATTGAGGGTATGCGCACCGACAGCCTTTACTGGGGAAGCGTGCGCGTGTCGCAGATTTTGGCGGCGGCGCTTGTCGTTTTGTCAGTTTGCCTAATAATTTACAAATTAAAGAAGAAAAAAGAGGGAAATTTGCAGCAATGATAAAAAATTGCAATTTGGGGTTGTAATTTGCAAAAAATGAATGTATAATCTAACTTGGATTTATTTTGAATGGGGGATTTTTTTGAAAACCTTTTTATTTGTTCTTTTATCGCTTGTGATAATTGATTTGCTGATATTTGTTTTCCTTGCGTCAAAAGAGATTAAATGTATAAAAGAACGCGACCCTGCGGCGAGAAACTATTTTGAAATTCTTTTGCTTTATTCGGGTGTGCACGCGGTGGTGCGGTACAGATACGCGCATTTTTTCTATAAACTTCATCTTTATTTTATAGCGCGTTTCATATCGCAGGCAACACGCTTTTTCACCGGTATTGAAATCCACCCCGGCGCGCAGATAGGAAAGGGTCTTTTTATCGACCACGGAATGGGCGTCGTTGTGGGCGAAACCACAATAATCGGCGACAACTGCACCGTTTATCAGGGTGTTACGCTCGGCGGAACGGGCAAAGACAAAGGTAAGCGCCACCCTACAATCGGAAACAATGTTATGATCGGCGCCGGCGCAAAAGTTTTGGGGCCGTTTAAAGTGGGCGACAATTCAAAAATTGCCGCAAATGCCGTTGTTTTGAGCGAGGTTCCGGCAAATTCAACCTGTGTCGGCGTTCCGGCGAGGGTTACGCGTCTTAACGGCGAAAAGGTGAGAAACGACTGCGACCTTGACCAGATACATATTCCCGACCCCGTGTCGCAGGAGCTTTGCAAAATTTACAAGCGTATTTACGAACTTGAAAAATTGCAGAAGAATAAAAATGAAAATCAATAAAATGCGTTTTATATAAACTTGCCGGAAAAACACGGCAGGAAAGGAAGAATGTTTTATGCAGCTTTACAACACTCTTACGCAAAAGAAAGAAGAATTTGTGCCTATTGAAAAAAATAAGGTGAAAATGTATTCCTGCGGACCTACGGTTTACAATTATTTTCATATAGGAAACGCACGTCCGTTTATTGTGTTCGACGTTTTGAGAAGATATTTTGAATACCGCGGATACGACGTGACGTTTGTGCAGAATTTCACCGATATAGACGATAAAATGATAAGGCGCGCAAACGAGGAGCACACCACCGTTGCCGAGCTTGCGGACAGATTTATCGCGGAGTATTTTAAAGACTCGAAGGCGCTCGGCATACACGAGGCGACCTATCATCCCAGAGCGACGCAGAATATCGACGCGATAATCGCGCTTATAAAGTCGCTTGAAGAAAAGGGATTTACCTATACTGTTGACGGCGACGTTTATTTCGACGTTAAAAAGTTTGCGGATTACGGCAAACTTTCGCATCAGCCTCTCGAAAATCTTGAGGCAGGTGCGAGAATTGAAGTCGGCGAAAAAAAGAAAAATCCTATGGATTTCGCCGTTTGGAAAGCAAAAAAAGAGGGCGAGCCGTATTGGGAAAGCCCCTGGAGCGAGGGACGTCCCGGCTGGCACATTGAGTGCAGTGCAATGGCGAACAAATACCTCGGCAAAACGATTGACATTCACTCGGGCGGTATGGACCTCATTTTTCCGCATCACGAAAACGAGGTTGCGCAGAGCGAGGCAGCGAACGGCTGTCAGTTTGCGCATTACTGGCTTCACAACGGCTATATTAACGTTGACAACCGCAAAATGTCAAAATCGCTAAACAATTTCTTCACGGTGCGCGACGTTGCAAAAGAGTTTGACTATGAGGTTATACGTTTCTTTATGCTTTCGGCGCACTACCGCAACCCGATAAACTTCAGCCACGATTTGCTGGTTCAGGCGCAGTCGGGACTTAACAGAATTTACACCTGCATTGACAATCTTGAATTTTTGAAAGGTACAAATGAGGGCAAAACCGACAATTCCGCATTTGACAGACTTGATAAGTTTAAAGACGAATTTATATCGGCTATGGATGACGACGTTAACACCGCGGACGCGATTTCGGCGATTTTCGATTTGGTGAGATTTGCGAACAGCGAAATTAACGGCGAAACCGACGTTAAAACCATTGACAAAGCGCTTTCGCTTATCCGCGAACTCGGCGGTGTTCTTGGCATTTTGCAGAACAAAAAAGACGAAATTCTCGACGAAGAAATTGAAAAACTTATAGAGGACAGAAACAACGCGCGCAAAAACAAAGATTTTGCTTTGGCAGACAAAATCCGCGACGATTTGAAAGCGAAAGGCATTGTTTTGGAGGATACGCGCCAGGGCGTAAAATGGAGAAGAGATGTTTGATTTTGAGGTAAACGCACCGCTCGAAACCATTTCACCGCTGACCTTTGCATACGTCGGCGACGCGGTGCACGAGCTTTACGTCCGCACAATGCTCGCAAAGGACAAAAATCTGCCCGCGTCAAAGCTTCACCGTGCTGCAACAACGTTTGTCAGCGCGCGCGCACAGTCGCAGACGGTCGCGGCGATTGAGGAAAATCTGAGCGAGGACGAAATAAAAATTTTTAAACGGGGACGGAATGCAAAATCCCCGACGGCGGCAAAAAATGCCGACATCATAGACTACCGGCGTGCAACAGGCTTTGAAACACTTCTCGGCTATCTTTACTTTAAAAAAGATTTTGCACGATTGGAGGAAATTTTGAAATTATCCTATGAAATGCACAGTTGATTTTTTGGAAATTTCAAATAGAAAATGAAAATAACAATAAAATATTTTTTGCTTGTTTTAGGCTCAGCAATTACCGCTTTGGGACTCGACGTATTTTTAATTCCGTTTAAAATGTCGGTCGGCGGCGTCAGCGGACTGGGTACGCTTTTCTATTTTATGTTAAATATTCCCGTGTCGGTGACGGTGCTGATTTTAAACGCCGTGATGTTTGTGTTCGCGTTTAAAAACCTTGAAAAAGGCGACCTTTTAAACTCAATGCTTTCGGCGTTTTTGCTTTCGGTATTTTTGCAGGTTTTTGAAAACGTGTGGAATATCGGAAATGACAGAGTGATAAACGCGCTTTTCGGCGGTGCGTTAATGGGCGCAGGAATAGGCATTGTCGCGGCGAACGGCGCGGCGACGGGCGGAACAGACCTTTTGGCGCTTATGATAAACAAAAAATTTCCGCACATCAGCGTCGGCAACGTAATTCTCTTTGCCGACCTTGCCGTAATTTTTGCGTCGGCGGTTGTGTTTGCCGATTTTTCACTGGTTTTGTACTGTGTGCTTGCACTGTTTGTCAGCGTAAAGGTCACCGACTATATTGTGGACGGTATGGACTATTCAAAATCGGTTTTCATCATATCGGACAAGCACTCAAAAATAAGCAAAAATATTTTAAATTTTATGCACCGCGGTGTCACGGGCATACCGTCAACCGGTATGTATTCGGGCAGAGGCGGAGTTATGCTTATGTGCGTGGTTAAACCGCGCGAGGTGGCAAAACTTAAAAATATTGTTAAAAGTGCAGATAAAAATGCTTTTATTATAATCTCGGACGTCGCACAGACGCTGGGAGAGGGGTTCAGAGAGAAATTTTGAAATTTTTGGAGGTAAAAATGGACAACTTAACACTTGAAAAAACCGCTTATAAAATAAGAAAACACGCGCTTGAAGCGGTTTACAGCGCTTCGTCGGGACACCCCGGCGGTTCGCTTTCGATTGCGGACATTCTTTCGGTGCTTTATTTTGACGAAATGAACGTTGACGTAAAAAATCCCAAAGACGAAAACCGTGACAGATTTGTGCTTTCAAAAGGTCACTGCGCGCCTGCGCTCTACGGCGCTTTGGCGGAGAAAGGATTTTTCCCCGTTGAGGACATTAAAACTTTCAGACGCATTGACAGTTATCTTCAGGGACACCCCGATATGAAAGGCGTTCCGGGCGTTGATATGTCAACAGGTTCACTTGGCCAGGGCGTCTGCGCGGCAAACGGTATGGCGCTTGCCGGCAAGCTTGACAAAAAAGATTACCGCGTTTATGCAATTCTCGGCGACGGCGAGCTTGAAGAAGGTCAGGTGTGGGAGGCGGCTATGTTCGCACCGCACTACAAGCTTGACAACATCACCATTTTCGTCGATTTCAACGGACTTCAGATTGACGGCGATATTTCAAAGGTTATGTCGCCCCTCCCGATTGACGAAAAATTCAAGGCTTTCGGCTGGAACGTTGTTGTGATTGACGCGCACAATTACGACGAAATAAAAGAAGCAATCAAAATTGCGAAAAGTACCAAAGGCAAACCGACTGCGGTTATCGCAAAGAGCGTTAAGGGCAAGGGTGTTTCGTTTATGGAAAACGAGGCGTCGTGGCACGGTGCCGCTCCCAACAAAGAGCAGTACGAACAGGCTGTTTCGGAGCTTGACGCGCATTTGAAAGAATTGGAGGTAAGATAAGATGGCGGATAAAAAGAAAATTGCAACCAGAGAGGCATACGGCAACGCGCTCGCGGAATTCGGCGGCGACGAGAGAATTTTGGTTTTGGACGCCGATTTGTCTAAATCCACAAAAACAGAGTGTTTTAAGAAAAAATATCCCGAAAGGTTTATAAATATGGGTATCGCGGAGGCGAATATGATTTCCACCGCGGCAGGACTTGCAGCCTGCGGAAAAATTGTTTTCGCGTCCAGTTTTGCAATGTTCGCGGCAGGCAGAGCGTTTGAACAGGTGAGAAACTCGGTTTGCTACCCCAATTTAAACGTTAAAGTATGCGCAACTCACGCAGGCGTGTCGGTCGGCGAGGACGGCGCAACGCATCAGGCGCTCGAAGATGTGGCGATTATGCGCGCACTTCCCAATATGACGGTAATTTCCCCGTGCGACGCTGTGGAAACAAGAGCGGCAATCAAGGCGGCAATAGATAATTACGGTCCGTTTTATGTTCGTTTGGGACGTCTTGCTGTTGAAGAAATCAACGACGCGGATACATATAAATTTGAGCTCGGCAAGGGCGTTACCCTGAAAGAGGGCACCGACGTTACGCTTATCGCGACCGGACTTATGGTCGGCGAGGCGCTCAAGGCGCAGAAAATCCTTGCGGAGGAAAACATTTCGGCAAGAGTTATAAACATTCACACAATCAAGCCGATTGATAAGGATATTATCATAAAAGCCGCAAAAGAAACGGGCGCGCTCGTTTCGTGCGAGGAGCACAACGTTATCGGCGGACTCGGCAGTGCGGTTGCGGAAGTTTTGTGCGGGAATTTCCCCGCGCCTCTTATAAGAATAGGCACACAGGACGTTTTCGGAAAGTCGGGTGTTCCCAAGCTTTTGCTTGAAGAATACCACCTCACCGCAAAGGATATTACCGAGGCGGCGAAAAAATCAATGGCGCTTAAAAAATAATTTCAAAAAATGCGGCCGTGTTTTGCACGGCTGCATTTTGATGTAAAAATTTCTGTGCTGTGTAAAGGCGGACGAATATTACAGGCATTTCGGCATTGAGGGCTTTGATTATCCGAATGAAATTCCCGGCGCGGAGTGTATTCTGCGCGGTGAAAACATCGGATACCACAAGCGTTTCGGGCTTCGCTGCCTTTCGCGCTATGACCGGCAGGGGTTTATGGAGTTTGCGTCAAAGCGGTTTGCATAAAACACATCAAAAAAATTTTTTTGAAAAAAGGTTGACATTATTTACTTTATATGATATTATTATAAATTGCAATCGTATTCTCTTGAATTGCGCCATTTTTTAGATTTTAAGTATAAAATTTGATTTTTTGGTAAAAATATCAGGATAATAAGAGATTTTGTGATATATAATGCGTTTTTTATTGGGAAAAAACGTGAAAAGGCATAGGGGATAATTCTGCCCTTATGCCAAAATGTGCTTTTTGTGCTGTCGGAATGTGCGTTTCGGCTGCGGTAAGCGTCCCAAAATTTTAAATGAGGTGATTTGTTCTATGGTACATCCTATAAAGCTTGGCAGAAACGAACGTATGAGCTTTTCCCGTATCAACGAGGATCAGTCCAAAATGCCAAACTTAATCGAAGTTCAAATTGATTCCTACAACTGGTTTCTCGAAAAGGGATTGAAAGAGGTATTGCACGATGTGTCGCCGATTACCGATTTCTCGGGCAATCTTTTGCTGGAATTCAATGATTATTATTTGGAGGACAACCCCAAATATTCGGTTGAGGAATGTAAAGAACGAGATGCTACATACTCGAAACCGCTTAAAATGAAGGTAAGACTCATCAACAAAGAAACGGGCGAGGTTAAAGAGCAGGAAATTTTTATGGGTGAATTTCCGCTTATGACCGACCAGGGTACTTTCATTATCAACGGCGCAGAGCGTGTTATTGTCAGCCAGGTTGTAAGGTCGCCCGGCATATATTACGATATGCAGTTTGACAAAATCGGCAAAAAGCTTTATTTTGCCACGGTTATCCCCAACCGCGGTGCTTGGCTTGAATACGAAACCGATTCAAACGACGTATTTTCGGTTAGAATTGACAGAACGAGAAAACTTCCCGTTACTGTTCTTATAAGAGCGCTCGGAATAGGCACAAACGCGCAGATTTTGGAGCTTTTCGGCGAGGACGAAAAGCTTATCAACACGCTTGAAAAAGACCCGACAAAGAGCACGGAAGAAGCGCTTATCGAAATTTATAAAAAACTCCGTCCCGGCGAGCCTCCCACGGTGGAGAGCGCGACGAGTCTTTTGAATGCGCTTTTTTACGACGACAAACGCTACGATTTGTCCAAAGTCGGCAGATTTAAATTCAACAAAAAGCTTGCGCTTTCGAGAAGAATAAGAAACTTTGAGGCGGCAAGGGATATTGTCGACCCCGAAACAGGCGAAATTTACGTTAAAAAAGGCGAAATTATCGGCATTGACGCGTCCAAGGAAATTGAAAAATCGGGCGTTAATGTTGTTTATCTTATGTTTGAGGGCAAGGAAATCAAAGTGTTCTCAAACGGTATGGTTCACCTTGCGGACCACGTTGATTTTGACGTGTCCGACCTCGGAATTACCGAAAAAGTGCGTTACAGCGTGCTTTCCGAAATTCTCGGCAGCAAGGAAACCGAAGAAGAAATTAAAGAAGAAATCAAAATCAGAATTGATGAGCTTATTCCCAAGCACATCATTCTTGACGATATTTTGGCGTCGATTAACTATCACAACAACCTTTCATACGGTATGGGCACAACCGACGACATCGACCATCTCGGAAACAGAAGAATAAGAGCGGTCGGCGAGCTTTTGCAGAACCAGTTCCGTATCGGTTTTGCGCGCCTTGAAAGAGTTGTAAAAGAAAGAATGACCACACAGGATTTAGACTCGGTAACTCCGCAGCTCCTTATCAACTCGCGCCCTGTTGTGTCGGCGATTAAAGAGTTTTTCGGAAGCAGTCAGCTGTCGCAGTTTATGGACCAGAACAACCCTCTTGCAGAGCTTACACATAAAAGACGTCTTTCGGCGCTCGGACCCGGCGGCTTGAGCCGTGAGCGCGCAGGCTTTGAAGTTCGTGACGTTCACCATTCGCACTACGGCAGAATGTGTCCTATCGAAACTCCTGAAGGCCCGAATATCGGTCTTATTAACTCGCTTTCGTGCTATGCGCGTATCAACGAATTCGGCTTTATTGAGGCGCCTTACCGCAAGGTTGACAAAGAAACCGGCGTTGTTACCGACGAAATCGAATATATGACTGCGGATATTGAGGATAACTACAAAATCGCGCAGGCAAACGAGGTTCTCACCGAGGACAACAAGTTTGCGAAAAAGAAAATTATCGTTCGTTACCAGGACGAATTTGTTGAAATAGAAAATGACAAGGTTGACTATATGGACGTTTCGCCGAAACAGCTCGTTTCGGTTGCTACGGCTATGATTCCGTTCCTCGAAAACGACGACGCGGTTCGTGCGCTGATGGGCTCGAATATGCAGCGTCAGGCGGTTCCGCTCCTTAATCCCGACCCTCCGATTGTCGGCACGGGTATGGAATATAAGGCGGCGAAAGACTCGGGCGTTGTTGTCCTTGCAAAAGAGGACGGTATTGTTGATTTTGTTTCGGCAGATACCATCATCATTAAAGAAAAAGACGGAAATTTGAGAACTTATAAGCTTACCAAATTCCTCCGTTCAAACCAGGGTACCTGCATAAACCAGAAACCTATCGTTAAAAAAGGCGAGGCGGTGGAAAAAGGCGATATTATCGCGGACGGCCCGTCAACCTCGCAGGGTGAAATCGCACTCGGCAAAAACATTCTCATCGGCTTTATGACGTGGGAAGGTTACAACTACGAGGACGCGGTTCTTATTAACGAGCGCTTGGTTAAAGAGGACGTATTTACGTCAATTCATATAGAAGAATACGAGTCGGAATCCAGAGATACAAAACTCGGACCGGAGGAAATCACACGCGACATTCCCAACGTCGGCGAGGACGCATTGAAGGATTTGGACGAAAGAGGTATTGTAAGAATAGGCGCAGAGGTAAGGTCGGGCGATATTCTCGTCGGCAAGGTTACACCCAAGGGCGAAACCGAGCTTTCGGCTGAAGAAAGACTTCTCCGCGCAATATTCGGCGAAAAAGCAAGAGAAGTAAGAGATACGTCGCTCCGCGTTCCTCACGGCGAAAGCGGTATTATCGTGGACGTTAAAGTGTTCACGCGTGAAAACGGCGACGAGCTTCCTCCCGGAGTAAACCAGGTGGTAAGATGCTATATCGCACAGAAGAGAAAAATTTCAGTCGGCGACAAAATGGCGGGACGTCACGGTAACAAAGGTGTTGTATCGCGCATACTTCCCGAAGAAGATATGCCGTTCCTCCCCGACGGCACACCGCTCCAGATTGTGTTAAATCCGCTCGGCGTACCTTCCCGAATGAACATCGGTCAGGTGCTTGAGGTGCATCTCGGCTATGCGGCTAAAAAGCTCGGCTGGAAGATTGCAACCCCCGTATTTGACGGTGCAACCGAGGAAGACATTATGGAAACTCTTGAAAAAGCAGGTATGAGCAAAACAGGCAAAACAGTGCTTTACGACGGAAGAACGGGTATGCCGTTCGACAACCCCGTAACGGTAGGTTATATGTATTACCTCAAACTGCATCACCTTGTTGACGATAAAATCCACGCACGAAGCACGGGTCCGTACTCACTTGTTACACAGCAGCCTCTCGGCGGTAAAGCGCAGTTCGGCGGTCAGAGATTTGGTGAGATGGAGGTTTGGGCGCTCGAGGCTTACGGCTCGGCGTACACCCTGCAGGAAATTCTCACCGTTAAGTCGGACGATATTGTCGGCCGTGTAAAAACATACGAGAGTATCGTAAAGGGCGAAAATGTGCCCAAGCCCGGTATTCCGGAGTCGTTCAAGGTTCTTATAAAAGAGCTTCAGAGCTTGTCGCTTGACGTAAAAGTGCTTGACGGCAATGACAACGAAATCGAGCTTAAAGAGTCGGTTGACGATGACGACACAAGCAATATGAAGCTTATGCCTATCGCGGACGACGACGATATTATCGACTCGATTGAGGGCAAGAGCGACGAGGACAAAGATATTGATATGATGATTGACGATATTGACGAGCCTTTGTTCGACGAGGACAAGGAGCCTAACGAGGAGGATTTGGACATCACCGAAAATCTTCTTAAATCAATGCCCAAGACAGATGACGATGTTTTGGATCTTCTCGATTTGGACGATATTGACAGTCTTGACAGTTTGGACAGCGACGTTGATTTGGACGTCAAAAACGACGATGACGATTTGTTTTAAGAAAGGGGAGTGACTGATTTGTGTAATGTTGAAAATCATACAGCGCACACTGATGATGAGGCAAACAATGAGTTTGAAGCAATAAGAATCGGTTTGGCATCTCCGGAGAAAATCAGAGAGTGGTCGCACGGCGAGGTTAAAAAGCCCGAAACAATCAATTACAGGACTTTGAAACCCGAGCGCGACGGACTTTACTGTGAAAGAATTTTCGGACCGCAGAAGGACTGGGAGTGCTATTGCGGAAAATATAAAAGAATAAGATATAAAGGTATTGTCTGCGACCGATGCGGAGTTGAGGTTACACGCTCAAAGGTAAGACGTGAAAGAATGGGTCATATCGAGCTTGCGGCGCCTGTTTCGCACATCTGGTATTTTAAAGGCATACCGTCAAGAATGGGACTTATCCTCGATATGTCGCCGAGAAATCTTGAAAAGATTTTGTATTTCGCGTCATACGTGGTTATAAATCCCGGCAAAACAAACCTTGTTGAAAAACAGGTTTTGAGCGAAAAGGAATACCGCGACACCGTTGAAAAATACGGCAAAGACAAATTTGAGGCGGCTATGGGCGCGGAGGCAATCAAAAAATTACTCTGTGAAATAGACCTTGAAAAGCTTTCGGCAGAGCTTAAAAACGAGCTTGAGGAAGCACAGGGACAGAAAAAAATAAGAGTTGCAAAGAGATTGGAAGTTGTGGAGGCGTTCAGAATTTCGGGCAACAAACCCGAGTGGATGATTATGGACGCAGTTCCCGTTATTCCGCCCGATTTGCGTCCTATGGTTCAGCTGGACGGCGGAAGATTTGCAACAAGCGACCTTAACGATTTATACAGACGTGTTATCAACCGTAACAACCGTCTTAAAAGATTGTTGGAGCTTGACGCTCCCGAAATTATCGTAAGAAACGAAAAGAGAATGCTTCAGGAGGCTGTTGACGCGCTTATCGACAACGGCAGACGCGGACGCCCCGTAACCGGCCCCGGAAACAGACCGCTTAAGTCGCTTTCCGACCTTTTGAAAGGTAAACAGGGACGTTTCAGACAGAACCTTCTCGGTAAACGTGTTGACTATTCGGGACGTTCGGTTATCGTTGTAGGTCCGGAACTCAAAATCTATCAGTGCGGTTTGCCTAAAGAAATGGCTCTTGAACTGTTCAAGCCTTTCGTTATGAAAAAGCTTGTTGGCGACGGATTTTGCCATAACATAAAGAGCGCGAAAAGAATGGTTGAAAGAGTGCGCCCCGAGGTTTGGGATATGCTCGAGGACGTTATCAAAGACCACCCCGTGCTTTTGAACCGTGCGCCTACACTTCACAGACTCGGTATTCAGGCATTTGAGCCGATTTTGGTTGAGGGCAGAGCGTTAAAGCTTCACCCGCTCGTGTGCAGTGCATTCAACGCGGACTTCGACGGCGACCAGATGGCGGTTCACGTTCCGCTTTCGCCCGAGGCACAGGCAGAGGCACGTTTCCTTATGCTTTCGGCAAACAACCTCTTAAAGCCTCAAGACGGTAAACCTGTTACCGTTCCTACACAGGATATGGTTCTCGGAAGTTACTACCTTACAATCACCAAGCCGAAGAAGGTTAAAATTACCGACAGCGGCGACTCGGAATTTAAGGTTGGCGATAAAGTTACTTATCTTACCGATTCGGATACCGGCAGAGCGCTTATAAAAGTTAATGCCGAGCTTAAAGCTCAGGGCAAAAAAGAGGCGCAGTTCACCGAGGAGGGATGTTTCCCCGGCGAAGTCGGCGAGGGCAAGGCTTTTTCAAGCTACAACGAGGCTATTATGGCTTACGACGAAGGTGCGGTAGGTCTCCACGCTCCGATTAAGGTTGTCGTTTCAAAAGAAATCGACGGCAAAACGGAGGAGGGCATTATCGACGCTACCGTCGGCAGACTTATATTTAACGATAACATTCCGCAGGATTTGGGATTTGTTGACAGAAGCAAACCCGAGAACAAATTCGTTCTTGAAATTTCGTTCATTGTCGACAAAAAAATGCTCGGAAAAATTGTTGATAAATGTATCGCGGTTCACGATGTAACAGAAACCGCAAATGTTCTTGACAGAATTAAAGCGCTCGGCTTTAAATATTCTACCAAGGGCGCAATCACCATTTCGGTGTCGGATATGGAAATTCCTGCGGCAAAAGCGGAACTTCTTGACGGTGCGGAAAAGGAAATCGAAAAAATTACAAAACTGTTCAAACGCGGTCTTTTGTCGGACGACGAGCGCCACGACGCACTTGTTCAGACGTGGAGCAAAACAGTGGACGACGTTACAAACGCGCTGGTTGACAGCCTTGACGAGTTTAACCCGATATATATGATGGCTAAATCCGGTGCCCGCGGTAGTATCGACCAGATAAGACAGCTTGCAGGTATGCGCGGACTTATGGCTGATACCCAGGGACGTACGATTGAGGTGCCTATCAAGGCTAACTTCCGTGAGGGACTTAACGTTCAGGAATACTTCATTTCGTCGCACGGTGCGCGTAAAGGTCTTACCGATACAGCGCTTCGTACAGCCGACTCGGGATACCTCACAAGACGTCTTGTCGACGTTTCGCAGGATGTTATCATTCGCGAGGACGACTGCGGAACAGAGGATTATCTCGTTGTTAAAGATATTAAAGACGGCAACGAAATTATTGAAGGATTTAAAGACAGACTTGTCGGCAGAACCTGTGCGGAGGATATTATTCACCCCGAAACAGGCGAAGTTTTGGTTAAACGAAACGAGCTTATGGACGAGAGAATTGCCGATAAAGTTGCAAAAGCAGGCGTTACGGAAGCGAAAATCCGTTCAATTCTTACATGTTCGTCAAAAATCGGCGTTTGCGCAAAATGCTACGGTTCTAACCTTTCGTCGGGCAAACTTGTTAATGTCGGCGAGGCGGTTGGTATCATCGCGGCTCAATCTATCGGTGAGCCCGGTACACAGCTTACAATGAGAACATTCCACTCGGGCGGTATTGCCGGTGACGATATTACACAGGGTCTGCCCAGAGTTGAGGAGCTTTTCGAGGCAAGACGTCCTAAAGGTCTTGCAATTCTCACCGAGATTGCAGGCGTTGCGCAGATTGTTGAAGAAAAGACAAAACGCGAAGTTGTTATCACAAACCAGGAAACGGGCGAGATTGTAACATATCTTATCCCGTACGGTTCGAGAATAAAAATCACCAACGGTCAGGTGCTCAATGCGGGCGACGAGCTTACAGAAGGTTCGATTTATCCGCAGGATTTGCTCAAAATCCCCGAAAAGGGTGCGGACGCAGTTCAGCAGTACCTTATCCAGGAGGTTCAGAGGGTTTACAGATTGCAGGGTATTGATATTAACGATAAGCACATCGAGGTTATCGTACGTCAGATGATGCACAAAGTTAAGGTTGAGGATCCCGGCGAAACAGACCTTATTCTCGGTTCGCTTATTGATAAGGGCGAATATCTCGACAAAAAAGCAGAGGCTGAAGAAAAAGGCGTTGCTGTGCCGGTTGTTAAACAGGTGCTTTTGGGTATCACCAAAACCGCGCTTGCAACCGAGTCGTTCCTGTCGGCGGCATCGTTCCAGGAAACAACGAGAGTTCTCACCGAAGCCGCTATCAAGGGCAAAAAAGACCCGCTTATCGGTCTTAAAGAAAACGTTATTATCGGTAAGCTTATACCTGCCGGCACGGGTATGAAGGTTTACAACGACATTGAAGTTGTAACGCCTATCGTGCAGTCGGATGATATAAATATCGACTGATTGGCAGACAGACCGACCGATATAAAACAGATTGATAAAATTAAGGCTTGTTCACCTTGTGTGAACAAGCCTTTTAGTATGCGGAAACTTTGCCTGTTTAAACCGCACAGATTTCGATTTTATAACACCTGCCTGTAAACCGTTTGCGCATATGCAAAAACAGGGCAAAAATAAAAGTCTGAACATCTTTTGATGTTCAGACTTATTTTATACTTTATTATCTGCAAACTCTTGCAGACGGCTGAAAATTACTTTGTAACGGTAACTTTCTGTTCAGCCTCGTTCCATTCAACCGTTGCACCGAGGTTTTCGGAAACAAATCTCAACGGGAGATATGTTCTGTCATTCTCGATAAACGACGGAGAATCAAGTGCGATTTCCTTGCCGTTTACGGTTGCTTTCTCTTCGCCGACTTTGATTGTGATGTCGATACCGTCCGCGGTGATTTTAACCGTTTCGGTTTCTTCAATCCATTCAACCTTTGCGCCGAGAGCCTCTGCAATAAATCTAATCGGGAGCATTGTACGCTCGTTAACGATTTTCGGCTCAACGTCGTTTGTAACGGTTTTGCCGTTAATTTCAGCGTCTTTGCTGCCGATTACAAGAATAATGCTTGTTTTTTCTTTTTCAATCCACTTTGCGTAAAGCGTCATTGCGCCTGTTACGGGTGTTGCAAAGTCAAATTTTGTTTTAAATGCCGAATCTGTGTACCAGCCGTCAAACACAAAACCGTCTTTTACGGGAGCCTCAGGCTCGGTGATTTTGGTGTTTTTGGTTGTTGTTATTGCTTTAACCGCACTTCCGCCGTTCGACTCAAATTTGATGTTGAAGTTCGACGATGCCGAACCGCTCGACGAGCCTTTTCTCGGGGGATTGTCGTTTCTCTTGTCAGTTGCGATAAGCGCGTAAGTCGAGAATTTCTTAGCATAAATTGTGAGCGTGTTGCCCTTAACTTCGATGTACTCGCCGTCGGAGTTTGCGCGTGTTGTGAGCGCGTCAACCTCGCCGTTGTGCTCGCGGAGAACAATGTATTCCGTTTTGCCCTGAACGTTTTCGGGAATGTCCACGCTGAATGAAAGAAGTTCGGGTGTTTCTGTGATTTTGCCTGTTTCAGAGCCGTCTTTTTCTTTCACAATGTTAATGTCGAGCATAATCGACGCGGTGTATTTTGAATATTTGTTTGCAATCGCAAGTTCGATATTTTCGTTTTCGTCCGCCGCTTTAACTTCGGATTTAACCGTAACGCCCGATGCGATTTCTTCTTCTGTGAGGAGCGATTTGAGCGATTCGTCACTTGCTGTTTTTGCAAAAATCGCGGTTGCTGTTATGTCATTGTCGGGCATAATTTCGGGAATATCCCATTTAACGAAAACAGAGCCGTCTTTTACGGGAGTTTCAACCTTGGGTTCAATCTTTGCACCGCATCCGACTGTTTCTTCGCCGACTGTTTTGCCGTCCGAAACATATGTTATTTTGTGCTTGTTGTCAAGTACGATTGTGTGAGTTTTTTCAATCTCGCAATCGTCGTTTTTAAATACGATTGTGATTGTCTGCTCGCCGTCTTTGCTGTCGAGAACGTAATCAATATTTTCTGCAACGTCTTTAAATTCGTCGCCGAGTTTATACTGTTTGAAGTTTTCGAGAGCGTATTTGTTGAGCGTAATTTTAACGTTTTTGCTGTTTGTGCTTTCAGCGCCGTCGTTTATAACAAAATCGGGGTCGATAGAAACAAAATTACATTTGTGTTCGTCCGAATTTGCATAAGTTTCAACCTCCGAGCCTGTGTAGCCGTAAAGGTTAAGTCCCGACGGGAGGAGGGTGCTGCTGCCGTAGGTAGGTTCTTCTGTAAGCTTAATGTTCTTGTTAAGGAATGTAACTTTAAGCTCGGACGGGCATTTTATAAACGACCAGTCCATATTGAATGTGTCAACGCTTGCGGGAATTACAACGTCTGTAACCGAGCTTCCTTTCATAAATCCGCCGCCGATTTTCTTAAGCGTGGACGGAAGTGTGATTTTTTCAACAAGGTAGAATTCATAAAATGCGTCACCGCAAATTTCTGTGATTCCCTCGCCGATAACAATTTTTTTCGCGCTTGTTCTTATATATTCGTTGCCGCCGAGAGATGTGCTCAAATATGTGAGATAGTCGTCTGTGTCAGTGCCCTCGGGAACAGTGAGCGCGCCCTCGCCTTTGATGTAGAGCGTACCGTCTTTGTAGTACGACCAGCTGATTTTGCCGTCTGTGCCGATTTTGCCCTCTTTGAGAGGCGGTTCAACTTCGTATACAGCGGTTACTGTTACGGGTTCAGCCGGCATACCTCTGTCGGGAAGACCCTCCCAGCCTGTAATAACATAACCCTCTTTTTCGGAAGGATTAACTATGCCGTCTTCGATAAGTGCTTTTAATTCTCTGTCAGAAAAAGGTTCGCCTACGTCAAGGTCGTATGTGCCGGCAACCTTGCCGTCTGCCATAAATGTGATTGTGTTGTAGAGAACAATTTCCTTGCTTACTTCACAGCCTGTTTCGTAATCGTCAGTACCGAAAATCAAGGTCAAATCCTGCAAGCCGTCCTCTTTGAGGAGAGGAAGCTCCATAGTGTCTTTGTCAAGCTTGTATTCTGTATATTTTGTACCTTCGGTTTTGCTCGGTATTGCAAGATAGAATTTGTCAAAGCAGTCAACAGCGTTCTGATTAAATTTAACCGTAACGCTTGTGTTCTTTGTCATAGGTGTTCTTTCTCCGCGCTCGCGGTATTTTGTAATGCCCGTGAAATCGAACGAAGGATTGTTATAATAAGCGAAATTGTTGATTGTAACGTGGAACGGTTTAACGTCGTCACATTCTTTTCCGTCCGCAACGGGAAGGTCAATTTCAAGCTTATACGCGCCCGATTCGAGATTTTCGGGAACTTTTATTCCGAGGTTGTAGTAGTTTTCGCACGGAACGCCGTCTATTTGAAGTATGCAGTTGATAACCGAAGACTCCGCCTCAACTTTGGATACAGCGCCTGTTTTCTTGTTTGTGTAGGTGTATACTGTGTTTTCTGTGATGTAATCGGTGTAGTAACCCGACGCATAAACGATTGCACCGCGCATATTTTCGGGGAAATCTTTGTAAATGTCTTCGATTTCGTAGTTTTTGTTCTCCGCGTTCATATCAAATGCAACGTCGGGGAGAGTTACGTTAAACACATTTGACGGAATTTCGCCCGTGTAATCGAATTCGGGGCTCATAGCCGACCATTTAACAGGATTTACACGGTCGGGGTCCCAGTGCTCATAAAATTCGGTGTATGTGTCCGAGCAGACTGCAACTCTGAAAGTATATTTTCCGATACCGTTTTCGGTGAAAATGTCTTTTTTGTCTGTCTGTCCGTATTCGGGAGTACCGAATGCCGTGAATTTCATTATGTCGCCTATTTCGTAGTCCTCATACTCGGGGTTTATTTCGTCCGCAGTATTGTCAACGAGTTTTCCGTTTTTGTAAAATTCAACGAGATAAACTTCTGCATTGGGAACACGCTCGTATTTATAGCATATTTTATCTGTGTATTCCCATTCGCCGGCAGAATTTTTTGACGGCAAACTTTCTACCGACCAACTTAACTTTTCGGGGACTTGGGTTAATTTGCTTGCGTCGATTTTAGCAAAAACCGCCCCTGTCATCATTTGCATAAGCATAAATACAGAAAGTATCAGGCTTATGACTTTGCTTGTTCTTTTCATAAAAACACCCTTTCTTGTGGAAAAATTTTCAAGTTAATGAAAATTATAACACAACTTGGCAGAAAAATCAAGTATGAGTTTTAATATTCGTGTTTAAGTTTATCGAGAATTGGCGGTTTAACCCGTATAATATAGGTAGGAAAAAATTTTAAGGGGGTCAAAATGAAGATAAAGAGCAAGAACTATAACTATGAGCCTATCGGGCAGAGAATAAAAACGGCTCGCATAAAAAAGGGCTATACACAGGCTAAGCTTGCCGACGCGCTGGACGTGAGCTGTCAGCACATAAGCGACATTGAGCGCGGACTGAACGGTATGTCTATCCCTGCGCTTATGGATATATGCACGATTTTGGACGTTGACGCCGACTATATTCTGTTCGGTATGGCAACGCGCGCGCAGAGCAATCCGATAAATGTTATACTTGAAAAAATGACTTCCGAACAGCGCACCCACGCGGAGGAAATTCTTATCGCCTACGCAAAATCGTGCGGTGTGCAGTGATGAACATACAAAAAAGGCTTTGCAGTTTTATTTGCAAAGCCTTTTAATTTTAAAGCGAATATATTTCCACATTGTCCTTGCCGTCGGTTTCGGTGAGGTTAACTTTCACAACCTCCGAGTGCGACGTGGGAAGATTTTTTCCCACAAAATCGGCGCGGATAGGAAGTTCTCTGTGTCCGCGGTCCACCATTGTGAAAAGCTCTATTTTGTCGGGTCTGCCGATGCTCATCACCGCGTCCATTGCCGCGCGCACCGTTCTGCCCGTGTATATCACGTCATCCGCAAGAACCACCGTTTTGCCGTTTATATCGAAATTTATATCGGTGGAATTGATTATCGGGTCGGGCGAGATGTGCGACAAATCGTCGCGGTAGAGCGTGATGTCCAAAACGCCGACGTCCACTTTCACACCCTCAATATCATAAATGTTTTTTGCAATGCGCTGTGCAATGGGCACTCCGCGCGTTTTTATTCCGATAACCGCAAGGTTTTCAACATTGCCGTTTTTTTCGATAATCTGGTGCGCTATGCGGACAAGCGCACGGTTAAATGCCGAGCTGTCCAGAATTTCGGATTTAAGCTTCATAATTATTCACTCGCTTTTTTCGACAAGATAAGGTTTACGATAATTCCGAGAATAAGCGCGCAGGCAATTTCGGTGAGTGTAACCTGACCGAGCTTGAGCGCCATACCGCCGATACCCGAGATGAGAATTGCCGATACAACAAAGAGGTTGCTGTTGTCGTTAAGGTCTACAGCCTGGAGCATTTTAAGACCGCTTACTGCGATAAAGCCGTAGAGTGTTACGCACACACCGCCCATTACGCACGACGGAATTGTTGCAAGGAATGTTACAAACGGTCCGAAGAACGAGATAAGAATTGCCATAATCGCCGTTGTGAGAATAGTTACAACAGACGCGTTGCCTGTGATTGCAACACAGCCTACCGACTCGCCGTATGTTGTGTTGGGACAGCCGCCGAAGAATGCGCCGACCATTGAACCAACGCCGTCACCGAGGAGTGTTCTGTGAAGTCCCGGCTCTTTCAAAAGCTCTCTGTCAATAACGCTTGAAAGGTTTTTGTGGTCTGCAATGTGCTCCGCAAAAACAACGAATGCAACGGGAACATATGCAACCGCTATTGTAGCTATGTATTTTGCGTCAACCGCCGCAAAGCCTTTTTTAGCCTCGAAGAATGTGAAGTCGGGGTACCACTGCATATTGTTAAAGAGCGAGAAGTCGATAACCATAAATGTGTCGTTGCCCGTTTTAATGCCGATTACGGTGAAAATTGCCGCAACCGCGTAGCCTGCGAGAATACCGATGATAAACGGAATAAGTTTTGTCATTTTTTTGCCGTAAACCGAGCAAATCATAACCGTAAGAAGTGTTACAAGTGCGCAGATAAGACCGATCCAGCCTTTAGCGCCCATAACGTAAACCGAGTTTGCCGCATCAAATTCGGCAAATTTAAGCATATCGCCGATTGCGTTGCCCGAAAGCGAAAGTCCGATGATTGCAACCGTAGGTCCGATTACAACGGGAGGCATAAGTTTGTCAATCCATTTTACGCCGGCAAATTTTACAACGATTGCGATTACAACATATACAAGACCCGCAAAAATTGCACCGATGATGAGTCCTGCGTGACCTGCCTCAACCGAAACGGCGCCTGCAAAAGCCGCGAACATTGAGCCTAAGAAAGCGAAAGACGAGCCGAGGAACACCGGGCTTTTGAATTTTGTGAACAAAAGGTATACGATTGTGCCGACACCTGCACCGAAAAGCGCCGCCGACTGCGACATTCCGTTGCCGATGATGGACGGAACCGCGATTGTTGCCGCCAAAATTGCAAGAAGCTGCTGGAATGCGAACACGAGCAGCTGCCCGAATTTAGGCTTGTCGTTTACGTCGTAGATAAGTTTCATAAAAAATCTCCTGTCTGCCCTTTTGGGCGGTAAAATTATAGGATATTTTTAAATAATAAAAATGCCTTGTCCGAAGCATAATACGGACAAGGCAAAATAAGCGCAGTAATACTATTGTCAATCTTGCCGACGTCCCGCATCGGATTTAAAGATATCCTACTTGTTGCAAAAAGTATATCATACATTTTTCCAAATGTAAAGCGGTTTTTGAAAATATTGTAATTTTTTGACGTTTTTTGTACCAATTTTTTGTAAAAATTTTATCAAAAAATCGGTTTGCACAAAAATTTAAAAGTGTTTGTGCAAAACTTTGTAAAAAAATTTATGCAAAATCTTAATTTTCGGTTTACATATTTTTAATTTTGTGATATAATTATATGGATTATAATTTAAAGCGTTTAAGAGGAACAAAATGTCAAAACGAGAAAATGTAAATGTCACAAATGAAGAAATAGAAAATCAAAAGCGGATTATAAAGCTTGTTGCGGAGATTAACGCAGGGAGTGAAAAATTTGCTTTTGTGGAAACCTACGGCTGTGCGCAGAACGTAAACGATTCCGAGCGTCTTTTGGGTATGCTTGAAGAAATGGGCTATAAAAAGACCGATGACAAAAACAAGGCGGACGTTATCATCTACAACACCTGCGCCGTGCGCGAAAACGCGGAGCTTAAGGTTTTCGGAAATATCGGCGCGCTGAAAGCGCTGAAACGCGCAAAACCGAGCCTTATTATCGGCGTCTGCGGTTGTATGATGCAGCAGGAGCACATTGTGGAGCAGATTAAAAAGCGATACAAGCACGTTGATATTGTGTTCGGCACACATTCGCTCTACCGTTTCCCCGAAATTTTCTACAATGCCGAAAATTTTCACGAACGCGTTATCGAGTTTGTCAACGAGGACGGCAAAATTGCCGAAAATCTGCCTATGCACCGCGATAATTCGCCTCTTGCCGGCGTTTCGGTTATGTACGGATGCAACAATTTCTGCACCTACTGCATTGTGCCGTATGTGCGCGGACGCGAGCGAAGCCGTATGAAAGAGGACATTATGAAGGAAGTAAAAAATCTTGCCGAAAACGGAGTTAAGGAAATTATGCTCCTGGGGCAGAATGTAAATTCCTACGGCAAGGACATTGACGGCTACATCGACTTTCCCGACCTTTTAAACGAGGTTTCAAAGGCGGACGGAATTGAGCGCATACGCTTTATGACGAGCCATCCGAAAGATTTGTCGGACAAGCTTATCGACGTGATGGCGCAGAACAAAAAGGTCTGCAAACAGCTCCATTTGCCGATACAGTGCGGAAGCGACAAAATTTTAAAGGCTATGAACCGAAAATACACAAGTGAGCAGTATCTTGAAAAAATAAGAAAAGTTAAGGAAAAAATTCCGAACGTCACGCTCACAACCGACATTATCGTGGGTTTTCCCGGCGAGGACAACGACGATTTCGAGCATACTATGGAGGTTTTGAAAACCGTAAGATACGACAGCGTATTTTCGTTTATATATTCAAAAAGGCACGGAACGCCTGCCGAAAAAATGGAGGACGTTCTTACCAAAGAAGAAAAAAAGAAAAATTTCGACAGAATGTTAGAACTTCAAAATATTATTTCCGCCGAGAAAAACAAGGAATACGACGGAAAAGAATTTGACATTCTGGTTGAGGGCGAAAGCAAAACCAACTCCGACTTTATGACGGGCAGAACCGACGGCGGAAAAATCGTCAACTTTAAAGGCGAAAAAAGCCTTGTCGGCAAGATAGTCAGGGTTAAAATCACAAACGCGCATACTTGGTCACTTTCGGGTGAATTGGTATAAATTTTTATTATTATAAAGGAGAATTTTATTATGCAGGATATTATGGACAAAGCAAAAGAGCTGGGAATTATGATTGCCGAGAGCGAGGAATTTAAAGCATTTAAGCTTGCCGAGGCAAATCAGCTTGACGATAAAGAGGCGGTTGAACTTATGATGGAATATCACACAACGCGCGAGGACCTCACAAAAAAAGCATCCAACCCCGACATCACAAAAGAGGAATTTGAGGTTATTCAGAACGACGCGAAGGCCGCTTTTGAGAAAATTATGGCGAACAGGAGCATTGCGGCATATGTTGACGCACAGCAGAATTTTTCTAATCTTATGAGCAAAATCAACGGCATTTTGGGTTACTACGTTTCGGGCAAGGACAACGAGGAAGGCTGTACGGGAAGCTGTTCGTCCTGCGGCGGATGCCATCACTAATTTTTAGGGAAAGGTTTCTTTGACTATGGCTGATAAAAATGCTGTTACACCTATGATGAAGCAATATTTGCAGGTGAAAGAGCAGTATAAAGACTGTCTTTTGTTTTTCAGGCTCGGCGACTTTTACGAAATGTTTTTCGACGACGCGCTGATTGCCTCAAAGGTTTTGGAGCTTACTCTCACGGGCAGAAACTGCGGACAAGAGGAAAAAGCGCCGATGTGCGGTGTGCCGTATCACAGCGTGCAAAGCTACATTGCGCGCCTTGTAAAACAGGGATATAAGGTTGCAATCTGCGAGCAGATGGAGGATCCGGCGCTTGCAAAAGACATTGTAAAGCGCGACGTCGTGAGGGTTGTAACCCCCGGAACGGCGAACCTTGATATGGCGCTTTCGGACAGTACAAACAATTTTCTTGCGTGCATTTACACCGACGACGAAAATTTCGGCATTTGTTTTGCCGACGTTTCGACGGGCGACTTTTTCGCGACCTACGGCAGACAGGACATTGCCGAGGGCAAAATGGCAAACGTTATTGCGTGCTACAAGCCGACCGAAATTATAGCAAATCAAAGCGCGCTTAAATTTGAAAAGGTTTTTGCAAATCTTAAAAAACGCTGTGATTTTTATTTAAGCTACGTTCCCGACGAGGATTTTGAACTTGCGGACTGCGAAAACAGAGTGAGAGAAAAATTCGGCGCGTATTCCGAGTCGGAACAGGCGCTCGGCGAAAATAAATATGCTCTCCGCGCCGCGGGCGGTGCGCTCAAATATCTTGACGACACGCAGAAAGTGTCGCTTTCAAACATTTCAAAGGCGAGCGTTTACAATTCGTCGTCTTTTGTTGAAATCGACCTTTCGTCGCGCAGAAATCTTGAGCTTACCGAAACAATGCGCGACAAGGGCAAAAAAGGCTCGCTTTTGGGAATACTCGACAAAACGTCTACCAGTATGGGCGCGCGCCTTTTGAGAAAATGGATTGAACAGCCTCTTATAAATTCGGACGAGATAAATATGCGTCTTGACGCGGTGGAGTTTTTTGTAAAAAACATCGCCGTGCGCTCCGAGGCGGTTAAAGCGCTCGGCGGAATAGGCGACATTGAAAGAATTATGTCAAAGGTGGTTTACGGTTCGGTGAATGCGCGCGAACTGGTGGCGCTCAAAAACAGTCTTTTGTTTCTTTCTGAAATAAAACAGGTTTCAAAAGATTTTGAAACGCCGTATTTAACGCGCATTGCGGAAAGCCTTGACGCGGCAACCGATTTGTATAAACTTATAAATTCCGCGTTTGTTGACGACCCTCCGCTGACCGTGCGCGAGGGCGGTATGATAAAACCCGGGTTCGACCCCGAACTTGACAAAATTAAAGACACCGTTAAAAACGGCGCGCGCATTATCGCGGAAATTGAGGCGAGAGAGCGCGAGGCGACGGGTGTTAAAAACCTTAAAATTTCATACAACCGAGTTTTCGGATATTATATTGAAATCACAAAATCGAACATCGACAAAGCGCCCGACAGATATATAAGGAAGCAAACGCTTACAAACTGTGAAAGATATATCACCGAGGAGCTTAAAGATGTGGAAAACACCATTCTCGGCGCAAACGAGCGCGTCACTGCGATTGAATACGACGATTTCTGCGCGGTGCGCGACGCGGTGAGCCGAAATATGGACAGAATTCTTCTTCAGGCAAAGCTTGTTGCGGTGATAGACGTTTTGTCGTCGTTCGCGCTTGTTGCCGAGTCGAACGGCTATGTTAAGCCGGCGGTGGACGACAGCGATGTTATCGACATTAAAAACGGCAGACACCCGATAGTCGAGAAGTTTTTGACCGACTCGCTTTTTGTGCCGAACGATACATATCTTGACACCGATAAAAACAGGTTTGCGATTATAACCGGTCCGAATATGGCAGGTAAATCGACATATATGCGCCAGACGGCGGTTATCGCAGTGATGGCGCAAATCGGCAGTTTTGTGCCGGCGAGCGAGTGCCGAATAGGCGTTGTGGACAAAATTTTCACGCGCGTCGGCGCGTCGGACGATTTGGCGGCAGGGCAGAGTACGTTTATGGTTGAAATGAACGAGGTTGCAAATATTTTGAACAACGCGACCAAAAAAAGCCTGCTCATTTTGGACGAAATCGGACGCGGAACAAGCACGTTTGACGGACTTTCAATCGCGTGGGCGGTGGTGGAATATTTGAGCGATAAAAACCTTATCGGCGCAAAATCGCTTTTTGCAACCCACTATCACGAGCTTATCGCGCTTGAGGACGAAATCGACGGTGTGAACAACTATTCCATTGCGGTTAAAAAGCATGGCGACGATATAACATTCCTGCGCAAAATCGTAAAAGGCGGAACCGACGACAGTTTCGGTATTGAGGTTGCGCATCTTGCAGGCGTGCCGAAAAAGGTTGTTTCGCGCGCAAAAGAAATTTTGGCGAACATTGAAAAAGGCGAATTTTCGCGCGAGCACAAAAGCATAAGCTATGATGCCGATAAAACGGCAAGCGAGGAAATTTCAAACAAGGTTATCGGAATGATTAAAAATTACGATATTTCAACGCTAACGCCGATTGAGGCGCTGAACGAAATTTATAAACTTCAGAAAATCGTATCGGAGAATGACTGAAACAAGGAGGTGCGTTTATGGGAAAAATCAACGTTTTAACAGAAGAAGTTGCAAATATGATTTCCGCGGGCGAGGTGGTAGAACGTCCTGCGTCGGTGGTGAAAGAGCTTGTTGAAAATTCCGTAGACGCAGGCGCGACGAGCGTTACCGTCGAGATTAAAAACGGCGGTATGTCGTATATCCGCGTGACCGACAACGGCGGAGGAATTGAAAAAGACGATCTTAAAACCGCGTTTTTGCCTCACGCGACAAGCAAAATCAAAAACGGCGCCGACCTTGCAAAAATTATGACGCTCGGTTTCCGCGGAGAGGCGCTTGCAAGCATTGCGGCGGTGTCGTCGGTTGAGGTTTTCACCAAAACAAAAGCCGATAATTTCGGTTCGCTCATCACCGTAAAAGGCGGAAAAGTTCTTGAGGAGGACGAAACGGGCTGTGCGGACGGCACGACGGTTATCGTGCGCGATTTGTTTTTCAACACGCCGGCGCGTATGAAATTTTTGAAGAAAGATTCGGCGGAAACGGCGTATATCACCGACGTGATGAATAAGGTGATTTTGGGAAATCCGTCGGTCGCGGTGAAATACATAAGTCAGTCAAAAACGGTGACGTCGGCAGGCGACGGAAACTTAAAAAATGCGATTTTTGCCGTTTACGGCGCGGATTACGCAAAAAATATAATCGAGGTTGACTATTCCGACGAAAATATCCGCGTGTCGGGATTTATCGGAAATTCGCAGATTTCGCGCAACACGCGCGCGTATCAGACGTTTTTTATAAACGGCAGAAATTTTGTCAGCAGAGCACTTTCCGCGGCGCTTTCCGAGGGGTGCAAAAACACCGTTATGGTGGGAAAATTCCCGTTTGCGGTGCTGAACGTTGAGGTAAACCCTGCGTTTGTGGACGTAAACGTTCACCCTACAAAAATGGAGGTGCGTTTTTCGGACGACAAAAAAGTTTTCGAGGCGGTTTACTGGGCGGTGAAAAATGCGCTGGAGAAAAAGCGCGTTGTGCCTGAAATGAAGATGCCCGAAAGAAAGCTTGAAAAAAAGAAATTCGACGTTCCGGAGGGCATAAAAAAGTCAAATCAGATTGACATAAACCTTTTGCGCGACGCGTTTGTAAAGCCTAAAGAAAGCTATCGCGCGGACAAAACGGATATAAAAATTTCCGATATTAAACCTGATATTAAAAAAGAAGAAAACACCGAAATCAAATCGGAAAAACATATAAATAGTGAAGAAAAAGTTTCAGATACTCAAAACGGCGCGGTTAACACTCAAATTCCGAGAGCCGAGCGCGTCACGATTGACGATTTAAAGCCGAAAGCGGACACAAAAGCGTTAAACGACGAGGGCGAATATTATCCCGACGATGAATTTGTGCGCACTGCGTCAAAAGCCGAAACGTATGAAAGCATAAAAAAGACTTCGGAAAATTCCGAAAAAAATGCGGTAAAGGAGAGCGAAACCGCCGATTACAGCGCAAAGCTCAATGTATATGAAAATGACGGCAGCGAAAGGAATGTGCAAACAAACGGCGTAAACCTTAAAGCCGGAATAGATTTCAGAATTGTGGGGCAGATTTTTTCAACATATATAATCGTTGAAAAAAGCGGTGAAATGTGCATTATCGACCAGCACGCCGCGCACGAGAGGCTCTATTTTGAAGAGTTTGCCGAGGACTACAAAAACAAGAGCATTTTGTCGCAGATTATGCTCATTCCTGCGACGGTGAGCCTTGCGCCGACGCTTTTTGAAACGGTGTCGGAAAACAAAGAATTTTTCGCCTCTCTCGGTTTTGAAATTGACGACTTCGGCGACAATGTAGTTATAGTAAGAAAAATCCCCGCCGCTCTGGAGGGGTGCGGAATTGACGGACTGATTGTTGAAATTGCGGAAATTCTGCAAAACAAAAGCAAGGTCGATTTAACCGATTTGTCGGAAATTTCGCTTCACACAATGGCGTGCAAGCGCGCCATAAAGGGCAATACTCCGCTTTCGTATAAAGAAATGGAGGACCTTGTGCAAAAGGTTTACACACTCGGAAACATAAACACCTGTCCGCACGGGCGCCCGATTGAAATAAAAATGAGCAAAAAAGATTTGGAAAAAGAGTTTAAAAGGATTGTCTGATGACTGATAAAAATAAAATTTTTGCCGCCGCGATTGTGGGTCCCACGGGCGTCGGCAAAACAAAAACGTCGGTTTTGCTGGCAAAAAAGATAAACGCGCAGATTGTTTCCGCCGATTCTATGCAGGTTTACAGGCATATGGACATCGGCACGGCAAAAGCGTCGGAGGACGAGATGTGCGGCGTTAAGCACTATATGCTCTCGGTTGCCGAGCCGTGGGAGGAATACAACGTTGTACGGTACGTCAGCGAGGCGAAAGAGGCGGTAAACGAAATTTTTGAAAACGGATTTTTTCCGCTCGTTGTGGGCGGTACGGGGCTTTATGCCGACGCGCTTTTAAACGGAACCGATTTTTCGGTTACGGCAAATGACGAGGAATACAGGGAATATCTTAAAAAAACCGCCGAGGAAAAAGGCTGTGAATATCTTCACGAAATGCTTGAAAAAATTGATAAAGAAAGCGCGGAAAAAATTCACTGCAACAATGTGAAAAGGGTTATTCGCGCGCTGGAAATTTATCACGTTACGGGCAAAACAAAAACCGAAAACGACAGTGACGCAAACAAAAACGCAAACGGCATTGACTGCGTTAAAATAGGGCTTTATCTTGAAAATGCCGTGCTTTACGAAAGAATAAACGCGCGCGTGGACGAGATGATAAAAAACGGTCTTATCGGCGAGGTTGAAAAAATTTTGAAAAGCGAAAAAGGCTTTTCAAAAACGTCGTCGCAGGCAATCGGCTACCGCGAAATTATAGATTATTTAAACGGCAAAACAACGCTTTTTGAGGCAACAGAGCTTTTAAAACGCAATTCGCGCCGATATGCAAAGCGCCAGTACACTTGGTTTATGCGCGACAAAAGCATAAACTGGATTGACGCGGAAAATTTGCCGTGCGAAAAAATGGCGGAACAATGCGAAGAAATTATAAACAATGCGAAAAGGGAGAGAAACATTTTATGAAACAGACAAATTTTCAGGACGTATTTTTGAATGCGGTAAGAAAGGAAAAGGTTGACGTTACCGTTTATCTTACAAACGGTTTTCAGTTCAACGGTCAGGTGCGAAGCTTTGACAATTTCACCATTATGCTTGAAGTAAACGGCAAAGAACAGCTTGTTTTCAAACACGCGGTGTCTACGATTATTCCGCGCCGCGCGGTTGATTTTTCAAAATACGAAAACTGATTTGTGATAAAAATTTGATTTGGCGGTGACGCAGGGTTGAATAAAAAATATACAAAACTTTTACTTGTTTGCGCGGTTTTAGCGGTTGTTCTCATTTCGTATTTTATGGTTAATCCGGCGTCCGGCAAGGAAATGGTTTTTTCGGGAAGTATGGAAAACACCACAGAGCATATGGGAATTATAATCCGCAGCGAACAGAAAATCGACACAAACCTTTCGGGTACAATTTCCGCTAAAGTTGCGGACGGCACGCTTGTGCCGGCAGGAAAGCTTATCGCCTCGGTTGTAAACGAAAACGCCGACAGTGAGGTTCAGGCAAATCTTGCGAAAATCAACAAACGCATAGACGAGCTTGAAAGCGCAAAAAAGGTGAGCGACAATTTTACAGACGACGTTTACAAGCTGGACAGCAAAATTTCCGAAAAGGTTTCAAGCCTTGTCTACTACACGAATATCGGCGACAACAAAAAAATAACCGAAACAAAGGCGGAGATTTCCGCTTTGTACGACAAGAAAAATAAGGTCGATTCGTCGGGCGCGGCAATAAAAACCGACTTGGAAAACCTCACCGCGCAGAAAAACGAGCTTGAAGCACAGCTTGCAGAGTTTGAGCAGAACGTTTATGCGCCGACGCCGGGAGTGTTTATATCACACACCGACGGCTACGAGGACGTTTTGAGCGTTGACAACGCAAAGAATTTGAAATATTCCGATTTTAAAAATATCGCCGAAACACTCAAAAAGAATGAGGAAAAAGGCGGAGAAGAAAAAAACGAAATCAAGCTTATTGACAACTATATGTGGTGCGTTGCTCTTGCCGCGGACAAGGACAGATGTGCCGATTTTGAAGTCGGCGAGGAGGTTTTTATCCGCATAAACGACGACAGCAGAAACATCAAGGGCAACATTATGTCCATCTCGGACGATAAGGGTTCAAATCACGTTATTGTGGTGAGCACCACGGCATACGACGCAGATTCGTATATGCAGCGCTCGGTTGACGTTGAGCTTATCAAAAATATTTATTCGGGACTTAAAGTTCCCGTGAGCGCGCTCACCAAAAAAGACGGCGTTGACGGCGTTTATGTGGTTAACGACAATACCGAAAAGTTTAAAACGGTTGAGATTATTTATAAAGATGAAAAATACGCGATTGTAAAAGAAAACAATGCCGACGCAAACGCGCTTTTGCTTTACGACGAGGTTTCAACGTCGCCAAAGCATTAGCAAAACGGCAAAAGTTTCAAAAAATTTTTAATCGGGAGCTGACGGATTTTGAGTATTGCTGAAAACATAGAAAAAGTAAGGCAAAACATTAAAACGGCGTGTGAAAGGTCGGGCAGAAATTATGAAGATGTGACGATTCTCGGCGTGACAAAAACCGTCGGGGTTGACGACATTATGTGCGCCGTAAATGAGGGAATTTGCGACCTCGGCGAAAACAGGGTTCAGGAATTTATGGAAAAATACGACAAAATTCCGGGCGTTAAATGGCACATAATCGGGCATCTTCAAACAAACAAAGTAAAATACATAATCGGCAAAACAAAGCTTATCCACTCTGTTGACACGTTAAAACTTGCCGAAGAAATCGAACGTCTTTCAAAAAAGCAAAATGTTACGACCGATATTCTGCTCGAAGTTAACATTTCGGGCGAAGAGTCGAAAAGCGGTATGAGCGAGGACGAAATTTTGCCGATGCTTGAAAAAATTGAAGAATTTTCGTCGGTAAAGGTGCGCGGATTTATGACAATGGCGCCGAAATTTGCGTCCGAGGACGAAATTCGTCAAATTTTTAGAAAATTATATAAAATTTTTGTTGACATATCGCGAAAAAAATATAATAATATTAGTATGGACTATTTGTCTATGGGAATGAGCTCCGATTACACCGTTGCGGTGGAGGAGGGCGCAAACATTGTGCGCATAGGCTCAAAAATTTTTAAAGAGTAAATCAAAACATTAAATTTTAACATAAAATTTTTTCATAAAAGTAAAATATTTGAAATGGGGATTGGTGTTATGGCAAACTTTATGGACAAGGTTACAAATTTTCTGGGACTCGGCAGTGAGGACAACGACGAGGCGATAGACGCGGTTATGCCCGAAGAAAGGGAGGAACAGCGCCCGTCTTTCACACCGTCGCGCAAAAATAAAGTGGTTAACATTCACACAACCACACAGCTTAAGGTGGTTATCATTCAGCCGACCGCTTATTCGGACGCGCAGGAAATTGCCGATCATTTGAAGTCGAAAAAACCCGTTGTTGTCAACCTTGAAAAGCTTGACAAGGACGTTGCGGTTAAGATTGTAAACTTTTTGAGCGGTGCGGTTTATGCGCTGGACGGCAGTATGCAGAAGGTTTCAAACGGAATTTTGCTTCTCGCGCCGTACAATGTCGGCATTATGGGCGACTTCGGCGAGGAGCTTAAAATGCACGGCCTTTTTGACGCCGAATAATGGACAAGCTTAAATTTTTGTCGGGCATAGACGGCATTGAACGCAAAAATTTGTTTTCGCTCATTTTTGACAGAATTAAAAAAAGTGAATTTTCGGACAGCGTAAGTTTTACGCCGTTTCTGACGCCTGCCGACGCGATTTTGCTTGAAAAAAAGCTTTCGTCGGCGCATTTTGAAAATTATTCGTCATTCGGCGGATATGACGGCGCGGAAAGAAAAATTTACGCGTTCGGCGAGTGCGGAAAAGATGATTTTCCGCTTGTTAAGCTTAAAATTTCAACGCGCGATAAAAGCGTTTTTGAACACAGAGATTATCTCGGCTCGGTGCTTTCGCTCGGAATTAAACGCGAAAAAATAGGGGATATTATGATTTTATCCGATTTTGCGGTTATGTTTGCGGATGCCGATATTGCCGATTTTCTCAAGTTGGAACTTAAAAAAATTGCACGCGCAAACGTTAAATGCGAAATTTTTGACGGCGATTTTGATTTTGACGGCGAGCGCGAATTTGACGAAGTGACAAAAACCGTGACGTCGTTAAGGCTGGACTGCGTTGTGAGCGCGTTTTGCTCAAAATCGCGCGCGGTTTCGGACGCTCTTATCACAGAGGGCAGAGTTTTTCTAAACTATGAATGTGAAAAAAATTTGTCAAAGCAGGTTTCAAATAATGATGTTTTGACGGTGCGCGGTTTCGGCAAGGGCATAATTTTGACCGATTTTCCGCTCACTAAAAAGAATAAACGCCGTATTTGCGTTAAATATTATGTATGAGGTGATTTAAGGTGCTTTCTCCGCTTGATATTGAAAGTAAAAAATTTATAAAATCCGCGGTCGGCGGATACAACAGAGCCGACGTAGACAAGTTTATGGAGCTTGTTTTGGCTGACTACGAAAAGCTTTACCGCGAAAATATCGCGTTAAAGGACAAGACAAACACTCTTTCGGACGCGGTTGACCATTACAAATCAATGGAGGACACAATGCAAAGCACGCTTCTGGTTGCGCAGAGCGCGAGCGAGGAAGTGCGCAATAATGCGTCGGAAAAGGCGCGCCTTATAATTGAGGACGCAAACAAAAAGGCGGAGGACATTATAAAAAATGCCAACGCCGAAATGCAGAAAAGCGCCGAGAAAAACGAGCAGTTAAAGCGCGACTACATACTATTTAAATCCCGTGTTATTGCGGAATTTGAAACATATCTCAAGACTATGAAATCAAACATTCAAAACGGCGAAAATCAGGAAAACAAAAATTAGTTTTAATTTTTATATATACATTTTTGTTTGGCAGTTTTAAAAAAGGAGTTGTTTTATAAGTGGAAGAATTCGATTACAGCAAAACCCTTAATCTTCCCAAAACCGATTTTTCTATGAGGGCAAATCTTCCCCAGAAAGAGCCTGAAATGGTGAAAAAATGGGACAGCGAAGGGCTTTACGAGCAGTTGATGGAGGAGAACAAGGGCAAGCAGGAATTTACTCTGCACGACGGTCCTCCGTTTGCAAACGGCGACATTCATTTGGGCCACAGTTTGAATAAAATTTTAAAAGATATTATTCTTCGTTTTAAAAATATGGACGGTTACCGCGCGCAGTATATCCCCGGCTGGGATACGCACGGACTTCCGATTGAGGTTCAGGCAATAAAGAAACTCAAAATCAAAAAAGACGAGGTATCGACAAGCGAATTCCGCAAAATCTGCGAGGATTTCGCTATGAAATATATCAACAATCAGGCTGAACAGTTTAAAAGACTCGGTGTTTTGGCGGACTACAAGCATCCGTATTACACACTTCAGCCGCAGTTTGAAGGCAGACAGATTGAAGTTTTCGGAAAAATGGCAAATTCGGGCGTTATCTATAAAGGTATGAAACCCGTTTACTGGTGCCCCGACTGCGAAACTGCGCTTGCCGAGGCGGAGATTGAATATGCCGAGGACAAGACAAATTCAATTTACGTGCGTTTCCGCGTAAACGACGACAAGGGCGTTTTCAAAGGCTTTGACAAAGACAAAATCTTCTTTGTAATCTGGACGACCACAACCTGGACTCTCCCCGGAAACGTCGCAATTTGCTTAAACCCCGATTTTATCTATGCTTTGGTTGACGTCGGCGGTGAATACTACGTTGTTGCGAAAGACCTTGTTGACACGTTCTGCAAGGCTGCAAATATTGAAAATTACAAAATTGCCGCAGAATTTGACGGCAAAGATTTGGAATACATCACCTGCAAGCACCCGTTTATCGACCGCGATTCTTTGGTAATTCTCGGTGACCACGTTACGCTTGACGCAGGTACAGGCTGTGTTCATACCGCTCCCGGTCACGGCGCTGAGGACTTTGTTGCGTGCCAGAATTACGATTTGCCGATTATCGTTCCCGTCGATTCAAAGGGCGTGCTGAACGAGGAGGCAGGCAAATTTGCCGGTATGTATTACGAAAAATCGAACTCGGCGATTATAGACGAACTTAAAAGCACAAATTCGCTCGTTGCAATCGAGCCGATTATCCACCAGTATCCCCACTGCTGGAGATGCTCGTCGCCTATCGTTTTCCGTGCGACAGAGCAGTGGTTCGCGTCGGTTGACAAGTTTAAAAAAGCCGCGGTTGAGGCTATTAAAGAGGTTGACTGGCTTCCCAAATGGGGCGAGGAAAGAATTACAAAAATGGTTGAGGACAGGAGCGACTGGTGTATTTCGCGTCAGAGAAAATGGGGTGTTCCCATTCCGATTTTCTACTGCGAGGAGTGCGGTCACGAGCTTATAAACGAAGAAACCATCAAAATTATATCAAAACTTTTCAGCGAAAAAGGCTCGGGAATTTGGTACGAGCTTGACGCGTCGGAAATTCTTCCCAAGGGCACAAAATGCGAAAAGTGCGGCTGCGAGCATTTCACAAAAGAGAAAGATATTATGGACGTTTGGTTTGACTCGGGTTCGAGCCATTATGCCGTTTTGGAGGGCCGTGACAATTTAAGCTGGCCTGCGGACGTTTATCTTGAGGGCAACGACCAGTACCGCGGTTGGTTCCAGTCGTCGCTTTTGACAAGCGTTGCGCTCGGAAAAAAAGCGCCGTACAAAAAGGTTATCACGCACGGTATGGTTGTTGACGGCAACGGCAAAAAAATGTCGAAATCGCTTGGCAACGGCATAGACCCGCTTGAAGTTGCGAAAAAATACGGTATCGACATTCTCCGTTTGTGGGTTGTTTCGTCCGACTACAAAACAGACGTAAGAATAAGCAACGATATTTTGAAACAGCTTTCAGAAAGCTACCGAAAAATCAGAAATACGGCGAGATATATCCTCGGCAACACCGCGGATTTCAATCCCGATACCGATTCGGTTGAATATAAAGATATGCTCGAAATCGACCGCTGGGCGCTCTACAAACTCAATGCGCTCTGCAAAAAGGCGCTTGAGGCGTACAGGAGCTACGAATTCCATTCGCTCCAGCACGCAATTCACCATTTCTGCGTCGTTGATATGAGTAACTTCTATCTTGATATTATAAAAGACAGACTTTACACCGAAAAAGCGGACAGCCAGGCGAGAAGAAGCGCGCAGACGGCAATGTATAAAATTCTCGACGCGCTTGTGAAACTCCTTGCGCCGGTGCTTTGCTTTACGACGGAGGAAATCTGGAACGCTATGCCCCACGCAAAAGAGGACGCGAAAAAGCACGTTATGTTTGCAGGTATGCCGAAGGTTTGCGGCGAATACGACGACAGTGCGCTTGCCGAAAAATACGACAGACTTATTGCGATTAAAAACGATGTCAGCAAAGCTCTTGAAAGCGCGCGAAACGAAAAGATTATCGGTCATTCGCTCAACGCGAAGGTCGAAATCAGCGCAGAGGGCGATTTGTACGCGTTCCTGAAAGAAAACGAAAACGAGCTTAAAACCGTGTTCATCACCTCAGACGCTTGCGTTCACGAGGGCAAGAGCGACGGTGTAAAAGGCGAGGAAACGGGTGCGTACATCAAAATTTCGGTGTCGGACGGCGAAAAGTGCGAAAGATGCTGGATGTATTCAACAACGGTCGGTGAGGACAAAGACCACCCGACACTGTGCAAACGCTGTGCAGACGTTGTAAAGAGTTTATAAGATAAGTTTTTTAAAAGTTCAGATGCCGATTTTTTGTCGGCTCTGAATTTTTACATATGATTTTGTATTTTTCTATTAAATTTTGGGAGGTATATGATGAACGACAAATTTGCATTTGAAGGTCTTACGTTTGACGACGTGTTGCTTATTCCGCAGAAAAGCGATGTTCTGCCCAATGAGATTGACCTTACAACCAAGCTTACAAACAATATTACACTCAACATTCCTATGATGAGCGCCGCTATGGACACCGTTACCGAATCTGCGCTTGCCATTGCAATGGCGCGCGAGGGCGGAATAGGCATAATTCACAAGAATATGTCAATCGAGGCGCAGGCTATTGAGGTTGACAAGGTTAAAAGGTCGGAGCACGGCGTTATTGTTGACCCGTTCCATCTTTCGCCCGAGCATACGCTTGAGGACGCAGACAATATTATGGGAAAATACAGAATTTCGGGCGTGCCGATTACAGACGACAGCGGTAAGCTTGTCGGAATACTTACAAACCGCGATTTGCGCTTTGAAACCGACTTTTCAAAACAGATTAAATACGTTATGACAAAGGAAAACCTTATCACCGCCCCCGAGGGCACAACTCTCGACGAGGCGAAAAAAATCCTTATGACGCACAAAATCGAAAAACTCCCGATTGTTGACAAAAACGGCAATCTTAAAGGACTTATCACCATTAAAGATATTGAAAAATCGGTGAAATACCCCAATTCCGCAAAAGATTCGAGCGGACGCCTTCTTGCAGGTGCGGCAATCGGCATCACAAACGACGTTCTCGACAGGGTTGAGGCGCTTGTTGCGTCGCACGTTGACGTTTTGGTGCTCGACTCGGCGCACGGTCATTCGGCAAACATTTTCAAATGCATTAAAAAAGTTAAAGAGGCATTTCCGCACGTTGACCTCATTGCCGGAAACATTGCAACCGCAGAGGCGGCGGAGGATTTGATTGACGCCGGCGTTGACGCGATTAAAGTCGGCATAGGACCCGGTTCAATCTGCACAACCCGTATCGTTGCTGGTATCGGTATGCCCCAGATAAGCGCAATTTACAACGCGTCGCAGGTTGCCAAAAAGAAAGGTATTCCCGTTATCGGCGACGGCGGTATCAAATATTCGGGCGACATCACAAAGGCGATTGCCGCCGGTGCGAACGTTATTATGATAGGAAGTCTCCTTGCAGGCTGTGAGGAAAGCCCGGGCGAAATTGAAATTTATCAGGGCAGAAACTTTAAGGTTTACCGCGGAATGGGTTCGCTCGCCGCTATGGAAAAGGGAAGCCGTGACAGATACTTCCAGACGGGCACCAAAAAGCTTGTTCCCGAGGGCGTTGAGGGACGTGTTCCCTACAAAGGACCGCTTGCCGACACTGTTTATCAGCTCCTCGGCGGTTTGAGGTCGGGTATGGGATACTGCGGTGCGAAAAACATTAACGACCTTATCGAAAACGGCAAATTTGTCCGCATTACGGGTGCAGGTCTTAAAGAAAGCCACCCCCACGATATTTACATCACAAAAGAGGCGCCCAACTACAGCGCACAGGTATAAAAAACAAACCCCAAACGTACTTTTCGTTTGGGGTTAAATTTTTTTATTTTTACATTTCATATATGTTCCCGTTTCCGGGTGTGCGTTCCCATTTGCCGGCAAGCGGAACAAGTTTATTTTCGGTGAGTGATTTTTTAACGTCGATTATATTTTGATTTGACGAACCGCGAAAAAGCAGTGACAAATCCTTTTTTTCTTCTATAAATCTGCCGTCCACAAGAACGTCGATATACGATAAAATATCCATTATCTTTTGATGTCTTTCTCCGTTTCCGCTTAAAAAATCGTTTGCAAAATCAAATCCCGTGTAGCACCAGATGTTTTTTTGCGGAAAACGTTTTCTGCACTCTTTCACAACCGCCAAAACACCGCCGAGATTTTCGTTTTCAAACGGTTCGCCGCCGAGAATTGTAAGTCCGCTTATAAAATCTTTGTCAAGCGCGGACATAATTTCCTCCATTGTATCGTCGGTGAATTTTTCGCCGAAATCAAAGTCCCACGCCTCTTTGTTAAAGCAGTTTTTGCACCTGTGACGGCACCCGCTAACAAAGAGCGAAACGCGCACGCCGACGCCGTTTGCTATGTCATTTTTTTTAATTGCCGCAACGTTCACGATAAAATTCCTTTCAAAACTTCGGACGTACAGTTTTTATGTACGTCCGAAAGATATATTTTTAAAATTTTACAGGTGCAAAACTCTCTCTTTTATCTCCTGTGTTCTGCCCTGGTTCCAAAATTGCGTTCCGATATATCCGCACGTTCTGCGCGCAACATTTAACTTGTTCTGGTCGGTATTATGGCAGTTCGGGCACTCCCACACAAGCTTGCCGTGCTCGTTTTCCTTGATTTCAATTTCGCCGTCGTATCCGCAAACCTGGCAGTAGTCCGACTTTGTGTTAAGCTCGGCATACATAATGTTGTTGTAGATAAATTTCATAACGGTGAGAACTGCCTCAAGGTTGTTCTGCATATTCGGTACTTCAACGTACGAAATTGCACCGCCGGGGGAAAGCGCCTGGAATTTTGCTTCAAGTGCAAGCTTGTCAAACGCGTCAATGTTCTCCGAAACGTGAACGTGATAGCTGTTTGTGATATAGTTTTTGTCGGTCACGCCTTTCACAATTCCGAAACGTTTTTGCAGACATTTTGCAAATTTATATGTTGTGCTTTCGAGCGGTGTGCCGTAAAGCGAGTAGTCAATATTTTCCGCGGCTTTCCATTTTGCGGTATATTCGTTGAGCTTTCTCATAATTTCAAGTCCAAGCTCCTCGCCGTCTTTTTCGGTGAGTTTTTTTCCGATAAGCGCGTAAACGCACTCCCAAAGACCGGCATATCCGAGCGAAAGCGTGGAATATCCGCCGTGGAGATATTTGTCAATCGTTTCGCCTTTTTTAAGACGCAAAAGTGCGCCGTGCTGCCAAAGAATAGGCGCGGCGTCCGACACGGTTCCCGTAAGACGTTCGTGGCGCGCCTGGAGCGCTCTGTGGCAAAGTTCCATTCTCTCGTCGAAAATCTGCCAGAATTTTGTCAAATCTTTGTCCGCAGAAAGACCTATATCAACAAGGTTAACCGTTACAACGCCCTGGTTAAATCTGCCGTAATACTTCGGTTTGCCGTTTTCGTCAACGTACGGCGTGAGGAAACTTCTGCATCCCATACAGGTGTAGCAGTGACCCTCGCCGTTTTTGTCGATTTTGTTCTGGAGCATAATTTTTTCCGAAATATAGTCGGGCACCATACGTTTTGCGGTGCACTTTGCCGCAAGCTCGGTGAGGTAGTAATATTTGCTGTCGGGGTGGATATTGTCCTCCTCCAAAACGTAAATAAGCTTCGGAAAAGCGGGTGTAATCCACACGCCTTTTTCGTTTTTAACGCCTCTGTAACGCTGACGGAGCGTTTCCTCGATAATCAGCGCAAGGTCTTTTTTCTCCTGTTCGTTTTTTGCCTCGTTGAGATACATAAACACCGTCACAAACGGCGCCTGTCCGTTGGTGGTCATAAGCGTTACAACCTGATACTGAATCATCTGAACGCCGTTTTTAACCTCTTCGCGGAGCCTTTTTTCGGTAATCTGCGAAATTTTGTCCTCTGTAACCTCGTCATCGATCTCGCGCAGTTCCGCCTCGACCTGTTTTCTGATTTTCTTTCGGCTGACGTCCACAAACGGCGCAAGATGCGTAAGGCTTATGCTCTGACCGCCGTACTGGCACGACGCAACCTGTGCGATAATCTGGGTTGAAATGTTGCACGCAGTGGAAAAACTGTGCGGTTTTTCGATAAGCGTTCCGCTGATAACAGTGCCGTTCTGGAGCATATCTTCAAGGTTCACAAGGTCGCAGTTATGCATATGCTGTGCGAAATAATCCGCGTCGTGAAAGTGAATAATTCCCTGTTCGTGCGCCGAAACAATGTCGGACGGCAAAAGAATACGCTTTGTAATATCTTTTGAAACCTCGCCTGCCATATAGTCGCGCTGAACGCTGTTGACGGTGGGGTTTTTGTTTGAATTTTCCTGTTTAACCTCTTCGTTGTTGCACTCGATAAGGCTCAAAATCTGCTCGTCGGTGGTGTTCGATTTACGAACGAGCGCACGGTTATAGCGGTAGGTGATGTATCTTCTCGCAACGTCAAATGCGCGCTGATTCATAATCTGGTCTTCGACCATATCCTGAATTTCCTCAACGCTGAGTGAACGGTTTATATTGAGCGCCGCGCTTTCAACGTCCTCGGCAATTCTCTTTATTTGTACTGCCGACATTCTCGCACTCGGCACAACGCTTTCGTTTGCCTTTGAAACCGCGATAATAATTTTTTCGGGATCGAAAACTTCTTCAATTCCGCTTCGTTTTATGATTTTCATTTTCCTTTTCCTCCCAAAACGCACAAAACACTCTCTTTAACGCTTTTCTTTATGTAAATTGTAATAATTTTCTTGGCGTGTTGAATATATTATAACAATATATAGTGTGTTTGTCAATACCGAATATCTATATATTGTTATTTTCTGTAAAACGACGCAAAGTGCCGTCGCTACGGCAAAAAACGGTAAACGAAGGAATTACGAGCGTAATTCCTTCGTTATAAATATACAAATAAAAAAATATTTTTTGTGAAAAACAGACAAATTATCTGTCGTTCAAATTTTTAACATCAACTTTTGTGCGGACGATTGAATAATCTTCAACGTCGAAATCGACCTTAAATTTCACAATCATCTGCGGATGAGGCGCAACATCTATAGAATTTCCGTCCGCGTCGGTCATTTCGGTAATTTTAAAACTTCTGTTTTCGCCGTTCGGCATCAAAAACTCAATTTCATCGCCGACGAAAAATCGGTTGCGCTGTTCAAGCGTCACAGTTTTCGTCTGCTTGTCAAACGCCTTTACAACTGCGGTTGTTTGGTAATTTTGAATATACGTGCTCGACGTGTAAACCTGCTCGGTGCCTTTCGGTTTTTCGTCGAAAAATCCCGTCGTGTAGCCTCGGTAGCTGATTTTTTTCAGCTCCTCAAGGTTTTCGGGATTGAATTTGTAATTTTTCTTATCCTTATAATATGCGTCAATTTCGCGCCTGTATGCTTTGACCACTGTTGCGACGTACAATTCGTTTTTTACACGGCCTTCAATTTTGAGGCTGGTTATACCGCTTTCGATAATTTCGGGAATACGTTCAATCATACACAAATCCTTTGAATTGTAGATAAACGTTCCGCGCTCGTTCTCAAAAACTGGCATATATTCGCCGGGACGTTTTTCCTCAACCAAGGCATATTTCCAACGGCACGGGTGAGCGCACGCGCCCATATTTGCGTCGCGGTGAGTCATATAGTTTGACAGCAGACATCTGCCCGAGTAGGAAATGCACATCGCGCCGTGAACGAAACATTCAAGTTCCAAATTGGACGGCGTGTTTTCGCGTATTTCGCGTATCTCGTCAAACGACATTTCGCGCGCGAGAATAACGCGTTTCGCGCCCTGTGAGTGCCAGAATTTCGCGCTTTCAAAGTTTGTGTTGTTTGCCTGCGTGCTGATGTGAATGTCAAGACGGGGCGCACACTTTTTTGCAAGCGCAAACATTCCGGGGTCGGAAATAATAATCGCGTCGGCGCCGAGCGCGTCAACCTCGCGGACAAATTCGGGAAATTTTTTAATATCGTCATTGTGCGGGATAATGTTCGCCGTGATATACACTTTTTTGCCGAGATTATGGGCAAAATCTATGCCCTCTTTAATTTCGTCCGCAGTGAAATTTTTTGCCGCAACGCGAAGCGAAAATTCCTCGCCGCCGATATAAACCGCGTCCGCGCCGTAGACAAGCGCATATTTTAACTTTGCAAGCGACCCTGCCGGCGCAAGAAGTTCAACCTTTTCCATAATGTTCTCCTTAAAATTTTTATCCTATTTATAATACGAAACCGAAATTCCGTCGCCGATGGGCAAAATGGACGTTGTAAAACAGCCGTCGTTTGAAATTTCGTGCAAAAAATCGCGAAGATTTTTAACAAGCGTCTTTTTGCGGAACGTTTCAAGCTCGTCCGACGCAACCATACCTTTGTAGAGCACATTGTCCGCAATCAGCACGCCGCCTTTTTTCAAAATCCGCTTTATGTCGGGCAATGAGTGCAGATAAAGCGACTTGTTTGCGTCGAGAAAAACAACGTCAAACTGTTCGTTCGTGTTAAGAAGCACGTCCGCGCCGTCGCCCACGATAAGCTTGATTGAGGTATTTTTCGCCTTTTTGAAGTTTTCGCGCGCGATATTTGCCGTGTCCGAGTCAAGCTCAACCGTGATGATTTTTCCGCCCTCTTTTAAATATTCCGAAAAAATCAGCGACGAATATCCTATCGCCGTGCCGATTTCGAGAATTTTTTCGGGGCGCAGAACCGACATAACAAAACGCAGAAAGTACATTGTTTCCTTTTGTATAATCGGCACGTAATGCGCTTTCGCGTAGTCCTCCATTTCCTTTAAAAGCCCCGTGCTCTCGGGCAGGGTTTTGCATATATAGTCGGTTATGTAATCGTAGCTTATGTTCATTTTAAAATCAATCCTTGCAATTTGTGAAAAGATAATATATAATTATATTATAACACTTTTAACAAAATGTCAATTTTTTTACCCTAAATTAACAAAAACACTTGACAACCGCCATAAGTTATGATATAGTTTTTATGCTGGCAATTAAGATGTCTTTTTTTTATGCTTAAATTTAGCATTTCAGAGATATATGCCGCATTAGTATTAAGGAGGAGTTTTCACAATGAGAACAAGAATTACATTGGCGTGCACAGAGTGCAAGCAGAGAAATTACAATACAATGAAAAACAAAAAAAACGACCCTGACAGACTGGAAATGAAAAAGTATTGCCGTTTCTGCAGAAAACACACTTTGCACAAAGAAACAAAGTAGTATTTTACTTATTTCAGGCGTGAATTTTTAGATTTGAGGTGAATGTTATGGCAGAGGCAGTTAACGAGAAAAAGGCTAAAATCAAAAAACCGTCCAAATTTTTCAAAGAGGTTAAATCCGAGTTGAAAAAGGTTGTTTGGCCCTCGGGTAAACAGGTTATAAATAATACTCTCATTGTCCTTGCATTGGTAATTTTAGTCGGATTGTTTATTTACGGTTTGGACTCGCTGTTCCAGTTTGGATTGTTCAAATTTATAAAATAGACGGAAGGAGAGCCGCGTTAAATAAAGCGGCTTTTGTTTGATTATGCTCAATAATGCAAAATGGTACGTTGTTCACACCTATTCGGGTTATGAGAACAAGGTTAAAACAAATTTGGAAAAAATAATAGAAAACAGAGGTCTGGAGGAGCTTATTTCAGAGGTTGTTGTGCCTTTGGAAGAGGTTGTCGAAAAGAAAGACGACGTTGAAAAAACAGTTTCGCGAAAGGTTTTTCCCGGCTATGTGCTGATTAAAATGGTTATGACCGATGACACGTGGTATGTTATAAGAAACACCACCGGCGTTACGGGATTTGTAGGTCCCGGTTCAAAGCCCGTGCCCCTCTCCGAAGAAGAAGTTGAGGCGCTCGGCGTTGACAAAAAAGAAATCATAATCAACTTCAGCGCAGGCGACAGCGTTAAAATCGTCAAAGGGCCGTTTGCAAATCAAATCGGCGTTGTGGACGAGATTGACAAGTCTACCGGAAAGATTACCGTAAGCGTTGTTATGTTCGGCAGAAAAACCGCCTTGGAGCTTGACGCAGACCAGGTTGAGGAGCTTTAATTTCCGGTTTTTGATAATCAAAAATCAAACTGTTTACTGCTTCGCTTTATATTTTGATAATATTCGGTTTTCCGATTATTATAGAGTGGGAGGAAAGGGTTTTTTAACCCGAAATTTCCGCCATACCACATTTTTGTAAGGAGGTGTTCTTAAATGGCACAGAAAGTTACAGGTTACATTAAATTACAGATTGGCGCAGGTAAGGCTACACCGGCTCCCCCGGTAGGTCCTGCATTGGGTCAGCACGGCGTTAACATTATGCAGTTCTGTAAAGAGTTCAATGAAAAAACAGCTAAAGATGCAGGTCTTATTATCCCGGTTGTTATCACGGTATATCAGGACAGATCTTTCTCGTTTATCACAAAAACTCCCCCTGCTGCGGTTCTTCTTAAGAAGGCTTGCAAAATCGAAAGCGGTTCGGGCGTTCCCAACAAGACAAAGGTTGCTAAAATCAGCAAAGACGCTCTGAAAGAAATTGCAGAGAAGAAGATGCCTGATTTAAACGCGGCTTCTATCGAATCGGCTATGAGTATGATTGCCGGTACTGCAAGAAGTATGGGCATCACGGTTGAAGACTGATTGTCTTGTTAAAAACGTGGGAGGAATTGATTTTCCGATTAACCACTAAAAGGAGGAAGAAAAGTGCATAAAGGCAAAAAATATCTTGAAAGTTCAAAATTGATTGAAAAATTAAAATTGTATGACACAGATGAGGCTTTTGACGTTGTTGTTAAAACCGCAAAAGCTAAATTTGACGAAACAGTTGAAGCACACATCAGACTCGGCGTTGACTCGCGTCACGCAGACCAGCAGGTCCGCGGTGCGGTTGTTCTTCCGCACGGAACGGGTAAAACAATCAGAGTTTTGGTGTTTGCTAAAGGCGATAATGTAAAAATCGCTGAAGATGCAGGCGCTGATTATGTCGGCGGCGAAGAGCTTGTTCAGAAAATTCAGGGCGAGAACTGGTTTGAATTTGATGTTGTTGTTGCAACTCCCGATATGATGGGCGTTGTAGGACGTATCGGTAGAGTTTTGGGACCTAAAGGTCTTATGCCTAACCCCAAAGCAGGTACTGTTACACCCGACGTTGCAAAAGCAATCAAAGACATCAAAGCCGGTAAAATCGAGTACCGTCTTGATAAAACAAACATCATTCACTGCCCGATCGGAAAAGCTTCGTTCGGCGCACAGAAACTTGCCGAAAACTTCAATACGCTTATGGGCGCGGTTATCAAAGCTAAACCGGCCGCTGCAAAAGGTCAGTACATCAAATCGGTTGCAGTTGCGTCCACAATGGGCCCCGGCGTTAAAATTAACCCTGCAAAATTAGGTTAATTTTTCAAAAAGGGTTGACAAAAGTTTCAATTTGTGATATAAAATAAAAGGTATCCACAGACAGCAGGTGCATTTTTGCTTAATTTCCTGCCGAGGATTTAATTTTAACATACGTTATTATTGGGTTTCTCGCGTGTCTGTGCGGGAAACCTTTTTGTTTATACTATTCGGGAGGTGAAAGTTATGCCAAGTTCAAAAGTTTTGGAATCTAAAAAACAAATCGTTGCCGAGATGATAGAAAAACTTAAAACTGCTCAGGCAGGTGTTTTGGTTGACTATTGCGGTTTGACGGTTGAGGAGGATACAGACCTCCGTAATAAACTCCGTGCGGCAGGCGTTGAGTACAAAGTTGTTAAGAACACTCTCACACGTTTTGCGGCTAAAGAGGTTGGATTTGATGAGTTGGACGCTGTTTTAAACGGTCCTACATCTCTTGCAGTAAGCTATGATGACCCCGTTGCTCCGGCAAAGGTTATTGCGGATTTTGCAAAAGATAACGAAAAACTCGAAATCAAATCGGGATTTTTGGACGGTAAGGTTATTTCTTTGGACGAAATCAATCAGCTTGCTAAAACTCCGTCTAAAGACGTTCTTATCGCAAAAATTATGGGCAGCTTGAATTCGCCTATCTCCGCTTTGGCAAGAACCTTGCAGGCTATTGTCGATAACGGCGTGGAATTGAGCGAGATTGAAGCACCGAAAAAAGAAGAAACTGCTGAAGAAACCGCTCCGGCGGCTGAAGAAGCACCCAAAGCAGAAGAAGCTGCACCCGCAGAGGAAGCTCCCGCTGCTGAATAATTGTTGAAATTTAATTTTATTATTATTTGAGGAGGTACATTATAATGAGTAAAGTAGAACAGATTCTTGCTGATATTAAAGAATTAAAATTGCTCGAAGTTGCAGAATTAGTAAAAATGATGGAAGAAGAGTTTGGCGTTAGTGCTGCTGCTCCCGTAGCGGTTGCAGCTGTTGGCGGCGCTGAAGGCGGTGCTGCTGCTGAAAAAACAGAGTTTGACGTTGTTTTGGCAGATGCAGGTGCTGCAAAACTTAAAGTTGTTAAGGTTGTAAGAGAAATCACAGGTCTTGGCCTCAAAGAAGCTAAAGATATGGTTGACGGCGCACCCAAAACAATTAAAGAAGGCGCAAGCAAAGAAGACGCTGAGAAATTCAAAGCACAGCTCGAAGAAGCAGGCGCTAAAGTTGAATTGAAATAATTTAACTTTCACCGAAATTATAACCGTCTTGCAGATGCAAGACGGTTGTTTTTATATATATTGTCAACCTAAATATAAAATATAGGTTGACAACTATGCGAATACGATGTATAATCGGTATTGGTAATATGAAAAAATCAACCAAACTAAAAAACGAGGTGCAAAAATGCAAAACAGTAAAACAAAAAACATAATATTTACGGGACTTTTTGCGGCGATACTTTGCGTATGCTCGCAGATTTCGATTCCCACGCCGTTCGGAATACCGTTCACACTGCAAACGTTTGGCGTCGCACTCTGCGGATACATACTCGGCACTAAACGCGGTGCGCTTACCGTTCTTGTATACGTCTTGCTCGGCGCGGTGGGATTGCCCGTTTTTGCAGGGTTTATCGGCGGATTTCAAAAGCTTTTCGGCGCGACGGGCGGATTTATTTTCGGTTTCTTTGCCGCGTCGGCGCTCTGCGGACTCGGTACGGATAAAAAAGCGGTTACCGGCATAATTTTAGGCGTTTTTGGAATTTTAATCTGCCATTTTTGCGGAGTTTTGCAGTATTCGTTCGTTACGTCAAACCCGTTCATAAGCTCGTTTCTCACCGTTTCGGGAATGTTTTTGGTAAAAGACATAATCAGCGTTATTTTGGCGTATTTCATCGCGCTCCCCATAAAAAAGGCGGTTTCAAGATTTTAGAGTTGACAAATTTCGCTCCGAATGGTATAATATGCGAAATATAGACCGAACGGAGGACGGAAAAATGCTTATACGAAAGGGAAAAACCGGCGACATAAAAAGAGTTGCCGAGATATATGACAACATCATCACCGAGGAGGAAAACGGCAGGGCGAACGTCGGCTGGGTGAGGGGAGTTTATCCCACCGAGCAGACCGCTTTGGACGCGCTCAACGCGGACGAGCTGTTCGTTATGGAGGACAACGGCGTGATTGTCGCGGCGGCGAAGATCAACAAAATTCAGGTGCCCGAATACGCCAACGCCGACTGGAAACGCAAGGACGCACCCGACGGTAAAATTATGGTTTTGCATACACTTGTTGTTGACCCGTCCGCGTCGGGAAAAGGTTACGGTTCGGCATTTGTGAAGTTTTATGAGAATTTTGCGCTCGATAACGGCTGTCCGTTTTTGCGTATGGACACCAACGAAAAAAACAAAAGCGCGCGCAGGCTTTACGCAAAGCTCGGTTATGACGAAGTCGGAATTGTTCCGTGCAATTTCAACGGAATTGAGAGCGTCGGACTGGTTTGCCTTGAAAAGACACTTCAATAATAATAAAATATTGATATTTTATTAATAATATTGACTATTTCCGGAAAATAACTTTACTTTGCTTATTTTCGGTGTTATAATAGCGATAGTTTTTATCGAATTGTTGTCTTATTATGACACATTCATATGATTGTGTTACAAAAGGACAAAAAATCGCAAAAGGGGTATTGAAAAATGGAACTTAAAGGAAAAGTTGTAAACTTTTTAGGCGACAGCATCACCGAGGGCGCAGGCGCAACCTGTAAGGAAAACTGTTTTTGCAGTGTTCTTGAAAGAGAATTTGAATTAAAAAGTGCGAATAATTACGGTATCGGCGGCACAAGAATTGCACGTCAGATTGTGGCGAGCAAAATATCCAAAATGGACAAGTATTTTGCGTCGCGAATTGAAGAAATGGACGAAAATGCGGACGCGGTGGTTGTTTTCGGCGGAACGAACGATTTCGGTCACGGTGACGCGCCCATCGGCTCGTTTGATGACAGAACTCCCGACACGTTCTACGGTGCGTGCCACGACCTTTTTACAAGGCTTATTGAAAAATTCAGCGATGTGCCGATTGTTGTTGTAACTCCGCTCCACCGCACAAACGAGGATAATCCGCGCGGTGACGGTGACAAAGCGTACAACTACGGTGTGCTTAAAGATTATGTTGATATAATTTTGGAGGTTGCAAGATACTATTCTCTGCCCGTCTGTGACTTGTTTGCACACTCGGGACTTCAGCCGAAAATACCGGTTATCAATGAAAAATACTACAAGGACGGACTTCACCCCAACGACCGCGGACACGCTTATGTTGCGGACAAAATCGGAAAATTTTTGCTTACGTTATAAAAAAGAAGAACGCAGACAAGATAATTTTATCTTTCTGCGTTCGTTTTTTCTTTCAGCTCTCTGCCGTCCTTCAAAAGAGATTTTAACTTTTCTTTGTCGCCGTTTTCCATAGCGGTTTTGTATTCTTCAAGATGATTTATAATCGTCTGAATTTCCGTGCAAAGGCTTTCTTTGTTCATCATAAAAAGCTCGGTCCACATATTTTCGTTAAGGTACGCAACGCGCGTCATATCAAGAAAACTGCCTGCCGAAAATCCGCATTGCAAAAGGGCGGTCGGGCTTTTAATATACGCGTTTGACACCACGTGCGCAAGCTGTGAGGTAAAGGCAATAATTTCGTCGTGTTTTTTCGCCGTCGTAACCACAATGCTTTTAAAACGGCAGTCTTTCGCAATTTGTTTGAGCGGTGAAATGTCAGCGCCGTTTTTCGGCTCGGCAATGATGAAATATGCGTTTTCAAAAAGGTTGTCCACTGCGTAGTCGAACCCCGAAAACTCGCGCCCTGCCATAGGGTGTATGCCGACGTAATTCACGCCGTTTTGAATCAGCAAATCTTCAACCGCGTCGGCAATGCTCTGCTTAACACCGCAAACGTCGCTCACAATCGCGCCTTTTTTAAAGTTATGAACGTTTGATTTTATAAATTCAATGGTTTTTACAGGGTGCAGACACACAAAAACCACGTCGAAATTTTTAAGAGCGTCCATACTTTCCATAAAGCGCGCGTGTGTGGAATTTTCAACTTTTTTCACCGTGTCGGGGTCAGTATCAAAAAAGTGTATGTTATGCGCTGCGTTCTTATCGAGCGATTTGATAAGCGAACCGCCGATAAGTCCGCAGCCGATAAAGCCAATATCCATTTTTTCCTCCTACATAATGCGGTTTTCAAATGCCGCGAGCATTTTAACCTTTTCCATAACGTGGTCAAACTGTACGGGTGTGAGTGACTGGTCGCCGTCGCAGAGCGCTTTGGAGGGATTGTTGTGCACTTCAATCATAAGACCGTCCGCGCCGACCGAAACCGCCGCTTTCGAGAGAGGCTCAACAAGGTTGGCAATTCCTGCCGCGTGGCTGGGGTCAACTATAACGGGAAGGTGAGATTTTTCTTTAAGGAGCGGAACTGCCGAGATGTCAAGGGTGTTTCTCGTTGCCGTTTCAAACGTTCTGATACCGCGCTCGCAGAGGATAACGTTTGAATTTCCGCCTGCCATAATGTATTCCGCACTCATCAAAAGCTCGTCCATTGTGTTTGCAAGACCGCGTTTCAAAAGAATAGGCTTATCGCATTTTCCAAGCTCTTTCAAAAGCTCAAAGTTCTGCATATTTCGTGCGCCCACCTGGATAACGTCAACATCGGCGAAAAGGTCAATGTGCGTAAGGCTCATAATTTCGGTAACAATGGGAAGTCCCGTTTCTTTTTTCGCCTCAAGAAGAAGTCTTATGCCCTCGTCGTGAAGTCCCTGGAAAGAGTAGGGGGAGGTTCTGGGTTTGAACGCACCGCCGCGCAGGAGCTTTGCGCCGCTTTTTTTGACCGATTTTGCAATGCAAATCATCTGTTCTTCGCTCTCAACCGAGCAGGGGCCTGCGATTACTGAGAAATTCTGACCGCCGATTTTTGCGCCGTCAACATCCACAACGGTGTCGTCGGGGTGGAATTTTCTGTTAACCGCCTTGTACGGCTCGGAAACTCTTTTTACCGTTTCGATAATATCGGAGGACGCCATAACGGAGTTGATGTCGAGATGTGATGTATCGCCGATAAGTCCAATGATATCGACAAATTTTCCCTCACTGTAATGTATTCCTATATTCCGCGATTTGAGCGAATCGAGTAAATCTTTAATTTTTTCCTTGTCGGAGTTGGGTTTTAAAATAATAATCATTTTGTTTCACCTTTCTTTTTTGAATTTGTTCGTTGTTTCTTTTTAACATATAAAAAAACCGATAAGCTTTTACTTTTGCAGTAAACTTATCGGTTTTATATACTCAATTATTTTAATTTGACAGTATCAACGATAATTTTCACAGCAAAAGTAACCTTGGAGTAAAATAAAATCCAAAGTAAAAGTAGAAATAATATTTAACTGCTGTGAATATATTTCTCATCGCTGTATGTCCTTTCTTAAAGATTATTTGAGATACATATTTTTAAGCTTTTCAAGCGTTTTGCGCTCCAGCCTTGATATATACATCTGCGATACATTCCACCGTTTTGCAATTTCTTTTTGCGTAAGGTTTCTGTAATATCTATGTATTATAAGCCTTTTTTCTTCGTTTGTCAAGAGTTTTATTGAAGATTTTATAAAATCTTTGTTTTCGAGCAGTAAAAATTCGTTTTCGTCAAAGCCGACAATACTGCTTAAAAGGGGCGTTTCGCCGTTATAAACGGGCGAATCGAGCGAAATGATATTTACAATATTTTCATACAGCATACAGTTGTCAATTTCGCTTTTTCCGAGCTTTAAAACGCCTGCAATTTCGTCGATTGTGGGAATATACCCGTCGTACTGCATACGTTTTAAACGTATTCTGTTTGCCTTTTGAAACACCTCGTAAATTTTCCGCGGAAGCTTTATAATCGTGCCCTTGTCGCGGAAATACCGCTTTATTTCGCCGAGAATTGTGGGCGTCGCAAAGGTTTGAAATTCAACGCCGACGTTGGGGTCAAAGCGGTCGGCGGCGTTTATAAGCCCCACGCACGCAACCTGGAACAAATCGTCGTATTCAACGCCCTTGTTAAGATATTTTCTTGTAATTATCTTGGGAAGGTACATATATTTTTCAATAATTTTTTCGCGCGCGTCCTTGTTTTTGGTGCGAAAGTATTCGTCAAACAGCTCTTTTTCGTCTGCCGTCATATTTACCCTCCCTTTTTTGTATTATTATCAACTATAATAACACAATTTTGAAAAATATGCAACATATGAAAATATCTTTTTAAAAAGCAAAAATATTTGACAAAATTATGCTTTTGTGTTTTAATTTATATAAGAAAAAATTTTTGAGGTAAAACAAAAATGGATAACAAAAAATATTCAACAAGCGAGCTTATAAGGCGGTTTCTGCCGTATTTTAAGCCGTACAGAAAAACGCTTTATCTCGACCTTTTCTGTGCATTTTTAACAACGGTGTGCGAAATCGTTCTTCCTATGATAATCCGAAAAATCACCAACACTGCGATTGAGGACGTCACGCTTCTTACCGTGCGAATGGTGCTGTCGCTGGCGCTTTTGTATTTTGTTTTGCGAATTATCGACACTTTTGCAAACTATTATATGTCGAACACGGGCCACGTTATGGGCGCGAAAATCGAAACGGATATGCGTTCGAGCGCGTATTCGCATTTGCAGAAGCTTTCGGAAACGTATTTCAACAATACAAAAGTCGGTCAGATTATGGGGCGCATAACAAGCGACCTTTTCGACATCACCGAGTTTTCGCATCACTGTCCCGAAGAATTTTTCATTGCGGCGGTAAAAATCACCGTGTCGTTTATAATTTTGTCACGCATAAACCTTGCGCTCACGGTGATGGTTTTTGCGTTCGTGCCGATTATGACGGTTGTGTGCCGTGCCATAAACAAAAAAATGCGCGCCGCGTTCAAAAGGCAGAGGTATCTTATCGGCGAGCTTAACGCGAGCATTGAGGACACTCTCCTCGGTCAGCGCGTTGTAAAAGCGTTTGCAAACGAGGAAATGGAAATCGGCAAATTCGAGGCCGGCAACAAGGATTTTCTCAATATAAAGAAGCATTGCTACAGCCTTATGGGACTTTTCAACACGTCCACAAGGGTGTTTGACGGACTTATGTATCTCACGGTTATCGTCGGCGGCGGTCTGTTTTTGGTGTACGGCAAAATTCTGCCGGGCGATATGGTTGCGTATGTTATGTACGTTTCCACGCTCATTGCCACAATCCGCAGAATTATCGAGTTTGCCGAGCAGTTTCAGCGCGGTATGACGGGAATTGAACGGTTTTTGGAGATTATGGACGCGGATATTGACATTTTCGACGAGCCGGGCGCGAAAGATATTGTTTCGCCCAAGGGAAATATCGTGTTCGACAACGTAAGCTTTGAATATCCCGACGACCACAACAAGGTGCTGAAAAACTTAAATCTTTCCATTAAACCCGGCGAAAAAATCGCAATCGTCGGACCGTCGGGCGGAGGAAAGACCACACTTTGCAATCTTATTCCGCGTTTTTACGACGCGACGAGCGGAAAAATCACCATAGACGGCGAGGATATTCGCAAAATAACGCTTAAATCGTTAAGGCAGAACATCGGCATTGTTCAGCAGGACGTTTACATTTTTTCAGGTACGATTTTTGAAAATATTGCCTACGGAAAGACGGGCGCAACGCTTGACGAGGTGAAAGAAGCGGCGAAAAGAGCAGGTGCGGACGAGTTTATAAGAGAGCTTAAGGACGGCTACAATACCTACGTCGGCGAGCGCGGAGTCAAGCTTTCGGGCGGTCAGAAACAGCGAATAAGCATCGCGCGCGTGTTTTTGAAAAATCCGCCGATAATCATTCTCGACGAGGCGACCAGCGCGCTTGACAACGAGAGCGAATACGAGGTTGCAAAGTCGCTCGGCGCTCTTGCAAAGGGAAGAACGACGCTCACAATCGCGCACAGGCTGTCGAGCATAAAAAATTCCGACAGAATTTTGGTGCTCACAAACGACGGCATTGCCGAGGAGGGCACGCACGATACGCTTATGGAGAAAAAGGGAATTTATTACAATTTTTATATGCGCGCAAACGAGATAAAAGTGTGATGACATTATTCCTCCGAAGTTTTCATATATTTTTATATAAGAAAATTTCGGGGGATTTTTTGTGACAAAAAAGCGATTTTTGCTGAATACATTGCTTATTTCGGGTACGTCCGCGCTCCTTAAATGCGCAGGACTTTTTTTCAGAGTTTACCTTTCAAACACTATCGGCGCGGAGGGAATGGGGCTTTATCAGCTCATTTTTTCGCTCTACGTTTTTCTCATTTCGCTAACAAGCGCAGGGGTGAGCCTTGCCGTCACGCGCGTTGTGTCCGAGCAGAGAGGCGCGGACGCATTGGGCGCAAAACGTCAGGTGACGTCGTGCGCGCTGATGTACGTTTTCTGCACATTTTTGGCGGTTTTAATCGTAATGAGCCTTTTTGCGGAGGAAATCTGCACGCATTTTTTAAACGACGCGCGGTGCACCGAAAGCATAAGAATACTTACCTACAGCCTTTTGTTTATCGGATTTTCTGCGGTTTTTAAAGGATATTTCACCGCCGAGGGCAGAGCGTATCACATTTCAAATTCGCAGATTTTGGAGGATTTTGTAAAAATTTTCACGGTGGTTTTTGTGTTTGCAAAATTCGGCGTGCGCGACATAACCTTTGCGTGCCGTGTGATTATGCGTTCCATTGTGCTTGCCGAAATGTGCTCGTGTCTGTTTTTGTTTTTGTTCTATAAAAGAAATGTGCGAAACGTCAGAAAAACGCATAAACCGCACGTTTCACGGCGGTTTCTCGCCACGGTTTCCGCAGTGTCGCTGGGCGGAATTATAACGTCGTTTTTGCACACCGCAGAAAATGTGCTGATACCGTCGGGGCTTTTAAAATACGGAAATTCCGCAAAAAACGCGCTGTCGCTGTACGGTATGCTCCGCGGTATGGCAATGCCGGTTTTGCTTTTCCCGTCGTCGGTAATCGGCGCGTTTTCAATGCTTCTCGTCCCCGAAATCACGCGCGCCGACGCGTGCGGTGAGAAAAAGAAAATCAACTACACAATCTACCGCGTTTTTCAGTTTACGTTTGTTTGCGCAATTTTCATTTCGGGCGTTTTTATCGCGTATTCCGACGAAATTTCGCTTTTGATTTATAAAAACGCAGAGGTTGGGAAAATTATAAAAATTCTCGCGCCGTATTTGCCGTTTATGTATGCCGATGGCGTGATTTTTGCCTTGCTTGCAGGGCTTGATATGCAAAAACAGGCTCTTGCAATCACCGCCGCCGATTCGCTTATGCGTGTGATAATGATATATTTTCTCGTGCCTAAATTCGGATTTTCGGGAATTGTCGCAACGCTCTATGCGAGTAATCTCTCGACGCCGATTTTCGGAAGTTTTGCGCTTTTTAAGCGTACGGGCGCACGGGTGAGTGTTTTTAAATTCGTGCTTTTGCCGAGCCTCGCGGTGATGTGTTCCACCGCGCTTGCAGGCGTGCTTTCGGGCGCAAATCTTATGATAGGAATTTTTCTTTCGGGGGTGCTGTATCTCGTTTTTGTGCGCGCGTCAAACGTTTTGTCGCACGAGGATATGATGTGGCTGATGAGCAGTGTTAAGCTTAATAAAAAGAAAAAATAAAACCCATATATGTAACGCAGTCCGGCAGTGAGCCGTGAATGAATGCGCTTGCAAGCAAATAGCCGACGTGAACGTGACCTTTCACGGTAAAGGAGCGGAAGCCGTCAAAGCGAAGCCGTGTTTTTGAACAAAAAAACGCGGCAAGCCAAAAGGCTTACCGCGACGTGGTGGAGAATAGGGGGATCGAACCCCTGACCTCGTGATTGCGAACCACGCGCTCTCCCAGCTGAGCTAATTCCCCGTAAACAGTGTTATTATACATCAACTTTCGCTTTAAGTCAATAGTTATTTTCAAAAACTTCGCCGGTTTTCAAAACTTTATATAATTTTCAATGCCGAATAAACATTACACCTCTGTTAAATAAACATTACAATTCTTTTGTTGCTGTTGCACGGCAAAAAAATCTATGCTAAAATCAATTTACAAAATTATACATTCACAAGGAGGCACAATATGAAAAAGTTTAAATTTTTGCTTGTTTCGGGTATGATTTTTGCCTGCGCGTCGCTTTTCGGCATTGGCGCATACGCGGCGAACGGCGACGTTATCGGAAAGGTTTATTCTACAGACATACTCGCGAAAATAGACGGTCACAACGCGCCGTCCTACAATATCGGCGGAAAAACCGCGGTTGTAATTGAGGAGCTTGCGGACGTGGAAAGTATGCGTACCTATGCGGTTTACGCAAAATACGATGACAGCGCGCGCACGCTTAACGTGAGAATGGAGTCGTCGAAAAATTTTTGGAGTGAGGCGTATGACGAGATAAAACGCGGAAAAGTGGGCAAAATTCTCGGCGACGTGTACGAAACCGACATAAAAGTTTACATAAACGGTTACGGAATCGACGGTATGAACATCGGCGGAAAAACTGCGGTTGCCATTGAAGATTTGGGCAAAATCGGCGGTGTGAACGAGGATTTCGGATATTCAAAATACCGCTGCACGGCAAAATGGGATGCGGAAAACAAAATTATTGCGCTTGATTTCATAGACCCGGGTTTGGATTTTAGCGTATTTGACTACGGCACAAGTCTTGCGTACACTGCAAGCGACAACGTTATCAGCGCAAAATTTGACAGAATGAACTATATTACATCCGGTTTTTACAGTACCCCGGCTTATTCGGACGAATTTAAAAAAGAAACAAATGTGTTAAAACCCCTTTATTTTGACAACGGAAAAGAGAAAACAGAGATAGGATTTATGTATATTTTTAATGACGACTACATTCCGTACGAGGTGGTAGAAAGATATTTCATCACCAAACCGGAGGTTTTAAAAGAGCTTACCTATGCGCTTTGGGACGGCAAAACTCCCACTGCTGACGAGGCGTTTAAAGCGCTTGACGACAAGGAAAATTACGAAACGCTCGACAAGCTTGAAACCGAAGATTTTTACTTTGTTACGGTTAAAGTTTTAAAACCCGTTGACGAGTATCAGGACATTGTTTACGTTGCGGTTAAAAAGACGGGCGGTTACAGCAATGTTTACTCGGGTTCGACGATTTATGACAAAACCACGGTTGAAAAGGTCGGCGAGAATATCGTTCGTGTAGGACTTTCGCCGTATGCGGGACCGCACGGCTCAAACAAGCTTAACTGCGATTTGGATTTGAACAGTTATACAATAAGATAACAAAAACCTCCCGAAAATCGGGAGGTTTTTTCTTGGCGGAAATCACAGATTATCGAGAATAAAATTCACAAAAATTTCCGCGCCGATTTTTATAGCGTTCTCATTCGGATTGAAATTCGGCGTGTGGAGCTTGTTAGACGAAATCTTTTCGTCGTTTCTGCACCCCAGCTTAAAATAACACGACGGCACATTCTCGGCGATATACGAAAAATCGTCGCCCAGCATATTTTTTTCGGCGGTGAGAATGTTTTCTTTCCCGATGACCTTTTCCGCGCTTTTTTTAAGGCGCTCGGTAACGCTTTTGTCGTTGATTAGCGGAGGATAAAGGTAGGTGTATTTATATTTGTATTTTGCGCCCGCTTTTTCGCATGCGGTTTTGATTGTTTTTTCAATCGCTCTGTCTGCCTCTTTGCGCAAAACGTTGTCAAACGCGCGCACCGTGCCCCCGAAAGACGCGGTGTCGGGAATGGAATTTTCGGAAAATCCCGAATTTACCTTGCACACCGACATTACAACTTTATTTTCGGTTGCGCTGTCAACATTTCTGTGAATGTTAAACAAAATTTCTGTCAAAATTTTAATTGGGTCAACAGCGTTCTGCGGTTGTGCGCCGTGCGAGCCTTTGCCGATAATCTCGGCATTAAAAAAGTCGGGCGAGGCGAAAAATTCGCCGTCCTTAACGGTTATTTTGCCCGTTTCGGTTTCGGGGTCAACGTGCAGACCGATTGCCGTATCGACGTTTTTTAACACACCCTCGTTTATCATATCCAGCGCACCGCCCGTTTCCTCCTCGGCAGGCTGAAAAATGAACCTAACGCTGCCGTTTATTTCATTTTGAATTTTTTTGATAACGGCGGCACAGTAAAGCGCAATCGCAATGTGAAAATCGTGACCGCACGCGTGCATAAATCCGTTATTTTCCGACCTATATTCCACGTCGTTTTGCTCGGTAATTTTGAGTGCGTCAATGTCGGCGCGGACGAGGATTGTTTTACCGTCTTCGGCGCCCTTTATATCGGCACAGATACCCGTTTTTGCAATGCCGTCTTTATAGTCTATTTCGTGTTTTTTCAGAAAATCTTTAATAATTTCGCCCGTCTTAAATTCGCAGAATGCAAATTCGGGGTGACGGTGCAGAGTGCGCCGTAAATTTATAATTTCGTCCTCAAGCGCGTTTATTTCGTTTTTAATATCCGTCATAATCATCACCAAAAATATTATCGCATTGTTTTTTTGAAATGTCAATAAAAATAAATGCCGTATCCTTAAAAAAATTAAAGATACGGCTATATAAACAACAAGGAGTTTCCTCCATGCTGAATACGCTTTTTAAAACTTTCATAATTTATACTATGATTTTTGCAAAAAATGTGCTACAATGAATTTAGGTGATGTTAATGACTATTATTCCGAATTTGCCCGAAAAAAATCCCGAATTTTTCGTAATTAACAAATATGCGGACGAAAGTATGTTCAAAAGCACAAATGCGCGCATAATTAAGGGCGAAAAGGTGCAAAATTTAACTGCGCCGACAGATACTCACATTGATATGCAGTTTGTCCATCTCGGCGAAAACAAATTTGTGTGCGAAAAGTCGCTTTATCCTTATTATAAGTCGGTTTTGGGCGGAAAATTTGATATTATGTGCGGAGAAACCGCGCTTGAAAGTCACTACCCCGGCGATATTGCATATAATATAGCAAGGGTCGGGAGGTTTGTTATTCACAATTTTAAATACACCGACAGTGTTATAAAAAAATATATTTCGGACAATAATCTTGTTTGCGTCAACGTTTCACAAGGGTACGCAAAATGCAACGTCTGCGTTGTTGACGAAAATTCGGTAATCACCGAAGATAAAGGAATTTTCAACGCTTGCGAAAAACACGGAATAAACTGCCTTTTAATCCGTTCGGGATATGTTTCGTTAAAAGGCTACAAAAACGGATTTATCGGCGGTGCAAGCGTTAAAATAAACAAAAATATGCTTGCGTTTTTCGGCGAAATCGAAAAACACCCCGACTTTGAAAAAATTAACGGTTTTTTGAACGCGCGGAATATCAAAAGCGTATCGCTCAAAAAAGGTGCGCTTTGCGACATCGGGAGCGCGGTTGTAATATAAAATTTTCCCAAAAAGGAGGTTTGAAAAGAATTGTGCTACACCGTTGCACTTGACACCGATTTTTTTACCAAAGAACAAACGGAAGAATTTTTTGAAATTTTAAACGAAAACGGTTTCATTTACGGCAATTTTACGGGTAAAAACCGTCTTTTTATAAAAACGTTTCTCGACAGTATGTCGTCGAAAGAAAAAATAAGCGGTATCATTGCGGATTTTGTTTTCAAAACGTATGTGAAACGCTATTTTTTGAGGGCGGTTGACGAAATTTATTATTATTTTGACAAAAACGAAAAAGACGAAATTTTCGCGTCGCTCGATAAAGAAAAAGACGTAAAATTTATATCGGACGCGGTTTTAAAATACATTAACGAAAACAATTTTATCGAAATAAAGGGTTTTGCCGATTTTCGGCTTACCGATTTTTTAAACGGCGTATTTGACGCCGCGGAAAGCATTACCGACGAATATCTTGAAAAGAAGGAATATTTCGAGTTTGTCAAGCTTTTGAAATATTTTCTTGACGTTCAAAATTCCGAGTGCGAGCGCGTGGACGTTTTTAAAAACAAAAACGGCGAATATGTGCTCATAGACGAAAACAAAAACAAAATTCCGCTTTCCGACTGCGAGGTCAGCGTTGAAATCGCGGACGAAATTCTGGACGTTTACGATATACTTTTGAGCGAACTTATAAATCTCGCGCCGAAAAAGGTTGTTATCCATAATAAGAATATGTTTGAAAACAAAGAAATATTAAAAACAATCGAAAATATTTTTGAAAATAACGTAAGCTACTGTGACGGCTGTGATTTGTGCGAGGAATTTGACAAAAACGACCAAAACATCAAAAAAGATGATAAAATAGATTGAATATGACTAAACATAAAACAAGGTGATACAAATGAAAACTCTTATCTCTGCGCTAAATGCAAAATATGTTCATTCAAGCCTTGCGGTGCGGTGTATAAAAAAATACTGCGCAGGCTTTGATGTTGAAACAAAAGATTACACTATAAACGACAGCACAGACGCCATAATATCGGATATTTTTGAAAAAAATCCCGACGTTACGGCGTTTTCGTGCTACATATGGAATGTCGAAAAGGTGCTTTACATCTGCGAATGTTTAAAAAAAGCCAACCCGAAATTTATAACCGTTCTCGGCGGTCTTGAGGTGTCGTACGATGCGAAAGATGTTATGGAACAGAACGGTTTTATTGATTTTATCATAAGCGGTGAGGGTGAAATTCCGTTTAAATCGCTTTTGCAGACGCTTGAAAACGGCGGTGATTTTAAAAACGTGCCGTCGCTTACATACCGCGAAAACGGAAAAATTCTGCAAAATGAAAAACTCGGACTCTGCGACATCAACAGCTATCCTTTTGTGTACGACAGCGCGGACGAATTAAAAAACAAAATTGTCTACTACGAATCGTCGCGCGGATGCCCGTATAATTGCAGTTACTGCCTTTCGGGCGAGGGCAGCAGGGTGAGTTTTCTTGATACCGCGCGCGTTAAGGACGAGCTTATGTTTTTTATAAACAACAACATTCCGCTGGTTAAATTCGTTGACCGCACCTTTAATGCGGACAGAAAACGCGCCGACGAAATTTTTGATTTTATAATCAAAAACACCAAAAACACAAAATTTCACTGCGAACTTGCAGGCGATTTGATTACCGATAAAACGCTCGAAATATTGAAAAACGCGCCCGAGGGTGTCATTCAGTTTGAAATCGGCGTGCAGTCCACAAACGAAAAAACAATTTCGGCAATCGGCAGAAAAATTGATTTTGACAAACTTAAAGACAAAATCGTGCCGCTTATAAATCTTAAAACCATACATATTCATTTAGACCTTATCGCAGGTCTGCCGTACGAGGATATTGAAAGCTTTAAAAAATCGTTTAACGACGTTATAGCGCTCCGTCCGCATATGCTTCAGCTCGGATTTTTAAAGCTTTTGAAAGGTTCGCGCATACGAAACGAGGCGGAAAAATACGGTTACGTTTTCAAAAGCAAAGCGCCGTACGAGATTATTTCAAACGATTTTATGACGTTTGCCGATATTTGTTATCTTAAAAAAATCGAGCAAATGCTGGATAAGTTTTATAACAGCGGTGAATTTGAGAAGAGTATGAATTATCTTTTTGAAAAATTTGAAAGCCGTTTTGAAATTTTCGATATGCTGGTTAAATATTTTGAGAAAAACCGCCTTTTTGAAATAGGTCTTTCGCCCGATATGCTCTGCGACGCGATAAAAAATACGTTTGCCAATTTTAAGGATTTTGCCGATTGCGCCGAGTTTGACCGTATGACAAACCCGAAATGCAAAAAGAAAGACGATTTTGAGGGCGACGCAAAATTAAAATCCGCGTGCTTTGAATTTTTGAAAGATACCGGTATGACGCATAAATATCTGCCGGGATTTGAAAATTTCCCCGCAAAAAAACTTGTGAAGTTTATACAAATCAGACGTTTTTTCAATAAATTCTGGCTGTTTAATCTGAAAAATAACCAATATTGCGACATAACGGAGGATTTTGTCAAATTTTGTATTGAAAGTGCACAAAAAGTGTGATATAATAACGTAAAGCAGTTCGGGTATGTTTTACGGAGAAAATCAGATATGAAGAAAGATGTTAAGCTTTATAATGTTGTGTTTCCGTTTTGGTTGTTAATGCTTTTGCCGGCGGCGTGGCTGGTTGTTTTGCCTGCAAATTTTTTAATCGACAGTTTGGTGTTGATTATTTCTATGTTTGTTTTTAAATTTGAAAACAGGGCACGGTTTTATAAAAAGTCCATTCTGAAATTTTTCCTGATTGGTATTTTGTCCGACCTTGCCGGCTCGGTTTTTATGCTGATATCGGCAAATGCGGGTGCAATGGGCGATGAGCTGTATCTTACAATACCGGCGATTTTGATTTCTGCGGTTTTGATATTTGTGCTGAACTATTTTTTCACACTGAAAAATTGCAGTAAAAAGGAAAGATTGGGAACGTCTCTGATATTTGCGATTGCAACCGCGCCGTATACATTTTTGATTCCGTTATCTTGGCTTTACAAATAATGAACATACTTTGATATATTTTACAGTTTTTTTGAGGGGAGTTGTCTTTTTGAATAATCAGTTAGTCATAGTTTTGGATTTCGGCGGTCAGTACAATCAGCTTATCGCTCGCAGAATCCGCGAATGTAACGTGTACTGCGAAGTTATGCCGTACACCAAAAGCCTTGAGGAATTAAAGGCGAAAAATCCGTCCGCAATCATATTCACGGGCGGTCCGAACAGTGTTTACGAGGACGGTTCTCCGCTTTATACAAAAGAGATTTTCTCGCTCGGCGTGCCGATTTTGGGCATTTGCTACGGCTGTCAGCTTATCGCGCATCTTCTTGACGGCGAGGTTACTCCGGCACAGGACGATTCCGCGCGCGAATACGGCAAAACAAAAACGTATTTTGATACGTCGTGCAAGATTTTTAAGGACATTCCCGACGAGAGTATCACCTGGATGAGCCACGGCGACTATATGGCGAAAGTCCCCGAGGGCTTTAAGCTTGTGGCACATTCCGACAAGTGTCCCAACGTTGCCATTGCCGACGAAGAACGCGGTTTTTACGGCGTTCAGTTCCACCCCGAGGTTCAGCACACCGAGTTCGGTCAGAAAATGCTTCATAATTTTCTCTATGAGGTTTGCGGTTTGAACGGCGACTGGAAAATGGACGAGTTTGCGAAACAGTCGATTGAAAAACTTCGCGAAAAAATCGGCGATAAAAAGGTGCTTTGCGCGCTTTCGGGCGGTGTCGATTCCTCTGTTGCCGCGGTTATGATACACAAGGCGGTAGGCAAAAATCTCACCTGTATTTTTGTTGACCACGGTCTTTTGCGCAAAAACGAGGGCGACGAGGTTGAAAAAACGTTTAAAGAAAAATTTGATATGAACCTTATCCGCGTTAACGCACAGGATAGATTTTTGGGCAAGCTCAAAGGCGTTTCCGACCCCGAAACGAAAAGAAAAATCATCGGCGAGGAATTTATAAGAGTGTTTGAGCAGGAGGCGAAGAAAATCGGCAAGGTTGATTATCTTGTTCAGGGCACAATTTACCCCGACGTTATCGAGAGCGGTACGGGCGACGCGGCGGTGATTAAGAGCCACCATAACGTCGGCGGACTTCCCGATTATGTTGACTTCAAGGAAATCGTCGAGCCTTTGCGCGATTTGTTTAAGGACGAGGTACGAAAAGTCGGACTTGAGCTTGGTATTCCCGAATTTTTGGTATGGCGTCAGCCGTTCCCCGGCCCCGGACTTGCGATAAGAATAATCGGCGATATTACTGAAGAAAAGATAAAAACTTTGCAGGACGCGGACTTTATCTTCCGTGACGAACTTGCAAAGGCGGGTTACGACAAAAATGTGCACCAGTATTTTGCGGTGCTCACAAATATGCGCTCGGTCGGCGTTATGGGCGACGGCAGAACGTATGATTATACCCTTGCTCTCCGCGCAGTTACGACGAATGATTTTATGACCGCCGATTGGGCAAAAATCCCGTACGATATCCTCGAGTCTGCGTCAAACAGGATTATAAATGAGGTTAAAAACATCAACAGAATTGTGTACGATATCACAAGTAAACCCCCCGCTACAATCGAGTGGGAATAATAAACAAATCCCCGAAAACTGCGTTATAATGCGGTTTTCGGGGATTTAATTTTGAAATTGATAACAGAATGATAACATTTGTTATTTTTCAGTATTGTTTTTCAGTTTATTAAATTCTTCATGTAAGCGTTCAGTCTTAATACGAGGATAGCTGTAACGCCACATATCATATTCTTCCTTTGTTATTTCACCTGATTTGAGTTTTTTAAATTCGCTGCTCCATGAACTGAGCATTTTGCTTACAGTTCTTGTGACAGCGTTTTTGTTTTCTACGGACAAGTGCACTTGTCCGTCAACCTCATTAGGAATAACGCCGTATTCATCTTCTAAGCAAAAAAGTGCGTGCATAACAGCGTCGTAATTTTCTAAATTAGGATCGGAAATTGCGTATATGCTTACTCCCAAAGCACCGGCGATTTTCTCAAGCTGCTTTTCGGACGGTGTACGGTTTCCGAGTTCGTAATTACGGATTGCCGGCTCGCTTAAACCGGATTTTTGTGCAAGCTCTTTTTGCGATAAGCCAAAAGCCGTGCGGAACCGCTTAATCTTTTTCCCGACTTCCATAGTGGTGTACCTCCAAATATCTGTTATCAAAAATAATCTTTACATACATTATAACACAAACAGTTCAAAAATGAAATAGTAATTTTAAATTTTGTGGAAAATAAAATGTGAACATTTTGTGAATATGTAAAAATGGTATTGACAGTTCGTAAATGAACTGATATAATACAAATACACAGTTCAGAAACGAACTGTGTAAAAACTTGAGAAAGGAGAAAACAAAGATGAACAAACAGTTGATGATTTCCGCCGATGAGGTGGCAGAAACTTTGGGTGTCTCAATATCTTATGCTTACAAAGTTGTGCGTCTTCTGAACAAAGAGCTTGAAGAAAAAGGCTTTATAACAGTAGCGGGCAGAGTGAGCAGAAGATACTTTGAGGAAAAATTTTACGGTTCGGAAGGAGTGTTTAACAATGTCGGTGCATAAGGACAAAAAGACAGGAAAATGGTATGTATCATGCCGATATGATAATTGGGATGGTGCGAGAAAACAAAAAATGAAAAGGGGGTTTGAAACCAAGAGGGAAGCTCAAAGCTGGGAGAGAGAGTTCCTGCAGATTAAAAGCTCAAATCTTGATATGACATTCGGGGCGTTTTTGGAATTGTATTACAATGACCGAAAATCAAGGATTAAGAAAAACACTTTTCTTACCAAGAAGAATGTTATAGAAAACAAGATACTTCCGTATTTTAAGGACAGAAAAATGTCGGAAATTAAAGCAACGGATATTATTGCGTGGCAAAATGTGATTATGGCAGAGCGTGACGAAAACGGCGAGCTGCATTCGCCGAGTTATCTCAAAACGATTCATAATCAAATAAGTGCTATATTTAATCACGCTTGCAATTTCTATAACCTGACCGAGAACCCGGCAAGAAAAGCCGGGAATATGGGCAGAGAACAAACCAAAGAAATGGTAATATGGACAAAGGAGGAATATTCAAAATTTGCAGATGTGATGATGGATAAGCCGCAAGCGTTTTACGCTTTTGAAATCCTCTATTGGTGCGGACTGCGTGTCGGCGAGCTGTTGGCATTAACACGGGCGGACTTTGATTTTGAAAAATCAACGCTTCGGGTGAACAAGTCCTATCAAAGGCTTGAGGGTGAGGACATTATCACCGATCCGAAAACGCCGTGCAGCATTCGTACAATAACAATGCCGGAATTTTTAAGAGATGAAATCAAGGAATACATCGGAATGTTGTACGGCATCGGTGATAATGACAGAATTTTCGATTTTACCAAGAGTTTTCTTCACCACGAAATGAAAAGAGGTTCGGAGGCAGCCGGAGTTAAAAAACTAACTCTGCACCAACTCAGGCATTCGCACGTCAGCCTGCTTATTAATATGGGTTTTACTGCCGTTGCAATAGCAAAGCGTGTGGGACATGAAAGCATTGATATTACCTACAGATATGCTCATATGTTCCCAAGTGAGCAAGTTGAAATGGCAGACAAGTTAAATATTGAAAGGGGTGGTTGCTAAATGGATAAAACACTTGACAACAAAGGTCGGTGGCGGAATGTGATAATATCATTTCGGATGTCACAGCAGGAACGGGATGATTTGAATGTCAGAGTAAAGCTGTCAGGACTTACAAAACAGGACTACATAATAAAACGATTGTTGGAGCGTGATGTAATAGTTCAGCCAAACACAAGAGTTTACAAGGCTTTAAGAAATCAAATGGCAGATATTTTGGCAGAGTTAAAGCGAATAAATACCGGTGCTGACATCGACAGTGACTTGCTTGATATAATTCATATTACGATGCAAACCTACAACGGGTTGGCAGAAAAAGAAAAGTCCTGATGTATCGGCAAATACAAAAGGACTCGGAAAGTGTGGTAAAACCACCTCTCGATAAGGATATTTTACCACACCTCCGACGATTTTGCAATAGGAGATGACGAAAAAATGAGCAATTTGAAACTGATAAATATGCAGGACATTGAAGTTGAAGCCATAAGCTGGCTTTGGTATCCGTTTATCCCATACGGAAAAGTAACAATTATACAAGGAGATCCGGGCGAAGGAAAAACAACGCTTGTACTTCAGATTATTGCAAGGCTCACCAAAGGGGAAAGCATTATCAATGAGAATGCAAATCCTCCGATAAATGTTATATACCAAACGGCAGAGGACGGATTATCCGACACGATAAAACCACGGTTGTTGGATGCAAATGCGGATTGCTCAAAAGTGGTTGTGATTGATGATAGTGATACACCGCTTACAATGCGAGATGCAAGACTTGAACAGGCTATTATTGAAACTAATGCAAAACTTGTTGTATTGGATCCGATTCAAGGCTTTTTGGGTGCTGATGTGGATATGCACAGGGCAAATGAGATAAGACCGATTATGAAGCATATATCCGAGCTTGCCGAAAAATATAAATGTGCGATTATTTTAATCGGGCATATGAACAAATGCAGCGTCGGAAAGTCGGCATACAGAGGATTAGGCTCAATTGACTTTCAGGCGGCAGCGAGAAGTGTGCTTATTGTTGGCAGAATTAAGGATGAGCCGGAAACAAGGATTGTATGTCAGACAAAAAGCTCGCTTGCCCCCGAAGCAAAGGCAGTTGCATTTCGATTGAGCGAGGAAAACGGTTTTGAATGGATAGGTGAATATGATGTTACTGCTGATGATTTGCTTTCCGGAACGGCAAAAGGCACAAAGAAGCAAGCGGCAATGGATTTTCTTGAAAATTTACTTGCAGACGGACAAATATCACAAAAAGAGATAATCGAGCTTGCACGGCAAAAGGGCATATCCGACAAAACCTTGCGGAATGCCAAAGATGAACTGAAAATCAAGTCAAAACGGGTGAATAATCAATGGCATTGGAGCTTTGATTAAATTCAAGATGGCAAGATGCCCTATTGTATATAAAGGGGCATCTTACCACCTTGCCACCTTGAAACGGAGGAAACAATATGAATAAAATTCAAATTACGCAAGAACTATTTGTAAAAATGCTAAAATATTTTTACAGTGAGGAATTGGAACTTGCTGACGATGAGCTAAACGAGCTTTATTATGACATCAAAAACGGCATTGATAAAAAGATGGATGCCATATCAAGGCGGAGTTACTATACCGAGTATAAAACGGCGGATACGGATGCGGCGAGAGAAAAGGCAAGAAAAAAGTATCTCGATGCAGTCGGTATGCACAAGGATTTTAGGTGGTAACTACATAAACGGGAATGTGGAACATTCCCGTAAAACTATTAAGAATGAGAGTATTGAATTATGAAGGAAAGATTTATTGAAAACGGAATAGAGTATGTTAAGTGCGGTGATTATTATTTGCCGAATTTTGAACTGCCGCAAAATCAATATGAAATCGGCAATTACGGCAGAATGAGGTTGAGGTTTTTGAAAACAAGTAAACCGTGCCGATACAGTACACTTTTAATGACAGGGAAATTGAATGAACATTTGCACGAGGTTGATGTTCAGGCGGAGAAAATGTTGGAGCAATTTATTAAGGCGGCAGAGCAGACTGCTCCCGACAAGGCAACGCACCAAATGGAATGGGTTGGGCATATGAATAATGCCAAAGCCTCTGCGGCAGAGGTCATAAATCACGAGCTGATTTATGTATAATGTCGGAACTTAATGTTCTAACAAGCATAGCATTTGGATGCCCAAATTCTCCGATTTGGTGGCGTTGCCCCCAATCCCCCGAATGGAAGGAGAATTTTAATGCGAGAAAGAAACAACAGAATGACACTTCGGCTCAATGATAAAGAATGTCAGACTTTGAAAAAATCATCTGAAAAAGTTGGCGTTCCCAAAGAGGTGTATTTGCGGATGCTGATTATGGGAACAACGCCAAAAGAAAAACCGACGGCTGATTTTTACGGCGTGATGAAAGAATTAAACGCAATCGGAAACAGCATAAATCAGATTGCGAAAGTGGCAAATTCAAAAGGTTTTATCAATGTTAAGGCATACGAAGAAAATGTCCGCAAATTAAATGAATTTATTGTTGAAATCAGCAAGGCTGTTTTCACTCCCGAAAGGAGGAATGACAAATGGCTGCTACAAGAATTTGGTCTATAAAAGGTCGGCTTGACAGTGTGATAAATTATGTCACAAATCCGGAAAAGACGGACGGCAGCAAATATACCGATACGGAATTGCAAGCCTTGGCGGATGTAATTGATTACGCCGAGGACGGAGCGAAAGCACATAACAAGGTTTATGTTTCGGGGATAAATTTATCCCCGAACATTGCCCGTAATCAAATGGTGATGACAAAACTGCAATTCGGAAAAACGGATAAAATCTTGGCTTATCACGGCTACCAAAGTTTTCTGTCCGGCGAGGTCACTCCCGACCAGGCTCACGAAATCGGTGTGGAGCTTGCGAGGCGTTTGTGGGGCGATAGGTTTCAAATTTTGATTACAACGCACCTCGATAAAGAACATCTGCACAATCATTTTTGCCTAAACTCCGTTTCATTTGTTGACGGAAAGAAATTCAGGGGCGGAAGTAAGGCATATTGGCAAATGAGAGCAGAGTCGGACAAAATCTGTGCTGAATACGGTTTGTCTGTAATTAAAAATCCCGGCAAGGGTAAAAATTATGCCGAATGGAAAGCTGAGCACGATGGTAGACCTACCATCAGAGGTCAAATAAAAGAGGAGCTTGATGAAATTATCAAGTGTTCATATACATATGAGCAGTTTCGGAAAATATTAAAACAGCGTGGGTATGAGGTCAAGCGTGATGTAAAATATGTTGCGTTAAAGCCGGCGTTTTCGCAGAGGTATATACGACTGAAATCGCTTGGTAAGAATTACAGTGAGGAGGCAATAAGGCAACGAATTATTGCGGCGAGGAACGGCATACGAGCTTTGGATAAGCCAAAATCCGATTATAACGCTTGGCTTAATAAATATGAGCCAACCAAGCTGCACGGATTCAAAGCGTTGTATTTTCACTATTTGTATCTGTTCGGTAAAATCCGCAAAAAGGAAACACCACAGAGAGTTTCGTTTTATATGCGTGAGGAACTTACAAAATTTGAACGGTATCAAAAACAGTTTCGGTTTCTGTATGATAACGATATTGAAACGGTAGAGCAGTTGACCATATTCAAGGGAAATGTTGAAAATAAAATTGATGAACTGACTATCCGGCGGAGCAAATTGTATGATAAAACCGACTCAAAGACAGAAATCAAGACAATAAATGCAGAATTGCGTGAGTTACGGAAAGATGTGAGAACCTGCAACAACATCTTTATTGATGCCGAGCGTATCAGAGAACATACAGAATATGTTGCACGGCTTGAAAAAGAGGCAAATGAACTTCAAAAGCAGAGAATTGTGAAAAATAGATTTATTTAACAAATGGCAAGAAATAAGACTTAAAATCTATGCAAAAGTAAAGAGAACTATTGACAAACAGCAAGAAAAATGTTATAATTTCTGTATATTTAATGCAAGGGGTATAATAATGACTGTTTTTGAAATTTTGATGGACATTTCAAATAAAAATAACGGTTTGATACTGACAAAAACTGCTGCTGATAACGGTGTAAGCAGGGCGAGTCTCTCTCAACTATGCAAAGCCGGAAAAATATCAAGGGTTGCCAAGGGGCAGTATGTTTTGGCTGATGCATTAAATGATGAAATGCTGTCACTCAGCATTCGCTCCGATTTAATAGTGTTCTCTCACGAAAGTGCGTTGTTCTTAAACGGCATTTCTGAGAGAACTCCGTTTGAACACACCGTAACTATACCATCTTCCAAAACTTTGGCTCGCTCAATTAGTGAGCAATGTAAAATATATTACATTAAAGATGATTTGCATAATATGGGCAAGGTACAATTGATTACTCCTATGGGAAATAGCGTTCCGGCGTACGATATGGATAGAACTATATGCGATATTGTCAGAAGCCGCAACAGAATTGCCGATGAAACCTTTCTTTCATCATTAAAACAATATGCCGCAAATCTCAATAAGAACCTTGCCAATCTTAGCATATATGCAAGCAAAATGGGAATTTTGCAACAAGTGAGAAAATATTTGGAGGTGTTGTTATGAGCAACGCAAAGGCAATGAGCCTGAAAGCGAAAATACGAAATATAGCAAAATCGAAGAATATTCCTGCACAGGTTATATTGCAGAATTATATGTTCGAAAGATTTTTAAATAGGCTGTCTGTTTCGGTGTATAAAGAAAAATTCGTGTTAAAGGGCGGTATGCTTGTTGCGGCATTGGTCGGACTTGATAATCGTGCAACTATGGACTTGGATACTACGCTCAAAAATCTGCCGCTCACATCGGAAGCTATTGAAAAAGCGTTAAGCGAGATTTTTGAAATTGACCTGAATGATGATGTGAAATTTCGTTTGAAAAATATATCGACCATTCGTGAAGATGATGTTTATGGCGGATATAGGGTGGCGTTGGATGCGATTTATGAAACAATCGTAACGCCGATGACAATAGATGTTTCAACGGGTGATGTTATTACACCAAACGCCGTGCAATTTAGCTTCACGGGAATTTTTGATGATGAACTTAAATTTGAACTGTGGGCGTATAACATAGAAACGGTATTAGCCGAAAAGGTTGAAACAATTCTTAGAAGAAGCGTCTTTAATACACGCCCGAGAGATTTTTACGATGCATACATACTTATTACAACACAAAAATTTGATAAAGCTGTGTTTGCTGAAGCGTTAGAAAAAACTATTGAGCATAGAGGAACAAGAAGTCAGATAAATGATTATATGAATACTATGACTGTTATTGAAAACAGCGATGCACTAAAGAAAATGTGGAGCAATTATCAAAAACAGTTTGATTATGCGAAGGATATTGGCTTTGACGATGTATGTGATCAAATTAAAAGTGTTCTCTCATCAATTAAACAACATTGACTTTTATGCCTATTTCCTGAGTAGAAGTAGGCATATTTGTTATATAACCAATATGAAACTATCACAAAAATTCCAGAACAAAAAATACTTGACATATAAGATAATGTGTGCTATACTGATAATGTAAATCATTAGAGATTATTTTTTTGAAACTGTAATGTTACAAAAACTCCAGTACAAAAAAGGTGATAAAATGTTATTGGGCGATGTTGCTGAAGTAAGGACGGGATTGGTCCTTTCCCGAAAAAAAGCATCAGACGATATGAATGTAAAATTTGAATATAAAGCCTTGAATCTGCGATGTGTAGTGTCGGGGGGATATTTGGACTTAGATGATGCAGAAGAGTATTATTCGACTGAACGGCTGAAATCCGAATATTTAACAAGAGAAAATGACATTCTTGTCAGATTAAGTTCTCCATATACGGTAGTATATATAACAGAACAAAAACAATGCGGATATGTTATTCCATCGCACTTTGCGATAGTGCGGGCTGTTGAATCGAAGGCTGCGCCGGAATATTTAAATTGGTTCTTAAAAAGAGATGCGGTTCGGCAAAAAATAATACAAAATGTCAGCGGCAGTACAGCGTTCGGAACAATCAGTTCAGGATTTATAGCCGGCTTGAAAATAAGAGATATTCCCATAGCCCGGCAAAAGACGCTTGGAAATATGCTTTTGTTGGCTGAAAGGGAACAAGAATTATTGAACAAATTATCGGCTGCCAAAGCACTGTACAACAAGGCGGTTGTAAACGAAATTTATGATAGGATAAAGAGAGGTAATAAAAATGACGAGTAAGACCAATATAGAAAAAGTTCTTTGGAGTGCGTGCGACAGTTTCAGAGGGAAGATAGACAGTTCAAGATATAAAGATTACATATTGTCAATGCTTTTTGTGAAATATTTAAGCGATGTATATACCGAAACAAAAGAAAACTATATGAAACAGTACGCCGGTGACGAACGCAGAGTGCAAAGGGCTATGAGCCGTGAACGCTTTGTAATGGAGGACAATGCAACATTCCGGTTTTTGTACGAAAACAGAAACGATTCCGAAATAGGACAGAAAATCAATATTGCACTCAGCAGCATCGAAAATACAAACAGTGCTAAGCTCCGTGACGTGTTCCGTGCGATAGACTTTAACTCGACTGTGGATTTTGGAGAGCCGAAGGCGAAAAACGCAATTCTAAAAAATTTACTTGAAGATTTTGAGGGACTGGACTTAAGACCGTCACAGCTTGACAGTACGGATATTATCGGCGACGCATACGAATATATGATTGCAAACTTTGCGTCGGACGCAGGCAAGAAGGGCGGAGAGTTTTACACGCCAAGCAAGGTATCTGAGCTTGTTGCAAAACTGGTATCCCCAAAAGAAAATGACAGAATTTACGATCCGACCTGTGGCAGCGGCGGTCTGCTTTTAAAGGCATATAAGGAAGTCGGAAACGGCAAAACACATATATACGGTCAGGAACAAAATATGCAGACTTGGTCAATGTGCAGAATGAATATGTTTTTGCACGGCGTAGACGATGCAACAATATGGCAGGGAGACACACTCGCAAATCCACAAAATCTTGAAGATGATAAATTGATGAAATTCCAATGTATTGTTGCCAATCCTCCGTTTTCTTTGGACAAGTGGGACAGTGGATTTTTAGCCAATATTCCGGTAGGTGAAAAAGGTAAAAAGAAAGAAAAAATGACGCCGGAGCTTGACCCGTACAGAAGATTTGACTGGGGCATTCCTCCAACATCAAAGGGTGACTATGCATTTGTTATGCATATGCTCCATAGCCTTGATGATGCAAACGGCAGAATGGGCGTTGTACTTCCGCACGGCGTTCTTTTCAGAGGAGCAAGTGAAGGTAAAATAAGAAAACAAATTGTGGAGCTGAATTTCTTGGACGCCATTATAGGGTTGCCGGCAAACCTTTTTTACGGTGCGGGAATACCGGCTTGCATACTTATTTTCAGAAAAGACAGAAAAACGAACGATAGAGTTCTGTTTGTTGACGCAAGCGGCGATGAACATTACGAAAAGGGAAAAAATCAGAACATTCTAAGAGATTGCGATATAGAAAAAATTGTAAGTACCTATAAAGCTTATAAAACCGACATCAACTTTACCGGTGAAGATAAGTATAGTCACGTTGCTACTCTTAACGAAATCAAGGAAAATGGCTTTAATCTCAATATTCCCCGTTATGTAGATACCTTTGAGGAAGAAGAACTGATTGATATTGACGAGGTTAAGCAGAATATTGCAAACATAGAAGCCGAGCTTGCAGAAGTGCAGAAACAGATGGATAAGTATTTGGAGGAGTTAGGGATATGAATTCATGTATAGGCAGAACTGTTATAGAAGAAAAAGTACGAATGAAATTATGGGCGATTTCTGGTGGTAGATGTGAAATGTGTAATAAATTATTATATGAAGATTCTACGTTTGGTATTGATGGAAATTATGGCGAAATGGCTCATATTCATGCCGTTAGCGAGCGTGGACCACGAAACAAACGTGGAATGACAGCAGAAGAGAAAAATAACATTGAAAATCTGATGTTGTTGTGCAGTGAACACCATCATATGATAGATACAAAACCAGATGAATTCGGTGATGGGCTACTAAAGAGAAAGAAGAAAAAGCACGAAGAAAGGATCCGAAGAGTAACAGATATATCAGAAGAAGAAAGTTGCAGAATTGTGTCATATTTTTCTAATATTGACAACTATGAAGAATTTAGTTCAGAGAGATTATTTAAGGAAGCACTGCTTTTCTCTGGCAAGTTGCCTATGCAACAACCGTCCATAAGCCTTAATGCAAATACATATGGTATCTACGAACCATCAAAAGAGGAATTTACAAGAAAAGCAGAAAATTTAGAAAGAGAGTTTAAGGTTTGGTTTGATGAAATCATAAAAAAGCAAGATTCTGTAGGATTATTTTCATTAGCACCTCAGCCACTCTTGTTTAAATTGGGAAGTTTAATAAACGATAAGTACAATGTTTCAGTTTATCAATGCCATCGCAGACCTAGTAAATGGACATGGTTGGAAAATGATGATAAGATAGATTTCGAATTTCGGAAAACTTTAAGTAACAATGATGATGAAATTGCCCTGGTAATCGACCTTAGTGCAAAAGTTGTTGATGAAAGAATTACTTCTGTTTTAGGAGAAGATATTTCAATTTTTCATATTTCTATTACGGAACCTAATCGCAACTTTGTTACAAATGAAAATATTCAATTATCTTTTGTTGATTGTTTTAGGAAAGCGATGGAAAAATTAAAAAATTTAAAAAAATCAAAAAGTGCAATACACGTATTCCCAGTTATGCCGAATTCATTGGCAATTAGAGCTGGAATGGATTATATGCCCAAAGCAGATTTACCGTTGGTAGTATATGAACAATCAAAATCGAAGAATGGATTCTTTGAAGCATTAACAATCGGAGGATAACTATGTATACAAAAGAACAATTAAATGACTTATATGAAAGAATTATAAAAGCAATTGACATTACAGATGAACTTTTTGAGGCTGCAGAAAAAGAATATATCGATATGGGTAATTGGATTGACGAAAAAACTCCCGAATATAAAATTTCTATATATCCTCAAGGTTCATTTGCTTTGGGAACAGTCATCAAGCCTTTTGATGACAGAGATGACTATGACCTGGATCTTGTATGTGAGTTTGAACAGCAATATGCGCTTTCTGCAGAATCTTTAAAATGCGATGTTGTAAAACCGCTTTTATCAGAATATCGTAAAATAGATGGAGAAATTGAAGAAAAAAGGCGGTGTTGGCACGTTGAATATGAGAATGTTCCTAATTTTCACATGGATATCATTCCCGCTGTTTATCGTGAAAGATATATTGATATAACTGACCATGACAAGAAAACAAATAGTTATGAATATATTGGCAGCAATCCTAAGGGATATATAAAATGGTTCAATGATAAAAAAGCTCTTCAAAGAAAAATATTATTCGAAAAACAAGTAAGCGAGATGTCGCATTCACTCACATGTCAAGCCGATATTGATGAATTGAAGGAATATAAGCTTAAAACACCTCTTCAAAAATCCATTCAATTGCTTAAAAGGCATAGAGATATAATGTTTATGAATGATACACAAAATCTCAAACCAATATCTATAATAATCACTACCATAGCCGCAGAGGTTTATAATAACGAGGACAACATAGTAGATGCATTAAATGGTATTCTTTGCAATGCTGAAAATTATATTAAGGCACATATGAATAAAAATGAATTCCATGTAGACAACCCTAGCTATACAGGTGGAGAAACGGAAAATTTTGCCGAAAAGTGGAATATATATCCAGAACGCGCAGAAGCCTTTAAAAAATGGATACAAGAAGCAAGAAAAGATTTAGTTTCAGAGGCTATATACGAAAATACACGCCTTCAAATGGCAGAAAACATAAAAAAATCATTTGGTGAAAACACTTGCAAAAAGATATATGATACTATTGCAGAAGAGGAACGAGTGGCGTTGAAAGAGAAAAAAACTCAGTTGAATCCAGTGTTGGGCGTTCTTGCATCATCTGGATCTATACCAGTGCCACCAAACAGACATTATGGAAAATAAACGTATAAAACAGAAATCTATATCATTAACATTACAACTATCAAATATAAAGCGTACTTTTGATGAAAGCATAATCAACAGATTATATATAAAAAATAGTATGCTTGTATGCGTTATTAAACTAAAGCCATCCATTGAAAGCGATAGCTATACGATAAAGCTGATTTGCAAATACGGGAAAATGCCAAGAGCATGGCTTTTATCGCCAGATTTAAAAAAGGTGAATGGAAGATATCCACACCACACATATGGTGTGAACAAAGAAGGAAAATATGAATTATGTGTATGTGCTCCAGGATTTCAAGAATGGCATAACAATTTATGGATATCTGAAAGTTATATACCATGGATATGTACATGGCTTAATGCATATGAATTTTGGCTGATTACCGGAGAGTGGCATTACGATGAGTATAAAAAGAATAAAAGCGTGGTGAAAAAATGAAAACTGAAATAAAACAACGAATTGAAAAGATAAAAGCCGGACAAGTGCCGGAGGGGTATAAAAAGACTAAGATAGGCATAGTGCCGAAAGAATGGGAAATTCATAAGCTTTCAGAGCATTTGACCGAAAGTCGAATTTTGGGTTCAAATGGTGCTGCAGCTAAAAAAATAACCGTCAAACTATGGAATAAAGGCGTTTTTGAGAAGCAAGAGTTGCACGAAGGTAGTGCAAATACAACTTATTATAAAAGGAAAAGCGGACAATTCGTATATAGCAAATTGGATTTTTTGAACTGTGCTTTTGGTATCATACCGGAACATCTTGATGGGTACGAAAGCACTCAAGATTTGCCGTGCTTTGATGTTGATGGGGTAGATACATATTATCTCTTGACATATGTAACACAACGCAATTTTTATACGCATTTTGGTATGATCGCCGACGGCGGCAGAAAAGCTCGTAGAGTTGGCACAAAAGATATGATGTCATTTCCTTTAGCATATCCGCCTCTTGCAGAACAAAAGAAAATTGCAAAAATTTTATCGGCACAGGACAAGCTTATAGAACTTCAGCAGAAGAAAATAGAAGAATTGCAGAAGTTGAAGAAAGTATATTTAAACAAGATGTTTCCTAAAAAAGGCGAAAATGTTCCTGAATGGCGTTTTAAAGGATTTACTGACGCTTGGGAACAGCGTAAGTTGGGGGATGTGGCAAAATACCGTAATGGAAAAGCACACGAAAACGATATTTCAGAGCAAGGAAAATTCATCGTTGTCAATTCGAAATTTGTTTCTACAAATGGCGAAGTGCGCAAATTTTCAAACAAACAAATAGAGCCGTTATTCAAAAATGAAATTGCTTTTGTATTGAGCGATGTACCAAACGGTAGAGCTATTGCTCGTACTTTCTTGGTAGATAAAAACGATAAATACACGCTAAATCAACGAATTGCAGGAATAACGCCTATTGAAGGTACGTGTCCTTATTTTTTGCACATATTGATGAATAGAAACAAATATTTCCTTCAATTTGATGATGGCGCAAAGCAAACAAATCTATCTGTGGACGATGTGATAGAATTTGCTGAGTATTATCCATCGAGTGAAGAACAACAGCAAGTTGGTGTGTTATTTCAACAGCTCGACCACCTTATCACCCTTCATCAGCGTAAGCTTGAGGAAATGAAGAAACAGAAAAAGTCTTTAATGCAGTTATTATTAACAGGAATTGTGAGGGCTTAAAAATGAAATTTTGTAAGTATTGTGGTAGTGTAATGTTTGGAGACTTTATAACGAACTCACAAAACTGCCATAAATTCAAAGCCTTTTATAATTGCCCTAAGTGTCATGCTGTGTGTGACGGGGAATATTTCGAGAGCAAGAAGGAAAAACGCACAATAAGTGAAAAGTGGTGGAATCCGATTACAGACGAATATGAATAAGGAGGTGACTAACTATGGCAACAAATCCGCCAAAAGGTGACGGACACAGAAACGGTGCAGTAAGGAAACGATCTCAGACATATAATCCCAAAACGGAACAATGGGTTAAAAGGAATAGTGACACAGGTCGTTTTATGGATGTGAAACAAGACGGCACACCGTTTAAAGGTGTCAGAAAAGAAAAATAATACTACCGGATAAGCGAGGCGATTTCTGCCTCGCTATGTCTGCTTTTATAAATAACCCCCAACAGGAGGAGAAACAATGAGCTATAATAAACAATCGGATCTTTATTTAGAGGATAATATCAGCAAATACCCTGCGATTGATTTGCTATGCAAAATGGGTTATAAATATATTTCACCGGAGGACTGTATCAGTCAAAGAGGTTCGTTATACAATGTTATTTTAAAGGACATACTGCGTGAAAGACTGCATAGCCTTAACAAGTACGAATACGGCGGAAGTGTATATAAATTTACTGCTGAAAATATTGAAAAGGCGATTACCGATTTGGACGAACCGTTAACCGACGGTTTGGTTCGCACAAGCGAGAAAATATACGACGCACTGATGCTCGGCAAAAGCTATCTTGAAAACTTACCGGACGGAACACAAAAAAGCTTTAACTTAAAGTACATCGACTGGGAAAATATAAACAACAATGTATTTCATGTGACGGAGGAATATACTTGTGAAAGCGTAGACAAGCAGCACAACGCAAGACCGGACATTGTGCTTTTTGTAAATGGTATTCCGTTCGCCGTTATAGAGTGCAAAGCACCGACGATAAGCGAAAATCAGGCTATCAGCCAGATGATACGAAATCAACGCAAAGAATATATTCCACAGCTGTTTAAGTTTACACAGATTGTTATGGCAACCAACAAAAATGCCGCGAAATATGCAACCTGCGGCACGGGTGAAAAGTTTTGGGGTATTTGGCGTGAGCAGGACACGGAATTTGCAGATAAAATTTTGTCATATGCAGTGGTTGACAGGAAAATTACACCCCAGGACAGAAACATAGTTTCTTTATTTGAACCGGGCAGACTTATGAAACTGACAAAATATTTTGTGTTATATGACGCAAACATAAAGAAAATTTGCCGATACCAACAGTTTTATGCGGTTGAGCAAATTATCAAAACCATTAACACCTTCGATTCAAACGGAAGAAGAAACGGCGGTGTTATTTGGCATACCCAAGGTAGCGGCAAGTCACTTACTATGGTTATGGTGGCAAAGTATATTCTTATGGAGATGTCAAAATGCAATCCGAGGGTTGTTATCGTGACCGACAGAAAGGAGCTTGACAAGCAAATTGCCGCAACATTTTCGCATACAAGGCTTATGCCGGCTCGTGCAACAAGCGGAAAGCACTTAATCGAACTTATCAATTCCGGCAGTGCGGATGTTATAACATCTATTATTAACAAATTCAATACCGTTGAAAGCAGCGGACTTAAAAACGCATTAAAAGATATTTTTGTGCTTGTTGATGAAAGCCATCGTTCAAACTATGGCGGTCTTGCCACAAAAATGAGAGTTGTGTTTCCGAATGCGTGCTATATCGGTTTTACCGGCACGCCTCTTATGAAATCGGAAAAAAACACGATGCAGAAATTCGGCAGGCTGATTCATAAGTACACGATAAAAGACGGAGTGGACGATCACGCAATTGTTCCGCTTATTTACGAGGGTAAGTTTATTGAACAGACTGTCGACGAGCAAAATATTGATTTGTGGTTTGAACAGGTAACAAAGCGGCTTACCGAGCCGCAAAGAGCAGATTTGAAAAACAAGTGGAGCAGCATCAAAAGGCTTGGTTCAACAAGTGAAAGAATAAAAAGAATTGCCCTGGACATTAACCTGCATTTTATTGAGGGTTATAAGAACACGGGCTTTAAAGCTATGCTTGCGTGCAATTTTAAGAAAGATGCAGTAAGGTATCAGAAGTGCTTTGAGGAGTTTGGCGATTTAAAAACAGCTGTAGTGATTTCCGCTCCCGATATGCGGGAGGGCAACTCTGATGTTGACGAAAGCACGGACGATATGGTAGTGGAATTTTGGAAGAAAATGATGGAACAATACGGAAATGCCGATAATTACGAAGATACAATAAAAAACAAGTTTATTGACGGTGAAATTGATATTCTGATCGTATGCAGCAAGCTTTTGACCGGTTTTGACGCTCCGCTGACGCAGGTTTTATATATTGATAAGGAGTTAAAGGAACACGGACTTCTTCAAGCTATCGCAAGAACGAACCGGCTGTGCGAGGGCAAGGATTATGGGTTGATTGTCGATTACAGAGGCTTAATCAAAAAGCTTGATGACGCTTTGGAGGTTTACAGCGGTGCCGGACTTGATGAGTTTGACAGCGAGGATATAAAGGGTGTTGTTGTGGACATTATGTCCTGCATTGCAAAGCTGAGAGAGTCATACACGCAGTTGAATGACATCTTTGCAAGGGTAAAAAATAAAAATGACACCGAAGAAATTGAAATTTATCTTGCTGATAGTGAAATTCGTGCAAAATTTTATGATGCTTTGTGTTCGTTCGGCAGAGCATTAAGCACGGTTATCAATTCAGAAACGGCATATAATGCCATTGACAAAATTGAAATAAAAAAATATAAGGAGCAGTTTGCCTTTTTTGCCAAGGTTCGAAGAAGTGTGAAAATAAGGTATGCGGATATTATAGACAACGCAGAGTATGAAAAGCAAATGCAAAATTTACTTGACACACATATGTCGGTAAGCGGCATCAAGCAAATAACGAATCCTGTTGACATTCTTAACAGAGATGAAATGGAAAAAGAACTTCACGAGCTTGGAACTCTGCGTTCAAAAGCAGATATGATTGTTTCCCATATGGCAAAGAGCATTAAAGAAAAGTACGACGAAAATCCGGCGTATTACGAAAGCTTTTCAAAGAGAATTAAGGAGGCATTGGAGGAGTATAAAAACCGTATTATAACAGAGGCTGAATATCTTGAAAAAATGCGTAATATTATGGAGGATTACCGAAACGGGACTGCCAACATTACATATCCCGAAAAAATTAAAGGAGATGTTCACGCACAGGCGTTTTACGGAGTTATTACCGCTTTGCTTGATGATGTGACGGATATTAACGAAAATATTGATTTAATATCTGATATTACGCTTAAAATTACTGAGATTATCAAGGAAAATGATACGGTAGACTGGCAAAATAATCAGACAATACATAACAAAATAGCTCAGCAAATTGATGACTTGTTTTATCTTTATGAAAAAGAATACGATTTCAAGGTTGACTTTGATGTGATTGATAAAATTATTGAAAATGTTATTACCGTTGCACTGCGGAGGTTTAAATGATATATACTATACTCCTTGATGAAACCGAAGTTCAATATAATTTGGAACGCAAAAATGTAAAAAATATGAATCTTAGAATAAAGCCGGATTGTTCGGTTTGGATTTCAGCCAACAACTCTGTTTCGCGCGAAAAAATAGAAAGCTTTTTGAAAGACAAATCAAAATTCATATTAAACGCTCTTGAACAATACCGTGAATTGCGGAAATATGCACCAAAGCCAAAGCAATATGTTGATGGTGAACATTTTAGAATTTGCGGACACGATTTGCGGCTGAAAGTTTTTTATGGCACAAAAAATTATGTTGAAAGTGACGGTTCTTATATCAAACTTACTGTTAAAGATGCCGATGATGTTACATTAAAGCAGAAAACGATGGATAAATGGATAAAAGAGCAGTGTGCTGCAATAATATCTTCAATCTGCGAATCTGTATATCCAAAGTTTCGAAAGTATGGGGTTGATTTTCCTGAATTGAAATTTAGAAAGATGGTTTCAAGATGGGGCAGCTGTCAGCCAAAACGCAAGATTCTGACATTTAACATATCTTTAATCGAAGTACCGGTGTCGTGCATAGAATATGTTGTTGTACACGAATTTACACATTTTTTACAACCGAATCATTCCAAAAAGTTCTATATGCAGCTGACGATGTTTATGCCGGATTGGATGGAAAAAAAGAAAGTGTTGGAAAAGTGTGGGATTGGAGCTTTATAAGTTTAGGATTATAAATTTATTTGCAAAAAACCCTTGCAATCCCGCAAATATTATGTTAACATATAAATGCTAACAAATTGATAACAGATAACACCATAGACCGAATAATTAAAAGATTTTAAGCGGAATCGGCGAAGAAAACAGCTTAAAATCAGGCGAAACAACTAAAATCACACTATAACGCACCGAGTGGGAATAAATGTTGTTGTTCCCAGGCAAAACGATTTTTAAAAAATTTAATAACCCAAATAGACCTTGAAACGAAAGTTTTTAAGGTCTATTTTTTTATAGCATAGCTGATAAACCTCATAAACACGGCATTTTTGACAATAAAATGTGGGTTTTATTGTAATTTAAAATTTTGCAAACCCTCAAGGTAGGGACAAGATTTTTTTACAAAGTGGATTTGCCCCTTAACATTTGTGCAATCCCGGGCGAAAATACATTCAACGTTAATTTGACATTTTCCCTATCATATTATATAATAAAGTCAGACCTTTTGCTGACGGAGGGGAAAGAATGTCAAGATTAAAAAGACTTTGCGCGTATATTTGCGTATTTGCGGTTATATTATGCGGCTGCGGTGCCGGCGGAAAGATTGGCGAGAAGAAAACGGCGGACGAAAACGACAGGGTATGCGCGTTTTTCAAAAAATACTTTGACGGCGGAAAATATCTTATAGATTTCAAAAGCTGGGAAGAAAGCACGGGTGAGTCTATGACCTGCACAATGGCGGTGGACGGCGAAAATTACTACCTGCAATATGAAACCGCGGACGGCAAGCAGACGTTTTTTGTGCGCGACGGCAAAAGTTACGGGATTTTGGACGATTTGAAATCATATGTTGCGGAAGATGCCGACAAAAACGAACAGCGTCAGGAGGATTTCAACTCCAAAAACGTTTTGGGCAAGACATATGAGGTGTGCCGTGAGAAAATCGGCGACGATACATATGACTGCGAAAAATTCACCTCGTCAAACGGAGAGGAAAGCCACTACTGCTTTGATAAAGACGGAAATTTAAAATATATCATCACCAAAATGGGCGATAAAAAGATTTATCTCGAATTTTTGAGCATTGACACCTCTGTTCCAGCGTCGTATTTTGAAATCCCCGAGGGTTACCAAAAAATAGAATATTAAAAATAAAAAATCACTCCCGAAATTACATATAGTTCGGGGGTGGTTTTTCAGTTTAATTGTTTAGTATTCTGCTGCAAGACGGTATTCGCGGTTATCTAAACTTTCAATTCCTTTATCAAAGAAAATTTTCTTTTGCTCATCACTGTATTCGGTTATGTAGGTGTAGTTGATGTATTTTCCTTTTGAATCGGGAATGTTGATTATAATTTGAAAACTGTCGTCTAAAGATTTCGGCTCAAAATCAACAATGCCGGCAATTCTGAACGATTCGCACTCGCCTTCATTAAGCAAGTGATTTATTGTAGTGATTTCTTCTGTTGCGTCTTGTGTATCTCTGTTGATAATTACACCCGGTGTCATACAAAAATTGTCAAACGCATAATAAAAATCCGCAGGATTTTTGCAACAACCTGCGGATTTCATATATTTTAAAATCTTTATTTTTCCACTATAACCGACACGCCGTCGGGGATAGCGGCAATTTTAATATCGGTTTTGCCGAGGATTTCCCTTGCCTTTTTCATTGCGTCATCAAGTGAGTGCGACGGTATCATATGCATTTTTTTCACCATATCGTCGGGCATTTCGGAAATATAAATGACGCTTGCGCGCGAAAGTATTCGCAGAAGAATTTGGCTTTGCCACTGGTCGGGAGCGGTTTCGTTGCGTCCTCTGCTCAAAAACAGCGCGGTGGTTTTCTTAATATCCTCCTCGTCCGCGAGCTGATGATAAAAATTGTCACCGCCCGTGCCGTCGCTCGACGACGCGAGCATAATTATCACACCGCCGTCCTTAACGGTAGCCTCCGCGGCGGTCATACCCTTAACCGCCTGATAAACGTTCTGGTCGAGCGGATAACCGCCGTTTGTGGAAATTGCAATGTCGGCATCAACCGCCTTTGCACCGCACAGTTTCGACAAAAAGTCGGTGCCTTTTTTGTGCGCCTGTTCACTGTCGCCGGCAACCGCATAGATAACCTTTTTGTCCGCGTCAAGCACAACGTTTACGATAAACGCAAGCTTTGCCGTCTTTGCCGCCCAGAGCATATCTTTGTGAATGGGGTTGTTTTCCAAAATTCCCGTGCGCGCGTTTTTGTCGGCGATAAACTCCGAACAGTGGTTCGCCATAACTGTCGTACGGCTTGCAATTCCCGGAAGAACGCTCTTTCGTCCGCCGGAAAATCCTGCGAAAAAGTGGGGTTCGATAAATCCTTCCGCAACCAGAAGGTCGGCATTGTACGCGATTGAGTTAATCTCGCACGCACCGCCCGACGGCAATGTGCCGATGTTTACAAGCTTGTCGGTTTCAAGGCAGTCGTGTATGTAAATTTTCTCGTTTTTCACAATTTCCTCGCCGAATTTGCTTATCAGCTCGTCCTTTGTCGTTCCGCGGTGGCAACCCGTCGCAATGAGAATTGTGATGTCCGCGTCGGGACTGCCTTTTCTGATTTCGTCCAGCATAGCAGGCATTATAACCTTGCTCGGAACGGGGCGCGTGTGGTCGCTCGCGATAATCACAACGTTTTTCTTGCCGGCGGCAAGTTCGCTGAGTTTCTTTGAGCCGACGGGATTTGCAAGCGCGTCTTTCACAAGTTCAACCTCGCCCTTTTCGGGAACGTAGTCGTGTATCGACGATACCAAAACGCCTGCAAGTTCGTTTTCGTCAAACGCATATGTCATTTTTGTCTTGCCGTACGGAAAAGAAATTTCTTTCATTATATACACCTCATTTTTTCATAAAGACCGATTTTCTCGGACACAGGCAAAAACTGCCGTCCGAAAACGGATTTTACATTACTTTCTTATGTCTGATTTTAACATTATATTAAATAAAAGTCAACAATTTGACATAAAAAACACACCCGTGTTCCGAGCGTGTTTTAAGATTTGCAACATTTTATACTTTAAAATTAAGCAAATATTTTATTGTAGTTTTCTATACATTCCGAAATGATTTGCAGAGCCGCCTCGCGTCCCTGAACCTCGTCAACCGCGGTGGTTTTGCCCTCAAGCTGTTTGTACGTCGCGAAAAAGTGACGCATTTCGTCAAAAATGTGCGACGGCAAGTCGCCGATGTCTTTGTAGGTGTTGTAGGTCGGGTCGTCGGTGGGGATTGCGATGATTTTTTCGTCCTTTTTACCGCCGTCCATCATAACGATAACGCCTATGGGATAGCATTTTACAAGCACAAGCGGGTCAATGTCCTCGGTGGTGAGCACAAGCACGTCCAGCGGATCGCCGTCGTCGGCAAGTGTCCGCGGAATAAAGCCGTAGTTTGCAGGATAGTGCGTTGATGTGTATAAAATTCTGTCCAAAATCAAAAAACCCGTTTCTTTGTCCAGCTCGTATTTCTTTTTGCTTCCCTTGGTGATTTCGATTACCGCAACAAAGTTTTCTGCCTTAATTCTTTCGCTGTTGATGTCATGCCATATATTCATTTTTTACACGCCCCTTTTTTGATTTTTAAGTTCCGTGTTTCTATTGAATGATACCATTGAAACGCCGTTTTGTCAAGATGGGGAGGGGATTTTGTGCAAAGGGGCGCCTTTGCAATCCCGTGATTTGAATTTTTGATTTATCGTGTCATATCAAAAACATAAAATTTGTTATCTTACTGTTTCGCTCCGCGGGGGCACTTTTAGAGTAAAAGTGCCGCAAAAGCGCGGGGGTTCCGATTCCCCCGCACCCCTAAACGGCTTGGGGTTCCACCCCAAGACCCCTTGAAACAATCAAATCATTCAAACAACAGATTATCGAAATTTTCTAACAAAAACCGAGAACAAACCGTTCACAAAAAATTTTCGTCCGCAGAACGGGTCAAGGGCAGAGCCCTTGTCGTTTAGGGGTGTGGGGGAATCGAAACCCCCACGTTTTCCCTCTGCTTTTGCGCCAAAAGCAGAGCCTGCGGAGCAAAAGAAAAAATAACAATAACCTGTTTTTGATATGATAAGAGAATTTGAAAATTACAAATCGCAAATCGAGGGGGTGAGGGGAAACATCACCATACTTTTCCTTTCTCCGACAAAAAAATTCCGTACAAAAATGCGCCGTTTGTTTTATTTGCACAAAAAGGCATACCAAACATATGCTTAAACGGCGGAAAAATTAAAATTTTTAATAAAATCTCATAAAATAAAAAATTTTTTTAAAAAAAGTATTGCAATTTCATTACAAATGGGTTAAAATTTATTTAAAAGTGGAGATAAGTGTGACAAAGTGGCACTTTGTGGTAGATATTTTATAGAAAATCACAAATTTGCGGCTTTGTTTTCATCTAAAAAATATGAAAGGGCGGTGAGTAAATGTCTTACGGTTTCAGCGGTGAATATCAGCACAGTGTTGACGCAAAAGGAAGAATGATTGTTCCGTCAAAATTCCGCGAACTTCTCGGCGAAAGCTTTATGGTTACGCGCGGACTTGACAACTGCCTTTTTGTATATCCCAAAGAAGCGTGGGAAGCATTTACGCAAAAACTCAAACAACTGCCCATTTCAAACACAAACGCACGTCAGTTTGTAAGGTTTTTCTTATCGGGTGCGGTTGAGTGCGAGCTTGACAAGCAGGGAAGAATACTTCTTCCGCAAAATCTTCGCGCTTACGCAGGCATTATGAAAGACGTGTCGGTTATCGGTGTGGGCGAACGCGCCGAAATTTGGGACAGCGAACAGTGGAACGGCTACAACGGAAGTATTTCTCCCGACGAAGTGGCGGCAAATATGGAATCGCTGGGAATTTAGGTGAAAAAATTGGAATTTAAACACATTTCTGTTCTTTTAAACGAGTCGGTAGACGCGCTGAACATCAAAAAAGACGGCATTTATGCCGACGGCACGCTCGGCGGCGGCGGTCACAGCGAGAAAATTCTCGAACGCTTGTCAAACGGCGGACTTTTAATCGGTATCGACCAGGATGCCGAGGCGATATGCGCGGCGAAAAAACGGCTTGAAAAATTCACCAACGTTATTTACGAAAACACAAATTTTAAAAACATCAAGGACATTCTTATAAGAAACAGCATTGAAAACATCGACGGCGCGGTGCTCGATTTGGGAGTTTCATCCTATCAGCTCGACAACGCGGACAGAGGTTTCAGCTACATTGCGGACTCACGGCTGGATATGCGTATGGATTTGTCGTCCGAGCTTGACGCATACAAGGTTGTAAACACTTACAGCGAGGAAAATCTTGCGAAAATATTTTTTGAATACGGTGAGGAAAAATTTTCACGGCGCATAGCGTCACAGATTGTGAAAACGCGCGGTGAAAAACCGATTGAAACGACTCTTGAACTTTCCGAGCTTGTGAAAAAATGTATTCCGCAAAAGACGGTTAAAAAAGGCTCGCACCCGGCAAAAAGGGTGTTTCAGGCGATAAGAATTGAGGTAAACGGCGAACTTGCAATTTTAGAGGGCGCGCTGAACGATTTTTTCGACGTGTTAAAGCCCGGCGGACGGCTTGCGGTGATAAGCTTCCATTCGCTTGAGGACAGAATTGTTAAAAACACCTTCGCGTCACTTGCAAAAGGGTGTGTTTGCCCGAAAGACTTCCCCGTGTGCGTGTGCGGAAAAAAGCCGAGGGGAAAGATAATCACCAGAAAAGCGGTTGTTCCGAGCGATGATGAGATTGACAGGAACAAGCGTTCAAAAAGCTCAAAACTACGTGTTATAGAAAAATTATGATGTAAAAATTTTAAGGCGGTGCAAAAGAAAAAATGAGTAAATATTATTATACCGGCGGAACATCGGCATACAGCTTGGATAACTGCGATATTGAAAGTTACTATACAAAAAAACGCATAAACGATCAGGAGGCAAAAAAAGCAAGAGCGGTAAAAAGCGCAAAATCAAGGCTTAAAACCATAGCGTCAATTCTTCTTGTGTTTGCGGTTGCCTGCACTATTTTATACAGAAACGTTATAATTATTGAGTCGTCCACCGAGGCACAACAGCTTGAAGAAAAGCTTACAACCCTCCAGGCGGCGAACACAAAGCTTAATTACGAACTTAAAAAAGAAGTTGACCTTAAGAAGGTGGAAGAAATAGCAACCACAAAACTCGGTATGAAACGTCCCGACAAACACCAGACGGTTTATGTGGACGTTACGCAGAAAAACTATGCCGAAGTGAAAAACAGCGCCGCAGACAAAACTCTGGGCGGAACGTTCAGCGTTATCAAGCAAAAGGTTATCAATGTTTTGGAATATTTGCAATAAAATTTCAATAAACTGAATTAGGAGTAAAAGGAAATTCTTACGATTTACGCAAGAAGTGTTCTTTACTCCTTTAGTGTTATTTATGTAAAAATTTTACAAATTAAATTTTGCCGGGAACAGAGGAATGTAAATGTCGAAAAAATCAAAATTAACGCTTGGCAAACGCTCGGTTTTCATTCTTTTTGCATTTTGCGCGGTTTTTTTCGCCTTGGTGATAAGAATAGGCTGGGTGCAGTTTGTAGACGGCAGTTTCCTACAGCAAAAGGCTGTGGAACAGCAGACGAAAGATAAGGTTATAAGCTCAAAAAGGGGCACTATATACGACAGAAATATGAAAGCTTTGGCGCAGAGCGCGTCGGTTGACACCGTGTGTGCAACACCGCGCGAAATTGCCGAGGGCAAAAATGCCGATAAGGTCGCATCAGACCTTGCGGAAATTCTTGATATGGAAAAAGAGGACGTATTAAAAGTTATCACAAAAAAATCGTCATATGAAATACTCAAACGCAAAATAGATCCCGAACAGTCCGAGAAGATACGCGAGCTAAACTATAAGGGAATTTATCTTACCGAGGACTCCAAAAGATACTATCCTTACGGAAATTTTGCGTCGCACGTCATCGGCTTTGTCGGCTCGGACAATCAGGGCTTAAACGGCATTGAAATGGTGTATGACAAATATTTGAAGGGCGAGCCGGGAAGGATTATAACGGCAAAAAATGCGCTCGGCAGTGATATGCCCTATAAATACGAAAAATACATAAACGCACAGAACGGCGTTAACGTTGTGCTTACCATTGACGAGGTTATCCAGCATTTTGCCGAAAAAGAACTCGAGGCGGCGGTGGAAAAATACAACGTCAAAAACGGCGCGGCGTGTATTGTTATGAACGCAAAAACGGGCGAAATTCTTGCAATGGCAACAAAGCCCGACTACGACTTAAATTCACCGTTCACGCTTAACAATCAGGCGGATATCGACACTATGAATTCGCTTTCGGGCGAAGAAAAAACCAAGTTTTTCAACGAGGCGTGCAACAAAATGTGGCGTAACAAAGCGGTTTGCGACACCTACGAACCTGGTTCGACGTTCAAAACCTTTGTTGCGGCAATGGCGATTGAAGAAAACGTTGTAAAAGACAACGACACATTTAACTGCCCCGGCTATCACAAGGTCGGCAAGCATACTATCAGATGCCACAAAACGTCGGGACACGGACTTGAAACGTTTGTCCAGGGAGTAAGAAACTCGTGCAACCCTGTTTTTATGATGGTGGGCGCAAGAGTCGGAAACGCAAACTTTAAAAAATATTTCGACCGTTTCGGATTTCGCGAAACAACGGGATTTGAACTTCCCGGCGAGGCAAAGGGTGTGTTCTTTGCAGACGAACGCTTTAACGAAACCGAGCTTGCAACAAGCTCGTTCGGACAGGGCTTTAACATCACACCGCTTCAGCTTGTAACCGCGCTCACGGCGATTACAAACGACGGAAAAATGGTGCGTCCGCACATTGTTAAAGAGCTTGTGGATGACACCGGAAAGGTTGTAAAAAGCTTTGAACCCGAAATTATACGCGACGTAATTTCTGCCGACACCGCAAAAAAGGTGCGCGAAATTTTGGAGGGCGTTGTTTCGGAGGGGACTGCGAAAAACGCTTATATCCGCGGAATGAGAGTTGCCGGAAAAACGGGAACAAGCGAGAAAACTCCGCGCGGAAGCAGAAAATATATTGCGTCGTTTTTGGGATTTGCACCGGCAAACAACCCCGAAATTATCGGTCTTGTGATGCTTGACGAACCCCCTGCGGACGGTCTTTATATGGGCGGTCAGATTGCCGCGCCGACGTTCCAGAAAATTTTTGACGCAACTTTAAGATACCTTAATATCGACCCGCAGTACACCGCGGAGGAACTCACACAGGCGGAAACAACCGTTCCGAACGTTGAGGGACTTTCGGTGAAAGACGCGGAAATAAAATTTGACGGCGCAGGGCTTTACTACAAAATTGTCGGAAACGGCGAAAGCGTAATTTCGCAGACTCCCAAGGGCGGTGTAATCGTTCAGACAGAATCGACGGTTATGCTCTATACCGAGGAAAACTCGGCGAACGAGGCTGTTGTTCCGAGCGTTATAGGAAAGTCGATCGCCGAGGCAAACAGAATACTTACAAACGCAAAACTGAACGTAAAAGTTACGGGACTTACCGAAAACGGCGGCGAAACGTACGTCGGCTCGCAGTCGCCCGAGGCAGGCGAAAAAGTTTCGACGGGAACGGTCGTTACCGTTGAGGTTCTTTCAAAAGACGTACATTAAACAACACATCGAAAGGGTGAAATTATTTTGAAGCTTACCGAACTTATTAAAAATTTAACGCCTTTAAAAATAAACGGGAAATCCGATATAGGCATCAACAAAATAGAATACGACTCAAGAAAAGTTACGCAAAACGACGTTTTTGTGGCGATACGAGGCTACAAAACCGACGGTCACAAATACATTGAGCAGGCGGTTAAAAACGGCGCGGCGGCGGTTATCGCCGAGGAGCATACCGAAAACATCAAGGCTTGCGAGATTATCGTAGACAATACAAGGCGCGCGCTGTCGCTCATTGCGGCAACGTATTACGGCGAGCCTGCAAAAAAAATGAAACTCATCGGTGTGACGGGTACAAACGGCAAAACCACCACAACCTACCTTGTAAAATCGGTGCTCGAATTTACGGGGCATAAGGTCGGCTTAATCGGCACAAATCAGAATATGATAGGAAATAAAGTAATCCCGGCCGAACGCACAACTCCCGAATCGCTCGAACTTCAAAAGCTTTTTGCGGAAATGGTGTCGGAGGGCGCGGAATACTGCATTATGGAGGTTTCGTCGCACTCGCTCTGCCTCGACAGGGTGTACGGCATACCGTTTTATATCGGCGCATTTACAAATCTTACGCAGGACCATCTCGATTTCCACAAAACGATGGACGAATACGCAAAAGCTAAGTCGATTTTGTTCACAATGTGTGAGCGCGCGGTGGTTAATGCCGACGACGATTATGTGAAAACCGTAATCGGCAACGCGGACTGCAAAATTGTGAAATACGGCATTGACAAAAAGTGCGATATTTGCGCAAAAAATATAAAATACAACCAGCGCGGTGTGCTTTTTGAAGTTGATACACCGTTCGGAAACGAAAATATACGTCTTGACATTCCGGGCAGATTTTCGGTTTACAACGCGCTTTGCGCCATCGGCATCTGCCAGGGTACGGGCATAGGAATTTCGGACATCGCAAAAGCGCTCGTTCTTGCAAAAGGCGTAAAGGGCAGAGCGGAGGTTGTGAACATTCCGACCGATTATACGGTTATGATTGACTATGCGCACACACCCGACGGCTTGGAAAATATCATTAAAACAGTGAAAGGCTTTGCAAAGGGCAGAGTTATCACCGTGTTCGGCTGCGGCGGCGACAGGGACAGTGCAAAACGTCCGAAAATGGGCAAAATAGCAGGAGATTTGTCCGACTTTTGCGTTGTCACGAGCGACAATCCGCGCACCGAGGACCCCGAGGCAATTTTGAAAGATATTCTCGAGGGTATGAAAGACGTGAAAGCGGATTTTGCTGCAATATGCGACCGTACTGATGCGATTGAATACGCAATGCGTCACGCAAAGGCGAACGACGTTATTATCCTCGCCGGCAAGGGCCACGAAACATATCAGATTTTGAAAGATAAAACAATTCATTACGACGAGCGCGAAATTGTGCGTGATATTTTGGCAAAAATAAATTCGGAGGCATAAATAAATGCTTGGAAACATAGAAAAGATTTCCATATCGGAAATTGTACGGGCGACGGGCGGAACGCTTATTTTCGGCGAAAACGAAAGCGTTCGGAGCATAAGCACCGACAGCCGTGAAACGGGCGAAAACTGTCTTTATATTCCGCTCAAAGGCGAAAGATTTGACGGACATTCGTTTTTTGACGGCGCTTTAAAAAGCGGTGCAATCGGCTATCTTACGCAGAACGGCGAAAAATTGGACGGCTATAAATTCGGCATAAAGGTTGCCGATACAAAAAAAGCGCTCGGCGATATTGCAAAATATTACAGACAAAAATTTGATGTCAGCGTTGTTGCGCTCACGGGCAGTGTGGGCAAAACCACCACAAAAGAATTTGTCGCGTCGGTGCTTTCGGCGCGGTTTAACACTGTTAAAACACAGGCAAACTACAATAATGACATCGGTTTGCCGTTCACCGTTTTTTCGATAAACAGCAAAACCGAAATTGCGGTTGTTGAAATGGGAATGAGCAATTTCGGCGAAATTTCATATCTTACAAACATTGCGCGTCCCGATAATGCGATTATTACAAATATCGGCACGTCGCACATTGAGTTTTTGAGAAGCCGTGAGGGCATTTTAAAAGCGAAATGCGAAATTTTTGAGGGGCTGAAAAACGGCGGAACCGCTTTTTTGAACGGCGATGACGACCTTTTGCAAACCCTTTCGGGAAAACTTGAATTTAACACTGTTTTCTTCGGAATTGACAATAAAAACTGCGATTTGCCCGCGGAGAATATAAAACTTTATCCCGAGCATACCGAATTTGAAATTTCGGGCGAAAAATTTAAGATAAATCTTCCGGGCAGACACAATGTGTATAATGCGCTCTGTGCCTATGCCGTGGGAAAATTGTATGGTATGACCGATGCGGAAATAAGAAACGGGCTTTTGAATTACAAAAGCGACGGCATACGCCAGAGCATAATTGACATTAACGGTGCGAAAATTTTGAACGACTGCTACAACTCGTCGCCTCAGGCGGCAAAGTCGGCGATTGACGTTCTAAAAACCCTTTCAAACGGCAGAAAAATAGCGGTTTTGGGCGATATGGCGGAGCTTGGCGAGATGAGCGAAAAATATCACCGCGAAGTCGGCGCGCATTTTGCAAAAGAAAAATGCGACATTCTAGTGACGGTGGGAAGTATGGCACGCTTTATCGCGGATGAGGCGAAAAAGTGCGGTGCGGACGAAAAAAACGTTCATTCGTTTGACAATAACACAGAGGTTTGCGCGTTTTTGAAAGGCAATCTTCAAAAAGGCGACGCGGTGCTGATAAAAGGTTCGCACTGTATGAAAATGGACGAAATTTCAAAAAACTTATGATGTAAATAAAACAGAGGTGTGTATTTTGATAGATAAATTGATGATGACGGTGTGGATTTCCACAATCTGCGCGTTTGCCGTCGGCATAGCGGCGGGATTTTTCTTAATCCCCGCGCTGATAAGGCTGAAATTCGGTCAGGAAATAAGGGAAATAGGCCCGAAATGGCACAAGAAAAAAGCGGGAACTCCCACAATGGGCGGTGTGATTTTCATAATTGCGTCGCTTCTCACAACGCTTATTTTCGACCGTGACAAAAATTCAATATTTATCGTTTGCACCGCGTTTTCGTTCGGTCTTGTCGGTTTTGCGGACGATTTTATAAAAATCGCGATGAAACGAAATCTCGGCTTAACCGAGCGTCAAAAACTCATTCTGCAAATTCTTGCCGCTTCGCTTGCGGCGGTTGTCGGCGTCAAAACGGGCGTTTTGTCGTATGAGGTAATTGTACCTTTTACAAAATGGCGGTTAAATCTTTGGCATTTTTACATTCCGTTTGCGGTTTTCGTTATGGTCGGCGGTACAAACAGCGTCAACTTAACCGACGGACTCGATGGACTGGCGGCAAGCGTAACAACGGTTGTTTCAATATTTTTCACCGTTATGGCATATAAATTCGGCGACGAATCAATCACCGTTTTCTGTGCGTCACTCACGGGTTCGCTTTTGGCATTTCTGGTGTTCAATGCGTATCCTGCAAAGGTATTTATGGGAGACACGGGTTCGCTGTTTTTAGGCGGTGCGGTATGCGGTGCGGCGCTGGTTTTAAAGCTTCCGCTCATACTCGTTTTTGCCGGCGGAATTTATATAATCGAAACGCTTTCGGTTATAATTCAGGTTACGTCGTATAAACTTACGGGCAAAAGAGTGTTTAAAATGAGCCCCATTCATCACCATTTTGAGATGTCGGGATTTTCCGAACGCAAAATTGTTGTGATGTTCATTCTCGCAAGTTTTTTGTTTTGCGTGATTTCGTACTTTATGGTTGTGTAAATTTGTTTTTGGTTTTCGGAGGCATAAAAAGTGAAAAAATCCCTTTTTGTAAAAAAGCAGGGCAATGTGGATTTTACCTTTCTGACGACGCTTATAATACTTATAATATTCGGACTTACAATGACCTTTTCGGCAAGCAGTGCGTCGGCGCACTATCAGTATAACGATGCGTTTTACTTCATAAAACGTCAGATGTTTTTTGCCGTTTTCGGACTTATCATAATGTATGCCGTGTCGCGTATCGACCTTGAATGGGCAAAACGTATCGCACTTCCGCTTTTGGGAATTACGGTTGCTTTGCTTGTTTTGGTGCTTATCGTCGGCGAGGACATAAAGGGCGCAAAACGCTGGTTAAAGCTCGGGCCGATAAGTTTTCAGCCGTCCGAAATAGCGAAATACTGCGTTATAATTTTTATGGCAAAAAGCATATCGGCGCGCAAAAAACCAATTCAGAAATTCTTTGCGGATTTTATTCCGTACATACTTTTCTGCGCGTTTATGGCAGGCTTGGTATTTGCCGAAAACCATTTGAGCGGTGCTTTTACCGTGTTTGTGTCGGGTATGATTGTGCTTTTTGTGGGCGGTGCGAAAATATGGCAGTTTTGTATGTGCCTTCCGCCGGTTATCGTTGCGGTTATCGCAGCTATCGCGCTGGAGCCGTACCGATTAAAAAGATTTTTAACCTTCCTCGACCCATTTGAAAACTATCTCGGCGACGGATTTCAGATTGTTCAGTCGCTTTATGCAATAGGCTCGGGCGGGTTTTTCGGCTTGGGACTGGGACAAAGCAGACAAAAATATTTGTATATCCCCGAACCGCACAACGACTTTATTTTCCCGATAATATGCGAGGAACTCGGCTTTGTGGGCGCGGTGTTTATGATAGCGTTGTTTTTGATACTAATATGGCGCGGAATAAAAATCGCGATAGAGGCGCCCGACAGCTTTTCAAGTATGGTTGTGTGCGGAATTATCGGACTTATAGGCTTTCAGGTGATGATTAACATCGCCGTTGTAACAAGCTCAATGCCTGTTACCGGTATGCCTCTGCCGTTTTTCTCATACGGCGGTACGGCGCTTGTTTTTCAGCTTGCGGCAATGGGGTATATCTTAAATGTTTCGCGGTATTCCGCAAAAAATAACTGATTTTCCGGCGGTGAAATATGAATATAATCTTATCGGGCGGCGGCAGTGCGGGGCATATAAATCCCGCAATCGCAATCGCAAAATATTTTGAAAATCACTATGAAAATGTAAATATTCTCTTTATCGGCACAAAAACCGGTATGGAAAACGAGCTTGTAAAAAAGGCAGGCTACAAACTTACGCAAATTGACGTCGAGGGCTTTAAAACCTCCCTCTCTATTAAAAATTTAAAGCCCTTGACTAAATTTATTTTGTCAGCAATTAAAATGAAAAAAATAATCCGCAAATTTAAGGCGGACATCGTGATAGGCACGGGCGGATACGTCTGCGCGCCGGCGGTTGCGGCGGCAAACGCAATGAAAATCCCGACTCTTATACACGAGCAGAATGTGTACCCCGGAAGCGCAATACGTTTCCTTGCGAAAAACACAACCGTCACCGCGATAAGTTTTGACGAAAGCAGAAAATATCTTTCGGGTGCAAAGAATGTGGTGCTTACGGGAAATCCCGTGCGCGAAAGCATTATAAACGCAGATAGGGAAAAGGCACGCGCCGAGCTTAATATCGGAGATGAAAAACTGGTTTTGGTCGTAGGCGGAAGCCTCGGCGCAATGAAGATAAACGACGTTTTGTGCGATTATTTAAAGAGCACAAGAAAAGAAAATGTGAAATTTGTTATTTCCACGGGCAAGCGCGACTTTGACAGGGTTAAGGAAAATTTAAACGGCGTAAGAAACGGAGGATATTTTGAAATTCTGCCGTATATCCACAATATGGATACATATCTTGCGGCGGCAGACCTTGTGATTTGCCGTTCGGGTGCAATTACCCTTTCGGAAATCTGCGCGCTGAAAAAACCGTCAATACTTATTCCGTCACCGAATGTGACGCACAATCACCAGGAATTTAACGCAAGCGCGCTGGTTAAAGAAAGCGCCGCGATTATGATAAAAGAAAATGTGTTTGACAAATCGTCGCTTTCGCGCGCGGTTGACAAACTTTTGGATAACGATGCTTTGAGAAAAAAATACGGCGAAAACGCATATAAACTTGCGCAGAAGGACGCGTCAAAGCTTATATGCGAAAGCATTATGAAATTTGCGTCAAGGTGATGTGAAACGGCGCGCAATGTAACAAAAACAACCGTATCGGCATAGCATATATTATCAAAAAAGCTGATACGGAGGTGTTTTTTTATATGGACTACATCAAAATAACGGGCGGAAAACCGCTTTGCGGTTCGCTGCGTGTGCAAGGCTCAAAAAACGCCGTTTTGCCGTCGCTTGCCGCTACGATTTTAAACAAGGGTACCACCGTTTTACATAATTGTCCCAATCTTTCGGACGTAAAGGTTACGCTGGAAATTTTGAAATTTCTCGGCTGTAAAATAAAGCGCGAAAACGATACCGTTACCGTTGACGCAAGTGTTATAACAAACAATTATATTCCCAATGAGCTTATGAACAAAATGCGTTCGTCCATCATTTTTATGGGGGCGATAATCGCGCGCACGGGTGAGGCGTCAATGAGTTTTCCGGGCGGATGCGAGCTTGGACCGCGCCCCATTGACCTGCACCTTAAAGCGCTTAAAACTCTCGGAGTTGAAATTGAAGAAAGCCACGGCTACATAAACTGCCGTCTTAAAAAAATGCAGAATAAAAGTGTCCATCTCGATTTTCCGTCGGTGGGCGCAACCGAAAATATTATGCTTTTCGCGTCGCTTTCAAACGGCAAAACCACAATCTGCAACGCGGCGCGCGAGCCTGAAATTGAAGATTTGCAGAATTTTTTAAACGATATGGGTGCAAAAATTTCGGGAGCAGGCTCGTCGAATATTGAAATTGAGGGCGTCGAAAGTTTTCACGACTGCGAGCACACCGTCATTTCGGACAGAATTGCCGCGGCGACGTATCTTTGCGGTACGGCGGTGTCGGGCGGTGAAACCGAGCTTGAAAACGTTTGCCCCGAGCACTTTTGCGCGGTGACGAGCGCGCTTGCGGAGTGCGGTGCAAAAATCAAAACGGGCGAGGATAAAATTTACATCAAAGCGCCCGAGGTTATAAATAAAATCGACATTATCAGAACTATGCCGTATCCAGGTTTTCCAACCGACGCACAGTCTGTTATGATGAGCGTTCTTGCGTATGCAAACGGCACGAGCATTATTAAAGAAAATATTTTTGAACAGCGGTTTAAAACCGCGGGCGAACTTGCAAAAATGGGCGCTGACATCAGCGTTGACGGCAAAGTTGCGGTGATAAAGGGCGTAAAATCGCTTACCGGCGCGTCGGTTTACGCGTGCGATTTGCGTTCGGGCGCGGCGCTTGTTGTGGCATCGCTTGCGGCAAACGGTGAAAGCAGGGTTTACAACACCCACTTTATCGACCGCGGATACCAGAGCCTTGCCGAGGATTTTAAAAATCTCGGCGCGGATATTGAAAGGATTTACCAATGAACGACGATACAAAAAGCGTTGAAAATTTGACTAACGAAAATATTGACGAAAGTGCGGAAAACACCGCCGGCAACGCGGAAAATCCCGACGTTAAAACGGAGAAAATATCAGAGAGCGTTCCCGAAAAGCAAAGTTACAATTTCGTGAATGTCAGCGACGAAAAGGAAGAAATCCCCGAAAAAAACATAAAAGGCGAGGGCAAAAACAGCTTTGTGCTTTTGTGCCTTTTGTTCGCGGTGTTAACGTCGCTTCTTTTTACGCCTGCGTTTAACATAAAAACCGTCGCGGTGACGGGAAACAATGCCCTCACCGCGCAGCAGATTGTTAAAAATTCGGGCATTGTGACGGGCAGAAACATACTTCGCACAAACACGCGCTCGGCGGTTAAAAACCTTAAAAAAATACCGCTTATAAATGACGTGCACGTCAAGCTGAAATTCCCCGCAACCGTTGAAATTGCGGTGGAGGAGTGCGTTAAAACGGCGTATGTCAAGCATTTGGACAAGTATATCTGCATTGACAAAAACGGAAAAATTCTCGAAATTTTAAACGGTGCGGAGAACGAAAATCTTATAGTCGTGACGGGCGTTGTGCCGACAAAATTTGAGGTCGGATCAAAAATTACGTTCAAAGACGGCGAGAAATTCGACATTCTCACAAGCCTTCTTTCGGAAATTTCGTCGGCAACCGATTTGCCCAATGCCGTGAAAAGCATAGATCTGAGCGACAAAAATAAAATTATGATGACAATGGATAACGAAATTGTCGTAAATATGGGCAAAAACGACGCATTGCAGTATAAAATGGCATATCTTACAAAAACGCTGGAAACCCAGCTTAAAACCTACCGCGGAGGGACGCTCGATTTGTCCGACCCGTCCGCGTCGGCAAGGTATAAAGGAAGCGCACAGTAGGAGATAAAACATAAACACGGCATAAAAATTTGCAAGGAGAAAAATATGCGCGATAAAAAAACTCAAATCACACTTGCGGTACTGTTTTTTATTTTAAGCTTTGCAATCACAATGCAGGTTAAAAGCATAATAAAAAATTCCTCGTCCGAAAACGGCGAAATTACGCGCGTTGAGGAGGCAAAAGAAGAACTCGTAAAAAAAGATTTGCAGATTGAAGATTTGAAAAACCGCCTTTTGGCGGCAACAAACGACTTGGACAACTACCGTAAAGAGGCGGAGCAAAACACCGACGGCGCAAAGGCTATGGCGTCCGAACTTGAACGGTATAAAATTCTTGCAGGTCTTACCGACGTTAAAGGCAAGGGCGTGACGGTTACGCTGTCCGACAGCACCGCCGAGCCGGACGCCGGAAAATCCGCGTCGTCATACATAATCCACGACAGCGACCTGCGCACAATTGTAAACGAACTGCGCTCTGCCGACGCCGAGGCGATTTCCGTAAACGGCGAACGTCTTGTGTCGTCCAGCGAAATTAGGTGCGTCGGTCCGACAATCATAATAAACGGCAACAAATATGTTCCGCCGTTCGAGATTAAGGCAATCGGCGAGCCGGATATGCTTGAGGCGGCGCTGAAGCTTAAAGGCGGTATAATCGACCAGCTTAAAAGCCTCTACGGATTTGACATTTCCATAGCAAAGTCGGCGGAAATAAAAATAGGAAAATACAGCGGAATTGTAAGCTTTAAATACGCAAAGAGTGCGGAGTAGGGAGGGATTTTTGAAAATGATACTTATATTTGCGCTTGCCGCAGGGTGCGCCCTCGCAGTGATGTTTGACATATATATCCCTGCGTATTTCATACCGTATGCGGCAATGATGATACTTGCGTCGCTCGACTCTCTCCTCGGCGCATATACCGCGTCGCTTCGCGGAAAGTATGATTTCACAATTTTCATAACGGGATTTTTCGGCAACGCTTTAATCTCGGCGCTTTTGATATTTTTCGGCAAAAAAGTCGGGCTTGATTTATATCTTGCCGCGTCGCTGGTTTTTGTTATGAGAATTTTCCAAAATTTTGCCATAGCAAGGCGCATTTTTCTTAAAAGTTTTATAAAAAATCACGATAATGACAAAATTAGCGAAAAAAATGAATAATTTTAAAAAAAATGCTTGGAATTTGCAAAGTTTTATGATATAATCATTACATAATGGTATATTGTATTTATAATTACCGCTTTATTTTACAAATTAAGATAAATTTTATAAAGTGCAAGGAGGAAGAACCGTGTTGGAATTTGATAACGAAAAGGAAATAACCGGTGCTAATATGAAGGTTATAGGTGTCGGCGGCGGCGGAAACAACGCTGTTAACAGAATGATAGAAGACCAGCTTACAGGCGTACAGTTTATTGCCGTTAACACAGAGAAACAGGTGCTTTTCGGCGAAAACCGTTCAAAAGCAGACCTTAAAATTCAGATTGGCGAAAAACTTACAAAAGGTCTCGGTGCAGGCGCAAAGCCTGAAATCGGTCAGAGAGCAGCCGAGGAGAGCAGAGAGGAAATCGCGCAGGCAATCCGCGGTGCGGATATGGTGTTTGTTACCGCAGGTATGGGCGGCGGAACAGGTACGGGCGCGGCTCCCATTATTGCAAACATAGCAAAAGAAATGGGCATACTTACCGTCGGCGTTGTAACACGTCCGTTCAGATTTGAGGGTAAAAGACGTCTTGACCAGGCAAACGCAGGTATTGAAGAATTGAAACAGTGCGTTGACGCGCTTGTTGTAATTCCGAATGACAAGCTTTTGGACGTTTGCGACAAAAAGACTTCTATGAAAGACGCATTCAAAATTGCGGACAGCATTTTGAGCCAGGGCGTTAAAGGTATTTCAAACCTTATCACTTCGCCGGGATATATCGATTTGGACTTTGCGGATATTTCGTCCGTAATGAGAAACTCGGGTATCGCGCATATGGGTATCGGCAGAGCGTCGGGCGAGAACAGAGCAGAGGTTGCTATCAAAGCGGCTATCAATTCTCCGCTTCTCGAAACAACAATCGACGGCGCAAGCAATGTTGTATTCAATATCGCGGGTGACAAAAACCTTACTCTTTACGAAATCGAGAGTGCGTCCGAGCTTATCTACGAGCTTGTTGACTCCGACGCGAACATTATATTCGGTACATCTGTTGACGATTCGCTTGATGATGAAATCGTTATCACGGTTGTTGCAACAGGTCTTGACGAGCCTTCCAAGGCTGAAAAGAAGAAAACGGACGATACAGAGGCGCCTGCGTTTGAAAAATTCAGCGACGACGATTTTGTTATTCCCCCGTTTTTGTCAAACAAAAATAACTAATAATTGATTAAAATTTAAAGCACACTGTTTTTGCGGTGTGCTTTAATTGAACAAAAAATAAGAAAACACAGTTTTTGCGCGAAAGGAAGCTGATACATATGAGATGTCCGTATTGCGAATATACCGAAAGCAAGGTTATAGACTCGCGCCCCACCGACGAGGGAAATTCAATCCGCAGAAGGCGCGAATGTTTGAAGTGCGAAAAGCGTTTTACAACGTATGAGCAAATCGAGTCAATTCCGATAATTATAATCAAAAAGGACGGCAAGCGCCAGCAATATGACAGACAAAAACTCATAAACGGAATTTTGCGCGCGTGCGAAAAAACGCCCGTAACCTTTGCACAGGTGGAAAATATGGTGTCCGAAATTGAGGTGAAACTGTTCAATTCTATGGACAGAGAAATTTCGTCAACGCATATCGGCGAGCTGGTTATGGAAAAGCTTAAGGATATTGACGAGGTGGCATATGTGCGTTTTGCCTCTGTTTACAGGGAATTCCGCGACGTCAATACGTTTATGGACGAACTTAAAAGCCTTTTGAAATCAAAAAAGAAATCATAGGGTGTTTTTTAAAGGTGTTTTGCGTGCGGCATAATTTTATGCTCGCCGCATACATAAAATTTTTTAAAAGGGAGGATTTTTTATGAAATTTAAGAAACTGACGGCTGCCGCAATGGCGGCAATGATGCTTGCATCGGGAACGGCATTTGCGGACGGCGGTGCTGACGGGAAAATCAGCGTAATTGTGGATGGCAAAACTTTGGAATTTGACCAGCCTCCCATTATGGAAGGCGACCGCGTGCTTGTGCCGTTCAGGGCAATTTTTGAGGCGCTCGGATGCAGTGTTGACTATCACAGCTACGGCGAAACCGAAACCGTCAACGCAAAAATGGGCTCGAAAAGTTTGGGGCTTACAATCGGTTCGACCGAGATTTATGCGTCGGGCGAGGCAAAAACCATTGACGTTGCGCCCAAAATCGTAAATGACAGAACGCTTGTTCCTGTGCGCGTTGCGTCCGAAAGTTTCGGCGCTGAAGTTGTGTGGGACGAAGCGGAAAACACCGTAAACATTACCTCGAAACAGGGATTTTATAAAATCACAAGGTCGAAAATGGACTATACTTCCTCGGCGGATGACGGCACAACATTGTTCACGGCAACGTGTTATTATCCCGTGATTGAAAATGCGGAAAACGACGAGTTTATAACTGCGGTGAATACAGACACGTTCAATGCGGTTAATGCGTTTACTGACGGGCTTAAAACCGAGTTTTATGACACAGCAAATGAAGAATATTTGTCGCTTAAGGCAAATCCCGACGAGAACGGCAGAGAATTTTTGCCGTATACGTTTGAGTTTGACTATGACATTGACCTAAACACCGAAAATTATCTTTCTATGACCGCGATACTCTATTATGACCTTCACGGCGCGCACCCGACCACATCTATGACGTCGGTTAACTACGATATGAAAGAGAAAAAAGAGCTTGCGCTCTCGGACATCTGGAATATGGATGAAACCGCGGCGACAAACGAGGTTATAGCAGTGTTTAATGAGGATATCGACAAGAATCCCGATATGTATTTTGCGGACGCAAAGGAAACGGTTGAGAAAATCGCAAAAGACGTTGAGTTTTATCTGGATGAGGAGGGCGTTAACCTCTATTTCCAGCTTTATGACATAGCGCCTTACGCGGCAGGTTATCCGCAGATTACGGTTCCGTTTGAGGGAAACGAGCAGATGTATAAAATAAAGTTGACACCGACGTTAACCGTTTGGCACCTACGTTAACCGTTGAAAATCAGGACAGTGCGAATTCGCATACGTTGAAAATTGGTGAATAAGTTTTTATGATGATAAACCAACAGGACGGTGATTAGCCGTCCTGTTGGTTTTTTGTTTAACGGGACGATGTAAACACCGTCCTCAGACTGTCGAAAAAGTCCAGAAAAGTCTGGGCTTTTTCTTAATTTATATCAAACTGTTGTCGTATTTTCCGGGTGACATACCTGTAAATTTTTTAAAAACTTTGCTGAAATACGCAGTGGAATTAAAATTCAAAAGCTCGCATACTTTTTCAATCGAATAATGCCGTTCGGTGAGATAATATATACTTTTTTTAATCCGCACAAAATTTTTATATTCAACGGGCGTGTATTTCAAGGATTTTTTAAACAGGCTGTAAAAGTGCGGCTCGCTCAAATGGCACAAATCAGCCAAAAATGAGATGTCGAAATCCTCCGAAAAATGCCGTTCTATATATGTCACGGCAGGCAAAACCTCAGGATTTATCGCCGTTTGCTTTCCTTTTTCCAAATGCGGATAAATTTCGTCAAAAATACTGTAAAACCGTGCCAGTGCAAGGGACGGGCTTTTTTGCTGAATATAAAACAAATCTTCGGTTTTTTTCGCAGTTTTGTTAAAATTCGGCAGATCGATTTTTTGCAGTGCAAACAGTCGGTCGAGCGAGATGTTTCCCGGCTTTGTCACGGTAAAACGGAAATTTGTGATGTAAAATTCAATATCGGGATTTCCGTTCCAATAGCTTTTATAAACAATTCCGTCGGAAATGTAAAACATATCGCCTGCCGTGCAGCGAACGGTATTGTCTTTATGCACAAATTTTGCACTGCCCTTTTTTATGTACCCGAATGTAGAGTCAATTTTTCCCGTGCTCCCGTCGTAAACATACGAATTAAAAAATTTGTGGTGCAGAATTTCAAGCCGTGTAAGGTGAATATCCCTGAATTTTATTTCGTTATCCATATCCGCCTCCTAAATATAACAGTGCATTTTGCTTTTTGAAAAATATCGGTTTAAAATGCTTTTATATAAGCAAAAATCCGCATTATAAAAATTATCAAATCAGAGAATAGTTATCAATAACAATAGAATAACATATTGTTTGCGGTATGTCAACGTATTATAATATTTTTAAACCAGGCATTTAATTTTTGAGCATAAATTCTTAAGACGAAACGAAAGGCAGACTGAACAATGGAAAACAATTATTCGGACAAATGGAAAAAGCGCGGTGACAGAACGGGACTTATACGAAACGCGCTTTTAAAATCTATGGGATACACCGACGCGGACATTGAAAAGCCGATTATCGGAATTGTAAACACCTGGGCGGAAACAAACCCCGGTCACGTACATTTCAGACAGCTTGCCGAGGCGGTGAAACGCGGTGTGTGGGCGTCGGGCGGATTTCCGCTTGAGGTTAACACAATGTCGATATGCGAAGTGTTTTTTGATATTTCAAGCCTTATTTACCGCAATCTTTTATCCATCACCACCGAGGAGCTTATCGAGCGTCACCCGTTTGACGGCGTGGTTTTAATCGGAGGCTGTGACAAAAACATTCCTGCACAGCTTATGGCGGCGGTTTCGGCAAACAAGCCGACAATATATCTTCCGGGCGGTGCAATGCTCCCCGGAAGCTACCGCGGTCAGACGCTCGCGTGCGGTACCGATTCAAGAATGTCGGGCGGTTGCTTCGGAACACAGGTTTTGCACGTTGCGCCCGAAAGCGCGGTCGGCGGTCCGCTGGCGATTGTAAAGGACGGCGATATTATTCATCTTGACGTTGACAGCAATTTGATTGAGCTTGAAATTTCGGACGCTGAATTTAACGAGCGTATGAAAAATGTTAAAAAGAAAACACACCCCGATATTACACGCGGATTTGTGAAAAACTTTATTGACAATGTGACGCAGGCGGACGAAGGATGCGACCTTACATATATGCAGTACAGGGAGGAAAAATGAAATGACCGATATAAAAGGAATATGCCCCATAATTGCGGCAACGTTTAAAGATAACGGCGAGGTGGATTACATAAGCCTTGAAAACCTTGTGAAAACGCTTATAAACGGCGGCTGCGGTGCGGTTACGCTGTTCGGAATTGCAGGCGAATATTACAAACTCACCGACGGTGAAAGAGAAAAAATGACCGAGGTGTGCGTTAAATCCGCACACGAAGCAGGCGGAAAAATTATTGTGTCGGTAACCGACCATGCAACCGAAGTTGCGGTGAAACGCGCTAAATATTTTGAGGAAAAAGGTGCGGACTGCCTTATGATCTTACCGCCGTTTTTCTTAAAGCCCGGTGCAAAATATTTGTATGAGCATATGAAAGCTATCGCCGATGCGGTAAAAATTCCGATTATGGCACAGTATGCGCCCGAACAGACGGGTGTTGCAATTTCACCCGAAACATTTTGCAGACTCGAAAAAGAGTGCCCGAATATGATTTATTACAAAATCGAGTGCAAGCCGGCAGGTCCGTATGTTACAAACCTTATGAATCTTACGGACGGAAAAATGAAAATTTTTGTCGGCAATGCGGGGTTTCAGCTTATCGAGTGTATGGACAGAGGCGCAATCGGCGCAATGCCGGGCTGTTCAATGTATGACATATATATTGACATTTACAGTAAATACACGTCGGGCAAGCGCGGTGAGGCGATAGAAATTCACAATTTTCTTTTGCCGATACTCAACCATATAAGGCAGAATGTTGAGCAGATTATAAGCTTTGAAAAGAGGATTTTAAAAAGACGCGGGATTATAGAAAGCGACTATTGCAGAAAACCGTCGTACAACACAGACAAGTATTTCGACAGACTGTTTGATGAGTTTTATTCAAAAGCCGCGGAAAGATACGGCTGGTAAATCGGAGAGATGGCTATGAACAAAAATATTAACAAAGTTGCGTTTGTGACGGGCGGAGGTTCGGGAATAGGAAAGATTATCGCAAAAAAGTTTGCGCAAGACGGCTATGACGTCGCTTTGTCGTATGCCGGAAGTTATGCCGGCGCGTGCGAAGTGAAAAAATATGCCGAAAATCTCGGCAGAAAATGTGAAGTCTACAAGGCGGATTTGGGAAAATACAGCGAAATTATAAGCCTTTTTGAAAAATTTGAAAATGATTTCGGGCGCATTGACGTGCTTGTGAATAACGCAGGCATAACCGATAAATCGCCGTTTCTGGAAACTACCGAGGAGATTTTCGATTCGATATGCAATGTCGACTTCAAGGGCAGTTATTTCTGCACCCAACAAACCGCAAAAATTATGCGTAAAAACGGCATTGAGGGCAGTATTATCGTGATGTCGTCCAACAACGCGTCAAAACATTTTGCAAATGTTTCTGTTTACGGCGCGGTTAAGGCGGCGGAGGAAAAGTTTGCCGGGCACGCGGCAATCGAGCTTGCAAAATACAAAATCAGAGTGAATATTATTGCTCCCGGATGGACGGATACAGGTGCGAAAAGGCTCGGAAACAAAGAGGACAGTTTTTATAAAATTCCATTGCAGAAATGGGCGGAGCCGTCCGAAATAGCGGACGCTGTAATTTATCTTTCGTCCGACTCGGCAAAATCAATCACCGGCGCAAAGCTTACGATTGACAACGGCGCGTCGCTTGTTGCGGACAAACGCGAATTTTACGGATTTTAATAAAACGGAGAGATTATTTATGAGAGAAAAAGTGATTAAAGCAATAGAAAAAGAAAAAATTATAGCGATTGTAAGAGGTGTTGAAAAAGATAAGCTTATCCCTCTTGCAAGGGCGCTGTATAACGGCGGAATAAAGCTTATCGAAATAACGTACAGTGCGGATAAATCGGTGAGCGACGCGGAAACCGCCGAAAACATAAAAATGCTGTGCGACGAATTTGACGGAAAAATGTATGTCGGCGCAGGGACGGTGCTCACAAAAGAACAGGTGCGCCTTACAAAAAATGCGGGCGGACTGTTTATAATTTCGCCGGACATGCGCAGAGAAGTGATTGAGGAAACGGTAAAATGCGGTCTTGTGTCACTTCCGGGCGCACTCACGCCTACCGAAATACGAGAGGCTGACCTTTGCGGTGCGGATTTTGTCAAAGTTTTTCCTGCCGATAATTTCGGCTGTGCATACATAAAAGCTGTAAAAGCTCCTCTTTCAAACATAAAACTTCTGGCGGTCGGCGGTGTTGACGAAAACAATATGAAATCGTATATAGACATCGGTGTTTCGGGGTTCGGAATAGGCTCGAATATCGTTAAAAAATCGCTTGTCGGCGCGGGTGAGTTTGACAAAATCACCGAGCTTGCAAAAAAATACACGTTACAGATTGAAAAATAAAATCAGTACGGGGGACGGTTTAATTTTTGTTTGAATGAGGCATTTCGGTGAAGCGTTACGCTTACTCGAAGAGGATTTGCGTCCCAAAAAGACGGGAGTCGGAATGAAAGACTGCGATAACAAATAACCGCACAGAGTGTAATTTTGAAAACGGATAAAAACCGCAAAACCTTAAAATCAATATTAAATTTCATAATTACAATGCACAAATGCCCCCGAAACATCGGATTTCGGGGGCATTTTATAATTACATTTGTTTTTTAACTATTGTATAATCGTCGCCGAAACGAAAATACGGACATCGGCGGTTTGACATAACGCGGTAATACTCGTCCTCGTCGATATTGGCAATGCACACATATTCGTCGTATTCCTCGTCATAGGTGTAATTCATACAATTTTCACAGTTTGTTTCAATGTTCATTTTAAGACCTCATTTTGATGTGATAAACTATTTTATCAAAAAAATTGGGTTCTTGTCAATAATTTTTGCATTAAAGGCGAATAATTGTATATATTGACAGTTTGGCAAAAAAAGGGTAGACAATTTAATTTTTAACTGTTATAATGAATATGTTGCATAAATGAACAGATTGAAAAGAACAAATTGAATATTGGGAGAAAAGGTATGGATATTTTTTCGGTTTTGACATTGATAGGCGGTTTGGCGCTCTTTCTCTACGGAATGGACAATATGGGGAGCGGTCTTAAAAAGCTCTCCGGCGGACGTCTTGAAAATATTCTCGAACGTTTAACGTCCAACAGGGCGAAAGGCTTTTTGCTCGGTCTTGCGGTTACCGCGGTAATTCAAAGCTCATCCGCAACTACGGTTATGCTTGTCGGATTTGTAAATTCCGGCATAATGAAGCTTTCGCAGACAATCAGCATTATTATGGGTGCGAACATCGGAACGACCGTCACAGCGTGGATTTTGAGCCTTTCGGGCATAAACGGAGAAAGCTTTTTCGTCAAAATTTTAAAGCCGTCGTCGTTTACGCCTATTCTGGCGGTTATCGGCGTTATTATGACTATGTCGTCGGGCAACAGCAAAAAGCAGAATATCGGCGAAATTCTGGTAGGCTTTGCAATTTTAATGTTCGGAATGGAAACAATGAGTTCATCTATGGACGGACTTAAAGACAGCGCGGCTTTTGCAAAAATGCTCATAATGTTCTCAAATCCCGTAATGGGTATTTTGGTAGGTACGGCGCTCACGGCGATTATTCAGTCAAGCTCGGCGTCGGTCGGCATTTTGCAGGCATTGTCGCTCACGGGCACAATTCCGTTTTCAACCGCACTCCCGATTATTCTCGGTCAGAATATCGGCACGACCATAACGCCCGTTTTGTCGGCAATAAACGGCAACACAAGCTCAAAACGCGTTGCGGTGTCGTGCGTTTATATAAAAATGATTGGTGTTGTAATTTTTGCGGTGCTTTTCTATACGGTTAACGTTTTTTATCCGTTCCCGTTTATGAATTCGCACGTCAGCGCACTTTCGATTGCAATAATTCACACAACTTTCAACATTTTCTCGACGGTAATTCTTATGCCGTTCTGTAAGAATATTGAAAAACTTGCGGTTATGTCGGTAAAATCCAAGGGCGACGACGAGGAAAACAAGTTTGCAATGCTGGACGACCGTTTTCTTTCATCTCCGTCGTTTGCGCTCAAACACTGCCAGGAATATGTTTATCAAATGGCAGATTTGGCGAAAGAGTCTATCGACAAGTCTATCGGTCTTATAAACAATTTTGACGCGCCTACTGCGTCGTATATCGCAAAAGCGGAAAAAGATATTGACAAGTATGAAGATAAAATCGGAACGTATCTTGTGAAGTTGAGCAGTGAAAACCTCACTCACGACGATAGCAAGGAGGCGACCGAGCTTTTGCACTGTATAGGCGATTTTGAGCGAATGGGCGACCACGCGCTTAACATTATGCAGACGTCGGAGGAAATTAAGGACAAGAGTATTCAGTTTTCGCCCGACGCGAAAAAAGAAGTCGGGGTTATGGCGGCGGCGGTTATGGACGTTGTGGACATTACAGTTCACGCGTTCAAAGAGAAAAATTCCGAGCTTGCAACAAGGGTTGAACCGCTCGAACAGGTCGTTGACAAGCTTAAATCCACGCTTAAATCAAACCATATTGAAAGACTTCAGCGTGGTGAATGTACCACGAATATGGGATTTGTTTTCTCGGATATTATCACGAATTTCGAGCGCATTGCCGACCACTGTTCAAACATTGCGGTAAGCCTTATCCAGTCGGAGCACGAGGGTATTGAGGCGCACGAATATCTGCATAATATCAAGCACGATAATTTTGCGTTTGACAATCTTTACGATGCGTATAAGAAAAAATACAGCGTCAAAAAAGTGAAAAGAGCGGACGCTCAATAAGGCAAAAAACTGCGGATATTTATCCGCAGTTTTTTAAAAATAACTTGTAAATTGAAAAAATCGGTGTATAATAAAGATATGCAAAGCAAAAGGAGCAGATTTTTTATGGGAATTTTAAAAAATATAAATATATCCGAGGTTTTGACGCTTAAAGATGAAATCGCATATCAAAAGGGTCAGGTCGTGAGCAAAACGCTTGTGCAGAACGACAGTGTGGGAATTACGCTTTTTTCGTTTGACAAAGGCGAGGAAATAAGCACGCACGAGTCGGGCGGAGACGCTTTTGTGACTTGTCTTGACGGTGTGGGAAAAATCACTGTTGACGGCGTTGAACACATTATAAAAGAAGGCGAGTCTATCGTTATGCCGGCGCGTCACCCGCACGCTGTATACGGCGAGGAACAGTTTAAAATGCTTCTTGTGGTGGTTTTCGCGAAACAGTAAGAAAAAAAATAAAGACATTGAATATAACTTCAAAGAGGGGCTGATTTTATGGCACGCAAACCTATGTATGACGGCGGCACGAAAAATAAAATGATTGAGGTTGCGTCGAAGATGTTTTTTGAAAACGGTTTTGACGGTACAAGCGTGCGTTCGATTATGCGCGGTGTGGGCGGTGAAATCGGGCTTTTCTATTATTACTATAAGTCGAAAGACGATTTGTTTACCGACGTTATGGAGCACTTTTTTGAACCGTATAAAAAGGATTTCGAGCGTCTTGTTGAGGAAGCACGGCAAAAGCCGTATCAAGGATTGCTTCGGTTTTTTATGTATGTAAAAGACGAGGTTCGCACATTCAGGCAGAAATATGAGGGAAATATGCACCGAACCGTGCGCTGGGCGATAAGGGAGCAGACGCTTACGGTGATTGAGCCGTATATCGAGGAAATTGTGAATATTCTTATTGAAAACGGCGCAAATCCGGTAATGAATACACGTCTTACGGCGGTGTTTCTGTCGCACGGCGTTGGCGGTTTTCTGCTTCACGAAAATTCCGATTGGGTTGACGGGTGCGTAGATGAAATGCGCGGTTCGGTCAACGCGATTATGCGGTTTGATGAGGAAATAACAAAAAAAATGATTGAAAAATACGGAAACTGAAAGTAAAAATTATAAAAACAAAAAAGTCTATGCGGAAAATCCGCATAGACTTTTAAAATGCTAAAAAGCTTAATTATTTCGCAATCGATGTTACAACGCCCGAACCAACTGTTCTGCCGCCTTCACGGATAGCGAATCTCAAACCTTCTTCAATAGCGATAGGTGTGATAAGCTCAACATCGATAGTGATGTTATCACCGGGCATGCACATTTCTGTGCCTTCGGGAAGCTTAATAACGCCTGTAACGTCAGTTGTTCTGAAATAGAACTGGGGACGATAGTTGTTGAAGAACGGTGTGTGTCTTCCGCCCTCATCTTTAGTCAAAACGTAAACTTCGCCTTTAAAGGTTGTGTGCGGGTGAATTGTACCCGGTTTAGCCAAAACCTGACCTCTTTCGATTTCGTTTCTCTGAACACCGCGGAGAAGCGCACCGATGTTATCACCTGCTTCAGCCTGGTCAAGAAGTTTTCTGAACATTTCGATACCGGTAACAACAACTTTTCTTGCTTCAGTTGTCAAACCAACGAGCTCAACTTCTTCAGAAAGTTTAAGAGTACCTCTTTCAACTCTGCCTGTAGCAACAGTACCGCGGCCTGTGATCGAGAATACGTCCTCGACAGGCATAAGGAACGGAAGGTCTGTGCTTCTCTGGGGAGCAGGAATGTAGCTGTCAACTGCTTCCATAAGCTTCAAGATAGGAGCATATTCGGGAGCATTGATATCTGTAGATGTGGATTCAAGAGCCTGGAGAGCAGAACCTACAATGATCGGAATTTCATCTCCGGGGAATTCATACTCTGTGAGAAGGTCTCTAACTTCCATTTCAACGAGCTCGAGAAGTTCGGGGTCGTCAACCTGGTCAGCTTTGTTAAGGAATACAACGATGTAAGGAACGCCAACCTGTCTGGAAAGAAGGATGTGCTCTCTTGTCTGGGGCATCGGGCCGTCAGCAGCCGATACAACGAGGATAGCACCGTCCATCTGTGCAGCACCTGTGATCATGTTTTTAACGTAGTCGGCATGTCCCGGGCAGTCAACGTGA